>Ga0180219_1000056_pt1 | contig 166629 bp, 130 predicted proteins | sample eDN3rd30CBELigMG_FD_151338 | JGI IMG/M metagenome (GOLD analysis project Ga0180219, IMG submission 151338) | Enriched Miracle-Growth compost microbial communities from Emeryville, California, USA - eDNA 3rd pass 30_C BE-Lig MG (version 2)... ...
CGCCATAGGCCAGCCAGCCCTTGTCGCCCGCGATCGGATCTTCGGCGGCGGCGGCGGCGGCTTCGGGATCGGTCGCGCGCGCCTTGGCCTTCTCGATCAGGCCGACGACGCGCCCCGATTTGTCGGCCTTGTAGAGCGTGCCGAACTTTTCGCGCAGGCGCTCGTCGAGAAATTCATAGACCCAGTCGTCGGTCTCCATGGTGTGACTGTCAGCGTCGTTGATGACACGCCCATATGCGAAAGCCACTGCAAATCTCCTCAATTCCGGTGTGAACAGGCGAACATTATACGAATCAGTGTTCGTGTCAATGTTTCAGAGACCAAACATTCGTCAAATTCTACCATCTACGCGTATCAATTTTAGTGTGTGTCAATAACGACGATCAGTGCCCGAGCCGCACGCGCATCGTGACGCCGAACTGGCGGTCGGGGTAGCGTGAGAGATATTGGGCATAACCCCCCGACGTGTCCGCCGAATTGGGCGCGAGCAGCGTGGCATAATGCTTGTCGAGAAGGTTGCGGACGAAGGCCTGGATTTCCCACAGGCCATCGCCCAGCGACAGGCCGACCGAGCCGTTCCAGATGCCATAGGCCGGCTGGATCGTCAGCGGGTCGCCGTTGGCGGAAAATTGCTCGTCGCTGCGCCACGAATAATCGGTCGCCAACTGAAGGTCGACGTCGTCGGTGATCGGCGCTTCGTAATTGGCGGCCAGGTTGAACTTGAACTTCGGCGCATTGGCGAGGCGATTGCCCGAGGCGTCGATCACCGGGCGCCCGCCGACGAGGCGGCAGCCGTTCGACGGGGTCGGCACGGTCGACGCATAGGGGCAGGAGAGGCCGTCGAGATCGCGATATTCGGCGTCCACATAGATGGCGCCGGCGCTGAAGCTGAGCCCGGTCGCCGGTCGGATCGAGAATTGCGCCTCGATGCCCTTGGTCCTCAGCCCGCCAGCGTTGGTGGTGCGAAAGCCCGGCGGGTTGGTGCTGGTATCATAGATCTGCGTCTGGAAATCGGTGAAATCCTCATAGAAGAGCGCGGCGTTGAAGCTCGCGCGATTATCGAGGAAGCTCGTCTTGATGCCGAGGTCGTACGCCATGACCTTCTCGGGCCGGATCAGCGGGTCGACGCCCGGGGTGATGATGCCCGATGACGCCAGGCCCGGCCCCTTGTAGCCGCGTCCGACATTCGCATAGACCATGGCCCCGGAGGCGACGTCATATTCGCCCGTGACCTTCCACGAAAAATTGGTCGTCTTGCCGGTCTCGGTCGTGTCGCTCGCCGGACTGCCGATGATCGCCGACGACCCCGGGAAGGAGCCCGGCAGATCGAAGGCGACGCGCCGTGCGCGCAGGTCGTCGTGGGTCAGGCGCCCGCCGACGCGCAGCCGCAGCGCATCCGTGGCGTTCCACGTCACCGACCCGAAACCTGCATAGCTTTTCGAGCGGAAGTCGGTGTCGATCACCGCGACCACCAGCGGCAGCGCGGGGCCGAGCAGGCGCCCGCCGGCGCGATAGTCGACGATATTCTTGCTGTTGAAATAATAAAGACCGGCGAGCCATTCGATCGCCTGTCCCTCCGGCGAGGCGAGGCGCAGCTCCTGGCTGAACTGGCGATAATCATAGTCGCCGCCATTATAGTCGAAGCGGTCGAGCGGCGTCTGGTCGCCGTCGAAGTCGAGAATGTAGTGATTCTTGCGATAGGCGGTGATCGAGGTCAGCGTCATCCCGCCGAAATCGACGTCCAATTGCCCACTGACCCCCTTGTAGACGCGCAGCGGCGCCCCCGGATAGGTGCCGGCGGGCATCCCTGCGACGACCGAGCGGTTATCGGGACCCGGAACGATGCCGTAGAGATCGAAATAATGGGCGAGATTGGCATTGGTGCCCAGGGTGCGCGCGGTCGAATAGCAGCACACCGAGCTGTCCTTGGCATAGTCGCCCGAGATCAGCAGGCGGACCGCATCGCTCGGCTCGAAGAGCAGCTTGCCGCGAAAGCCGTAATTCTTCTCGCCATTATAGGATTCGTTCAGATATTCGTTGTGGATATAGCCGTCGGTGCGGTTGCGGAAGCCGACGAGGCGCACCGCGAGCGTGTCGCCGAGCGGCACGTTGAGCAGGCCGGTGTTGCGGAACTCGCCGTCGGTGCCGATCGTCACCGACATGTCGGCGGTCAGCGCGCCGAGACGCGGCGTGTTGGTGACGATATTGACGAGGCCGGCCGAGGCGTTCTTGCCGAACAACAGGCCCTGCGGCCCTTCGAGCACCTCGACATGATCGATGTCGATCAGCGCCGCGGCTGATTGCGGCTGGCCGAGCACGACGCCGTCGACGACCGTCGACACGCTTTGCTCGATCGTCGACGAAAAGCTCGAGGTGCCGATCCCGCGCACCGCGAAGCCCGACGAGGTCGGAATGGGATTGTCGCGGAAGGTCAGCGCGGGGGCGATGCGGGTCAGGTCGCTCGGCTCGACAATTCGCATTCTTTCGATAGCCTCACCACTAACGACAGTAATCGACTCGGAAACATCCTGAACATTCTCGACTCGCTTGCGCGCGGTGACGAGGATTTCCTCGGGGGCCGGTCGCGCGGGGGCGGGATCCGCCGCGTCATTGTCCTGCTGCGCCCGGGCCGCCGAAGGCAGGCTTGCGGCCAAGGCGGCGGCCAGCGCCAGACCGATAGAATAGTGGAAATCCGCACGTCGCATACCAGTCTCCCATGGAGGTTCCTTTTCCGGAACTTGCCGCTAGCTGATATGCAACTAGGGTGTGTGTCAATTAAAATCTCCTAAAAAATTGAGATTGGAAACGGAAATCGGAGATTTGCTATACAATTATGGTGTGTAAGTCACGATGGCTGCGCGCTCCGCGACAGTTGCGTTCCATGAAGGGGCTTGAGCGGTGGCACTGCGCCGCCGCGGAGCTCCGGGCGCCTCGCTGCCGAGTGGTCCAGCCGCCGCCAGCGCGAGATCGGCAGGCGTGTGCTGGCACCGGTCCCGCGATTCGCGTTCGGCAGGCGGCCTGACCGAATAAAGTTGACAGGCGCACTATAAAAGTCATTGTCCTGCGCCTTGCACCCGCTGCGGAACGACAGTCGGGCCGATGGGAAGGATCGAGCGATGGCACGAGGCGCAGACAGCGAAGCAGCGCGAATTGATACCGGCACTCGCGCGAACACCGGCGCGGAAACCGCGCACATGCCCGTCGCGGCGCGCTTTGCCTACGGGTTCGGGGCGGTCTCCACCGCGGTCAAGAATGCCGCCTTCGGCTATCTGCTCCTCTATTATAATCAGGTCGTCGGTATTCCCGCGACGATCGTGTCGAGCGCGATCGCGGCGACGCTGGTGATCGACGCGCTGGTCGACCCGTTCATCGGGCGCTGGTCCGACATGACGCGTTCGCGCATCGGGCGGCGGCATCCCTTCATCCTCGGCGCCGCGATCCCCACCGCGATCTTCTTCGTCCTGCTCTGGTTCCCGCCGGCGGGGCTCACCGACGTCCAGACGGGCATCTGGATCTTCGTCGTCGCGTCGCTGACCCGCGTCGCGGTCAGCGCCTACGACATTCCCTCGACCGCGATGGTGCCCGAACTCACGCGCGACTATGCGGAGCGGACGAAGCTGTTTTCGCTGCGTTTCTGGTTCGGTTACGTCGGCACATTCGCCTTCGTCGCCTTCAGCCTCTCGGTCTTCTTCGTGAAGACTCCCCAATATCCGGTGGGCCAGCTCAACCCCGACGGCTATGTCAAATTCGCCTTCGCGGGCGGCTTTGCGATGATGTTCGCGATCCTCGCCTGCGGCCTCGGCACGCTCGACCAGATCAAGCGGATGCGCCAGGCCGACGCGCCCCCGCCCATGCGCCTCGGGTTCGGCGGCCATCTGCGCGAGGTGCTCACCGCCTTCCGGCATCGCAGCTTCCTCGCGATCTTCGCTTTCGGGGTGCTCAAATTCACCGCGATCGGGATGGCGGGGGCGATGGCGATCTATTTCAACACCTATATCTATGACCTGTCGGCGAAACAGATCGCCGTGCTCGCCTTCGAAGCAGTGACCGCGGCGACGCTCGCGGCGCCGCTCGCACCGCTCTTCTCGCGCGCGCTCGGCAAGCGGACGACCGCGATGCTGATGGCGATGCTTGGCATCCTGCTCAACGCGCTGCCGCTCGGACTCGTTTATTTCGGGCTGTTCTTTCCGACGGGACACCCGCTCATCGTGCCGACGCTGCTCGTGCTCGGCACCATCGGCGGCGGCTTCATCGCCATCTCGCTGATCAACACCAGTTCGATGCTGGCCGATGTGGTCGAAGACTATGCCGTGAAGTCGGGCAAGCATCTCTCGGGCGTCTTCTTTTCGGCGTCGAGTTTCATGCAGCAATGCTCCGCGGCGCTCGGCGTTTTCGTGTCGGGTCTGGTTCTCGCATGGGCGGATTTTCCGGAAAAGGCCGACCCCACGGCGGTGACGCGCGCGATGGAGCGATCGCTGCTGGTCCACTATGTTCCGACGATCCTCGCCTTGTGGCTTTTCGGCTGCCTGTTCCTGTTTTTCTACGACATCGACCAGACCCGCCACCGCGCCAATGTCGGCAAGCTGCGCGCGCTCGAGGCCGAGGAGAATGCCCGGCAATTGCAGGATGCGGGCGTCACCCCGTCCAGCCTGTGACGGCGCGAATTGAAAAGTGGCGCGATGGCGCTAGGAACCGGACATGGTCGATATGACGCAGAAGGGGGAGGGGCAGGCGCGTATGCGTGCGGCTGATCGCGCCGCAATGATGGTCGAGGAGGCCGATCGCCAGATCAATCTGCGCCGCAGCGCCCGGATCGCACCCGCCGACATCGCCGGCGACCTCGGCATCAGCCGCTCGCTCATCTATTCCTATTTCGCCGATCCGGCGGCATTGCTCGTCGCGGTGCTTGATCGCCACGCCCGTCTGTTGATCGACGCGGGGATCGAAGAGGCCGTGGGGCGCGCCGATTTCGTAACGTCGATGATCGACTGCTCGCTGATCTATCTCGACCATGTCGTCGACCATGGCGCCGCGATCGAACTCTGCTTCCGCGACAAATGGCTCGCGCGCAATCTCGACGGCGCGATGCGGACGCTCGGTAACGGCATTTATCGCCGGCTGGCGCGCCAGGCGCAGCGCGAGCTCGACTATCCGGTCCACGATGCGCTCGGCGTCGTTCAGATCCTCCAGGCGATCCCCGAAGAGGGCGCCCGGCTGGTGCGCAGCGGCGATATTTCGATCGACGTCGCGCGCGGACTGTGCCGCCGGCTCGTCACCGCCTCGATCGAGGAATTGCGCCCGGTTTAAGCGCCCGATCGGGCTTGCGCGTGGCTGCGGATGCTACCGAGCACCATCGGCAGGCAGAGGCGGATGGCATTTTCGGTCGAAAGATGCCCAGCCGAAACCAGGCTGCCGGCGCGCAGGCTGATTGCGGTCACCAGCCAGTTGCTGCCATAGGCTTCTTCGGCGCTCATGCCATAGTTCGACTGCATCGCCCGGACGATCGGCTTCGACACCGACGTGCGCGTCTGTTCGAACTCGCCCCGCATGATCTCGCGCACGTCGGGTTCGAGGAGCAGCGCCTGGAGCAGCGCACCGCGGCGGCCGGCCTCGCTCAGATAATTGACCGTCGACATGATGATATGGGTCATCCGGTCGCGCCCGCGCAGCACGACCCCGCGCCGCGACTTTTCATATTCCTCGATCTCGCGCCGTGCGAGCGCCGACAGCATGTCGATCCGCCGCGCAAAGCAATTATGCGCCTGCGCTTCGGATATGCCCACTTCGCGCGCGATGCGGTTGAGGCTGACCTCGTCGATTCCTTCCTCGAGGCAAATCCGGCCCGCGACGTCGAGCATCTGGGCGCGGCGCGCTTCGAGCGGCAATCGCCGGCGCCCGTTGGTGCGCGCGCTTGCCGTCGCCCCTTCGGCGCTCGGCTCGAGTGGCGGCAGGCTTAGCGGCCGCGCATCGCGCCGCTCGCCGGGGCTCAGTCGCCAGTAATTGCGGTTCGGCCGCGGCACCTGCAGTCGGTCACAGAGCTTCGCGGCGCCGCCCGCGGTCATGCCGAGCGTCTTCGCCACCTCGTGCAGCGGCGCGTCCCAAACCTGTCGGAACAGCGCCTCGCGTTCGATCTGGCTACGCACCGACCGGTCCGATGCGATCCGATGGCGTCGCACGCCGTCGATCGGCCGCGCTTCCAAGCGACAAGAGCACCATAAACAAAACCATCCCCGTTGCTCCGCCGACCCTACTGCAATATTTTGGTCATTTCCACCGGCTTGACGGACGGTGGGGGATTGGCAGCCGCACTATAATAACGATTCCCGTTCCGCAGATAGGGGCGTGCCGGCCCCGCGCGTGGAGGGCGGCGACAGAAAATCGCCAGAAAATCGCCGGAGCCGTTCGTGAACGACTCCGGCGTTGCTCCCGCAAGGGACACAGGGAGCAAATTTGCGATGATCGCGGCCGTCAGGGCCGGGCAACGGCGATGGTCCGCGCAGCGAGTTGCTGACCGGACTGGCGCGCGGCCATGATTTCGCGTCCCGCTTGCCGGCCCTGTTCGAGCGCGGTGTCGAAGCAGCGCGATTCCGCCGTCATGGTACGGAGCGACTCCTTGTCCATGCGCACATCGCACACCTGCCGGGCGGCGGCGCGCAGCCGGCTGTCGAGGCGGGCCATGCCGCTTTCCGAGTTCAGATTCAGATCGCTATAGCTGACGAGGACGGTTTGGCCCTCGCCCCGCGCCGCGGTGGCGACAATGGGTTGGGCGCCCGCTGGCGCGGCAGCGAGCAGCAGGACGGTCAGGCTAACAAGGCGATTCATGGGCTTCCTCCTTTTCAAGGCCGCGCCGCCTGCAATCGCGCCGGCGGTGGACGAGGAGGACTATGCGGCAAGGCCATGGCCGGGGCCGTGAAAGCAGCGTCAAAACTGTATTAAAAGTTCGTCAGGTGGCGATATTGGGCAATTTTTCGTTCATTCCGCGTGAAATCGGTGCTATTCGATCTGTTGAAAGACAAAATCTGGGCGCGCCGATCCCCGTTGGAGGAGGCACGCCGGTGCATGCGATTCGCGCTATCAGCGCGCAGAGAGAGGCGGCCCCGACACCGACATTTCGGTTGCTCGGGGACTTTACCGTCGATCCCCCCGCCTTGGTTCCGCACGGCCGCAAGGCCAAGGCTCTGCTCGCGCGTCTGGCGCTGGCGGACGGTCCGCTCACGCGCGACCGGCTGAGCACTTTATTCTGGAGCCGCCGCGCCGAGACCCAGGCGTACGCCAGCCTGCGCCAGTGCCTGATGGAGCTGAAGGCATGGACGCGCGCTTCGCCGCCGCTCATTCGTGCCGATCGCGACACTGTCAGGATCGACCGCGCGCAGATCGCGGACGACATGTCGCTTCTGTTGGCGGCGTGTGCTGCGGACGACGCTGAGGCGGCGCTGCGCTGGCTACCCGGCGAGGGTGCCGTCCTGCTTGCCGACCTTGGCGGCATCGACGAGGTCTGGGACGACTGGCTGGCCGGCGAACGTGCGCGCCGGCATGAGGGGATCGTCCGCGAGGTGCTGGCCATGGCCGATCGGCTGCTCGACGCGGGAGCTATGGATCAGACGCTGGCGGTGGCCGAGCGCATGACGCACTTCGATCCATGCAGCGAACATGCGGCGCGGCTGGTGATGCGCGCGCGGTGGCAAGCGGGCGACGACGATGGGGTGCGTCATGCCTGGCAACGGATCGAGGACGCGGTGGCGCGCGGGCTCGACGGAAAGCCCTCACCCGAAACGGAGGCGCTCTACAAGCAGTTTATGACGAGCCGCCCGCCGCGCCCTGCGCCCCCGGTTCCTGCCTCGATCATATCTTTGCCCTCCCGCGATCCACAGGCCGCGCGGCCGGCCGGAAGGCTTTCTGCCGGCAAGGTGGGAGCGGTCGCCGTCGCTGTCGTCGCTTTGTTGCTCGCGGGAGCGGATGCGCCGCGAGGCGCGCCCAGCGCCGTCGCCGCCTTCGCCGCGCCGGTTGTGCGGATCGAACCGGTCGTTCCGCGCGGCGGGGACGCGCTCGAACAAAGGTTTGCCGATGCGCTGGCGGCCGATTTCGTCCGGCTCGCGACCGCGTCGGGTGGGGTGGTGCGGGTGTTGGACGGCCAGACCCGGGACAATGGCGGGGATTTCGTCGTCCGCGTCGCGATCGATCGCGAAGGCGACGCGCTCAGCAGCGAATCGCGCGTGATCGACGCGGTCGGCGGATCGCTTTTGTGGTCGAACCGTCTGTCCGAGACGGCGGGCAATCTTACGCTCCTGCGCGAGCGGACCGCGGTATCGGTCGCCAACCTGCTCGATTGCGCGCTGTCGATGAACGGCCGGGATCGTGCGCTCGCCACCAATGCCGACCGCCGCGTGCTGGTGTTCGCGATTTGCGATGCCAATCGGCGCGGGGAAGTCGCCCGCATGATCGGTCTTCTCGAAGAGATGACGCAGCGTTGGCCGGGCGACGCATCCGCATGGGCATGGCTGGCCCTGGCGCGCACCATGTACATCGGCGAGAGCGACCAGCGGGCCGAACAAGAGCAGCGCCGACAGGCCGCTATTCGCGACGTGCATCGCGCCCTTGCGCTCGATCCTGCCAATGTGCTGGCGCTCGTCGCCTGGTCATGGACCGGGAGGGGCGAGCTGTTTGCGGTTGAGGGGTTGCCGATGATCGATCGCGCGCTGACGATCGACCCCGATTTTCCGCCGGCGCTGATGGCGGATGCGATCGGGCTGTTCCAGGCCGGGTTCGTCGACGCCAGCGTCGATCCGGCAATACGGGCGGCAGAGGCCGATCCGACCTCGATCGCCAAGGCGCTGGGAGTGGTGCGGCGACTGGCGGCGGCCGGACGGCTGAAGGACGCCGCGGGGCGCCTGGCCGAAGTCGAGCGTCTGTGGCCCGCGCACCCCGATCTGGCCGAACATTGCCGCCGGCTGGCCGAAGAATTTGGCCGGAGCGACGCGGCGGCGCTCTATCGCGCAGCGAACCCCGACGAGCGGCGGACCTTCGAGATGCGCTTGCTGCACCAGATCGCCGACCCGGCCGCCGACCACGGCGCATTGGACGCGGCCGCCCAAGAGGCGTTCGCACGCCACCCCTACATCGCTTATTATCTCGCGGCGCACTATAGCCGGATGGGCGATATGGCGAAGGCTCTGACCTGGCTCGATCGCGCGCCGGCACGCGATACGGCGGGGCAATGGTCGGTGCTCTATTGGCCTTCGGTTGCGCCGCTGCGCCGTGATCCGCGCTTTTTCGCCAAGATGGCGCAGATCGGCCTGGTCGATTATTGGCGCCGCACCAACCGCTGGCCCGATTTCTGCCGCGAACCGGGCCTGCGCTACGACTGCCGGAGCGAAGCGGCGCGGCTCGTCACGCTCGGGCGCGCCCTCGGCGACGGGATCGCCTTGAACCGGAGAAGACAGTCGCAAGTCCCGCGGCACGCTCCATCCTAGGCCGACATTTCCCACCAGCGCCTTCCGATGGCCCGTTTCTCCCGCGGAATCTGTCCGCCGCGTCCCGGGCACGGCGGACCCGATCGGGACTCCTGCGTCCTGCCCGATCGTCCTACGCCTTTGGGGTCGTTCAGCAGGAAGGAGACGGGACCATGGACGCCCTATCGATGCCGGAGGGAAGCGACGCCGCGCCTCGTCCCGCTGCGCCGCACGAAGATGGCCGGCCGACGGCCGCCGGCCTCGCGTTGAACCTGCAATATTGCCGCGCCGGCCTGTTGTCGCTCACCCGGCTGCAACTGGCGCTCGAACGCGGAGACCGGGTACAGGCGATGGCCGCCATCGACCATCTGCACGCGCTCGATCTGGAAATGGAGCGCGCGGTGGAGGCGCTTCCGCTTTCCGCGCGCATGGCATGGCCCGAAGCGATCGGCGGACACCTCAAGGAAGAGAAGATGGCGATCGCCTTCGAAAAGCTCGCGCTGGCGAGCGGGATCAGCGGGCCCAAGCTGACCGCCCGGTCGTCCGCGGCGCCGCACGTCGAGGCGCCGCCGCCGCGCGAGAGCGCGCCCACCGGCCTCGGCGAATGGCCGCCGCCCGAGCCGCGAATGGCGCGCCTGTTGCGCCGCCATGCGCCGCGCATCCTGTTGCTCGCTGCGATCGTCGCGGCGACCCTCGCGGCGGTGATGCTGGCCCTCTAGGCGGCCGCCTAGCCGCGCAGATAGTCGCGCCACACGGCCTTCCCGATCCGGTCATAGTCCGTCATCGCCGCGATCAGGCCGGCGAGCGCGTCGGTCGCGCACAGCGCCTCGGGCAGTAGCGGGTCGCGCATGATGCTGCGGATCGCCTGCCGCCCGAGCGTGAGCGTCTCGGCGGCCGCGGCTTCGAGCGGCATTGCGTCGATCCGGGCAGCGCTGCGCCGAAGCAGCGTGCCGAGTTCGTCGTGCGCGGCGCAAAGATCCTCGCCGTCCCATAGCCGCCGAAACCGGACGTCGCGATCGCCATCGAGCCCGCCCGCTTCGACCACGAGCAACGATCGTGCGGCATCGAGCAGGGCGAGGCGGTCGCGCAGTCCGGGGGCGCCGCCGTCGAGATTATTGGGGCGGACCCACAGATTGACCTCGGCCTCGGCGAATCCTTCGAGTTCGAGCGCGCGGAGGGTGCGGCGCCAGGCGGTGCGGTCGGCGCGTTCCTGCGGTCCAGCGAATGCCAGAAGCCAGCGGCCGTCCCAAGTCCGCCGACTGTCGAGCCGCGTCCGCCAGCCGAGGATGCGCGCCTTGAGCGGCTCGGCGCGCGCGCCGATGGTGTAGCGCCCGCGCGCCAGCGTGCGCACGCGCCCCTCGGCCTTGAGCCGGGTGAGCGCGGTGCGGATTCCCGGCGCTTCGATCCCGAAGGCGGCGCCGGCGCGGACCAGCTCGGCGGCGGAGAAGGAGGGCGGATCGCCGGTGTCGAGCAGGTCGAGGATCAGCATCCGCGCGCTCATCGGCGTGGCAGGGGGTTTTGCTATATTGCGCTTTACGTCCATATCGGACAATATATGCAATAAATTTGGATGGAGAGGAAGATGCTTCCGCTAAAAGGCATCACGGTGATCGATCTCACCAGCGTCGTCGCCGGTCCGCTTGCGACGCAGATCATGGCGCAGCAGGGTGCGCGCGTCTGGAAGGTCGAACCGCCCGAGGGCGATCGCGCGCGGCTGCTCGGCGCGGTCGCGGCGCCGGGGTTCAGCTCGGCGCATGTCGCGCTCAACGCCGGCAAGCAATCGGTCGCGATCGACCTCGCGCGCGCCGAGGGGCAGGCGCTGCTCCGCCGCCTCGTGCCGCACGCCGACTTGCTGATCCATAATTTCCGCCCCGGGGTGATGGAGCGGCTGGGCCTTGGCACCGACGCTCTCCACGCACTGCGTGGGGACCTCGTCATCGCACGAATCAGCGGTTTCGGACAGGACGGCCCGATGGCCGCGGCGCGCGCCTACGACCCGATCGTGCAGGCCGAATCGGGCATGGTGAGCTGGGGCGATGAGGGTCCAGTGCTCGCGCCGCAATGGATCTGCGACAAGACGGCGGGGCTTTACGCGGCGCAAGCGGCGACCGTCGCGCTCGTCGCGCGCGAGCGCAGCGGCAAGGGGGCAGTGGTCGATATCTCGATGCTCGAGGCGGCGGTCGCCTATGGCTGGATCGACCTCCACGGCGATCAGGCCTTTCCCGATAGCCCGTCGCGAATGCCGAACATCGCCGCCGTCTATCGCCCCTGGGCGACCGCCGACGGCTGGGTGGTCGTCGTGATGCTGTCGCAGGCTGAGTTCGAAGGCTGGGCGCGCGCGATCGACGCGCCCGACCTGCTCGCCGACCCGCGCTTCGCCGACATGACGACGCGGTTCCTCAACTGGGACGATCTGCGCGCCATTTCGGCGCCGCGCATCGCCGCGCTGTCGACCGCGGACGCGGTCGCGCGGCTCGTTTCCGAAGGCGTGCCGTGCGGGGTCGCCAACCATTCGGGCGCGCTGCCCAGCCATGCTCAGCTCGTCCACGACGATTTCGTCGCGCTGACCGACCATCCGCAAGCGGGGGCGGTGCGCCGCACGCGCGCGGTCGCGCGCTTCGACGGCGCGCGCCCCGGCCTCGACGCTCACGCGCCGCGTGTCGGCGAACACAGCCGCGCCGTCCTCGCCGACGCCGGGCTCGGCCCCGACGAGATTTCCGCCGCCTTTCAAACCGGTGCAGTCCGCGCGCCGCAGGAGACCATCTGATGCCTTTCGAAACGCTGTCCTATGCCGTCGACAATCGGGTCGCGACGATCACGCTCGACCGGCCCGGGCATTTCAACGCGATCGCGCACGGGATGCCGCGCGAAATCCGCGCCGCGGTCGAGCAGGCGGAGGCCGACCCCGACGTCCATGTCATCGTCGTGCGCGGCGCCGGTCCGGGCTTTTGCGGCGGATACGACCTCAAACATTATGCCGAGCGCAAGGGCGAGATCAGCGGGTCGCAGGACATGCCGTGGGACCCGACGCTCGATTTCCAGATGATGTGGCGCAACACGCAGGATTTCATGGCGCTGTGGCGCGCGACCAAGCCGACGATCGCGCGCGTCCACGGCGCCGCGGTCGCGGGCGGGTCGGACATCGCCTTGTGCTGCGACTTCCTCATCATGGCCGAAGACGCTCGTATCGGTTATCCTCCGGCGCGCGTCTGGGGCGTGCCGACTCCGGCGATGTGGGTCTATCGGCTGGGGCCGCAGATGGCGAAGCGGATGATGATGACCGGCGACCTGATCGACGGGCGCGAGGCCGAGCGCATCGGCCTGGCGCTCGAGGCGGTGCCCGAGGCCGAGCTCGACGCGGCGGTCGAGCGGCTCGCCGGGCGGTTGCGCGGGGTGCCGCGGAACCAGCTGATGATGACCAAGACCGTGGTCAATCAGGCCTATGACAATATGGGCCTCAACAACACGCAGATGTTCGCAACGCTGTTCGACGGCGTCTCGCGCCATTCGCCCGAGGGCATCTGGTTCCGCGAACGCGCGCAAGAGGTCGGCTTCAAGCAGGCGGTCGCCGAGCGCGACAGCGGCGACCCGATCGCGAGCCAGGTGTCGAAGCGCCTGCCCGCCGACGATTGAGGAGAGAGACGATGACCGCACTCCAGCCGATCGACCGCCTCGACACGCATGAGGTGTTCAACCAGCCGCCGCCGTTCGAGAATGTGAACCTGTTCACCGGCGACCGCGCGCTCGTCGACGCGGCGGACCGCGCGGGCGCGGGCGAGCATATGGCGCGGCTGACCGCACTCGGGGAGCGCTGCGGCTCGGCCGAAGTGATCGAATGGGGCGTCGAGGCGAACCGGCAGCTGCCCGTGCTCGAAACCTTCGACCGCTATGGCCACCGCGTCGACGAGGTGCGTTTTCATCCCGCTTATCACGAGCTGATGCGGCTCGGCCTCGACAACGGCTTTGCCGCCTCGGCGTGGGACGGCAGCGCGCACGGCCATGCGCTTCACGCGGCGATCCTCTTCCTGACCGGCCAGGCCGATTCGGGCACGAGCTGCCCGATGACGATGACCTATGCTGCGGTTCCGGCGCTACGTGCCGAGGCGGCGGTCGCCGACGTCTGGGTGCCGCGCATCGCGGCGGGGCGCTACGATCCCGCTTTCCGCCCGGCGGCGGAGAAGGCCGGCGTCACCATCGGCATGGCGATGACCGAAAAGCAGGGGGGCAGCGACGTGCGCGCCAACACCACCCGCGGGGTGCCGACGGGCGAGGAGGGGTGGTACAGCCTGACCGGCCACAAATGGTTCTGTTCAGCGCCGATGTGCGACGCCTTTCTGACGCTGGCCTATGCAGAGGGTGGATTGACCTGCTTCCTCGTCCCGCGCTGGCTTCCCGACGGGACGCGCAACGCGGGGTTCCGCGTCATGCGTTTGAAGGACAAGATGGGCGACCGCTCGAACGCCTCGTCGGAAATCGAATATCATGGCGCGCTCGCCCAGCGGTTGGGGGCGGAGGGGCGCGGCGTTGCGACGATCATCCAGATGGTGCAGCACACGCGGCTCGACTGCGTGATCGGATCGGCGCAGCAGATGCGCGGCGCGCTTGCGCAGGCGCTATGGCATACGGCGCACCGTTCGGCATTCCAGAAGCGGCTGGTCGACCAGCCGGCGATGGCCGCCGTGCTCGCCGACCTGGCGGTCGAAAGCGAGGCGGCGACCGCGCTCGGCTTCCGGCTCGCGCAGGCGTTCGACGAAGGCGACGCGCTCGCGCGGCTGCTCACCCCGGTCGCCAAATATTGGGTGTGCAAGCGCGCGCCGGGCCTCGTCTACGAGGCGATGGAGGCGCATGGCGGGGCGGGCTATGTCGAGGCGGGGCCGATGCCGCGGCTGTTCCGCCAGTCGCCGCTCAATGCGATCTGGGAAGGGTCGGGCAATGTCATCGCGCTCGACGTGCTGCGTGCGATCGCGCGCGAGCCCGAGGGGGTGGAGGCTTTGCAGGCCTTCCTCGCCGCGCAACGCGGCCGCGACGCCGCCTATGACGCGTGGATCGAGGGTATCGACCCGGCACAGGTGCAGGAAAACACCGCACGGCTGTTCGTCGAGCGCGTCGCGCAGGCGGCGCAGGCGGCGGTGCTGCTCGCGCAGGACAATTCGGTGGCCGAGGCCTTCTGCCGCCTGCGGCTCGCCCCACGCGGTAGCGCCTATGGCGCCTTCGACGCGGCGGTCGATACGCGCGCGATCATCGACCGCGCGATGCCCGCGGCATGAGCGTCCGCATCGCGAACGACGGCGCGGTCCGCACCGTCACCATCGACCGGCCCGAATGCCGCAACGCCGTCGATCCGGCGACCGCCGATGCCTTGCGGCAGGCCTTCGCCGATTTCGAAGCCGACGACAGCGCCGCGGTCGCGGTGCTCACCGGCGCCGGCGGCCATTTCTGCGCGGGGTTCGACCTCAAAGCCGTCGGGTCCGGCGAGGACCGGTACGAGCCCGAGGGCGTCGGGCCGATGGGGCCGACGCGAATGCTGCTGTCAAAGCCGGTGATCGCCGCGGTCGAGGGTTATGCCGTCGCGGGCGGGCTCGAACTCGCGCTGTGGTGCGACCTGCGCGTCGCGTCGCGCAGCGCGGTCTTTGGCGTTTTCTGCCGCCGCTGGGGGGTGCCACTGATCGACGGCGGCACCGTCCGCCTGCCGCGCATCGTCGGGCAGGGCCGCGCGCTCGACATGATCCTGACCGGGCGCCCGGTCGATGCCGCCGAGGCAATGACGATCGGGCTCGCCAACCGTCTGGCGCCCGAGGGCGGCGCGCTCGCGGCGGCGCAGGCGCTCGCGGTCGAGATCGCGCGCTTCCCGTCGCTGTGCATGCGCACCGACCGCATGTCGGTGCATCGCCAGTGGGATTTCGACCTCGCCGAAGCGCTGCGCTTTGAGGGGCGCGAGGGAGCGAAGCCGCTGAAGGCCGAGGCGGCGGCGGGCGCGGGTCGCTTTGCCGAAGGCGCGGGGCGCGGCGGCCGGTTCGAATAGCCGGTCGTCAACCCCGGCCCAATATTGTTACCGTGGGCCAGGCGCCGCCGGTCTCGACGCTCGCTTCGACACCATAGACGGCGCGCAGCAGCGCCGGCGTCAGCACTGCGGCGGGCGGCCCGTCGGCGGCGATGCGGCCTTCGTCGACGATCAGCAGCCGGTCGCAATAGCGCGCCGCCATCGTCAGGTCGTGGAGCACCGCGATCACCAGCGCGCCCGCGGCGGCTTCGGCGCGCAGCAACTCCATCACGTCGATCTGGTGCCCGGGGTCGAGGCTGGCGAGCGGTTCGTCGGCGATCAGCGCGGGTGCCTCGACGGCGAGCGCGCGCGCCAGCAGCGCGCGGGCGCGCTCGCCGCCCGACAGTTCGGTGGCGTCGCGGTGGCGCAGATCGAGGACGTCGGCGCGCGCCATCGCGCGCTCGACCGCCTCGCGGTCGGCGGCGCCGACGCGCGACATCGGGGCCAGGTGCGGCAGCCGGCCGAGCTCGACGAGCCGTTCGACGGTGAGCGGCCAGTGCAGCGATTGGCCCTGCGGCAGATAGGCGATGCGCCGTGCCAGGTCGCGGCGCGTCATCGTCGCGAGGTCCGCGCCATCGATCTCGATGCAACCCCGGGCGGGCAAGAGCGCGAGCATAGCGCGCGCGAGCGTGGATTTGCCTGCCCCGTTCGGCCCGACGATGCCGATCAGCGCGCCAGCCTCGAACTGCGCATCGATGCCGCGCAGAACGCTGCGCCGGCCAAGCGTCACCTCGACATCCGAAAGCCTCAGCGTCACCATAGCCGCCGCTCGCGCATCAGGTGGATCAGAAAGACCGGGACGCCCAGGAATGCGGTGACGACGCCGAGCTTGAGTTCGTTGGTCGACGCGATGATGCGCACGCCGATGTCGGCGAGCGTGAGCAGCGCGGCGCCGCCGATCGCCGAGGGCAGCAGGATCGCCGAAGGGCTGCGGTCGGTGAAGGGGCGGACGAGGTGCGGGACGATCAGGCCGACGAAGCCGATCGCCCCCGACACCGCGACCGCGCCGCCGACCCCGATCGCGGTGCCGAGCAAAAGGCGCAGGCGTGTGCGGCGCAGATCGACGCCGAGTGCCTGCGCGCCGTCCTCGCCGAGCGTCAGCGCGTCGAGGTCGCGCCCGCCCGACAGCAGCAGGCCGCCGCCGACCGCGATGCAGGGGAGGGCGATCCACAGATGCGCGAACGATCGGTTTTCGAGGCTGCCGAGGAGCCAGGTCATGATCTCCATCGCCGCGAAGGGATTGGGCGCGAGGTTGAGCGCCAGACTGATCCCCGCCCCGGCGAGCGTCGCGATCGCGATCCCGGCGAGGATCAGCGTCAGCGGGCTTTCGGACCGTCCGGCGAGCAGGAAGAGCAGGGTGAGTGCGACGATCGCGCTGCCGATCGAAAGCAGCGGCAGCATCAGCGGGTGGAGCGCCGCAAGCCCGAAATAGAGCGCCGCGACCGCACCGAGTGCCGCGGCATTCGAGGCGCCGAGCACCGACGGTTCGGCGAGCGGGTTGCGCAAATAGCCCTGCAACGCGGCGCCCGCGAGCCCAAGCATCGCCCCGACCGCGAGCGCGAGGAGCGTTCGCGGCAGGCGCAGCTCGAACAGGATGACGTGCGCCACATGGTCGCCGTTTCCCAGCGCCGCCGCGAACAGCCGCCCGGCCGAAAGGTCGACCGGCCCGAAACGCAGCGATGCGATCGCAGCGGCGAGCATCAGCGCGCCAAGCGCGGCGAGCAAGACCCATCGGCGCGGCGCGGCGCGGGTCATCGCTGCGCTCCGTCGATGCGCGCGATCTGCGCCGCGATGCTCCGCGCGGCCTCGACATAGGCGGGGCCGCCGCACACGGTCGACGCCTGCGTGACGCCGATGCGCGGGATGCCGGCGAGTGCCGGATGATGCAGCATCTCGCTGCCCTGATCGTCGATCCTGTCGGTCGCGCGTTCGACGATCAGGAAATCGGGCTGCGCCGCCACCATTTCCTCCAGGCTGACCTGAGACAAGGGCGGCTTGCCCAATTTGGTCGCGAGGTTCACGAGGCCGAGCCGCGTCATCATCGCATCGACCAATGTTCCCGCGCCGGTCATATAACCGCGCCGCTGATAATAGGCTGCAACGCGGCCGCGTCCGGGGCGGGGCAGTGCGGCGAGGTCGCGTTCCATTTGCGCCACAAGCGCCTCGCCGCGCGCGGGATGGCCGACCGCTGCGGCGGTCTGGCGGATCGTTGCGTAAATCTGCGCGGGCTCGTTCGCGATGGCGACGTCGAGCAGCGGGTAATTTTCATGCGGCAGCGCGGCGAGAGCGGCGCTGCCGGTCGCCGGCATGCCGACGACCAGATCGGGGTCGATCGCCAATATCTGCTCGGCCGAATTGCGCAGGAGCGGCAAGCCGCGGGCCCGCGCGGCCTCGGCCGACATGGCGGGATCGGCGGCGTTGATCGTCAGGCCCGCGATCTGGCGGCGATCGGCAAGCGCGAGGACGAGCTGGTCGGCGCAAAGGTTGATCGACACGATGCGCTGCGGGTTGGCGGGGGCCGTTGCCGGCCCGCCCGCCCCCGTCGCCGCCCACAACGCGCCCGCGCCGCACAGCAGCGGCAGGGCGAGAAGGAGCGGGCGCCTGTTCACCGAGCGGCCATCAGAAATTGACCCGCACGCCGCCATAGGCGGCGCGACCGGCGCCGCGATAGGAGAAGATTTCCTCATAGTCGGTGCCGAGCAGATTCTCGATGCGCCCGAACAGCGCGACGCGCGGCGAGAGGCGATAATCGGCGCCGAGATTGACGAGCACATAGTCGCGCAGCGTCACCGTGACCGGAACATAACTCGGATCGATATAGGCCGCGTCGGTCATCGCGCCGTTGTAGCGCAGCGTCAGCGTCCCCGAGAAGCGCTGGTCGGCGCTGAAAATCGTCGTGTTCAGGCTGCCCATATGGCGCGGACGCCGCACTTCGCCCACGCCATTTTCCTCCGATTTGAGCCACGTATAGGCGAGGTCGACGCGGATCTGCGGGATCGGCCGCGCGCTGGCGAAAGCCTCGATGCCGTGCTGCTTGCTGTCGGTCGTGCGATTGGCAGGGGTCGCGACATAGTCGGGGGCCGGATAGTCGGTGAAAATCTCGTCGGTCAGCGTCGCGTCGAAATAGGTCGCGCCGATCGTCGCCCAGTCGTTCGCACCGAAGCTCTGCTCGATCCCGGCTTCCCAACCCTTCGATTTTTCGGGCTTGAGGTTGGGATTGCCGATGTAGCGGCCATCCGAATAGCCATAGAGTTCGAAATAACCCGGATTCTTGACCCCGGTGCCATAAGCGGCGCGCAGCCGCGTGCCGGTGGGCAGGCGATAGCTGCCCTGTACGCGCCAAGTCGTCGCGTCGTCGAAGCGGTCGTTGTCGTCGTACCGAACCGACGCGCCGAGCGAGAGGGCGCCCGCGAGCAATTCATACTGGCCGACGAACCCGATATTGTCGGTGTGCCGCTTGCCCTGAAATGCAAAGGCCGATGGCGTGATGTTCTGGAAATTCTCGCGCTCGATATCGACCGCGCCGGTCAGGCGATGGGTCACCGCTTCGGTTCCGAGGCTGAGGCTCGAGGTGAGGCTGCCCTTGTAGCGCTGCCCCTTGTCGCCATAGTCGAGCCCCGCCGGTGTGAAGCTCTTGCGCGTCGTATCGGCAAATTGCCCGGCGAGCGTGGTCACCCAGCGCCCGTCGAGCGCGCGAAACTCGGCCGAGAGCAGGCCGTAGAACGCCTCGTTGCGCGAATAGACGCCGGGGCTGTCGACGATGAAGCCGAACGCAGGGCTCGTGGGGTCATTGTCGGTCTGATTGGTTTCGGCGTCGGTATAGCTGTAGCGCAGAACGCCGCTGAGCTTGAATGCGTCGCTGGGCGTCCAGTTCAGCTTGGCGGTGGCGCCGACGCTGTCCGATCCGACGTCGCGCGTGCCGCCGCGGGCGGTCGCATAGCCCTGCGTGCCATAATAGCTTGCCGACAGCGCATAGTCGAAATTGTCCGACGCGCCCGCGGCGCGCGCGCCGCCGCTGATCGTGCCGAAGCTGCCGCCCTCGACCCGCGCGGCATATCCCGGCGCCTCGCGGCCTGAGAGGGTGATATAGTTGATCACCCCGCCGATCGCGTCGGAGCCGTAAAGCGAGCTTTGCTGCCCGCGCAGCACCTCGATCCGCGCGGCCGGATCGGCGATCAGCGTCCCGAAATCATATTCGCCCTGATAGGGGTCGGACACCTCGATCCCGTCGATCAGCACCAGCACATGATTGCTCTCGCTGCCGCGGATGCGGATTTGGGTCAGGCCGCCGACGCCGCCCGACCGGTTCACCGCGACACCCGGGACATCGCGCAGCACGTCGGAAACGATGCGCGTCTGGCGCGCTTCGAGCGTTTCGGCGTCGAGCACCGTCACAGATGCACCGAGCTGACCCGCGCGCACGCCTTCGCCCGATCGCGAAGCGGTGACGACGATCTGGTCGCCCGGCGAGCTGGCCGGCGACGTATCGGGCGACTGGGCAAGGGCAGGGGTCGCCGCGATCAGCGGGACGAGGGAAACAAGCGAATATTTATACATGACAGGCTCCGCACGCCGGCAACGAAGGCTGGAGCCTGCCGATGCGCGGGGGCGATCGACCGGTGCGGTGAAGCAAGGCTGGCGTCGTCGCCCGCATCTCCCGCGCCGAGGCGGCTCCGGCCGCCTGGTCGTCGCTCGACGGAAACCTCCGTGCCCTGGCCATTCCCTGGACCCGAGCATTGAGCGACCCACGCCGGCAGGTCTCCTGGCTCGCGGGTCGTCGCTCGATGCACGCCTTCCCGGGATGCGCTCCCAGTGGCTGTTCCGGCGGGGCCGGAACGGTGCATCGCGCTCTCCGCTTACAGTTGCAGGGACAGCCGCGGAATCGAGTCGCCCGTCGCCGGGCGATCTCACCGCGTTCCCTATTAAGCCCCTTGCGGGGCACCGGCGCGATCATGCGGAGGCCGAAACCTCCGCGCCGCCGCCCATAGCGAAATGGCGGTCCCGTGCAATCGGCTTTTTGCGAGCGGCCTTCTGTGCGGTCGGGTATCAACTGCGGCCTTCGATGATTGACACCGGTTACCACGATCTGTATCGAAGCGGCATATTCCAATCGAAAAGCGAGGATGCCATGTTCGCCAAGACCTATCACGCCACCCATCCCGACATGATGGAATGCGTCGACAACGACGATCTGCGCGATCGATACCTCGTCTCGGGGATGTTCGAGGATGGCAAGATCACCCTCAACTATTCGCACAACGAGCGCTTCGTTATCGGCGGCGCGGTGCCGAAGGGCGGGGCGCTCAAACTCCCCGAGCAGAGCGAACCCGCATCGGCGGCGGGGCACCCCTTCCTCGAACGGCGCGAGATGGCGGCGGTGAACATCGGCGCCGCCGGGGCGATCACCGTCGACGGCCAGCGCTTCGAGATGAAGACCAAGGAATGCCTCTATATCCCGATGGGATCGAAGGACGTCGCCTTCGAAGGCGACGGCGCGCGCTTCTATCTGGCGTCGCTTCCCGCGCACAAGGTCTGCCCGATCAAGCATATCACGCTCGATCAGGCGAACCCTCTGGCGCGCGGCGACCTCGCCAATTCGAACCAGCGCACCATCTATCAGCTCGTCATTCCCGGCGTCTGCGAAAGCGCGCAGCTGCTTCTCGGGCTCACCGTCCTTGAAGAGGGCAGCGTCTGGAATACGATGCCGCCGCACCTCCACGACCGGCGCAGCGAAATCTATCTCTATTTCGACCTGCCCGAAGAAAGCGACCGCGTGTTCCACTATATGGGCGAACCCGACAGCATGCGGCACATCGTGATCGCCAACGAGGAAGCGGTGATCAGCCCGCCCTGGTCGATCCACATGGGATCGGGGACCAAGAAATATGCCTTCATCTGGGCGATGGGCGGCGAGAATCTCGATTATACCGACATGAACGTCCTCGACATCTGTCAGCTCAAATAGCTTTCCTTCGTCACCCCGGACTTGATCCGGGGTCCAGGCGGCGCCGAAGACATGGATGCCGGATCAAGTCCGGCATGACGAGGGAGTGGAGAGGATGCAATTGTTCGACCTCACAGGAAAAGTCGCGCTCGTCACCGGCGCCAACACCGGCATCGGGCAGGGGATCGCGCTGGCGCTGGCCGAAGCCGGCGCCGACATCGCCGCAGCGGGACGCTCGCCCGCGACCGAGACGGTCGAAAAGGTGCGCGCTCTCGGCCGCGAGGCCGATAATTTCGCCGCCGACCTGTCGAGCGTCGCCGCGGTCCAGCCGCTCGTCGATGCGGTGCTGGGTCGTTTTGGGCGCATCGACATCCTCGTCAACAACGCCGGGATCATCCGCCGCGCCGACGCAGTCGACTTCACCGAGGAAGACTGGGATGCGGTGATCGACACCAATCTGAAGACGCTCTTCTTCCTCTGCCAGTCGGTCGGCCGGCACATGATCGAGCGCGGGTCGGGCAAGATCATCAATATCGCGTCGATGCTGACCTTTCAGGGCGGCATCCGTGTCCCGAGCTACACCGCGTCGAAATCGGGCGTCGGCGGGCTGACCAAGCTGCTCGCGAACGAATGGGCGGCGAAGGGCGTGCAGGTCAATGCGATCGCGCCCGGCTATATCGCGACGAACAATACCGCCGCGCTGCAGGCCGACGAGACGCGCAACCGGCAGATCATGGAGCGCATCCCGGCGGGCCGCTGGGGCGATCCCGCGGACATCGGCGGCGCGGCGGTCTTTCTCGCATCGAAGGCGTCGGACTATGTGCAGGGGCATATTCTCGCCGTCGACGGCGGCTGGCTGGCGCGATAAGGTCCAACGGGGCCCTTCGAAAGGTTCGGGGCGAACGGGAGTGGGGATGGGCAAGCTGGTCTTTTTCGGCGAACTGTTGATCCGGCTGACCGCGCCGGGCAACGAATTGCTCATGCAATCGCCCGCGCTCGCGCTGCACGTCGGCGGAGCGGAGGCGAATGTCGCGGTCGGGCTCGCGCATCTCGGGCACGACTGCGCAATGGCCAGCACGGTTCCGGACAATGCGCTGGGTCGCGGCGCGGTGGCGGCGGTGCGCGGCGCAGGCGTCGACTGCGCCGCCGTCACGACCGGCCCGGGACGCATGGGGCTCTATTTCCTCAGCGTCGGCGCCGGGTTGCGCGCGTCGGAAATCGTTTACGATCGTGCCGGGTCGAGCTTCGCGGCGAGCGAGCCTGACGATTATGACTGGGACGCGCTGCTGCCAGGCGCGCACCTGCTGCACCTGTCGGGCATTACGCCCGCGCTCGGGGCGCGCTCGGCGGCGGCCGCGCTCGCCGCAGCGCGGGCGGCAAAGCGGCTCGGCGTGCCGGTCAGCTTCGACGGCAATTACCGCGCGATGCTGTGGGACGCGTGGGACAGCGACCCGCGCGCGATCCTGACCGAACTGATCGGCGCCGCCGACATCCTGTTCGGCAATCACCGCGACCTGTCGCTCGTGCTGGGCCGGCAATTCAGCGGCGATGGCGAGGAACGGCGCCGCGAGGCCGCCGAGGCGGGGTTTATCGCCTTTCCGGGGCTCAAGCTGATCGCCTCGACCGCGCGGCATACGCTCACCGCCGATCACCACCGCATATCCGCGCGCGTCGACTTGCCCGGCGGCGCGCACCAGACGGGCGAGGTCGATGTCACCGGCATCGTCGATCGGATCGGCGCCGGCGACGCCTTTGCCGCCGGAGTGCTGCACGCGCATCTGGCGGGCGGCGACGCGCGCGAGATGGCCGAAACGGGCCTCGCGCTCACCTGCCTCAAACATTCGCTGCCGGGCGATGCGAGCCGTTTCGGCCAGGCCGACATCGACGCCTTTCACGGCGGCGGGCTCGATGTCCGGCGCTGACGCGCTCGGCCGCCGCACCGTCCTTGCCGGCGGTCTCGCGCTCGCCGCGACCCGGCTGTGGGCACGGGGGAGCGAGCGGCCGGTGAAGGCTTGGAAGGGCATTCGCTACGCCACCGCCGCCCGCTTTCAGGCGCCGGTGATGGCGCCGGAAGCGCCAATGCCGCGCCCGGGCGGACGTTTCGGTCCCGTCTGCCCGCAACGCGGCGACCGCTACCAGCCCCAGTCGGAGGATTGCCTTTACCTCAACATCTGGGCGCCCGCAGATGCGGCGGCGAAAGCGCGCCCGGTGATGGTCTATATTCACGGCGGCGCCTATTCGGCGGGCAGCGTCACCGATCCGGTGAATGACGGCGCGAACCTGGCCGCGCGCGGCGATGTCGTCGTGGTCACGGTGAACCACCGCTTGAACGCGCTCGGCTATCTCTATCTCGCGCGGCTCGATCCGCGCTTTCCCGACAGCGGCAATGCGGGGCAGCTCGACCTGATCGCGGCGTTGCAATGGATCCGGCAGCACATCGCGGCCGTCGGCGGCGATCCCGGCAATGTCACGCTTTTCGGCCAGTCGGGCGGCGGCGCGAAGATCGCGACCTTGATGGCGATGCCGGAAGCAAAGGGGCTGTTCCACAAGGCGATCACGATGAGCGGCCAGCAGGTCACCGCCTCCGGGCCGCTGCACGCGACCGCGCGCGCCGAGGCGTTCCTCGCGAAGCTCGGCGATGGCGTCGATCCCGCGACCGCGCCGGTCGCGGCCCTGATCGACGCACTGTCGGCGTCCGATCCTTACCTCGGCGGCGGCGTCTATATGGGACCGGTGCTCGACATGGTGCATCTGACGCGCCACCCCTTCTGGCCCGACGCCGCGCCGCAGTCGCTCGGCATTCCGATGATGCTCGGCAACACGGTGATGGAAACGCGCGCCTTCTATGCCCCCGACGGCAAGGCGCTGGCGGGGCTCGACTTCGGCAATCTGGCGGCACGGATCGCGCCCGAGATGCGGATCGACATCCATCCCGAATGGGTGGCCGCTGAGTTCCGCGCGCGCTACCCCGATGCCCCGCCGCTCGAACTCTTCCACCGCATCGTCACCGCCGCGCGCAGCTGGCGCGGGCAGGTCGAGGAGGCCGAAGCGCGCGCTCGGGCCGGCGCGCCCGCCTTCGTCTATCAGCTCGATTTCGAACAGGCGAAGCACACCGACGACATCGGCCTGAGCTTCGGCACGATGCCCGATCCGACCCCGGCACAGCGGGCGATGAGTGATACGGTGATGGACGCCTATGTCCGCTTCGCGCGCACCGGCGATCCGGGCTGGCCCGCCTATACGCTCGATCAGCGCGAAACGATGGTCTTCGACACGCAAAGCCGCGTGACGAGCGATCCGCGCCGCTGGGAACGCGAGCTGTTCGCGCGGGTCCCCTATATCCAGCCGGGGACCTGAAGCGCGTCATTGTGAGCGAAGCGAGGCAATCCAGAGCAGGTTTGCGCCGTCCCCGGATTGCCGCGTCGCCTTGCGCTCCTCGCAATGACGAGAGTTTAAACGATTTGGTGGGAATCGAGCCAGTTCCAGAGCAGCTCAGGCCAGATCGACACCGGCAGCCCCGCCGCCTTCATCAGCCCGAAGCCATGTTCGCCGCGCTCGAAGAAATGGCTTTCGCACGGCACGCCGATCGCGCGCGCGGCCTCGCGCAGGCGCACGCTGTTCGCGACCGGCACGACGCTGTCGTCCTCGGCATGAAGCAGCCAGAGCGGCGGCATGTCCTTGCGCACCTGGCGCTCGGGCGAATGCAGCGTTTCGGCCTCGGCGCTCGGGGCGGGACCGAGCAGATTGTCGCGGCTTCCCGGGTGGGCGATCGCGGCGTCCATCGACACCACCGGATAGATGCCGGCAAGCGCATCGGGGCGCGCCGAAAGCGTATCGGCGGCATCGACCGGCGCATAGACGGGCGCGTCGAACCGCGTGAGCAGGCTCGTCGCGACATGGCCGCCCGCCGAAAAGCCGCCAAAGGCGACGTGCGCCGGATGGATCGCGTCGATCGCCGCGCGGCTGCGCACGAGCCGCATCGCGCGCTGCGCATCGGCGAGCGGCACGTCGGCGCGATCGGCCCAGCCATCGCCAGGCAAACGATAGAAAAGGACATAGACGGTGACCCCGCGCGCGGTCAGCCAGCGTGCCAGCTCATAGCCCTCCTTGTCGATCACGACATAGCGATAGCCGCCGCCGGGGGCGAGGACGACCGCCGCGCCATTGGGCTTGGCAGGCTTGAAGATGTCGAGCCGCGGCCGGGTGATATGCTCGAGCATCCGGTCGCTCGCCTGTGCATCGTCGCTGCGCTGGACGACGCGCTCGACGAGGCCCGGCGGGACGGCGAGATGACCCTCGGGCCACAGGGCGATGCTCGCGTCCGGCGCCACATCGGCGGGGCGGGTCGGCACTGCCGCCTGTGCCGCGCGCGCGGCGAGGGGAAGCGCCAATCCCGCGGCGAGCAGGTGGCGGCGGTCCAGCGTCACGGCCGCTCCTCCCCCGGCGGGTTCGGATAGGCGATGATGAGCACCAGCGGCTCGTTTCCTGTCTGCCGGATACCGACCTTCGCGCCCGTATAGAGCCACGCCGCCATGCCGGCCTTCAGCGCCTTTTCCTCGCCGTCCGAATGAACGACGCCGGTGCCTGACACGACATAATAGACTTCGTCGTGGGCGATCGGGTGCACGCCGATCTCGGCCCCGGCGTGCAGGGCGCGCTTGCGAAACTCGAAGCTGCGCGGGGCAGGGACGCTGTCGCTGATCCGCCACGCGGTCGACATACCGATCGCGCCGTGCGGCGGCGGTTCTTCGCGCACCGTGTCGGCTTCGTCGATCACGACCATTGGCGGCGCGGCATCGCTGCCCGCGAGCAGCAGCGCGGCGACGAGCGCGTTCATTTCACGCCCCCGCGCGAATCGCGGTCGCGCGCCGACAGATGTTCCTGCGGCATCGGTGCGGTCTGGCCGGGATAGCGGCCCGATTTGGGCTCCATCGTCGCCAGATCCCAATCGGCCTCGACGAAGGGCGCGCGCACCGGCGCCTCGACCTTGGGATAGGCGCTCACGTCCTTTTCGTCGTCGATGATGTCGCCGCGTCCTTCGGCGATGAAGAAGAGGATGCGGATTTCATCGGCATCGCGCGCCCAGGGGCGGGCGCCGGCGGTCGCGAGTACCGAGGTTTCGACGTCGCGCGACGGCAGGATCTTCAGCCCGTCGAGCGAGGCAAGCGGAGCCTTCGCGCGGATCAGCTCGGCGCGCGTTTCACCATAGCGCCCGAATTCGGGCAGCGCATTGCCGTGCCGGTCGACCGCGATATTGTCCTTTGCATAATATTGAAGGTCGCCGTCGCCGCCGAGCATCAGGAAGGGCAGCCCCTCGTCGGTGTCGTTGCCGCCGCGAAAGACATTGCCGACCGCGGTGATCTGCCCGGTGACATAGGGGTGCCCGACCCATTCGAGGTTCATCAGATTATAGTGAACCGCGCGGTGCTGCGGGTCATAGATCAGATTGTTGACCAGCGCCGCCTGCGCGCCGCCCTTCACGAGCGGGCTGCGCTCGACATTATGCGCCCAGATGTTGCGATAGAAGAGGATGCCGGTCGTATTGTCGTGGACGAGCGACCCCTTGCTGTGCTCGCCCTTCGGATGGCTCGCATCGGCCAGCCCCTCGGCGGCGAGATTGTTCGAAAAGGTGATGTCGTGGCTCGTGTTCTGGCGCCACTCCGCCACGTCCTTGCCTGCGAAGCGCGGGCCGGAGGCCGACATATTCTCGTCGATCGCCCACAGAAAGGTGCAATGGTCGACGATCACGTTGTGCGCCGCGACGGTGGAAAAGGCGTCGGCTTCCCAGCCGCTGCGCTTCGGCTGGCCGTCGACCCCGGTATAGACGCGCAGGTGACGCATGACGACGTCGTGCGTCTTCACGTCGATGCCGGTGCGGATCAGCGTGATGCCCGGTCCGGGCGCCGTCTGGCCGGCGATCGTCAGATAGGGCTCTGTGATGGTCAGCGTCTGCCGGCCCATGTCGATGACCCCGCCGACCTCGAAGACCACGATGCGCGGGCCCTTGGCTTCGATCGCCGCCTTGAACGACCCTGGGCCGTCGGGCGCGAGCGTCGTCACGCGGATGATCTTGCCCCCGCGTCCACCCGGAGTCGTCGCCGCCGATCCGACCGCGCCGGGGAAGGCGAGGGGCTCGGGTGCGGCCGCGGCGGCAGGAGTCGCGGGCAGCGAAGCGGCGAGAATCAGGGCGGAAATCCATAGCATTTTGGGCATGTTCACTCTCCTTGCGAAAGGGGTCTTGACATAGCCGCCGCAATCCTTCAATCATTTTTGACACCGGTTACCAAAACCGGCCGAGATAAGAATTGGGGGAGAGGGCGCCCCGGACCGTCGCTGAACCGACGGCCCTCCTCGCGTACTCTCTGACATTTTGGACGAGCCCGTGGCTCATATTGGTTCGTCCGGCAAAGTAACCGGTGTCATTCCTTGCCAGGAGTGAGGAAGCGCTGCGAAAAGGGAGGATGATGATGGCTATTTCACATGCATGGGGCGTTCGCGCCGGGATCAGGCTGGCATGCGGCGCGTCGCTCGCCGCATTGGCAATTGCGCCGGCCTGTGCGCAAGAGGTCGACGAAGGCGCGGCAAGTGCGGACGAGATCGTCGTCACCGGCTTCCGCGCTTCGCTCGACAAGGCGCTCGACCAGAAGCGCAACGCGACGGGCGCGGTCGATGTGATCGTTGCCGAAGACATTGCGAAATTCCCCGACCAGAACCTCGCCGAATCGCTTCAGCGCATTCCGGGAATCTCGATCCAGCGCGACGCCGGCGAGGGCCGCGCGATCACCGTCCGCGGCCTCGGCGCGCAGTTCACCCGCGTCCGCCTCAACGGCATGGAGACACTCGCAACGTCGACCGACGGTGCCTCGGCGAACCGCGACCGCGCGTTCGACTTCAACGTCTTTGCCTCGGAACTCTTCACTTCGCTCGTCGTCCACAAGACCGCGTCGGCCTCGCTCGACGAAGGCTCGCTCGGCGCCGTCGTCGACCTTAACACCGGCAATCCGCTTGGCGGCAAGGAAGGATTCACCGCGGTCGCGTCGGTACAGGGACGCTACAATGATCTGACCAAGGACGTCGATCCGCGACTGGCCGGACTCGTCGCCTGGACCAACGCCGACAAGACCTTCGGCGTGTCGGCCTCGGTCGCCTGGTCCGAATATACGACCGACGAGCTCGGCAACAACAGTGTGCGCTGGGCGCAGGCGCCGTTCCGCAGCGTCGATGGCGAGACCTGCATGGACGGGTCGAGCTTCGTCGACGATCCGTCGGCCGAATGCATTGCGGTCGCCGAAGCCTTCCACCCGCGCATTCCGCGCTACGGCCTCGTCAGCCACGACCGCGAGCGTTTCGGCGCGACCGCCTCGATCCAGTTCGAGCCGACCGAGAACACCAAAATCTCGATCGACGGCCTCTATTCGACCTTCAAGGAAACGCGCGACGAATTTTGGGGCGAGGTGCTGCTGCGCAGCAACGAACGCGGCATCGACGTGTCGAACTACACGATCGACGGCGACAATAATCTGATCTCGGCCGATCTCGACAACGTCTATGTCCGTACCGAGCGCTATTCGCGCCAGAGCGAGACCAAATTCTATCAGGTTTCGGCGCGGCTCGAGCAGCGGCTGACCGACAATTTCAAGCTCGGGCTGCTCGGCGGCTTTTCGAAGTCGAAGGCCGATATTCCGATCGAAACGACGCTGGCGTTCGACGACACCGACGCGACCGGCTATCATTACGACTATTCGAACATGAAATCGCCGCTCCTGAGCTTCGGCGCGGGAATCGACGATCCGACGGCGTTCGAATTCGCCGAATTCCGCGACCGGCCTTCGAACCTGACCAACAAGTTCAAGACGGTGTCGGGCGATTTCGACTGGGATGTCGCCGACGGCTTCAATCTGCTCGGTGGCGGCTTCTTCCGCCAGTTCGACTTCGATACGGTCGGCTATCGCCGCGACAGCACCTATTGCGCGGCCTTCACCTGCGAGCCGGGCACGGATGGGCTGCCCGTGACATCGGACATTGCCGACATCTTCGAGCTGGGCAAGGCGGGGCAGCCTTCGGGCAATACCAATGCCTGGGTGGTTCCCGACCTCGACGCGGGCACGGCCTTGGTCGACCTCTACAATCGCCCCGCGGTGTTGCAGGAAGGCGAGCAGCGCGCGGTCACCGAAAAGACCTATGGCGGCTGGCTGATGACCGAGATCGAAACCGAGCTGTTCGGTATGCGCGTCACGGGCAATGCCGGCATCCGCTTCGTCAAGACCGACCAGAGTTCGTCGGGGTTCACGGGCGGCGAGTTCGTAACCGTCAAGCGGACGTATGAAGACTGGTTGCCGTCGTTCAACCTGAACCTGCATCCGACCGACAACATCATCCTGCGCGGCGCGATCGCCAAGGTGATGACGCGCCCGACGCTGGGCGTGCTGTCGCCGAGCGCGTCGGTCGATCAGTTCAATTTCCGCGTGACGACCGGCAATCCGTTCATCGACCCTTATCGCGCGACGACCTTCGATCTGGCGGCGGAATGGTATTTCGCTCCCGGTGCGATCGCTTCGGTGGCGTTCTTTGCCAAGGACATCGAAAGCTTCCCGCTCGGCACATCGACGCAGGGAACCTATGCCTCCAGCCCCGTGCCGCTGCCGCCGCTCACGCCCGGAACGCCCGCATATGATGCGGTCGTCGGCGGCGAGGACGTCAACCATGAATTTGAATATCGCACGACCGGTAACGGTCCGGGCGCGACTTTGAAGGGGGTCGAACTGGCCTTGCAGCTGCCCTTCTCGGTCTTTTCGGACTCGCTGCGTTATTTCGGCGTGCTCGGCAATGCGACCTTTGTCGATAGCAATGTCGATTACAGCATTGCCGGACCGCTCGCTTATGATCCCGACCAGAACAAGCTCGCGGCGCAGCCGAACGGCGACTATGTCCAGCCGCTGCTCGGGGTCGCCAAGCGTGCGTGGAACGCCACCGTCTATTATGACGACGGCAAATTCTCGGTCCGCGCCTCGGCGGCGTGGCGCGCGGGCTACAACGACAGCACCAGCGGCAACAACAATGTGTTCGAAGGCTATGGCAGCTCGTTCAACGTCGATGCGTCGATCCGCTATGCGCTGACCGACAATATCGAACTGTCGATCGAGGGCACTAACCTGACCGACGACTACCGCTATCGCTTCACCGACCTCGAAGCGAACCGCAATTACGAGAACAACCATTATGGCCGCACCTTCCTGTTCGGGGCGCGGTTCAAGATCTGATCTCCCTGGGGCAGTCCCCCCTATGGCCCGGTCTTCGAAAACAGGACCGGGCTATTTTTTGATGTTTGGATCGCTTTGCAAATATATGCGCTTTCGACCGAAAGCTGACTTTCTCTTCTCGTCACCCCGGACTTGATCCGGGGTCCACTGGACGCAGCGTCGGTAGAATGGATCCCGGATCAAGTCCGGGATGACGACGGAGGGGGGGGCAAATGGCCGCTCTCCACCCCAAAGCCGCCATCGGCCTTTGGTTTGCAAATGATATGATCTCCGATTTCCAAGCGATGGAGGAAGATGTGACGGGTCGCCGCGACATGCTCAAACTGGCCGGGGCCGGGCTCCTGACGTCCGGCCTTCCCGCTGCGCCGGCGCGCGCCAGCGAACCCGGCGCCGGTTGCGCGACCCCCGCGCCGCTTCGTTGGGGCCGAGGTCTCGACGGCCAGCGCAAGGCCGATCTCGGCGACGGGCGCTACCTCAACCCGATCATGGCCGGCGACCATCCCGACCCGTCGATCCTGAAGGACGGGCGCGACTATTATATGACCTTCTCGACCTTCGATAGCTATCCGGGGCTGGTCATCTGGCATTCGCGCGATCTGGTGAACTGGCGCCCCGTCGGCCCCGCGTTACCCAAGAATATCGGTGCTGTCTGGGCGCCCGAATTGTGCAAGCATGACGGGCGCTATTTCCTCTACATCCCGACCAAGGGACCGAACACGAGCTGGGTGATCTGGGCCGACCGGATCGAGGGGCCGTGGAGCGATCCCATTGACCTCGACCTGCCGCACCATATCGACCCCGGCCACGCGGTCGGCGAGGATGGATCGCGCTGGCTGTTCCTGTCGGGCGGCGATCGGGTGCGGCTGTCCGACGACGGGCTATCGCGGATCGGCGAGCCCGAGCATGTCTACGACCCCTGGCATTATCCCGCCGACTGGGTGGTCGAGGGCTTCTCGCCCGAGGGGCCCAAGATCGTGCGGCGCGGCGACTATTATTATCTCGTGACCGCGGTCGGCGGCACCGCCGGCCCTCCCACCGGGCATATGGTGATCGCCGCGCGGTCGCGCTCGATCCACGGGCCGTGGGAAAATTGCCCGCACAATCCGATCGTCCGCACGGTGTCGCATGACGAAAAATGGTGGTCGCGCGGTCACGCGACTTTGGTCGAAGGGCCGGCGGGCGACTGGTGGAGCGTCTACCATGGCTATGAGAACGGCTATTGGACGCTCGGGCGGCAGACCTTGCTCGATCCGGTCGAATGGACCGCCGATGGCTGGTTTCGCATGACCGGCGGCGATCTGTCGCAGCCGATCGGCAAGCCCGCCGGCGGCACCTCCGGCCCGCACGGCATGGCGCTGTCGGACGATTTCAGCGCGCTCGCACTCGGCGCCAAGTGGAATTTCTTCCGCCCCGCAGAGGGCGAACGCGATCGCGCGCGGGTCGAGGACGGGGCGCTGCTGCTCGCGGCGCGTGGCACCGCGCCAGTCGACAGTTCGCCGCTGCTGCTGATCGCGGGCGACCAGGCCTATCGCTTCGAGTGCGATATAGAGATTGCGCCGGGCGGCACCGCGGGCCTGATCCTCTTCTATGACGACAGGCTCTATTGCGGCCTCGGCTTCGACGCCGATCGCTTCGTCACCCACCAATATGGCATCGAGCGCGCGCGGCCCGCCAATCCGCATGGGGCGCGGATGCGGATGCGCGTGACCAACGACAGGCATATCGTCACCTTCGACACGAGCGGCGACGGCGGTCGGACATGGACCCGCTTCGACCGCGGCATGGAGGTGTCGGGATACCACCACAATGTCCGCGGCGGCTTCCTGATGCTGCGCCCCGGCCTCTATTCGGCGGGCGAAGGCGAGGCGCGCTTCTCGAACTTCACCTTCCGCGCGCTCGACTAGAGCGTCACCCCCGATTTCCAGATCGCAATATCGCGCTCCTCGTTGCGCTCGGCCTTCGTCTCCTCACCCGAAGCGGTCGCGACGATCAGGTCGAGCAGCGCGTCGGCGGCCTCGTCGAACCCGGCGTCGAGAACCCGGCCCGCGTCGAAGTCGATCCACCCCGGCTTGCGCGCCGCAAGCGCGCTGTTCGAAGCGATCTTGAGCGTCGGCGCCGGAAAGCCGAGCGGCGTCCCGCGGCCCGTCGTGAAGAGGATGATCGTCGCCCCCGCCGCGGTCAGCGCGGTCGAGGACACGGCATCGTTCCCCGGCGCCTCGAGCAAGGTCAGCCCGGGCCGCACCGCCGCGCCGCCATAGCGCTGGACGTCGACCAGCGGCACCTGTCCGCCCTTCTGCACCGCGCCGAGCGATTTTTCCTCCAGCGTCGTGATGCCGCCCGCAATATTGCCGGGGGAGGGGTTCTCGCTCACCGGCTCGCCGTGGCGGAGGAAGTAATTTTTGAAATCGCGAACCAGCGCGACGGTTTCGTCGAAGACCGCGCGCGACGCGGCACGGTTCATCAGCAACTGCTCGGCGCCGAAAATCTCCGGAATTTCGGTGAGGACCACCTTGCCGCCGGCCTCCGCGACGACATCGGCCATGCGCCCGACGAGCGGATTGGCGGTCAGCCCCGACAGCCCGTCCGACCCGCCGCATTTCACGCCGAGCGTCAGCGCCGAAAGCGGCACGTCGCTGCGCCGGACGGCGGCGGCGTCCTCGACCAACTCGTCGATCAATGCCAGACACGCCGCCTCGTCGTCCGCGACCGACTGCGCCGAAAGCGTGCGGATATGCGCGCGCCGAGCGGACGGGATGTCCGCGATCAATGCATCGAGCTGATTGCTCTCGCACCCCAAACCGACAATCAGCACCCCGCCGGCATTGGGATGCTGCGCGAGCGCGGCGAGCAGGCCGCGCGTGTGGCCCAGATCGTCGCCGAGCTGCGAGCAGCCGAACGGATGCTTGAACGCATGCACCCCATCGACGCGGCCCGCATGGCGCGCGCCGGCGATCCGCGCGACGCGCGCGGCGAGATTGCCGACGCAGCCGACCGTCGGCAGGATCCAGATTTCGTTGCGCGTGCCGACCCGCCCGTCGGCGCGGGCATAGCCGCGAAATTTGCGCGGGGCAGGGGCGTGCCGCTCGGCGGCCTCCGCGGGCGCATAGCGATAGTCGCCCGCTCCGCTCAGTGCCGTCGCCAGATTGTGGCTGTGGATATGCGCCCCGGCCGCAATGGCCGCGGTCGCGACGCCGATCGGAAATCCATATTTGATCACCGCCTCGCCCTTCGCGATCGGCGACAGCGCCAGCTTGTGCCCGCGCGCCACCGCTTCGGTCAGGCGCACCGACACGCCATCGAGCGATATCAGATCGCCCGCATCCAGATCGACGAGCGCGGTCGCCACCGTGTCGGCGGGATGGATGCGAAGGGCAGTTACCGGTGTCATCATTGCGCGTTCCAAAGGTGCATAAGCGGTGGTCTAGCCCTTCGCGGGCGCCGCGACCGACTGGCGTTCGATGAAGGTCGACGGCAGCACCGGACTGTCGCCCTCGGCGATCTTTGCCTCGGGGCCCAGAAATTCGGCGATCAACGTCCGCGCGGCGCGCATTCCCATCTCGCGGATCGGCCAGCGCACGGTGCTCAGCGCCGGCCAGATGTGCGTCGCGGTCGGCGAATCGTCGAAGCCGATGATCGACAGGTCGCCGGGCACCCGCATCCCCTTGTCGTGCGCGACGCTGATCACGCCCGCCGCCATTTCGTCGTTCGAACAGAAGATCGCGGTCGGCGGCGCGGGCTGCGACAGGATTTTCCTGCCCGCCTCGACTCCCGTCGCAAAGCGGTAATTGCCCGCCGCGAAATGCTCGTCGGCGAGCGAAAGCCCCGCCTCGGCGAGCGCCTCGTGAAAGCCCTTCTCGCGCTCGGCGGCCGAGCGGAAGCCGGCAGGCCCGCGAACGAAACCGATCCGCCGATGGCCGAGGCCGATCAGCTTGCCCACCGCTTCGGCGACGACTTCGCGATCGTTGGACGACACGCAATGCCTGGCATCGTCGAGCAGCGCCGATCCGATGCGGACATAGCGCACGCCGAGTTCGTCGCAGAGCGCGGCGAGGTCGTCATTCTCCGAAATCGGCGGAAGCAGCATCGCGCCGATCGGCCGCTGCTTTTCGAGGAAGGTGCGCATGTCGTCGAGCAGCCGGTCCGACCCGCGATCGACCGGCCGGACGATCATCGCAAGATCGCTGTCCTTGATCGCGTCGAGCACACCCTGCTGGAAATTGAGCACCATCTGCGGATTCGGATTGTCGTGGAGCAGCGCGATCAGGAAATTGCGCCGAAAGGCGAGCGCGCGCGCCTGCGGATTCGGAACGAAGCCGAGCGTTTCGATCGCGTCCTGCACCGCCCGCCTTGTCTTTTCGGTGATGAATTCGGAGCGGTTGATGACACGGCTCACCGTCTTTTTCGACACGCCCGCGAGCGCCGCCACATCGTTGATCGTCGGTTGCTTTCCGCTCTTGCCGTTCGTCCGTGTCGCCATTTGGTCCGCTTTCCATGGGCGAGGCGGTCGGCGGAAGCGCGGTCAGCGCCCCGATCTCTGCCCCATTTTGATCTGATGCGCGCTCGCAGGAGCGAAATCAACCGCGCCGAAGGCTAATCGCTTGCTTTTGACACCGGTGTCTTTTACAGCAAGCCGGCAGAGAGGGAAATGACAAAAATGCGGGCGAACGACGAACAGCAAAAAGTGGCACGCGCGTTTCTGGCGGCACGCGCCGAAATGACACCGATTACCGACTATCCCGGCGCCATGCCGCAGTCGATGGCCGAGGCCTATGCGGTGCAGGACGCGGCGATCGCGCTCGACGGCCGCCATGTCGGCGGCTGGAAGGTCGGGCGGATTGCCCCCGATCTCGTCGATCGCTTCGGCGGGAACCGGTTGACGGGGCCCATCTTCGCCGACGAGATCGTCGACGGGACGGCGGGCGTGCTGCCGGCGATGGGTGTCTATGCCGGAGGCTTTGCGGCAGCCGAAGCCGAAGTGCTGCTGCGCCTCGGCGATGTCGGCGGACGCGACTATGACATCGACACGGTGAAGGACTGCATCGACGAGGTGCGCACGGGTATCGAGATCGCGAGTTCGCCCTTCGCCGGCATCAACCGGCACGGCCCTGCGGTGACCGCGTCCGATTACGGCAACAACAAGGGGCTGGTGCTCGGTCCCGCGATCCCCGATTGGCAAAGCCGCGACCTGCTGGCCATGCCGGTCGAGTTCCGCATCGACGGCGATCGCGTCGGATCGGCCACGATGGAAACCATGCTCGACGGGCCGTTCGGATCGGCGCTGTTTCTGATCGGGATTTTGCGCGAGCGCGGAGTCGCGATACCGCCGGGGACCTGGGTTTCGGCAGGCGCGATCACCGGTGTACACGAAATCGCCGCCGGGCAGCGCGCCGATGCGCTGTTCGACGGCCGGTTCGCGGTCGCCTGCACGGTAACGCATCTTTAGAAGACAACGATACGGGAGAGACATATGGCGCAGGCAATCGAAGCGGGAGCGGTGGCAGCGCCGGTGCCCAATGTGGGGCGCTATCGCTGGCTGATCGTCGGCCTGCTCTTCCTCGCCACCGCGATCAATTACGTCGACCGGCAGATGATCGGCGTGCTCAAGCCGACGCTGCAGAGCGAGATGGGCTGGACCGAAACCGATTTCGCAAACATCGTCTTCTGGTTCCAGGTCGCTTATGCGATCGGCTATATCGGCTTCGGCCGCGTCGTCGATATGTTCGGCGCGCGCATCGGCTACACCGTCGCGATCATCATCTGGACGGTCAGCCACATGGCGCACGGGCTGGCGACCAGCGTCACCCAGTTCGCGCTCGCGCGCTTCGGCCTCGGCATCGGCGAATCGGGCAATTTCCCCGCCGGCATCCGCGCGGTGACCGACTGGTTCCCTCAAAAGGAGCGCGCCTTCGCGATCGGCCTGTTCAACGCGGGCGCGAACGTGGGCGCGATCGTCACGCCGCTGCTCGTCCCCTTCCTCGTGCTGATGTTCGACTGGCGCGTCGCCTTTTACGTCACCGGCCTGTTCGGCGTGCTGTGGCTGATCGCCTGGTGGGCGCTTTATCGCCACCCCGATGAACATCCGAAGCTGTCGGCGGGCGAGCGCGCGTGGATTCAGCAGGATCCCGCCGACCCGGTGACGCCGATCGGCTGGGGACGCTTGCTCGGCGTCAAGGAAACCTGGTCTTACGCGCTCGGCAAATTCTTCATCGACCCGATCTGGTGGTTCTTCCTCTTCTGGCTGCCCGGCTATCTGTTCGAACGCTACGACATGGATCTCAAGACCTTCGGCCTGCCGCTCGCGGCGATCTATCTGATCTCCGACCTCGGCAGCATCGCGGGTGGCTGGATGTCGTCGAAGCTGATCAAGGCGGGCCGCACCCCCAATTTCGCGCGCAAGTTCACGATGTTCGTCTGCGCCTGCTGCGTTGTGCCGGTCTGGTTCGCGCAGGACATCGACAATGTGTGGACCGCCGTGCTGGTCATCGGGCTTGCGACCGCGGCGCATCAGGCTTTTTCGGCGAATCTCTATACCCTGCCGTCGGACATCTTTCCGCGCGGCGCGGTCGGGTCGGTGGTCGGTATCGGCGGCACGCTCGGCGCGATCGGCGGAATGAGTATGGCGCTTTTCACCGGCTACATCCTCGAAACGACGCACAACAATTATCAAATCCTGTTTGCGATTTGCGCGAGCGCCTATTTCGTCGCATTGCTGGCGGTTCACCTGTTATCGCCGAAACTCGCGCGCGTCGAAGTCTAGAAAGTTCATCATGCCCCGTCCGCTCTCCCTGCATCCCGACCGGCTGTTTCCGTCCGATCCGGCGCAGCGGAGCATCGCGCGGCGGCTCTATGCGCTGGTAGCGGACCTGCCGATCGTCAGCCCACACGGGCACACCGATCCGGCGTGGTTCGCGGCCGACGCACCGTTCGGCAACGCCGCCGAGCTGCTGCTGCACCCCGATCATTATGTCTTTCGGATGCTCTATTCGCAGGGCGTGTCGCTCGATGCGCTCGGCATCGGCAATCCGGCGGCCGATCCGCGCGAAAGCTGGCGGCTGTTCGCGCAGAACTATCATCTGTTTCGCGGCACCCCCAGCCGTATGTGGCTCGACTGGGTATTCGCCGAGGCCTTCGGGATCGACGTGCAATTCGGCGCCGAAACGTCGGACCTCTATTACGACCGGATCACCGAAAGCCTTGCGACCGACGCCTTTCGCCCCCGCGCGCTGTTCGACCGCTACCGGATCGAGGTGATCGCCACGACCGAAAGCCCGCTCGACGATCTTGCGCATCACGCCGCGATCCGCGCCGCCAACGACAGCGGCGAATGGGGCGGACGGGTGATTACCGCCTATCGCCCCGACCCGGTGATCGATCCCGATTATGAAGGCTTTCGCGACAATCTGGTGCGCCTGTCCGAACTGACCGGCGAGGATGCGTTCGACTATGCGGGCTATCTCGCCGCGCATCGGCGGCGCCGCGCCTTCTTCGCCGACATGGGCGCGACCTCGACCGATCATGGCCATCCGACCGCGGCGACCGCCGACCTGTCGCACGCCGAGGCCGAGGCGCTGTTCGCGCGCGTCACCGGCGACGGCGTGAGCGCCGCCGACGCCGAACTGTTCCGCGCGCATATGCTGACGGTGATGGCAGGGATGAGCGTCGACGACGGGCTGGTGATGCAGATCCATCCCGGCAGTTTCCGCAATCACAATCCGTGGCTGTTCGGCCGCTACGGGCGCGACAAGGGCGCCGACATCCCGACCGCGACCGACTATGTCCACGCGCTGCGGCCGCTGCTCGCGCGCTATGGCAATGACGCGGGATTGACGATCATCGTCTTCACGCTCGACGAGACGAGCTATGCGCGCGAACTCGCGCCGCTCGCGGGCCATTATCCGGCGCTAAGGCTCGGGCCGGCGTGGTGGTTCCACGACAGCCCCGAAGGGATGCGGCGCTTTCGCGCGCAGACGACCGAGACCGCGGGCTTCTACAACACGGTCGGCTTCAACGACGACACGCGCGCCTTTCCGTCGATCCCGGCGCGGCACGATGTCGCGCGGCGGATCGACTGCGGCTTCCTCGCCCAGCTCGTTGCCGAGCACCGGCTGGGGGAGGAAGAGGCGGCCGAGCTCGCCGTCGACCTTTCCTATAACCTTGCCAAGGCGGCCTATAAATTATGAGGCTGTCGCCCCGGACCCGGCTGCCGGCGTCGGTACGGCGCCCAGACTATGATCGTGCGGCACAGGCGGCGGGCATCGTCCATCTCGGCATCGGCGCCTTCCACCGCGCGCATCAGGCGGTCTATACCGACGCTGCGATGTCGGGCGGCGACCGCGATTGGGGCATCGTCGGCGTGTCGCTCCGATCGGGCGACGTCGCGGCGCAGCTCAATCCGCAGGATGGGCTCTACACCGTCAGCAGCCGCAGCGCGGCCGGCAGCGAAATCAGTCTGATCGGCGCGGTGCAGCGGGTGCTCGTCGCGCCCGAAAATCCGCAGGCAGTGATCGACGCGCTCGCCGCGCCGGCGACGCATATCGTCAGCCTGACCGTGACCGAAAAGGGCTATTTGCGCGGCGCGGGCGGCGAGCTCGATCGGGCTGCCGCTGCCGGACCGGCGAGCCTCTATCGATACCTCGGTGCGGCGCTCGCGGTGCGCAAGGCGGCGGGGCTCCCCGGACTGACACTGCTCAGCTGCGACAATCTGGCGAACAATGGCGCGGTGCTCCGGGGGCTGGTCTCCGCCCATCTGGACGCCGAGCATCCCGACCTGCTCGGCTGGTTCGAAAGCGAGTGCCGCTGTCCCGCGACGATGATCGATCGCATCGTCCCCGCGACCACCGACGCCGACCGCGCCGCGGTCGAGGCCGAGCTCGGCGCGCGCGACGAGGGGGCGGTGGTGACCGAGGCATTCAGCCAGTGGGTGATCGAGGATGATTTCGCCGGCCCGCGGCCGCGCTGGGAAGCGGTTGGCGCCGAACTCGTCGCCGACGTCGCGCCTTATGAAACCGCGAAGCTCAGGATGCTCAACGGCGCTCATTCGGCGCTCGCCTATATCGGGCTGCTCAACGGGCACGACTATGTGCATCAGGCGATCGCCGACCCCGCGATCCGCCCGCTGATTCAGCGGCTGATGCGGGACGAGGCGGCGCCGACGATCGCCGCCGCCCCAGGGCAGAACCTTACCGCCTATGCCGCCGCGCTGCTCGACCGTTTCGCCAATCCGGCGCTCGATCACCGGCTGATCCAGATCGCGATGGACGGCAGCCAGAAGATTCCCCAGCGCTGGCTCGAAACGCTCGCTTGGCATCAGCGGCGCGGCGCGCATTGCCCGTCGCTCGAGCGGGCGGTCGCGGCGTGGATCGACTTCTTGCGCAGCGGCCGCTTTCCGATCGACGATCCGCTCGCCGGCCGGCTCCGCGAAGCCGCGGCCGCTCCCGATGCGGCGCAGCGCCTCTTTGGCGCAGAGGGGATCATCCGCTCGGACTGGAATCCCGCCGCCTGACGCGCCGCGTCAGCCGTGCAGGCTCATCAGCGAATCCATCAGCCCCTCGTCGGCGCTCGAACAGACGCCGAGCACGAGCGCCTCGTCGCAGCCCTCGGCGACGACATAGGCGTGGCCCATCGACGAATCGATATAGATGCCCTGGCCGACGTCGAGCGTCACAGGGTCATAGAATTCGCTGTGCACCTCGATCCGCCCCTCGAGGACATAGATGAATTCCTCGCCCTGATGCCGGACAAGCTCGCCGAACTCGCGCGCGCTGTGGGCGCGGATGCGGGTCAGGATCGGGATCATGCGCTTCTGGCGCAGGTCGGTGCACAGATAATGATAGTCGTAATTGTCGGTGGTCACGCGCACCGCCGATTCGAGCGTTCCGACGCTCCGCCGCCCGGTGACGCGCGGCACGCTTTCCTCCTCGCCCTCGGCGAACAGGTCGGCCATGCGGATGTTGAGCCGCCGGCTGAGCTGCTGGAGCTTGTCGTAGCTCAGCGTCAGCCGGTCATGCTCGACCTTCGACAGCGTCGAGACGGGGATGCCCGATTTCGCGCTCATTTCCTTGAGCGTCCAGTCGTTTCGGGTGCGGATGCCGCGGATCACCGCGCCGAGCGTCGGCGGCTTGCTGGGCTCCCCCATTAAAAATTCCATTCCATATTTGACAATTTTCCAATCAGGATCATTATGTCCCTATCGGGCCAATATTCATTGGTAACTAGTTAAGGGGTCGCGCCGCTCGCCGCAAGCTCGGAAGCGCCGCGTGGAAAGAGGGGAGTGAAGCGATGCGTTTTCTTCGCAAGCTGATGATGGGACTGGCGGCCTTTGCGGCCTTGCCGCTCGCGTCGGCGCAGGGGCCGGTGCCGCAAAAGCCGGCCAAGCAGGAATCCGGGCCGGTGCTGCCGGGCGCGGCGGCACCGACGCAGCCCGTCGCGCTCGATGCCAAGGATGTCGAGGCCTGGCTCGACGGCTATATGCCCTATGCGCTCGCGCGGGGGCAGGTCGCGGGCGCGGTCGTCACCGTCGTGCGCGGCGACGGCGTCGTGCTGGAAAAGGGTTATGGCTTTGCCGACGTCGCGTCGCGCCAGCCGGTCGATCCGGCGACGACGCTGTTCCGCCCGGGTTCGGTGTCGAAGCTCTTTACCTGGACCGCGGTGATGCAGCAGGTCGAGGCGGGCAAGCTCGATCTCGACTCCGACGTCAACCAATATCTCGATTTCAAGATTCCGCCCTATCAGGGCCAGCCGATCACGCTGCGTAACATCATGACGCACACGCCGGGGTTCGAGGAATCGATCCGCTATCTGATCAGCAGCGATCCCAAGGCGGTGATGCCGCTTCAGGAATATGCGCGCGAGGCGCTGCCCGAGCGCGTCTTCGCGCCCGGCAGCACGCCCGCCTATTCGAACTACGCGACCGCGCTCGCGGGCTATATCGTCCAGCGGGTCAGCGGCGAGGATTTCGATACCTATATCGATCGGCATATCTTCACGCCGCTCGGCATGAAATATGCGAGCTTCCGCCAGCCGCTGCCCAAGGCGCTCCAGCCCTATATGTCGAGCGGCTATGCGACCTCGACGGGCAAGGCGAAGCCCTTCGAGATCGTCGTGCCCGGACCCGCGGGCGCGCTGTCGGCGTCGGGCGATGCGATGGGCAAGTTCATGATCGCGCATCTCAACGACGGCGGCGTCCTGCTGAAACCCGAAACCGCGCGGATGATGCACAATTTCCACGCTCCCGGGGTCGGTCCGCTCAATGCGATGGCGCTCGGTTTCTATGAGCAATGGGTCAACGGCCATCGCGCGATCGCGCACGGCGGCGACACCGAATGGTTCCATTCCTATCTGTGGCTGTTCCCCGACGCCGACATCGGCCTGTTCGTTTCGATGAACAGCCCCGGCAAGGAAGGCGCGGCGGGCGCGATCCGCAGCGCGCTGTTCCACGAATTTGCCGATCGCTATTTGCCCGGCGAAGGCGTGCCCGCAAAGCGCGTCGAGGAAAAGACCGCGCGCGAACATGCCGCGATGATGGCGGGGCATTATGTATCGAGCCGCGGTTCGTTCACCAATTTCATGAGCCTGTTCGGCCTGCTCGGCCAGGCGCAGATCGTGGTGACCGAGGATGGCAAGATCGCGATGCCCGCGCTCGACGGCCTCAGCGCCGGTGCGCGCGACTGGGTCGAGGTCGAACCCTTCGTCTGGTACGATCTCGCCACCGGCGAGCGCCTCGCCGCCGAGGTGAAGGACGGGCGCGTCGTGCGGATGAGCATCGACGCGGGGTCGCCTTTCATGGTGTTCGAACCCGCACCGGCGGGGACGAATACCGCGTGGCTGATGCCTGCGCTGCTCGTCGCGCTCGGCCTCGTCGTCCTCGCCGCGCTCGCCTGGCCGGTGCGCGCGCTGGTGCGCCGCAACTTCGGGGCGAAGTTCGCGCTCGAGGGGCAGGCGCGCCGCGCCTGGCGCCTGTCGCGCCTCTTCGCGTGGCTCGTGATCGTCGCGGTCGCCGGATGGGGGCTGCTGATCGCGACCTTCGCGGGCGACATCGGCAGCGTCGGCGGTCCGCTCGACTGGCTGATCATCCTGCTGCGCATCCTGACGCCGGTTGCCGCCGTCGGGCTGCTCGCGACCTCGGCGTGGCACCTGTGGCTCTGCTTCCGGGACAAGCGCCGCTGGACGATGAAGTTCGGCGCGGTGCTGCTGCTGCTGTCGGCACTGGTGCTCGTCTGGGTGACGATCGCCTTCAACCTCTACGGCTTCTCGATGGTCTACTGATGGCCACGCAGAGCAAGCATACACTGGCGCTCGACCTTCGGGTCGAGCGCTTTCCCTATCACCGGCCGTTCCGCATTTCGGGGCACGTCTTCACCGAAACCGCGCTGCTCGTCGCCGAACTGTCCGATGGCGAGCATCGGGGGCGCGGCGAGGGGGCGGGGGTCTATTATCTCGGCGACGACATCGACCATATGCTCGCCGAAGCGCAAAGCGTGCGCGGCGCCATCGAGGCGGGCGCGACGCGCGAACAGCTTCAGACGCTGCTGCCGCCGGGCGGCGCGCGCAACGCGCTCGATTGCGCTTTCTGGGAGCTCGAGGCGAAGCGTGCGGGCCGCCCGGTCTGGGATCTCGCCGGCCTCGATATGCCGCGCGCGCTCCGCTCGACGCTGACCCTCGGCGCCGACACGCCCGAGGCGATGGCGCAGGCCGCGCGGGCGATCGACCCGCAGGCGCCGGTCAAGGTCAAGCTGACGGGCGATCTCGACGAGGATATTTTGCGCGTCGCCGCAATCCGCGCCGCGCGGCCGCGGGCGTGGATCGGGGTCGATGCCAATCAGGGTTACAACCGTCAGACGCTCGCCGGCCTGTTGCCGGCGCTGATCGAACAGGGCGTCGCGCAGCTCGAACAGCCGCTGCCGCGCGGTCGCGAGGCCGATCTCGACGGGGTGAAGCGGCCGCTGCCCTTCGTCGCCGACGAAAGCGCGCTGTCGCTCGCCGATACGCCGTCGCTCGTCGGGCGCTTCGACGTCGTGAACATCAAGCTCGACAAGTGCGGCGGGCTGACGGAGGGGCTCGCGATCGCGCGGCAGGCGCGGCGGCTCGGGCTCGACGTCATGGTCGGCAATATGATGGGCACCAGCCTGTCGATGGCGCCCTCCTATCTCGTCGGCCAGCTTTGCGACATCGTCGACCTCGACGGCCCAACCTTCCTCGCGCGCGACCGCCAGCCCGGCGTCGCCTATCGCGAGGGGATGATCCACTGCCCGGACAGAGTCTGGGGCAGATAGATAATTTTTGTCCTAAACCGATTGACAATTTTCTGATTAGGACAATAGTCGTGAAATTGAAATTTTTCGGAAAGCGGTGCCCGATGCGCCGCTTGGGTTGCGATCCGCTGCCGCCGCGCGGCGGCGCATCCGCCCGTCCGAAAGTGGGGGAAAGACAATGACAAAGCGGGGCTTTTTGGTTGCAGGCAGCCTGATCGCGGCGATCGCCGCCCTTCCGGCGGCGGCGCAGGAATCGACTGTGGGTGCGCGCGAGGGCGAGATCGTCGTGACCGCGCAAAAGCGGGTGCAGAATGTCCAGGACGTGCCGATCGCGATCAGCGTCGTCGAAGGAGACCAAATGCTGCAGACGGGAAGCTCGCAGTTGATCGACTATGCCGCCTATGTGCCCGGACTGCAGGTTGACAATGCGGGTTCGCCAGGGCGCTCGACGCTATCGCTGCGGGGCGTGGCGCCCATCGGCCCGAGTGCGACGGTCGGCATCTATTTAGACGATGCGCCAATCGGATCGAGCGGTATCTACAATCGCGGTCAAACATTTACCCTTGATCTGCTTCCGTACGACATTGAGCGGTTGGAGGTGCTCCGCGGACCGCAAGGAACACTGTATGGCGCCAGTTCGATTGGGGGCTTGCTCAAATATGTTCCCATCCAACCCGATCTAAAGGATTTGAAGGTCCGCGCCGGGGGAGAGGTTTTCGCGATCGCGCACAGCGACGATGTCGGTTGGGCAGCCAATGCCTTAATCAACATACCGGTCATTCAAGATCAGCTCGCGATAAGCGGTAGCTATTCACGCCGTGAAACGCCCGGCTTTATAGACAATATTCAGACAGGCGAGAAAGACGTGAACGATGCCGTGCAGGAAGGGGGGCGCCTAGCCTTGCTTTGGCAGCCAGACCCGGCTCTGACCGTCAAGTTGAGCGGGCTATGGCAGTCGGTGGATTCTGATAATTTCGGCATTTTGTATGAAGGATTGGGCAATACGCCCTTGGCGCCAGGCGCGCCCTACCTGAGCACCAATGCGCAGTTGCCAGAGCCGTTTAGTAGCGATTTTCAATTCTATTCTGGTACGATTGCCTACGACTTCGGCTTTGCTGAGCTTAGTTCGACCAGCTCGTACAGTGAGCTCAAAATACTTGAGACGAGCGACGCATCTCGTCTCTACGGAATATATTGGGGCGGGCTAGCAATCTATCCGGCCACGCTGCACCAAAAGAAGTGGACCGAAGAGCTGCGCTTGACATCGGCTGCAAGCGATAACTTGGAATGGATGCTTGGGTTCTTTTTCACGGATGAGGACAACACGCACGATCAGATCGTTCATGCACTCGACAACTCGGCTGAGCCGATACCCGGCATTGATCCGTTTGCCGTAGTCGCCTTGCCAAATACCTATAAGGAATATGCCTTCTTCGGTAACGCGACTTGGAAAATCAGCGATTTGTTCTATCTCACGGGCGGATTGCGCTGGGCGCGCAACGAGCAGACGTTCTCTCAGTTGACGCAAATCCCGCTTGCTGGCCTAGACCAGAGCGGTGACGGAACCTCGGCCGAAAGCATTGTGACGTATAGCATCAGCCCGCAGCTTAACCTCGGCAATAATACGATGATCTATGCCCGGGTTGCCAGCGGATACAGGCCAGGCGGCCCCAACGTGGCCTTGCCTGGTTTTCCTGCGACGGTCGATTCGGAGACCGTCACCAGCTATGAGGCCGGCATCAAGGCCAGTTTTCTTGATCGCTCCGTGGGGCTCGATGCTGCGGTTTTCTTGCTCGACTGGAACGATCTGCAAACATCAGCGGCCTTTTCCGACGGGATCAACGGATTGGTCAACGCTGGCTCCGCGCGGAGTAAAGGTGTGGAGGCATCCCTGCTCCTGCAGCCTTCTGGCGGTTTGAGCGTGGGCGCCAATTTTGCCTATACGGATGCTCGATGCACTGAAACTACGGCTAATTGTACGGACGGTGACCAACTACCCAGCGTACCCAAACTCGCTGCGGCAATAACGGCAGACTACGTTTTTCCTCTCGGCTCGACCGTCGAAGGCCGATTCGGCGGCTCGCTGCGCGTCGTGGGTGATCGGGTTTCCGCCGTCGAAAGCTCTCCCCTGTCGGTGCCCATCGACGGTTATGCAACCCTTGATCTCAACGCTGCGGTTACATTCCGGGAAAAATGGACAGTACGGGCTTACGCCCGAAACCTCACCGACTCGGATGGGCGCGTCACCAGCAATGTCGCCACGACCAATCCGGGCTTTCTTTCGACGGTTCCGCTACAGCCCCGTACCGTCGGCCTGGCGCTCGACATGGCTTTTTGACGGCCGCAAGGAGTGGACGATATGAATGCCCCCATCGGCAGCCTTGCCGACGCCATGGTCTTGCCCCAACCCTATCTGCTGTTCCTCGGCGATACGACCGAGCCCAGCTTTGCCAAGACCGCGTTCGGGCTTGCCGACTGGGCGGCTGACCGCTGCGTGGGGGAGATGGGCGTGGCGGGCTGCACCGTCACCACCGGGCTGCCGCGGCTGGCGCCCGCCGAAGCCCATGCGGCGGGCGCGCGGTCGCTGGTGATCGGTGTCGCGAACCAGGGCGGGGTGATCGGCGACAGCTGGGTCGCGGCGCTGACCGAGGCGATGGAGGCGGGGCTCGACATCGTCAGCGGGCTCCACGTCCGCCTCGCGAGCGTTCCGGCGCTCGCTGACGCCGCGCGGCGCTCCGGACGGCGGCTGATCGACGTCCGCACCCCGCCGCCCGGTATTCCGATCGGCACCGGGCGCAAGCGCAGCGGCAAGCGGCTCTTGACCGTCGGCACCGACTGCGCGCTCGGCAAGAAATATACCGCACTGGCGCTGCACCGTGCCTTTCTCGAGCGCGGCCTCGACGCCGATTTCCGCGCGACGGGACAGACCGGCATCATGATCGCGGGCGGCGGCATTCCGATGGACGCGGTCGTCTCCGACTTCGAGGCGGGCGCCGCCGAAATGCTGAGCCCCGATGCCGCGCCCGGCCATTGGGACGTGATCGAGGGGCAGGGGTCGATCTTCAATCCCGCCTACGCCGCGGTGTCGCTGGGGCTGCTCCACGGCAGCCAGCCCGACGTGTTCGTCGTCTGCCACGACCCGTCGCGCAAGGTCATCCTGGGGCTGGAGGATTTCGTCTTGCCGACGGTCGAAGAGGTGATCGACCTGACGATCCGCCTCGGTAGCCGCACCAACCCCGCGATCCGCTGCGGCGGGGTCAGCCTCAACACTTCGAGCCTCGGCGCGGGCGAGGCCGAGGCGCTGCTCGGCGCCGAGAGCCGGCGGCTCGGCCTGCCCGTCGCCGACCCGATCCGCGGCGGCGACGCTTTCGCGGCGCTCGTCGATTATTGCCTGGCATGAGCGTGGGGGTGCCGGGCGGCAGGGCGAGCTGGTTCCAGCGCTTCCTGCTGCCCGGCTTCGCGCTCAAGGCGGTCATCATCGGCGGCGGCTATGCGACCGGGCGCGAGCTCGCCGAATATTTTGTGCCCGCCGGCCCATGGGGCGGGCTTGCCGGGATGCTGCTCGCGACCTTGATCTGGAGCGTCGTCGCGGCGCTGACCTTCGCGCTCGCCCGCGCGATGTCCGCCTATGATTATCGCAGCTTTTTCAAAGGATTGCTCGGTCCCGGCTGGGTGCTGTTCGAGGGCGCCTACCTGATCTTCGTCATCCTGATCCTCGCGGTCTTCGGCGCCGCGGCGGGGGCGATCGGCGCGGCGACCTTCGGCTGGCCCGAACTCGCGGGGTCGATCGCACTCGCCGCCGCCATCCTCGTCACCACCGCCTTCGGCACCGCCGCGGTCGAGCGATTGTTCCAATATGCCTCGATGCTGATCTACGCGATATACGCGATGTTCATCATCTTTGCGCTGACCAGCTTCGGCGGCCTGATCGAACAGGGATTCGCGACTGCGCCGCCCCCGTCGGCTGGCTGGATGGCGGGCGGCATCACCTATGCGAGCTACAATATCGTCGGCGCGGTGGTGATCCTCCCGGTTTTGCGTCACCTGACCAGCCAGCGCGACGCGGTGATCGCGGGCGTGATCGCGGGGCCGCTCACGATGCTGCCCGCGATCCTGTTCTTCGTCGCGATGATGGCTTTCTATCCGTCGATCGGCGACGAGGTGCTGCCGTCCGATTTCCTGCTGCGCCAAATGGCGGTTCCGGGTTTCCACATCGTGTTTCAACTGATGATCTTCACTGCGCTGCTCGAAAGCGGCGTCGGGGCGATTCACGCAATCAACGAGCGCATCGCGGGGGCGATGGAAGCGCGCGGTCACGGGGCACCGAGTCCCGGCGGCCGCGCGCTGATGGGCGCCGCAATCCTTGCCGGCTGCATGTTCGTTGCCGCGCGCGTCGGCCTCGTCGAGCTGATCGCCAGTGGTTACCGCTTTCTCGCCTGGCTGTTCCTTGCCGTTTTCGTCGTGCCGCTCCTCGGCATCGGCACCTGGCGCCTCTTCAGGGGAGGCGCGTCCGCACCACAGGAGGTTCGCTCATGAAACCCGCTCGCCTGCTCGCCGCATCGCTGCTCCTTGCCGTCTCGTCGCCCGCCTGGGCCGATCCGCCCGCCGACATCGGCGAAAGCGTCGAGGCGCTGCGGCAGAAGATCGGCGCCGTCGGCGTTTCGATCGCGATCGTCGAGGACGGTCAGACGACGCTGTCGCGCGGCTGGGGCGTGCGCAAGCTCGGTGAAGCGGCGCCGGTCGACGCCCAGACTTTGTTCCAGACCGGATCGACCGGCAAGGCGATGACCGCCGCCGCGCTCGCGGTGCTCGTCGACGAAGGCAAGATTGCGTGGGACGATCCCGTGATCAAGCATATGCCGTGGTTCCGCATGTACGATCCGTGGGTGACGCGCGAGATCACGATCCGCGACCTGCTCGTCCACCACAGCGGACTCGGGCTCGGTCAGGGCGATCTGATGTTCGTGCCGCGCACCTATCTGACGCGCAAGCAGACGGTCGAACGCGTCGCGTTTCTGAAGCCCAAGACGAGTTTCCGGTCGGCCTATGCCTATGACAACATCCTCTATTCGGTTGCGGGACAGCTGATCGAAGAGGTAACCGGTCAGCGCTGGGAGGATTTCATCCGCGAGCGCGTGCTACGCCCCGGCGGGATGCAATATGCGACGAGCGACAGCGAAGACCGCTTTCGCACCCCCGACCGGTCGTGGCCGCATGCGCGCCTGTCGGGGCCGCTGCGCGGAATTGGCCCGCAACAGGTGCTCGACGAACGCGACGAGCTTGGCCGCAACGGCGCGCCCGCGGGCGGGCTCGCGCTCAGCGCCGACGACATGGCGGCGTGGCTCAAGATCCAGCTCGCCCACGGCGCGCTCCCCGACGGCGGCCGGCTGTTCAGCGAAGCGCAGGCGAAGGAGATGTGGACCCCGGTGACGCCGATGCCGATCACCGAGCTGCCCGAGGCGCTGAAACCCGCGCAGCCGACGCAGCAAGCCTACGCGCTCGGTTGGCAGGTGCAGGATTATCGCGGTCACCGCATCATCCAGCATGGCGGGGGCGTCTTCGGGTCGATCACCCGCGTCGTGATGATCCCCGACAAGAATGTCGGCTTTGCGATCATGATGAACAGCGAGGACAGCGGCATGCTGCTGGGTCTGACCTACGAACTGCTCGATCATTATCTGGACCAGCCCGACTTCGATTGGACGACCAAGTGGGAGGATTGGTATCAGGCGCGGCTCGCGGGCGGCGTGGAGTTTCTGAAACAGGCGAAGGCGTCGCCGGCAAAGGTCGGTCCGTCGCTGAAACTTGCCCGCTATGCGGGGCGCTATCGCGATCCGTGGTATGGCGATGTGGTGATTGCCGAGGGCGCAAAGGGGCTGACGATCGACTTCACCTCGACGCCGCGCATGGCCGGACGGCTCAAGCATTGGCAGTATGACAGCTTCGTCACCGATTTCGACGATCCGGCGATCGAGCCTGCCTATGTCACCTTCGCGCTCGACGCCGACGGCAAGGTCACCGGCGTGACGATGAAGCCGGTCAGCAAGATTGCCGATTTCAGCTGGGACTATCAGGACCTCGACCTGAAGCCCGTGGAGGACAAGAAATGAAAACGCTCGCACTCCTGCTCGCCGCGACGGCGCTTGCCTCCTGTTCAAGCGCGAGCGACAAGGCGCCGGCGCAGGCCGAGCCGCTGCACAGCCGGTTGCTGACGCTCGACACGCATCTCGATTCGCCGATGAACTTCTCGCGCGCCGGCTGGAGCTTTTCCGATCGGCACGAACTGGCGACCGACCTGTCGCAGCTCGACATTCCGCGGATGAAGGACGGCAATCTCGATGGCGGCTTCTTCGCCATCTACACCGATCAGGGGCCGCTGACCGCCAAGGGCTATGCCGACGCGCTCGCGCACGCCCGCAAGCGATCGGACGAGATCGACAAGATGATCGCCGACAATGCGGATGTCATCGGGGCTGCGCGCACCGCGGACGACGCGCGGCGGCTGAACCGCGAAGGCAAGCTGATCGCCTTCAAGTCGATGGAGAACAGCTATCCGTTGGGCGAGGACCTCTCGCTGCTAAAGGAATTCTACGACAAGGGGGTACGGCTTGCGGGGCCGGTGCATGGGCTCAACAACCAGTTCGCCGACAGTGCGACCGACAAGCCGAAATGGAACGGCCTCAGCCCGCTGGGGAAGAAATGGGTGGCCGAGATGAACCGGCTCGGCATCGTCATCGACGCGAGCCATTCGTCCGATGCGACGTTCGACCAACTGCTCAAGCTGTCGAAATATCCGATCCTGCTTTCGCACTCGAGCCTGCGTTCGGCACACGACCACCCGCGCAACCTCGACGAAGCGCGCTTGAAGAAGCTCGCCCAAAAGGGCGGGGCGATGTGCATCTCGACCATCTATATGTCCCAGATGAACATGTCGCCCGCGCGCGCGAAGCTGTTCGGCGAATATGAGCATATCGGCGACCTTACCGAGGCGCAGCAGGCCGATCTGGTGCGTCAGTGGCGAGAACTCGACAAGACCGAACAGATGTGGGCGGCCGATTTCGAGGACTATATGAAAATGGTCCTGCGCGCGATCGAAGTCGGCGGCGTCGATCATATCTGCTTCGGTGCCGACTGGGACGGCGGCGGCGGCTTGAAAGGAATCGAGGATATCACCGCGCTGCCCAAGGTCACCGAGCGGCTGAAGGAAGCCGGCTATTCCGACGCCGACCTCGAAAAGATGTGGAGCGGCAACATCCTGCGTGTTCTGGCGGCGCAGGGGAAATAGGCGGTCAGGCAGCCAACTCCATCGATTCCTCCAGTTCGACCGCCGCGACGGCAACCGCCTCGCCCAGCTTGGCGGCGATCACCGACGCCTGATGCGACGCCAGTCCCGCAACGCTGATCTCGATCCGCATCCAGCCATGGTCGCGCACCGCCGACATGCCCGACGGAATGATCGACCGCTGGGCAAAGAAGCCCGCGACGCGCGCGAGCGACTGCGGATCCGCGAGCGCGTCGATGCGAAAGCAGTGCATGTCAGGCCGCCGCCCGCTGGCCGGTCGCGATGACCTCTTCGGCCATCTCGTCGGCGACGACCGCGGGCGAACGACCTTCGCGGGCGGCGCGGTCGAGCAGGGCGGCGACACGCAGAGCGATCGCGCCGACGCGGGCGGCAACCTCGCGTTCGTCTTCGCCCAGATATTCGGCCGAGACGTTGATGATGCCGCCGGCGTTGACGAGATAGTCGGGCGCATAGACGATGCCGCGCGCGAGGAGCAGGTCGGCGACCTCGGCGCTTGCGAGCTGGTTGTTCGCGGCGCCGCACACCAGCCTGGCCTTCATCGTGCGGACCGTTTCGGCGGTGAGTGCGCCGCCCAAGGCGCAGGGAGCGAAAATGTCGGCGTCGACCGATGCGATCGCGTCGATATCGACGACGGTGGCGCCGTGGATATGCGCGAGGCGGTCGCGTCGGGCCGGATTGGGGTCGGCGATGACCAGCTTTGCGCCGGCATCGGCGAGGCGGCGGCAGAGGTCGGCGCCGACATTGCCGGTTCCCTGCACCGCGACGGTCAGCCCACGAAGCTCGCGGCCGAGCGCGAAATGTGCTGCGGCCTGCATCGCTTCGAACACGCCCTTGGCGGTCCATGGCGACGGATCGCCGCCCGCGCGGCCGTCGGCGCGGGGCAAGCCTGCTACGTGCCGCGTCGTGCTCGCGACCTCCTGCATGTCGGCGACCGAGGTGCCGACGTCCTCGGCGGTGACATAAAGCCCGCCCAGCGCTTCGACCGCGCGGCCGAAGGCCTGGAACAGTGCGGCGCGGTCGAAACCGCCCGCAGGTTTGCGCAGCACCGCTTTCGCGCCGCCGAAGGGCAGGCCGGCGAGGGCGTTTTTGTAGCTCATCCCCTCGGCGAGCCGCAGCGCGTCGGCGAGCGCGAGGTCGGCGTCGGCATAGGTCCAGAAGCGGCAGCCGCCGGCGCCCGGGCCGAGCGCGGTCGAGTGAACCGCGATGAAGCCGTCGAGCCCGGCGTCGGCGTCGAACAGGCGGATGCATTCGACGGGCGGGGTCAGGCGGGTGGGGCGGGATACCATATTGTCCTCCTTTGGATCGTGGGTGCACTATTGCACCGGAACGGAGGACAAACTTTCTCGAACTTCGCGCATATCGCGCAGGTTTGGGGATATATTTTTCATAAATTCGCGTATAGGAGGTCAGAATGACCGGTCTCGATCCTTTTGAAGTGAAGATCCTTCGCGAGTTGCAGCGCGACGCGGGGCTCACGACGGCGGAGATCGCCGAGCGGGTCGGGTTGTCGCAGTCGCCGTGCTGGCGGCGCATCGACCGGCTGCAGCGCGAGGGATTTATCCGCAAGCGCGTCGCGGTGATCGACCGCCGCAAGGTCGGGCTGAACGCGCATGTCTTTGCGCAGGTGAAATTGAACGCGCACGGCCGCGCCAACCTCGACGAGTTCAGCGAGGCGATCCGCGCCTTCCCCGAGGTGCTCGACGCCTATGTGCTGATGGGCTCGATGGACTTCATGCTGCGCATCGTCGCGAAAGACATCGACGCCTATGAGCGCTTTTTCTTCGACCAGCTGAGCAAGCTGCCGGGGGTGCAGGAAATCAACTCGACCGTCGCGCTGTCGGAGATCAAGTCGACGACCGAATTGCCGCTGCGCTGACCATTTCGCCGCGCCCCCTTGCAAGCCGGACGCGGCTGCGTATGATAGCGTTACCAAAAAAGACGAGGGCCGGGGGAGAGGCGCGATGCGCAATTTGGTCGGGTTGGCTGCCGTGTGCCCATGACCGCGCTCGATTCCCTGACCGCCGCCGAGCGCGACCGCTTCGAGCGCGACTATCGCGCCGCGGGGCGCCCCGCGGTGATCCGCGGCATTGTGAAGAACTGGCCGATCGTCGAACTGGGGCGGCGCGACTGGCGCGCGGCGCTAGGCGCGATCGCCGCGCGCGACAGCGGCGCCCCCGCCGACATCATGATTGCCCCGGCGAGCGAGAAGGGGCGCTTTTTCTATGGCCCCGAGCTCAGCGGTTTCAATTTCCAGCGCGACAAGGGGCCGCTCGCACGCCTCGCGCGGCATTTGATCGACATCGCCGAGCAGGCCGATCCGGTCGCGATCTATGCCGGCGCCGCGGCGCTCGAGGCGCATCTGCCGGGTTTCGCCGCCGAGCATCGCTTTCCACTGGTCGAGGAGGCGTCCGATGCGACCGCGCGCATCTGGCTGGGCAATGCGACGCGCGTCGCGACCCATTTCGACCTGTCGGACAATTTCGCGGCGGTTGCGCTCGGCCGGCGGCGCTTCACGCTGTTTCCGCCGAGCGCGACCCCCGACCTCTATGTCGGCCCGCTCAACCATACGCTCGCGGGCCAGCCGGTGAGCATGGTCGATCCGCTCGCGCCCGATCACGAACGCTATCCGCGCTATGCCCGCGCCGAGGCGCAGGCACTGACCGCCGAACTCGAACCCGGCGACGCCATCTATATTCCGACCCTGTGGTGGCATCATGTCGAGGCGACCGGGCCCGCGAATATCCTGATCAACTATTGGCACAATGACGTCGCGCGCGGCGGTGGCTTCACCGCGCTGATCCACGCGCTGTTGAGCATCCGCGACCTGCCCGCCGCGCAGCGCGACGGCTGGCGCGCGTGGTTCGACCATTTCGTCTTCGGCGACGAAGCCGGGGATGCCGCCGCGCATCTGCCGCCTGCCGCGCGGGGGGTTGCCGGCCCGGCAAGCGCCGAACGCGACGCGATGATCCGCCGCTATCTGCTCACCGTTCTGTCCAGCCCATGAGGTAAATATGCTTCGATCCGCGCTTTTGCTTGCTTCCGCCTTCGCGCTTGCCGCGCCCGCGACCGCCGAGGATGCCAAGGGCCTGCCCGTCGGAACGTGCATCAACATGGGCAACAGTCTGGAGACGATGCGCGAGGGCGCGCATGGCAAGCGCATCGATGCCGCCGATTTCCAGCGCATTCGCGCGGCGGGCTTTACGACGGTGCGCATCCCGGTGCGCTGGATGCATCGCAGCGACGACAAGCCGCCCTATACGGTCGATCCGGCCTTCATGGACCGCGTCGAAGCGGTCGTCGATCAGGCGCTCGCCGCCGACCTCAACGTCATCCTCAACAGCCATCATTTCGACGCGCTCGACAAGGACCCGGCAGGGACGGCGCCGTGGCTCGCCGGGGTATGGAAACAGGTCGCGGCACGCTTTGCGGGCAAGCCCGAGGCGAAGCTGTGGTTCGAGATCAGCAACGAACCGCATGACAAGCTGACCAACGCCAATCTCCTCGCGACGCTGAACCCTTCGCTTGCGGCGATCCGCGCGACGAACCCGACGCGCGCGGTGGTGATCGGCGGCGAGAAATGGAGCGGGATCGATTCGCTCGCGACGCTCGAATTGCCCGACGATCCCAACGTCTATCCGACCTTCCACTATTACGAACCGTTCGACTTCACGCATCAGGGCGCGGGCTGGGTTGATCCGTCGCCGCCGCTCGGCCGCCAATATGGTACGCAGGCCGACGCCGAGCGGCTGGTGACCGACGTCGAGAAGGTGAAGCGCTATATGGCGCGGACGGGGAAGAAACCCTTCATCGGCGAAACGGGCGCCTATGAGGTGATCCCGCTGGCCCAGCGCGCCGAATATCACCGCGCCGTTCACGACGCCTTCGCGCCGCTCGACCTCGGCATATGTGCCTGGGCCTATACCAACACCTTTCCTTTTTGGGATCAAAAGACCGAGCAATGGCTGCCGGGGCTGCGCGCGGCCATGGGCTTGCCCGAAGCGGAGTAACAACAGGGGAGGAGACGAATGATCGATTGGAAACTGCCGGTGCTTGCCGCGCTGGCCTGCGTTGCGGTTCCGGCCGCGGCGACGGAGCAGAACGCCGACCTTGCGGCGCTCGACGCGCAATTGCCGGGCGAACTGATCAACGATCCGTCGAGCCTGGACTGGGCGAGCTATGGGGCGGGGCTGAAGCGCGAGGGCGTGCAGGCCGAGGTCGCGGGCGGCGCGGCGATCCGCTTTACTGTGGGCGCGAAATCGGCACATCCCTATGACATCGCTGCCAGCTTTCCGCTGACCGCGGCGGTCGCGAAGGGCGAGCAGGTGACGGTGGGTTTCTGGGCGCGCACCATTTCGGCCGACACGCCGGATGGCAAAGGCGTCGTCACCGTGCGCGTCCAGCAGAATGCGAGCCCCTATGACGGCTTTGCCGATCGCACGGTTGCGGTCGGCTCCGACTGGAGCTGGTACGAAGCGAGCGGTGTCGCGACGGTGAAGCTGGGCAGGGGCGCGGGACAGGTCGTGCTGCAGTTGGGCGGCGCGAAGCAGGTGGTCGAGATCGGACAGGCGATCGTGGTCAAGGGCGCGCCGCGGATCGTCGGCGAAACGGCGGCGCCGGCATCGGCCAAGGCGGCGGCAGCGGAGGTTCCCGACCTGTTGAAAGGCGCCGGGCGGCTGGTCAACGATCCCGCCGATCGCCGCTGGGGCTATAATGGCCCCGACGGCGGCATGACGCCGCGCGACGACAAGACGATCTGGCTGGGCAAGGCGACGCGCTTTACGACGCGCGCGGTTGGCGCGAACCGCTGGGACGTCGGCGCGGCGATCCCCGTCGGCGACGCGCTGAAGACGGGCGAGAAGCTGCTCGTGGCGATCGCCGCGCGCACCGAGAGCGCCGCGACCGATGACGGCAAGGCGCTCGTCGGCATCCGCATTCAGACGAACGTGCCGCCCTATGACGGGTTCGGCGACGCGGCGTTCAAGGTCGGGCCGAGCTGGCAGCTGATCCGCGTGCCGCTGACCGTCGCGCGGGACATGACGGCGGACGAGGCGACGGTCGCGCTGCAGTTCGCGGGGGCGGTGCAGACGGTCGATATCGGACCGGTCTATCTGTTCAAGGTGGAGTGAGCGCGAAAATCACGCTCCATTTCCGTTCGTGCCGGGCTTGTCGAAGCACCGTCCTTCTCACGACGTCGGAAAGAAAGAACGGCCCTTCGACAGGCTCAGGGCGAACGGAGCTTTTGGGTGGACAGGCCTCACTTCCCGGCCACCGCATAGGGGCCGACCACCAGCCCGGTGAACAGGCCGGCATGAACCGATGCGAGCGGTTCGACGTCGATCGTGGGGGCGAGCGTCTGCCATGCGGTGCCGGTGCGCCAGGCGAGCGCGGCGCTGCCGCCGGTGATCGTCAGCCGCAGCGCGACGTCGCCGTTGCCGAGCGGCTGCGACGCGACGATTTCGCCGCGCGCGTCCTCGCCCTCGGCAATGCGGCGGCGCGCGACGATCATGCGCTTGCCCGCGATCTGCTCGATCCCGAAAGCGAGGAAATGCGCCTCGTCCATATAAGCGAGCAGCCCCGCGAAATCGCCGTCGCGCCCGGGCGTGAAGCGCAGCCGCGTTTCGAAGCTGGCGTCATGGTGGCGGAGACGCCGGCCGACGAAGGCGGGCTGGCCGAGGCTTCCGGCGGGGTCGGGGCGCGCTTGCAGGACGAGCGCGCCGCCGTCGAGCTTTGACCAGCCGCTGCGGTCGGCGCTGCGCAGCCAGATCCATTCGGGCGAAAGCGTGGCGGCATCGAAGGCGTCGTCCCATGCGCTGCGGTCGATCGGCGGGTCGGCGGGCAGCGCGGGACGCTCCACCAGTGGCGGGATGGCTTCGCCGGGATCGAGGAAGCGCGGCCAGCCGTCCGCCCAGCGCACCGGCAGCAGGAAGGTCTCGCGTCCCATCAAGGTCGATTGCCCGGCAAAGGGGCGCGTCCCCAGAAATGCGCCCCACCAACGGCCGTCGGGAAGTTCGACGAGATCGGCGTGGCCGGTGGCCTCGACGCGGTCGGGGCGGCCGGGGGGCAGGTCGCGCTGGGTGAGGATCGGGTTGACCGGGCCGGGCGTATAGGGGCCGTCGGGGCGCGCGGCGCGGTAGATGGTCTGCGAATGGCGGTCGGCGGTGCCGCCCTCGGCCGCGGTCAGATAATAGGTGCCATCGACCTTGTAGATATGCGGTCCTTCGGCCCAGATCGGATTGTCGTCGGGATGGACGCCGCCGTCGACGAGCAGCTTGCGCGGGCCGGTGAGCGCGCCGGCCGCGGGGTCGAAGCGCTGGATCCAGATCGCGCGATGCCCTTCGTAGCGCGGCGTTCCTTCGGGCGGGCCGTTGTTGACGAGCCATGCGCTGCCGTCGTCGCCGAAAAAGAAGGACGGGTCGATGCCATCGAAATCGAGCCAGTGCGGATCGGACCAGGGGCCGGCGGGATCGCGCGCGGTGACATAGAAATTGCCGCCGCATTCGATGCAGGTGGTGACGAGGTAGAAGAGGCCGTCGTGATAGCTGATCGCGGGGGCGAAGATGCCGCGGTTGGTGCCGATCCCCTTGAAATCGAGCATCGCGGGGCGGTCAATCGCATGGCCGATCAGCCGCCAGGTCACGAGGTCGCGGCTGTGGAAGATCGGGATGCCGGGAAACCAGGCGAAGGTCGAATTGACGAGATAGAAGTCGGCGCCGACGCGGACGATCGACGGGTCGGGATGAAAGCCGGGCAGCACGGGGTTGCGGAACATGCCGGACGGCGCGGGCTCGGGGAGGGCGGCGGCGCGATAATGCGCATCCTCGAACCGCGCCTCGGGCTGCGCCATAACCGGAGCCGCAGCGAGCATCGCGACCGACAGCGCCCAGCGCACGGACCATGTTTTCATTTCTCTCTCCCCATGTTTTGGACCCTTGCTTCGTGCGACCCCCTTTACTATGGTAGCGCTATCAAGAGAAGCGATTTGGGACAGGACATGCAGCAAGGGCTCGCCGAAATTTTGCCGGCCGATTATGCCGAGGGGCTGTTCCTCGGCCGCGCGATGGCGCCCGAGGGGCCGGTCGTGCTGCTGATTCGAAACGGAAATTTCTATGATCTGACCGAAGAGGCGGCGACGGCTGCCGGTGCGGTCGAGCGCAGGCATTTTGCCGGCGGGCGCGAAATCGGCCCGGTCGCGGGCGGGCTTCCCGAGGGGTGGCGGCTGCTGTCGCCGATCGACCTGCAATGCGTGAAGGCGTGCGGCGTGACCTTTGCGCTGTCGGCGATCGAGCGCGTGATCGAGGAGCGCGCGCGCGGCGATTCGGCGCGCGCCGGCGAAATCCGCGCGATGCTGGAGGACAAGGTCGGCGGCGCGATCCGCGCGGTGGTGCCAGGGAGCGAGGCGGCGGCGGCGCTCAAGGAGGCGCTGATCGCCGAGGATATGTGGTCGCAATATCTGGAGGTCGCGATCGGCCCCGATGCCGAGGTATTTTCCAAATCGCCGGTGCTCTCGACCGTCGGCGCGGGGGCGGAAATCGGCGTGCGGTCGGATTCGACGTGGAACAACCCCGAGCCCGAGGTCGTGCTGATCGTCGACCGCGCGGGCGCGATCGTCGGCGCGACGCTGGGCAACGACGTCAATCTGCGCGATTTCGAGGGGCGCTCGGCGCTGCTGCTGTCGAAGGCGAAGGACAATAATGCATCGTGCGCGATCGGCCCCTTCATCCGGCTGTTCGACAAGGGGTTCACGCTCGACGACGTGCGGCGGACCACGGTCGAACTGCTGATCGAAGGCCCCGAGGGCTATCGGCTCGAGGGCACGAACGACATGGCCGAGATCAGCCGCGAGCCCGCCGAACTGGTGCGCCAGACGATGAGCGAGCATCATTTCCCCGACGGCTTTGCGCTGTTCTGCGGAACGCTTTTCGCGCCGACGCAGGATCGCGACGTGCCGGGCAAGGGTTTCACCCACAAGGTCGGCGACCGCGTGAGCATCAGCGCGCCGCGGCTCGGCCGGCTGACCAACAGCGTCACCACCTCGCGCGATGCCCCGCCATGGGAGATGGGCATCGCCGGCTTCATTCGCAATCTCGCCTCGCGCGGATTGATCGACAGGATTTGAGGAGTTTATGACCCGAAGTTTAGGACATTATATCGGCGGCGAATGGGTGAAGACCGACGCGTCGCTCGACAGCCTGAACCCCTCCGACACCGGTGACATCGTGGCGCGCTTCCCCGACGGCGGCGCGGCCGATGTCGACCGCGCGGTCGCGGCGGCGTCGGACGCCTTTGCGGGGTGGGCGGCGGCGTCGCCCGAGGTTCGCGCCGACCTGCTCCACAAGGTCGGTGAGGCGCTGTTCGCGCGCTCGGCCGAGATCGGCGAGTTGCTGGCGCGCGAGGAAGGCAAGACGCGCGCCGAAGGGATCGGCGAGACGCTGCGCGCCGCGCGCATCTTTCGCTATTTCGCGGGCGAGGCGCTGCGCCGGCACGGGCTGACGCTCGAATCGACGCGCCCCGGCCTCGACGTCGCGACCTGGCGCGAGCCGCTCGGCGTCGTCGGACTGATCACCCCTTGGAATTTCCCGATCGCGATCCCGGCGTGGAAAGCGGCGCCGGCGCTCGCTTTCGGCAACACGGTGGTGCTCAAGCCCGCGAACATCACGCCCGCGGTGGCAACGGCGCTGACCGAGATCATCGCCGAGGCGGGAGCGCCGGCGGGGGTCTTCAACCTCGTGCTCGGGCGCGGCGACGTCGGGCGGGCGCTCGTCGACCATGACGATGTCGCGGCGATCAGCTTCACCGGATCGCAGGCGGTGGGCGCGCAGGTCGGCAGCGCCGCGATGGCGAAGCAGAAGCGCGTGCAGATGGAGATGGGCGGCAAGAATCCGCTCATCGTCCTCGCCGACGCCGATCTCGACAAGGCGGTGGCGATCGCGGCCGACGGCGGCTTCTTCCAGACCGGGCAGCGCTGCACCGCGTCGAGCCGGGTGATCGTCGAGGACGCCCTCCACGACCGCTTCGTCGCCGCGCTCGCCGAGCGCGCGAAGGCGCTGAAGGTCGGGCCCGCACTTTCCGATGATACGCAGGTCGGTCCTGCGAGCAGCGAAGCACAGCTCGAGCAGAATTTCCGCTATGTCGACATCGCGCGCGGCGAGGGCGGGCGGATCGCGGCGGGGGGCGAGCGCGTCGAGGCGGCGAGCCCCGGCTATTATATGCAGCCGACGGTCATCGCCGACACCGCGCCCGACATGCGGATCAACAATGAAGAGGTGTTCGGCCCCGTCGTCTCGACGATCCGGGTCAAGGATTATGACGAGGCGCTCGCGGTCGCGAACCGCGGCGATTTCGGCCTCTCGGCGGGGATCGTCACCAACAGCGCCAGGCATATCCGCGACTTTCGCAAGAATGTGCGCGCCGGTATGGTGATGATCAACCTGCCGACCGCGGGGGTCGATTATCACGTCCCCTTCGGCGGAACGCGCTCGTCGAGCTATGGCCCGCGCGAGCAGGGATTTGCGGCGGTGGAATATTACACCCAGATCAAAACCGTCTATCAGGGGGATTGAACGGCATGGCGGAATTGCTTGTGGACGCGCCGCCGGCCGGCGCCCGCTACCCGAGCCTGTCGGGAAAACGGGTGGTCGTCAGCGGTGGCGGGTCGGGAATCGGTGAAGGAATCGTCGAGGGTTTCGTCGCGCAGGGGGCCGCGGTCGCCTTCGTCGACGTCCAGACGGCGGCGAGCGAGGCGCTGGTCGCGCGTTTCGCCGACGCGGCGATCCCGCCACGCTTCGCGCCGTGCGACATTACCAATCTCGACGGCTATACCGCATGCCTCGAAGCGCTGATCGGTGAGCTTGGCGGCTGCGACGTGCTGGTGAACAATGCCGGCAACGACGACCGGCACGAATTCGACAAGGTCTCCCCCGCCTATTGGGACGAACGCATGGCGGTGAACCTGAAGCATCATTTCTTTGCGGCGAAGGCGGTGGTGCCGCACATGAAGGCCGCGGGCGGCGGGTCGATCATCAATCTGGGATCGATCAGCTGGCATCTGGGGCTGGAGGATCTGATCGTCTATCAGACCGCCAAGGCCGCGATCGAGGGGTTGACGCGCAGCCTGGCGCGCGAGCTGGGCCGCGACAATATCCGCGTCAATGCGATCGTTCCCGGCAATGTCCAGACCGAACGGCAGAAGCGCTGGTATTCGCCCGAGGGCGAGGCCGAGATCGTCGCGTCGCAATGCCTGAACGGCCGCATCCAGCCCGCCGACATCGCGGCGATGGCGTTGTTCCTGGCATCCGACGACGCGCGTTTCTGCACCGCGCATAATTATTGGGTCGATGCGGGATGGCGGTGATCGTGCCCGAGGTTCGCCGGCTGCTCGACGCCGAAAGCCTGCTCGGCGAGGGGCCGTGCTGGGATGCGGTGCGCGGCGTGCTGTGGTTCGTCGACATCAAGCGCCACCGCCTGTGGCATTATGATCCGGCGACCGGCAGCAACAGCTTTGCCGAGGCGCCCGAGCAGATCGGCTGGGCGCTGCCCGCCGAGGACGGGCGGCTGCTTTGCGGTCTCAAGGATGGCCTCTATCTCTTTGATCCCGAAGCGCGGACCTTTGAAAAGCTGGCGGCGGTTCCGGGCGAGCCCGCGCACAACCGCCTGAACGATGCCTGCACCGATGCGTGGGGGCGGGTGTGGTTCGGGTCGATGGACGATGCCGAACAGGCGGCGTCGGGACGCTTCTATGTCTTCGATCGCGGCCGGATCGTGCCCGCCGGACCGTCGGCCATTTCGATCACCAACGGCCCCGCGGTCAACGCCGACGGCAGCAAAATCTATTTCACCGATACCGTCGGCCAGCGCATCCTGGTCGCCGACCTCGGCCCCGACGGCGTGGGTGAAGCGCGGCTGTTCGTCGATGTGAAGGCGCATTTCCCAGAGGCCTATCCCGACGGCCCGGTCGTCGATGCCGAGGGGCAGGTGTGGACCGGTCTCTATAACGGTTGGCATCTCGCGCGGTTCGCGCCCGACGGCGCGTTGACGCAGTCGGTCAAGTTGCCCGCCCAGAATCTGACGAAACTGGCGTTCGGGGGGAAGGATATGAGCACCATCTTTGTCACGACGGCGCAGAAGGGCCTGAGTGCGGAGCAGCTTGCGGCGCAGCCATGGGCGGGCAGCCTGCTCGCGTTCGATGCCCCGGCCAAGGGTTTCGCGCAGACGCCGGTGAAGCTCGCGTGAGCCGCGTATCGTTGCTCGCCGTCACCGCGCTGCTCGCGACCCCCGCCATCGCCGCACCGGCGCTCGCGCCGGTGTGGACCGACCATGCGGTGATCCAGCGCGATCAGCCGATCGCCATCGAGGGCAGCGCGGCGCCGAAGGAAGCGCTGACCGTGACTCTCGGCACGGCAAAGCAGTCGGTGCGCGCGGACGCCGGCGGCCAATTCCGTGCGACCTTTCCGGCGCTGAAGGCGAGCGCCGCGCCGCTGACGTTGCGGGTCGCCAATGCGGCGGGCGAGGGGGCATCGGCTTCGGACCTGCTCGTCGGCGACGTGTGGCTCTGTTCGGGGCAGTCGAATATGGAGCTGCCCTTCGACCGCGCGCTCGACAGTTTCAACCAGCGCCACCGCGCCGCCGACGACGGCATCCGGCTGCTGACGATCCCCAAGGTGACCGCGCCCGTGCCGCAGCCGCGCTTTGGCGAGCCCGTCCGGTGGGCCGCGGCGACGAGCGAGACGGTCGGCGATTTTTCGGCCGCCTGTTTCTATATGGGCAAGCAGCTTCGCGCCAACCGCCCGGGTGTCCCGCTGGGTCTTATCAATTCGAATTGGGGCGGCAGCGCAGCGCGCGCATGGCTGACCCCCGAGGGCGGGCGGACGCTCTATGGCGACAAGGCGCTCGACCTGCTCAAACTCTATTCCAGCGATCCGCTCACCGCGACGCAGGCGTTCGTGCCGCAATGGTTCGACTGGTGGCGCACGCACGACGGCGGCCGCGAACCGTGGACCGACACGGCGATGCTCGACTGGAAGCCGGTTCCCAAAGTCTCTTTCTGGAACGAGTGGAAGGGGAGCGGGCTCGATACCCAGCCGGTCGCGAATGTGTGGCTGCGCAACAAGGTGACGCTCACCCCCGAGCAGGCAGCGCAGGGCGGAAGCCTGTCGATCGGTGCGATCGACGACCTCGACCTGACCTTCGTCAACGGGCATCCCGTCGGCTATACCTTTGGCTGGGGGGTCGAGCGGACCTACCGCATTCCCGCCGACTATCTGCACGCCGGCGATAACGAGATACTGATCGCGGCGAGCAATTTGTGGGACACGGGCGGCTTTTTCGCCGGACCCGACCGGCTGTTCTTCACGCCCGGCAGCGGCGGTGCGGCCATCCCCCTGGGGTCCGGCTGGCAATATTCGATCGGTGCGGTCACCGGCGAGCCGCCGCGCGCGCCGTGGGATGTGAATGCCGGGATCGGCGTGATGCACAATGCGATGATCGCGCCCTTTGGCCCCATCCGCCTTGCGGGCGTGGCCTGGTATCAAGGTGAGAGCGACGTCGGGCACCCCGATTACGACAAGAAGCTGCACGCGCTGTTCGCCGGGTGGCGCCGCCAGTTCGGCGCGCAGGCGCGGATGCTCGTCGTGCAGCTCGCGAATTATGGCAAATTGCTCTCACAGCCCGCGGCGTCGGGGTGGGCGGAGCTGCGGCAGGAGCAGCTCGAGGGCGTCGCCGCCGACACCAATGCCGCGCTGGTCAGCGCGATCGACATCGGCGAGCCGAGCGACATCCACCCCGCGAACAAGAATATGCTCGGCCAGCGGCTCGCAATGGCCGCCGAGGGCAAGCCGATGCCGATGCCGCAAAGCGCGCGGCTGGCCGGCGACGTGGTCACCGTGACCTTCGACGGGATCGAGGGCGGGCTGACCGCCTATGGCGGCCCCTATCCGCTCGGCGTCGAGCTGTGCGGCGACACGCAGGACAGCTGCCGCTGGGCGCTCGCGACGCTTCAGGGCGATGCGATGCGCGTGGCGACCGACGGCAAGCCCGTCACGCGCGTGCGCCACGCCTGGGCCGATGCGCCGGTGGTCAATCTGCACGACGGGCGCGGCCTGCCGGTGCCCGGGTTCGAGCTCGCCGTCGTGCGATGAGGCTGGGGCGTCGCCCTTTCCTTGCCGGTGCCGCGGCTGTGTGGCTCGCGGGGCAGGCGCGGGCGGAGGAGCGTGCGGCGACGGGCTTCGTGCAGCGCGAGGGGACGACGCTGCTGCGCGGCGACACGCCCTACCGCATCGTCGGCGCGAATATGTGGTATGCGGCGTGGCTCGGCGCCGATGCCGATTATGGCGACCGCGCGCGGTTGGGGCGCGAACTCGACCGGCTGAAGGCGCTCGGCGTCAACAATCTGCGCATCATGGCGTCGGCCGAGGAAGGCCCGCTCAAAAATTCGGTGCGGCCCGGCTTCTCGCGCGCCGACGGCAGCGTCAACGAGACGCTGTTCGCGGGGCTCGACTATGCGATGGCCGAACTGGCGAAGCGCGGGATGACCGCGGTGCTGGTGCTCGGCAATTTCTGGGAATGGTCGGGCGGCTTTTCGACATGGCTCTACCGCGTCACGGGGCGCTATATCGACGCGAACGATCCCGCGCATCCCTGGCCCGCCTTCGCCGATTCCTCGGCCGGTTTCTATGCCAATGCCGATGCGGTCGCGCTCTATCACGATCATGTGCGCCGCATGGTGTCGCGCCGCAACGGCGTCACCGGCGGGCTCTATGCCGACGATCCGGCGATCCTGAGCTGGCAGCTCGCGAACGAGCCCCGCCCCGGCGGCAGCGACGCGATGATCGCGCGCACCGCGCCCGCCTATTACGACTGGATCGAACGCAGCGCGGCGCTGATCCGCAGTCTCGATCCGCATCATCTCGTCTCGCTGGGGCACGAAGGGACGCAGGGTGCGAACGGCAGCGAGGCGATCGTGCGGCGCGCGCATCGCGACATCGACTATCTGACCGCGCATGTCTGGCCGCTCAACTGGGGCTGGGTCGATGGCAAGAATCTGGCGGGGACGTGGGAGCAGGGCAGGGCGCGGTCGGCGGCCTATGTCGACGCGCATGTCGGGCTCGCCGAAAGCCTCGGCAAACCGCTGGTGATCGAGGAGTTCGGCTTTCCGCGCGATGGCGAGGTCTATGATCCCGGCACGCCGACGGATTATCGCGACCGTTTCTATGCGATGATCCAGAACCACGTCGAGGCGTCGTGGCGCGCAGGCGGGCCGCTGATCGGCAGCAATTTCTGGGCGTGGAACGGGGAAGCGCGCGCCGCGCATCCCGACCATCGCTTCGCGGCGGGCGACCGCGCCTATATGGGCGACCCGCCGCACGAGCCGCAGGGGTGGTACGGCCTGTTCGACAGCGATGCGAGCAGCCTTGACCAGCTTCGCCGCCACGCTGCGCGGCGCCGATCGGGCTCGCAAGCATAAGCAATTTTGAGTGAAACGCTTGTGGAGATTCGTGTGTCCCCGCGAAGGCGGGGATCCATCTCCGGCCGGTCCAAGATGGGGCCGACAGGAGATGGCTCCCGCCTTCGCGGGAGCACACACGCTTTGACGAAAGATGATCGGGCTTCAGTGATTGTGGCGCGGCAGCTTGCGCGAGGTGCCGCGATATTTGAGCGCGAAGTCCATCACCGCGCCGTCGCCGAGTTGGCCGGTTTTTTCGCGATAGAGCTCTTCCCATGGCGTTGCGCTCGCGGGGATCGGCGGCGCCGGCTCATCGGCGAGCCGCCGCGCGATCTCGCGCTCGTCGACCAGCGCGTCGCATGTCCCGGCGTTGAGGTCGACGCGGATGATGTCGCCGGTGCGCAACCACGCGAGCCCGCCGCCCGCCGCGCTTTCGGGTGAGGCGTTGAGGATCGAGGGGCTGTCCGAGGTGCCCGACTGGCGCCCGTCGCCCAGGGTCGGGAGCCACATCTTTCCTTCGCGGATCATCGCGTCGGGCGGCTGCATGTTGACGACCTCCGCCGATCCGGGCCAGCCGATCACGCCCGCGCCGCGAATGACGAGGATGCAGTCGTCGTCGATGGCGAGCGCGGGGTCGTTGATGCGGTGATGATAATCGTCCGACCCGTCGAAGACGATCGCGCGCGCTTCGAACACGCCTTCGTGCCCCGGCCGCGACAGGTAGCGCGCGCGAAAGGCGTCCGAAATCACCGAGGTCTTGAGGATCGCGAAATCGAACAGATTGCCGCTGAGCACCAGAAAGCCGGCGCGCTCCATCAGCGGGTCGGCGAAGGGGCGGATCATCTCGCGGTCGCGGCTTTCATGGCCGTCGACGTTTTCCGCGATGCTGCGCCCGGTGCAGGTCAGCGCCTCGCCCTTCAGCTTGCCGGCCTGCATCAACTCCCACATCGCCGCCGGGACGCCGCCCGCGCGGTGGAAGCGTTCGCCGAGATAGCGGCCCGCAGGCTGCATGTTGACGAGCAGGGGCAGGTCATAGCCATGATCCTGCCACACGCCGGGCTCCAGCTCGACACCAGCGTGGCGCGCCATCGCGACGATATGCGGCTGCGCGTTCGACGAGCCGCCGATCACGCTGACCGTCGCGATCGCGTTGAGGAAGGCGTCGCGCGTCAGGATATGCGACGGGCGCAGATCCTCGCGGACCATCTCGACGATGCGCTGGCCGGTGCGATAGGCATATTGGCCGCGCTCGCGATAGGGGGCGGGGATCGCGGCGCAGCCGGTGAGCGACAGGCCGAGCGCCTCGGCGACCGCATTCATCGTCGAGGCGGTACCCATCGAATTGCAATGCCCCGCCGACGGCGCGCTGCTGCATGCGCGATCGAGGAACTCCTCCTCGTCGATTTCGCCCGCCGCGAGCAGGCGGCGGCTGCGCCAGATCACCGTGCCCGACCCGACGAGCTCGCCCTCGTGCCAGCCGTCGAGCATCGGCCCGCCCGACAGCACGATCGCGGGGATGTCGACCGTGCTTGCCGCCATGATCTGGCTCGGCGTCGTCTTGTCGCAGCCGGTGGTCAGTACCACGCCGTCGATCGGATAGCCGTTCAACAGCTCGACGAGCCCCAGATAGAGCAGATTGCGGTCGATCGCCGCGGTCGGACGGCGGCAGTTTTCGAAGATCGGATGGACCGGAAATTCGATCGGGATGCCGCCCGCGTCGCGGATGCCGTCGCGCGCGCGCTTGGCGAGGTCGAGGTGGATGCGGTTGCAGGGGGAGAGGTCGCTCCCCGATTGCGCGATGCCGATGATCGGCTTGCCCGAACGGAGTTCCTCGGGGGTGACGCCGTAATTCATGAAGCGCTCGAGATAGAGCGCGGTCATGTCCATTCGCTCCACATTGTCGAACCAGTCGCGCGAGCGCAGCCGGGGGCGTGGAGCCGTTTCGGTCATTTCTTCTCGATGCCTTCGCGCGTCACAAGACTGGGCGCCGCATCGGATTCGCGCCGCACCAGCGTATAGGGCAGCGTCTTTTGCTCATATTTGAAACGTTCGCCCGCGCGCTTCTTGCGGATGATCGTCGCGATCGCCGAGACCGCCCAGGCGGTCATCTCGCGGATCGGCTGGCGCACCGTCGTCAGCTCGGGCCAGATCGTGCTCGCCATCGCGGTGTCGTCGAAGCCGCAGACGGTGATGTCGTTCGGCACGTCGAGGTGACGGCGGTGCGCGACCGCGACCGTCGCCGCCGCCATATCGTCGTTCGAGGCGAAGATCGCGGTTGGCCGCGGCTTCACCGACAAGAGCTTTTCCGCGCCGTCGAGCCCCGAGCGATAGGTGAAGCGCCCCTGCACGACCAGTTCGGCGGGCAGGTCGAGCCCCGCATCCTCCATCGCGGCGCGATAGCCGTTCAGGCGGCGCAGGCTGGCGACCTGTTCGGGGTTGCCGATGATGAAGCCGATCCGCTTGTGCCCGAGGTCGATGATGTGCCGCGTCATGTCATAGGCGGCCTGGAAATCGTCGATCATCACCGACGCCTGCGTCCCCGTCGCCTTGCCCGGACCGACCGCGATCGCGACCGCGCCGAGTTCGCTGACGAGGTCGAGGATGCTCTGGTCGTCGCAGAGCGGCGGCGGCAGGATGAAGCCCTGGATCCCGCCGTCGGCGAGGTTGCGCATGATCGGCGGCGCGTCGGCGAGCGTCGGGCAGCTCTGCACCACCAGATGCACGTCGCCGCGCGTCGCTTCGGCGAGCGCACCCATCAGGAATTCGCTGAGATAGGAGGCGGAAGGATTGTCGAAGAGCAGCGCGACGCGCAATTGCTCGCCGCCCGCAAGGCTGCGCGCCGCGCGGTTCGGCGTGTAGTTGAGTTCGGCGATCGCGGCGAGCACCTGCTGGCGCGTTTCGTCGCGAACGCTTTCCTTGCTGTTGATCACGCGGCTCACCGTCATCGGCGAGCAATTGGCGAGCCGCGCGACGTCGTTGATCGTCGGCTGCCCCTGATGGCGCACGCGCGTGCGGCGCGCGCTGTCCTTGGTGTCGCTGGTCATGTGCGGCTCCTAATCCAGCGGCGGGGGGCGGGCAAGCGTTGGGTTATCGCTCCCATGGTCAGATCCCCGGCGCTTCGGGAAAGGCGAGGGCGCGATAATGGTCGAGGTCGTGGGCGGGCGGGGCGGCGCCCTCGGGCAGCGGCAGACCGTTCAGCGATTGCCACCAGGCGACCGAGGCGTCGCGCCACCAGCGTGCCTCGCGCTGCTGGACCTTCAGATCGGCCGCGACGTCGGCGAAACGTTCGGCATCGACATGGTCGCGCTGCGCCGACCACACCGCCGCCATCGTATCGACCGCCGCGACGCCGCGGTCGTAGCGGTGGACGAGTTCGGCCCACAGGCTGCGCCCCGACCGGGTGCGCCAGCCCCACGGCAGATGGTGGAACCACAGCAGATAATCCTCGTCCATCGCCTTGGGATCGCGCCATTTTTGTGCGACGGAGGGGGCGTATTGGGCGAGCGCGTCGCTGCCGCTGACCGTCCGGTCGAAACCGATCCCGCGCGCGTCGGCGCGGCTGTAATAGCAGGGGTTCCATTCGGGTCGCGGCAGGTCGCACACCCACGGCGCGGGACCGTAATGATGGTTCGTTCCCATCTGATGCGCGAGGCCGAGCGGGGTCATATAGTCGACCACCGCCTGCCGGCTGCCGAGCATCATCGCGGTCACCGCATCGAGGAAGCCTGCGTCGCGGTCGAATGTCTGCGCCGCCCATTCGCCTGCGATCGCGTCGCTCGCCAGCGCCGGATTCCACGCGAGGCGGCCGAAGGCGTACCAGTTCGCCTGATCGAAATGGCCGCCGGTCCAGTTGCGGTCGGACCCGATATTGGCGACCCCGGCCATGCCGCCGCCGCGCACCATATCGGCGACGGTGCCGCCGCGTCCGGTGTCGGCGCCGAGCGCCTCCGTCCACAGCGGCGCAAGGAAGGCGAGGTGCGTCGCAAAGCCGAGATATTCCTTGGTAATCTGTCCCTCGAACATCAGCCGTGTTTGCGGCATCGCGCCGAAGATCGGGTGAAAGGGTTCGCGCGGCTGGAAGTCGATCGGGCCGTTCTTGACCTGCACGATCACATTATCGTCGAAGCGGCCGTCGAGCGGCACGAATTCGGCATAGGCCTGTTTCGCACGGTCGCTCGCATCCTCGGCCGAATAGACGAAGGCGCGCCAGATCACGGTGCCGCGCGAACCGAGCGCCGCCGCGAGCATGTTCGCGCCATCGACATGGCTGCGGCCATAGTCCTGCGGCCCCGGCTGGCCTTCCGAATTGGCCTTGACCAGAAAACCGCCGAAATCGGGGATGGCGGCGTAAATCTCGTCGGCTTTCGCCTTCCACCAGCGGCGCACCGCGGGGTCGAGCGGGTCGGCGGTCGAAAGCCCGCCGATGTCGCGCGGCGCACTGAACCGCGCCGACAGAAAGACGCGGATGCCATAGGGGCGCCACGCGTCGGCTATCCGCTTGAGCTTGGCGATGAATCGCGGTTCGAGGAAGATCGCCGGCGCATTGACATTGTTCACCGCGACCGCGTCGATGCCGATCGAGGCGTTGGCGCGCGCATAGTCGATCAGCCGCCGGTCGAGGTGGTCGGGCAGGCGCCACCAGTCGAAGATCGAGCGCCCGGCATAGCCGCGCTCGACGCTGCCGTCTTCATTGTCCCAATGGTCGAGCATCCGGAGCGGCATCACCGGCCGCTCGTCGAGCGCGATCGCGAGCGGATCGCGTCCGAGCGACAGCTCGCGAAGCAGCGCGAAAGCACCATAGAGGCACGCGCGATGGTCGGCGCCGGCGATCACCAGCGTGCGCGCATCGATGGCGCGGATATGGAAGGACCCGTCGCCGTCGCCGCCGGCGTGCGGGCAGTCGAGCCGGATCGTGCCTTTGCCTTTCGCGGGCGCGCCGAGCGACGCGAGACCGCGTACGAGTTCGGCTTCGGCGGCCGCGAGCATCGGCCCCTCGGTCGTCCCGCTCGCCCGCTCGACGCGCGGGGCAAAGCCTTGCAGCCGCGCCAGCGCGTCGCCGCTGAGCGGCGCATAGCGCAGCCACAGCGCATAGCCGTCCTCGGCATGTGCGGCGGTCGCCGGTAGAAACGTCAGCGCGAGGAGCGCCGCCGCGAGGCGATTGACAAGCCCTCTCCCATTCATCATGGTAGCGCTATCAAAAATGGCGCGGCAGTCAAGCCCGCCGACATTGGGGAGTGGCGATGACGGGGCGTTTCAAGGCGGCTTGGCGGGCGTTGGCGCGGTGAGGCGCCGTGCGGTTCTGCGGCTGCTCGCGGGCGGCAGCCTCGGCGCGCTGGTGGTGGCGCGCGCGCCGGTCGCCGCCGCCTTCGCCCCGCCGCTCTACAGGGATGCGAAGGCCCCGATCCCGGCGCGTGTCGCCGACCTGATGGCGCGGATGACGCTGGCGGAAAAGATCGCACAGATCCGCACCGCCTGGGCGGCGAAGGGCGAGATGATCGACGGCCTCGCCTTCGATCCCGCCAGGGCGCGCGCGGCCTTTCCCGACGGTATCGGCCATGTCACGCGGCCGTCGGACAAGCGCGGGGTGCCGGGGATCACCGGCGCGGCGGGGGGCACGGCGGCGCGCTGGCGCACCCCCGAGCAGACGGTCGATTTCATCAACGCGCTCCAGCGCTGGGCGGTCGAGGACACGCGGCTCGGCATTCCGGTGTTGCTCCACGAGGAATCGCTCCACGGCTATATGGCGACCGAGGCGACGATGTTCCCGCAGGCGATCGCGCTCGCGGGGACGTTCGACACCGACCTGATGCGGCGCGTCCAGTCGGTCATCGCGCGCGAGGTGCGCGCGCGCGGCGTGCCGCTAGTCCTTTCGCCCGTCGTCGACATCGTCCGCGACCCGCGCTGGGGGCGGATCGAGGAGTGCTGGGGCGAAGACCCTTATCTTTGCGCCGAAATGGGCGTCGCGGCGGTCGAGGGGCTGCAGGGCGCGGGCAAGTTCGAGCGGCTGGGGCCGGACAAGGTGTTCGCGACGCTCAAGCATATGACCGGCCACGGCCAGCCGGAGAGCGGCAATAATGTCGGACCCGCGCCGATTGCGGAGCGCGAGCTGCGCGAGAATTTCTTTCCGCCCTTCCGCGAGATCGTCCGCCGCACCTCGGTCGGCGCGGTGATGCCGAGCTATAACGAGATCGACGGCGTTCCGAGCCACGCGAACACATGGCTGCTCGGCGACGTGCTGCGCGGCGAATGGGGCTTCGACGGGCTGATCGTCAGCGATTATGGCGGCGTCCACGAGCTTGCGACGCTGCACCATCTGGCCGCCGACGAGGCCGAGGCGGCGCGGCTCGCGCTCGAAGCCGAGGTCGACAGCGAATTGCCCGAGGGGCAGGCCTTCAGGACGCTGGCCGACAGCGTCGCGGCGGGGCGCGTGCCGCAAGCGTTGGTCGACCGCGCCTGCGCGCGCATCCTGACCTTCAAATTCCGCGCCGGATTGTTCGAAAATCCCTATGGCGACACGGCGAAGGCGCGCGCGATCACCGGCAATGCCGAGGCGCGCGCGCTGGCGCTCGAGGCGGCGCGCAAATCGCTCTGTCTGCTGACCAACCGGGACGGCGCGCTGCCGCTCGACCGCCGCGCCATGGGCCGCGTCGCGGTGATCGGGCCGAACCATCAGGTCGCGCGGCTCGGCGGTTATTCAAGCGTGCCGAAGCAGGCGGTCAGCCTGATCGACGGGTTGCGCGCGGTCGCGCCCGATGGCGATTTCGTGACCGCGCAGGGGGTGTTCATCACGACGAGCGAGGATCGCTCGGCCGACCTTGTCGAACTCGCGCCGCGCGACCGCAATCTCGCGCTGATCGCCGAAGCGGTCGAGGTCGCACGCGGCGCCGACACGATCATCCTTGCGATCGGCGACACCGAGCAGACGAGCCGCGAAGGCTTCGCCGCCAACCATCTGGGCGACCGCACCGACATCGACATCGTCGGCGAGCAGAATGACCTCGTCGATGCGCTCGCGGCGCTCGGCAAGCCGCTGATCGTCTGCGCGATCAATGGCCGCCCGCCGAGCTGGCCCAATGTCGTCGAAAAGGCCGATGCGATCCTCGAATGCTGGTATGCGGGGCAGGAGGGGGGCACCGCGATCGCCGAAGCCTTGCTCGGCGACGTCAATCCGGGCGCCAAGCTGCCGGTCAGCGTGGTGCGCAACGCGGGGCAGATCCCGCTGTTCTACAACCGCAAGCCGAGCGCGCGCCGTGGCTATCTGTTCGACGATGCCGCGCCGCTGTTCCCCTTTGGCCATGGGCTGAGCTACACCCGCTTCGCAATCTCCGAACCGCGCCTATCGGCGACCCGGATCGCGCCCGACGGGACGGTCGAGGTCGCGGTCGATGTGACGAATATCGGCGCGCGCGCGGGCGACGAGGTGGTGCAGCTCTATATCACGCGCACCGAGGCGTCGGTCACCCAGCCGGTGCTGGAGCTGAAGGGATTCCGCCGCGTGACGCTCGCGCCCGGCGCCAGCGAGCGCTTGACCTTCACCCTGGGGCCGCGCGAACTCGCGATCTGGGATGCCGCGATGCGCGAGCGCGTCGAGCCGGGACCGATCGCGGTCGGGGTCGGCGCGAGTTCGGTGGAGCTGCGCCGCGCCACTTTCACGATCGGATAGCCCATGCCCGCTTCGACCATCGCCGACGTCCGCACCATCACCTGTTCGCCGGGGCGCAATTTCGTGACGCTCAAGATCGTCTGCGAGGACGGCACGTACGGCGTGGGCGACGCGACGCTCAACGGGCGCGAGCTCGCGGTCGCCTCCTATCTCGCCGACCATATCGCGCCGTGCCTGATCGGCCGCGACGCGCACCGGATCGAGGACATCTGGCAATATCTCTATCGCGGCGCTTATTGGCGGCGCGGTCCGGTGACGATGAGCGCGATCGCCGCGGTCGACATGGCGCTGTGGGACATCAAGGCGAAGCGCGCGGGCATGCCGCTCTATCAGCTGCTCGGCGGTGCGGCGCGCGAGGGCTGCATGGTCTATGGCCACGCCAATGGCGAGACGATCGACGAGACGGTCGAGGCCGCGCGCGACTATGCCGCGCAGGGTTATCGCGCGATCCGCCTTCAGGCCGGCGTCCCGGGCCTCGCCAAGACCTATGGCGTGTCGTCCGACCGCTATTTCTATGAGCCCGCCGACGCCGATTTGCCGTCCGAAGCCGCGTGGGCGACGCACAAATATCTGCCGAGCGTCGCGCCGCTTTTTGCCGCGGCGCGCGAGGCGCTGGGATGGGACGTCCACCTGCTCCACGACGTCCACCACCGGCTGACCCCGATCGAGGCGGCGCGGCTCGGCAAGGATCTGGAACCCTTTCGCCCCTTCTGGATCGAGGACCCGGTGCTGGCCGAGAACCAGCAGGGCTTTCGCCTGATCCGCGAGCATACGACGACGCCGATCGCGGTCGGCGAGGTTTTCAACAGCATCTGGGACGCGAAGCAGCTGATCGAGGAGCAGCTGATCGACTATATCCGCGCCACCGTCGTCCACGCCGGCGGTATCACCCACCTGCGCCGCATCGCCGCGCTCGCCGATCTCTATGGCATCCGCACCGGCTGCCACGGCGCGACCGACCTGTCGCCGGTGAGCATGGCCGCGGCGCTCCATTTCGGGCTTTCGATCCCCAATTTCGGGGTGCAGGAATATATGCGCCACACCGACGCGACCGACGCGGTCTTTCCGCACGCCTATCGCTTCGCGGACGGGATGATGCACCCCGGCGACGAACCCGGCCTTGGCGTCGACATCGACGAGGCGCTGGCAAAGACGCATCCCTATCGCCGCGCTTTCCTGCCGGTGAACCGGCTCGAAGACGGATCGATGCATGACTGGTAGCGCCGCCCCCGCCGCAGCTCCGGTGCCGCCTGTCGGCCGCTTTCGCTGGGCGGTGTGCGCGCTGCTCTTTTTCGTCATCACGATCAACTATGTCGACCGTCAGGTGATCGGCGTGCTGAAGCCCGTGATCGAGACCGACATGGGGTGGAGCGAGGTCGATTACGGCAATATCGTCACCGCCTTTCAGGCGAGCTATGGCCTCGGGCTGCTCGTCGTCGGGCGCTGGCTCGACCGCGTCGGAACGCGGCGCGGGCTTGCGATCGCGATCGCCCTGTGGAGCATTGCCGCCGCCTTTCACGCCGGCGCGCGCAGCGTGCTCCACTTCATCCTCGCGCGCGCCGCGCTCGGCATCGCCGAAAGCGCGGCCTATCCGGGCGCGGTCAAATCGGTCGCCGAATGGTTCCCGCGCCGCGAGCGCGCGCTGGGGGTCGGCATCCTCAACGCCGGGGCCAATGTCGGCGTGCTGCTGACACCGATCGTCGGCATCGCCGTGGCGGGCGCCTTTGGCTGGCGCGCCGCCTTCCTCGTTACCGGGCTGCTCGGCCTTCTCGTGCTTGCGGCGTGGCTGCGCTTCTATCACGCTCCCGCCGATCATCCGCGCCTTTCCGCCGCCGAGCGCGCGCATATCGAGCAGGACGGCGAAGACCCCGATTGCGCGCCGCTCGGCTGGGGGCGGGCGCTGCGCCAGCGGCAGGCGTGGTATTTCATCGCCGCCAAATTCTTCACCGACCCCGTCTGGTATCTCTTCCTCTTCTGGCTCCCCGACTTCTTTGCCAAGACGCAGGGGCTCGAGCTGTTTCCGAAGGGCGACACCGGCATTCTCGCGACGATCGGGCCGGCGCTGATCGCGGTCTATCTGCTCGCCGACATCGGCTCGGTCGCAGGCGGATGGCTCTCGTCGCGGCTGATCCACCGCGGCTGGAGCGTCAACGCGGCGCGCAAGACGACCTTGCTCGTGGCCGCGCTTTGTGCGCTGCCGCTCGTTGGCGTGACCAGCGCGCCGAACGCGGGGGTCGCGGTCGCGCTGATCGGGCTCGGCACCGCGGGGCATCAAGCTTTTTCGTCGAATATCTTCGCGATGATCGGCGATCTCTATCCGCGCCGCGCGGTCGCGACGGTTGCGGGCATGGGCGGGATGGCCGGGGCGATCGGCGGCATATTGATCGCACAGGCGACCGGCTGGACGCTTCAGCTCACGGGCTCTTATGTGCCGATCCTGCTCTATGCCGGCTTTGCCTATCTGATCGCGCTGGCGGCGATCCAGCTGCTCGTGCCGCGCATGGACCCCGCGCCGCTCGCCCCCCAATCGGAGCCCACTACATGATCGAACCGACCCGCCGCCAGACGCTCGGCGGCCTCGCCGCGCTCGCCGCGCTTCCCGCATCGGTGCGCGCCGCGCCGCCCGCTCCGGCTTCGCTCGACACGCTGGCGCGGAAGGGGGGGCGCCGTTTCGGCAGCGCGATCGCGTGGAATCCGCGCAATGCGGACTCGGGATCGGTGCAGAACCGCGCCTATGCCGCGCTGGTGCAGCGCGAATGCGGCCTTGTCGTCCCCGAAAATGAGATGAAGTGGCAGTGGCTGCGCAAGTCGCCGGACAGCTTCGACTTTACCGCCATGGACGGCATCGTCGGCTGGGCGAAAGCGAGCGGGCTTGGGGTGCGTGGCCACACTTTGCTGTGGCATCGGCCCAAATGGTTTCCCGGCTGGCTCAACGATTATGACTTTGGCGCGAACCCGGCCGCCGAGGCCGAACGCTTGCTGACGACGCACATCCGCACGGTGACCGCGCGCTATGGCGGCATCATCAACAGCTGGGACGTGGTCAACGAAGCGATCGACCACGATCGCAACGCGCCGATCGAGACGAGCCTGTCGCGTGCGATGGGCAGCCCCGAAGCGGTGCTCGACCTCGCCTTTCACACCGCACGCGACGCGGCGCCGGGCGCCGAACTGGTCTATAACGACTATATGAGCTGGGAACCGGCGCACGCGAAGCATTGCGCCGATGTGCTCCGCCTGCTCGAAGGCTTTCGCAAGCGCGGGACTCCGGTCGATGCGCTCGGCATCCAGTCGCATATCGAGATGTTCAGCCTCGACCCCGCGACCGGTGTCGGTCCCTATCGCGAACGCGAATGGCGCGCCTTCCTCGATGATGTCGTCGGGATGGGATACCGGCTGCTGATCACCGAATTCGACGTCAAGGACAAGGCGCTGCCCAGCGACGTGGCGGTGCGCGATGCGAAGGTCGCCGATTACACGCGCCGCTATTTCGACCTGATGCTGGACTATGAGCAGCTCGGCGACATTCTCGCTTGGGGGATGGTCGACAAATATAGCTGGCTTCAGGGCTTCGCGCCGCGCGACGACGGCCGCGAAGTGCGCGCCTGTCCCTATGACGACGCCTATCAGGCGAAGCCGATGCGCGCGGCGATCGCGGCGAGCCTGGGTGCGGCGGGCTGATTCACTCTGGCGGCTTGCCCCCCGGGCGGAAGCCTCTCGTTCATCGTCATCCCGGACTTGATCCGGATCCAGAGCAGCGCCGTCGTCATGGATCCCGGATCAAGTCCGGGATGACGAAGTGGGGTGAATGAGCTCCAACGCTCCTCCTTAGACGGTTCCCAAAAAAACAAAGTGCCGCCGCTCTTGCGAGCGGCGGCACAGGAATGCGGCAATTTGCGAAAGGGTGCTAGAAATTGCCGCGGAGGATGAAGGAGAAGCGCCGGTCGTTCATGAAATAGGACCGCGGGACGAGCGCTTTCGGATCGTTGGTATAGGCTTGCAGCGTCTTCGTGACCTCGTTGGTCAGGTTCACGCCCTGCACGCCGATCTTCAGATTGTCGGTGATATTGAAGAAGATCGAGGCGTCGAGCTGTCCCGTGTCGTCGTTGAAGATCGACGTATAGGGGAAGATCACGTCCGCCGCGGTGAGCAGGAAGCGCGAGCGCCAGTTATAGGCGACGCGGATCGACACCGGGCCCTTTTCGTAAAAGGCGGTCGCGTTGACATTATGCTTCGACAGGCCTTCGAGCGGCAAATTGCCCGTCGGCGTCGTTTCCGAGGTGTTCACCGGGCTGCCCGTGTTGAGGAAGCTGTTCGGCAGGCCCGAACTCTTGATATAGCTGTAGTTTCCGCTGACGCCGAACCCGTTCAGCAAGCCCGGCAGGAAGTCGAACGTCTGCTGATAAGCAAGCTCGAACCCCCTGATCTTGCCGTGCCCGTCATAATTGGCGGGGCCGCGCGTCGCGAACGGGAAGGTGATACCGTTGTTGGTGATCGGCAGGTCGACCGTCGACTGATAGAAGAAGTTCTTCACATCCTTGAAAAAGATGTTCGCGGTGATCGACCCGACGCGCGAGAAATAATATTCGGCGGTCGCATCGAACTGCCACGCCGTCGCGGGCTTGAGATAGGGGTTGCCGACCGATGCGGTGAGTTGTCCATTGCCGTCGACGCCGGTGGTCAGATAGGGCCGGACATAGGCCGTATCGGGCCGCGTCAGCACCCGCGAAATCGCGAGCCGGAACAGCAGATCGTCGGTCACGCCGAAGCGCAGGTTCAGGCTTGGCAACAGATAGCGATAATTATTCTTCGCCGAATTGGGGACGACCGTGCCGGTGGTTCCCGCAAACTGCTGAAGCAGCGCGTAATTTTCGGCGCCGCCGTTGCAGACGCCACCCGGCCGGCTCGGCTGGGTGCCCGGCGGAGCCCCGTCTGGCGGGTCTTGCACGGCGCAACGCACGTCATAGTCATCGGTGATCCCGAAGTCCGATTGCGACGGTATCAGCGTCGCACCCTGCGTCGCGAGACGCGTCTCGACGAAGCGCACGCCGATATTGCCCGCCGCGCGCAGCCCGCTATCGCTCGGCGTTTCGAAGTTGAGCATGACATAGGCGTTGAAATCGCGCTGTTTCACGCGCTGGATCTCGCTCGGCAGATAGGGCGTGCCCTCGACCGTAAGCGGGCGGTCCTGCGCGCGTTCCCAGTCGTTGGCACCGCCGGCGCCATTGCCGCCATCCTCAGTTGGGGTATGCCAGATGTCGTTGATTCCGGTGAGGAATCCGGCGGCATCATTATAGCCGTCGATCAGGTCGCCGGTGTAATAATATCCGCCGATCGGTCCCGGGGTCTGGCCGCGGAAGAAATTGGAGAAGTCATAGAATTCGGCCTGATCGCCGCCCGCCTGGTCGAGCGATACCGGCTTGCTTCCCGACCAGACTTCGCTGAGCACGCCCCAATTATAGGTGGTGTAGCGGATGGTCTGATCGCGGTCGGCATAGCGCGCGCCGGTCTTGATCTTGCGGATGAAACTGTCGTCGTCGAAATGATAGGTCAGGTCGCCGCGGAAGGCGAATTCCTGTCCGTCGCTTTCCTCGAAATGGTCCATCGCCGCGCGCCAGAACTGGACGCGCTGGTCGGCGAAATATTGCTCGTCGGTCGCATTCACCAGGTCGGGGTTCGGCGTCGCCCAGTCGGCGTTGAGCGTGTTGGGCTTGTGCGAGATCAGCACCGGCAGCTTGCCGGTGATGTCGAGTTCCTGATCGGCAAAGGTCGAGCCGAAAGTGCTCATATCATCGACCTTGTGGCTCGAATCGGTCCAGTTGGCGTCGAGCTGCATATCGACGCGATCGCTGAACTTATGCTCGAGATTGAGCCCATAGTCGGCGATCGTGTTGCGTTCATAGACCTGGCGGCGCGACAGGCTCTGCTGCATGCCGCCCGTCGGCACGAAGCTGTCGGCGCTGCCGCTTCCCTGGCTGCGCCAGCCGGTGCCGGGCAGGGTGATATAGCCGCTCTCGAACAGGCCGTTTTCGTCATATTGATAGTTGGTGAAGCTGCCGACCGGGCATTCGGCGCGCGTCGTATTATTGCTGTTGTATGCCGGGCCGTTGGTGTTCTGGCGGCATCCAACCGGATAGGTATTATATTCCGACAGGTCAGGTGCGGTTTCGAAGGTGTGCTCGCCCCATGCATTGGTCGAATGCGAGCGCAGGAATTGCGCGGTCAGCTTGGTGTCGCCGTCGAGCGACTCCCACTGCGCGGCGAGCGCGATGCCATTGCGTTTCCGGTCGAAATCCTGACTGCGATACTGACCGCCGACCGGCGCATAGGCGACGCCAAGCGGATCGGCGAGACCATCGGCGCCGGGGAGTTGAGCTGTGCCGCACGGCGCGCCGAAACCGTCGGCGCCAACGGGCGGAGCGGTCGTCGTGTCGCTGTCGCCGGGCAGGGGATTTCGGCAGACGAGCACGCCATTGCCATTCTGGAAGCGGACCTGCTGATTGTCGCGGGTCTGGAAGTTGGTGACCTGGATGCCGTCGGCGCGGCTCTTGATCCGCGAATAGGACACGCTGCCGAGCAGGCCGATCGTGCCGATGCCGCTATCCCAGGTGTTGCTGATCAGGAAGGAGGCGGTCGGCGTCCATTTCTTGCGGAAATCGCCGTAATTGGCCTCGGCCGAGAAAGCGACGTGGAAGCCGCGATTGTCGAAGGGCTTGCGCGTGTTGAGGTTGACCGTGCCGGCAAGGCCGCCTTCGATGAGGTCGGCGGTGGCGTTCTTGTACACCTCGACCGAGCCGAGCAGTTCGGACGGCACGTCGGCGAAGTTGATCGCCTGTCCGCCGACGCCGGCGGAAAAGGCGTCGCGGCCGTTGAATTCGGAGCGCACGAAGTTGAGACCGCGGATGACGACGCCCGACCCTTCGACCGAGAAGTGATCGGGGTCGTTGGTGCCCGCGAAGCGGTTGATCGAGATGCCCGGCACGCGCTGCAGCGCTTCGGTGACCGAACGGTCGGGCAGGGCGCCGATGTCCTGTGCGGTGATCGCGTCGACGACGGTGTCGGCGTTGCGCTTGATCTCCTGCGCATTGGCAAGGCTGGCGCGGATGCCGGTCACCACGATCGCTTCGTCGGAAGCGCGCGTTTCGTCGGCGGCGGTGTCGTCCTGGGCCGCGGCAGGCGCGGCGGCGGCGAGCAGGGCGCTCACCGCGAGTATCGAGGCCCCCGCGCGCATTGCGCCCCGGCGCCGCGACGAATCAAACCCGGACTCGGCGGAAAATTTGGTCACACTCCCCTCCCATGGTAGCGCTATCACAATGTAACGGGAATCTTTTCGTCCCCGTTACCGTCTGTCATATATGGCCGGTCAGCCATTGGCAAGTAGCCATTATGGGGGCATAAGGAACAAAGGATTACCGCGGGGAAACCGCGGATCGCGGCCGTCGGGAGGGGCTGAAGCGACAATGAAGGATAGCGTTACCGAAATCGCCGACGTCGTGATCGTCGGCGGCGGCACTGCGGGATGGATGGCGGCGGCGGCGCTGTCGCGGTTCCTCGCCAACGGGCGCCGGCGGATCACTCTCGTCGAATCGGACGCGATCGGGACGGTCGGGGTGGGCGAGGCGACGATCCCGCCGATCCTCAATTTCAACCGCATGCTCGACATAAACGAGAATGATTTTCTGCGCGCGACGCGCGGCACCTTCAAGCTCGGCATCGAATTCGTGAACTGGGGGCGCGTCGGCGACCGCTATATCCACCCCTTCGGCAGCTTCGGCCACGACCTGCACGGCATCGCCTTTCACCAGCTGTGGCTGCGCGAGCGGGCGAATGGCGACCCCGGCAGCATCGCCGCCTATTCGATGAGCGCCGCGGCGGCCGCGCTCGGGCGTTTCGGCCGCCCGGGGCGCGAGGCGAAGCCGCCGCTCTCCGAACTCTTCTATGCCTTTCACTTCGACGCGAGCCTCTATGCGCGCTTCCTGCGCGGCCTTGCCGAGCGGCAGGGGGCGATCCGCCGCGAAGGGCGCATCACCGGGGTCGAGCGCGATGGCGAGAGCGGTGATGTCGCCGCGGTCCGGCTCGAAAGCGGCGAGCGGATCGCGGGCGACCTGTTCATCGACTGTTCGGGCTTTCGCGGGCTGCTGATCGAGGAACAGCTCGGCGCGGGCTATGAGGACTGGTCGCACTGGCTGCCCGCCGACCGCGCGATCGCGGTGCCGACCGCAAACAGCGGCGCGCCCGACCCGTTCACCCGCTCGACCGCGCACGGCGCGGGCTGGCAGTGGCGCATCCCGCTCCAGCATCGCACCGGCAACGGCCATGTCTTTTCGAGCGCCTTCATGGACGAGGAGGAGGCGCGCGCCATCCTGCTCGCGAACCTCGAGGGCGAACCGCTCGCCGACCCGCGCACCATCCCCTTCCGCACCGGCCGGCGAAAGCTCAGCTGGAGCCACAATGTCGTCGCGCTCGGCCTCTCGTCGGGCTTTCTGGAGCCGCTCGAATCGACGAGCATTCACCTGGTCCAGAACGGCATCCAGCGCCTGCTCGCGCTCTTTCCCGACAAGCCGGTCAGCCCGATCGAACGCGACGAATATAATCGCGGGATGTCCGATCTTTACGAGGACGTCCGCGACTTCATCATCCTTCACTACAAGGCGACGCAGCGGGACGACACGCCCTTCTGGCGCCACGTTCGCGACATGGACATTCCCGACAGCCTCGCGCGCAAGATCGAGCTGTGGCGGCTGCACGGCCGCATCTTTCGCGAGAATGCCGAGCTGTTCGGCGTGACGAGCTGGGTCGCGGTTCTGCTCGGCCAGAATATCTGGCCCGAACGCTACGATCCGGTCGCCGACACGCTCGACGAGGCCAAGGTCGCCGCGGCGATGGCCGATATGCGTGCCGCCTATGCCCGCGCCGCCGAACGACTGCCGGCGCAGGACGAGTTTCTGAAGGTCGCGGGCGCGTGGGCCGCCGAAGCTGCGGAGGCGGCGGCGTGATCGCCGATCCGGTCCGCCGCATCGTCATCGTCGGCGGCGGCACCGCGGGCTGGATGGCGGCCGCCGCCATTTCGCGCATCATGGGTGCGCTGCCGGGGCTCGAAATCGAGCTGATCGAGAGCGAGGCGATCGGCACCGTGGGCGTCGGCGAAGCGACGATCCCGCAGATCTGCCTGTTCAACGCGATGCTCGGCATCGACGAGGACGAATTCGTCCGCGAAACGCATGCGACCTACAAGCTGGGGATCGAGTTCGTCGACTGGACGCGCATCGGCCATCGCTATGTCCATCCCTTCGGCTTTTACGGGCTCGACATGATGGGGGTCGAGTTCCACCACCACTGGCTGAAGGGGCAGCGGCTCGGCGACACCAGCCGCCTCGACGATTATGCGATCGCCGCGGTTGCTGCGGCGGCGAACCGCTTCCTGCGCCCGCGTCCCGACCAGCCCAAATCGCCGTTGTCGAAACTCGGCTATGCCTTTCAGTTCGATGCGGGTCGTTACGCGCGTTACCTGCGCGCGCGCGCCGAGCGGCAGGGGGTGACGCGCACCGAGGGGCGCATCGTCTCGGTCGAGCAGGACGGGGAAAGCGGCTTCGTCACGGGCGTGACGCTCGACAGCGGCGCGCGCGTCGAGGGCGATTTCTTCATCGATTGCTCGGGTTTCCGTTCGCTGCTGCTCGGGCAGACGCTGGGGGTCGATTTCGTCGACTGGACCGACTGGCTGCCGTGCGACCGCGCCGTCGCGATCCCTTGCACGCTCGGCGGCGATCGCCAGCCAATCACGCGCTCGACCGCGCGCCCCGCCGGCTGGCAGTGGCGCATCCCGCTCCAGCATCGCATCGGCAACGGCCATGTCTATTCGTCGCGCCATATGAGCGACGACGAGGCGGTGGCGCTGCTGCTCGCGAACCTCGACGGCGCGCCGCTCGCCGAGCCCAATATGCTGCGCTTCACCGGCGGGCATCGCGCGCGGGCGTGGGAGAAGAATGTCGTCGCGCTGGGGCTTGCCGGCGGCTTCCTCGAACCGCTCGAATCGACCGCGATCCACCTTGTCCAGTCGGGGATTGCGCGGTTGATGACCTTGTTCCCGACGCGCGGATTCGGTGCGGCCGAGCGCGAGCGCTATAATCGCGAGACGGTGCGCGAATATGTCGATATCCGCGACTTCCTCGTCCTGCACTACAAGGCGACGACGCGCGACGACACGGACTTCTGGAACTATTGCCGCACGCTCGAGCCGCCCGAAGGGCTTGCAGAAAAACTCGCGATGTTCCGCTCGTCGGGGCGCGTCTTTCGCGAGCATAACGAGCTGTTCACCGAAACGAGCTGGCTCGCGGTGCTGGTGGGGCAGGGGATCGCCGCCGGCGGCTATCACCCCGCCGCCGACCTGCTCTCCGACGCGGAGACGCTGCGCCGCCTGACGCACATCCGCCAGATCGTCGCCGAAACGGCCGAGGCGATGCCTACGCAGGAGCAGTTCCTGCGCGACCATGGCAGCGCCATCGCGGCCGAGGCGGTGATGTGAGCACGCTGGGCCCGCTTCGGGCGATCGCCGAGGTCGATGCCGCCGATGCCGAATCCTTCGCGGCGCTACGCGCTGCGCGGCGCCCCGCGGTGCTGCGCGGGCTCGTCGCCGACTGGCCCGCGGTTGCCGCCGCGCGACGCGGGGATGCCGATATTGTCGGCTATCTGATCGATTGCGCGCCGACGCGCCCCGTCTCGGGGATCATGGCGCCCGTCGAGGCGCGCGGGCGCTTCTTCTACAACGACGATCTGACCGACCTCAATTTCCGGCGTCTGAACGGGCGGCTCGAGGATTTTCTGCGCGAGCTGCTGCGCATCGTCGATGCCGAGGCGCCGCCGGCGATGGCGGTGCAATCCGAAGCGATTGCCGAGCTATTGCCGCCCTTCGCGCGCGCGAACCGGCTCGACCTGTTGCCGCGCGTCGCACCGCGCATCTGGATCGGCAACCGCATTCATGTCGCGCCGCACTATGATCTGATGGAGAATGTCGCCTGCTGCGTCGCGGGGCGCCGGCGCTTCACCCTCTTTCCGCCCGACCAGCTCGCGAACCTCTATCCCGGCCCGTTCGAACTCACCCCGGCGGGGACGCCGATCAGCATGGTCGACCCCGCCGAGCCCGACCTCGACCGCTATCCGGGTTTCGCGACGGCGTGGAAAAGCGCGAGCGAAGCGACGCTCGATCCCGGCGATGCGCTCTATATTCCCTATATGTGGTGGCACGGCGTCGAATCGCTCGAAGCGGTGAGCATCCTCGTCAACTATTGGTGGACCGATCACGATGCGGCGCTCGGCGCGCCTTATGACGCGCTGCTCCACAATCTCCTCGCCTTTCGCCATCTGCCGCCCGCCGACCGCGCGATCTGGCGCGATCTGCTCGACCATTATGTGTTCGAGGCGAACGGCGACCCCGCCGCGCATCTGCCGCCCCACGCGCGGGGCATTTTGGGCCCTGCCTCGCCGCAGCGGCTCGGCGCGATGCGGGCGATGCTGCGGCGGATCTTCGGGGGTGGGTGAGCGAGGCTGTTGCCGTCCATTTTCTTCCTCGTCATGCTGAACTTGTTTCAGCATCCATGACTCAGGGTGACGAATTTGGAGATAGGTCGCGCAGCATATGCGCGATCCAGGCGCCGTAGGGCGGGGCGGCGTCGAGCGCCGCGGCGATCTTGTGGTCGAGTGCCGCCGCCGCGCGGCGCCCAGGGTCGTCGCCCTCGGCGAGCGACAGGGCGCTGCGCCGCGCGGGCACGCCGAGCGCGTGGAGCAGCGCCGCCCATTCGCTCGTCGATACCGTCGCTTCCTCGGTGATCGGCAGCCGCTGGCGCCGCGCGAACTGGTCGAGCATGCGATCGAGCGCCGGCGACCGATCGAGCGCGGCGAGCCGGTGCGCCGCGGCGGGGGCGGCATAGTGCGAGGCGATCCAGTCGCGCGTGCCGTCGGCCATCAATGCGAAGCGGCGATTATATTCGGCGCGCTCGCGAGGGTCGATCGCGCGGCCGGGAAACAGGTCGAGCAACAGGTCGATCTGCCGGTGCGCGAGGTCGAGCGCGACCCCGGCGAGCGGCTCGAAACGCGCCGCCGCGTCGCCGATCGCGACGACATTGCCGGTCCATGGCTGGTCCTGACGCCCCGCGTCGATCGGGAAACGATCGGCGGGCGGCGCCCCGAGTGCGGTCTCGACCGCTGCGTCGGAGACCTCGCCGGGCACCGCGAGGAAGCGCGTCACGCCGTCGCGCCCGGCCTGCTCCCAGCACCAGCCCGCGTCGGTGAAGGCGACCCTGTCGGCGAGGTCGAGCCGCGGCGCGTCCGGCCGCCCGACGGCGAGGGAGCGCGCGGGGAGCGCGCCGCGCCAGTCGATCCAGCGCCGGTCGGGCTGCGTCGCCGACAGCAGCGCGGCGGTTCCCGACGCGTCGATGAACAGGTCCGCCGCGACCGCATCGCCGCCCGCGAGCTGGATTGCGGCGATGCCGCCGTCGAGCATCGGTTGCACCGCACTCACCGGCCCGGGATGATGCCGCACGCCAAGCTGCGCCGCGATGCCGATCAGCAGGTCGCGATAGGCGGGGGCGTTCCAGCGCAGCGCATAATCGACCTCGGCCAGCGGCGAGGGGGCGTCGCCGCTCGGCGGCATGAAGCGTCCCGCCTCGGCGAGCGCGGCGCCGACCGAGCCCGCGGGCGCACCGCTCGCCGCCCTGTGCGCGCCGCCGCCCCATTCGCGCGCGAAGGCGCTGTTGAGCTTCGGATCGACCGCCCCGCCATAGGCGGTGAGCCCGACGCTGCCGGCGCCAGCCCAGCCGACGTAGCGTATCGCGAGCCGGTGGCTCGCCCCGGCGCGGCGGACCAGCACCTCTTCGTCGATCCCCAGCCGGTCATGCAGCCGGTTGGTGAAGGGCAGGGCGGTGCCGATATGATCGGCGAAAGCGACGGGATCGAGCGGCGTGCCGACGACCAGAACATCGGTCGCGGGGCTCGCGCGCTTGATCGCGACCGCCGCCAGAACGCCGACCTGGCCCGCGCCGACGATGAGGGCGCGGCGCAGCGGTTCGCGCGCGGCGCTCATGGCGCCGCCGCCAGCCGCTCGGCGCGCGCGGTCAGATAGGCGCGGTGGCCGGGCATCGCCGCGACTTCGCCCGCGATCGCGGCCTTGAGCGCGTCCATCGCGCCGCGCATCCGCTCCGGGTCGGGGATCGCGGCGCGCGGGTCGTGGCGTTCGGGCAGCACGCCCTGGCCCATATAGACCGCGATCCAGCTCGCGTCGTAGAACAGCCCTTCGCTGTAGAGTTCGACGCGGCCCGCCTCGCGCCACAGCTCCAGCTTGCGCTGCAGCGTATCGGGCACCGCCATCGTGCGGACATGGTCCCAGAAGGGCGCGTCGTCGCGCACCGTCGCGTGATAATGGAGGATCAGGAAGTCGCGGATGCGGTCATATTCCATGTCGATCAGACGGTTGAATTCGTCGCGGTCGCGGTCGTCGATCCGCCCGTCCGCCGGGAACAGCTCGATCAGATAGGTGATCGCGATCTGCGCGAGATAGAGCGAGGTCGACTCGAGCGGTTCGAGGAAGCCGCTCGCCAGCCCGACGCCGACGACGTTGCGGCTCCACGATTGCTTTCGTCGGCCGGGGCGAAAGCGCAGCACGCGCGGTTCGGCGAGCCGGTCGCCCGCCGCCGCGGCGCGGATCGCTTCGCAAGCCTCGTCTTCGGAGACGAAGGCGCTCGCAAAGACATAGCCATTGCCCATGCGATGCTGGAGCGGGATGCGCCAGCGCCATCCGGCGGGCATCGCGACCGCGGTGGTGTAGGGCGCGATTTCCCGATCGACATGCGCGGTCGGCATCGCCGCGGCGCGGTCGCACGGCAGCCAGTGCGACCAATCCTCCCAATCCTCGCCGAGCGTGGCGCCGAGCATCAGCGAGCGGAAGCCCGAGCAATCGACGAAGATGTCGCCCGCGACCTCGCGCCCGTCGGCGAGTTTGAGCGCGGTGACGTCGCCGCTTTCGGCATCCTGCAGCACCTCGGTGACCAGCCCCTCGATCCGCGTCACGCCGAGCGGCAGCGCGAAATCGCGCAGATAGGGGCCGAACAGGGTCGCGTCGAACTGATAGGCATAACCATAGGTCGAGCGCAGGCTGTCGTCCTCGGCGGGCGGCGCGAAGCGGTTCGCCTTCGCGGCCTCTACGGCGAGCGAATAGTCGCCGATCGGCCCCGCCATCCCCCGCGCCGCGAGTTCGAGCCAATAATGGTGAAAGGGGACACCCGCGACCTTTTCGCCGAAGGTGCCGAAGGGATGGATATAGCTTTCGCCGATCCGCCCGAAATCGCGAAAGTCGATCCCGAGCTTGTAAGTCGCATGGGTCGCGCGCATGAAGTCGGCTTCGTCGATGCCGAGCCGCTCGACGAAGCCGCGAATGTGCGGCAGCGTCGCCTCTCCGACGCCGACGATGCCGATGTCCTCGCTTTCAATCAGCGTGACCGCGATGCGCGGGCCGAGCAGCTTCGCGAGCGCGCTCGCGCTCATCCACCCCGCCGTGCCGCCCCCCAGCACGACGACGCGGATTTTGCCGCCCTCGCTCATCGCGCGCCGGTCAGCCGACGCGCGTTGTCGGCGCGGTCCAGCCTTCCATCTCCTCGAGCTCCTTGCCCTTGGTTTCCTTGATGAAGCTCTTGACGAGGAAGAAGCTGATCACCGCACTGATCGTATAGAGCAGATAGGTGTTCGACAGGCCCAGCCCGCTCGCCATCAGCGGGAAGCTCTGCACGACCAGGAAGTTCGCGCCCCATTGCGCGAGCCCCGCGACCGCGAGCGCCGAACCGCGGATCTGGTTCGGGAACATCTCGCCCAGCATCACCCACATCACCGGCCCCCAGCTGACGTTGAAGAAGATGACATAGAGGTTCGCGGACACGAGCGCGACCCAGCCGGCGCCCGGCGCGAGCGCGAGGTTGCCCGCCGCATCCTGTGCCGCGCCAGAAAAGGCCCAGGTCATCGCGCCGAGGGTCACCGCCATGCCGACCGAACCGATCAGCAGCAGCGGCTTGCGGCCGATCTTGTCGATCACCAGGATCGTCACGAAACAGGCCGCGATCGACACGACGCCCGACAGGATGTTGCGCTCGAGCGCCACCGCTTCGGAAACGCCCGCGAGCTTCCACAGCGTCTCGCCATAATAGAAGATGACATTGATGCCGACGAACTGCTGAAAGGTCGCAAGAAGCAGGCCCGCCCAGACGATCGGGCGGAAGATCGTCCCCGGCGCGGTCACGTCGGCGAGGCGGGGGCGATGGTCGTCGGAGAAGCTCGCGCGGATTTCGCCGATCTTGCGGTCGGCCTCGGCGGGGCCGAACAGCCGGGCGAGGACGCCGCGCGCCTGTTCGTCGCGCCCGGTGCCGACGAGGTGGCGCGGGCTTTCGGGAATGAAGAAGAGCGCGATCAGAAAGACGACCGCGGGGACCGCCTGCGCAAGATACATCCAGCGCCACGCCGGGCGTCCGGCGACGTCGCCGAGCGAGCTGCCCGCGGCCTGCTGCAGCATATAGTTGACGACGAAGGCGGCGGTCAGGCCGGTGATGATCATCACCTGCTGCACCGTCGTCAGCCGCCCGCGGATGTTCGCGGGCGCGACTTCGGAGATATAGAGCGGCGACAGCACGCTCGCCGCGCCGACCGCCATGCCGCCCGCGAAGCGCGCGACGACGAACAGCGCATGCACCGAGGTCAGTCCCTGGATCAGCGCGCCGACGACGAACAGCGCCGCGGCGATCAGCATCACCTTGCGGCGCCCCATCAGATCGGCGAGGCGTCCGGCGAAAAAGGCACCCGCCGCGCAGCCGAGAAGCAGCGAGCCGACGGTGAAGCCGAGCGCGGCATCGTCGAGGCCGAAGGCGGTCTTCAGCCCCTCTTGCGTGCCGTTCACCGCGCCGCTGTCATATCCGAAGAGCAGGCCGCCGATCGTCGCCACCGCGACAATGGCCGAAATCAGCGCCATATTCACGCTCGTGCGCGCACCTGTCATAAATCCTCCCCAACCAAGGCCCGTTTTCCGGGCAGTGATGTTAGCGCTAACTATATCGGCTGAAGCGACGGCGGCAAGTGCAAATATTCGGGGGCCCTTCGTCCGCCGGCCGGGCGGCGCCGCGGGGCGGATTTGCCTTCAAATGGCCCAGTTCAGCGACGCGCGCACCGTGCGGCCGAATTCGGCGCGCGCGAGGAAATAGCCGTCCGTGCCGCCGGCGTCGAACGCCACTGGATTCGGGCCGAAGTGCGATCGAGCGAAGGCCGCCTCCTGCTCGTCGGCAATCCGATCTATATCGAGAGGCCGTAGCTCGCCGCCAAAGTCCGGAATCCGGCGGCCTATCGCGTGATCTTTTCGATCTTGACCAGCAACACGTCGTTGGTCCGAAGCGGAATGTCGCGGCGCAGACTTCCGTCGGCGCCAATGCTTACGTTCCGGTCGAGTTCCGGCGCGTCTCTTGTGAGGCCCTGCAGGATGGCGATCTGCTCGGGCGTCAGACTGTCGGGCCGGCCCCATTCCATATAGCGCGTATAAGGGTCGTTGGCCTTGTAGCCGGTGCGATAGATCCGCAGCCGATAGCGGCCCGGTTTGAGCGAGGACAGGTTCAACTCGACCGGCGCCAGTTTTTCGGCGGGGTGTATTTTGGTGAAATAGGGGCGGTTACTCTCTTTCTGATCCGGAATCGTATAGTTCCAGATCACCCCGATGAAATCGTCCCCCTTGCGCGTCAGCCAGGATTCCGCGTCGTCGTTGCGCAGTTCCTGGGAACCGAGCGCGTTCAGATATTTATAGGCGAAAAAGGCGGATTTGCGGATGCCTTCCCGATTGACGAGGCCAAAGCCGCCATGGAAGGGGGTGGGGGGCGGACCGGGCTCCTCGAACAGATCCGAATAGACCCAATAGCTCATCGACTGGGCGTCCTTTTCGGTGCCCTTCAGCTTGTTGAGGATGAACGGGGCGCTCAGATAGGCGTCGTGGATCGGATCGCGCGGGTTATAGCTCGTGCTCCACTCGGTAATATAGAGCGGCAGGCCGGGCTTGGACGACGCCTCGATCTCGCCGCGCACCTTCCGAATGTCGCCGATCACCGCGTCGCGATCGGGCACCAGCTTGTTGTCGCCCTGACCCTTTTCGTCGAGGAAGCCGCCGGCCACACCATAGGTGTGGGTGGCGATGAAATCGACGGGCACGTCGTTCGCTTCGGCATGAGCGAGGAACTCGGGAACCCACGCCGCCCCTGCGGTGGCCGGGCCGCCGACCTTCAGCGCCGGGTTCACCGCCCGGATGGCCTTCACCGTCGTATCGTAGAGCCGGAAATAGGCCTGCTGGTCCGCCTTGACCCAAAAGCCGTCGAGATTGGGCTCGTTCCAGATTTCAAAGCGCCAGCTTTCGACTTCTTTCCTGCCGAAATTGGCTTCCAGATTCTGGACGAAGGCGGTGATGAAATCGGACCATTTACCCCAATCCTTGGGCGGCGACACATTGCCCTTCCAGTAAAAGATGGTCTGGTCCGTCGAGGCCAGATCATTCGGCATGAAGCTGACTTCGATCATGGGCTTGAAACCGGCCTGGAGCACCGCGCGGTAGACCTGGTTGACGCGGTCGAAATTATAATAGGGCCGTCCGTCGATCTCGCGATAGGCATCGGTATATTCGGTGAAGATGCCGTGGAAGCGGATATATTTGAAACCCGTTTCGTCATGCACCAGGCGCATCTGATCCTGGTTTGCCTTGCGCAGCAACAGGCCGGCATGGCCCGACCCCACGCAATCCTGCCAGGCGGTGCTCATGGGGCCGACGATGGCGTTCATGTCGGCGGCGATCGTGCGCGCATCCTTCGCCGAGGCCTGGCCGGATGTCAGCGAGAGGAGGGCGGCCATCGTGGCAATCGTCATTTTCCGAGCGCGAGATTTCATTAAAAAATGCCTTTCATCCATTCGCTTCGTTCTTGTCGCGCCGACGAGCCGGAAGTCGGATCGCGCGGGCGGTGCGGACCTCCGCGCTGGCGCGATTGCGGCAATGGGGAGCAACGCTGCTGCCGGCACCAATGCCGCTGTGCCGGTCGATTCCTCCGACTTTACCGCGGGGCGGCTTCTCGCTGGGTCTCGAGAAGCCGAGGATCGCTCGCCAGTGTGTAGAGATAGGTGCGCCGCGCCTTCGCACCGCCCTTCATCGCGCGATATTCGCTGCGCTGATCGTCGGTCAGGACGATCTTGGCATAGCCGTGATCGAGCATGCACGCGCGCACGACCTTGAACATCTTTTCCTTGATCTGCGCATATTGTTCGTCCGGCCGGGCCGCGGAAATCACGGTCTGCTGTTGGGCCGCGTTGCGCGCGGCAATATCCGGAGCGTTATCCACGCTCATTGCCGCGCGGGCGGACGTATCGAGCGCATCCAATTGCTGCGACGCCCGCGCCAGCGTCTTCACTTCCTCGCTATTGTCGATATTCAGCGCCAGTCCCTGCAAACCGCATTCCAGTGCTTCGGCGTCGAACTGTTCCCGGCTGACGCCGGCCTTGGCCCAGATGGTCTGGGGCGCCGATATTTTGGCGTTGGCGACGGACGGCAAGCTCAGCACGGCGACGCACGCCAGAAATCTCCGGCCAAGAAGCCTGCGGCGGTTTTTCAGGCGGTGGTTCACATTATCTCCATGAGGTTCGGGGCGCTCGGGTCAGCGACGCTATGGCTGAACTGCTCGACAAGGTCGGGATCGCAGAGAGTATCAGGCAAGCGCCATTAGAGCGGCCTTGCAGTGCCGGTCGATGAAATCCCGATGGGACGGGACTTGCTGCGCCGAACGCACGATCTCTTCGCGGCGCAATTGCATGCCGGTGCGTATCTGCTCGAGCGGAAAAAGATCGGCCGACGCGGCGTAGCGCCGCGGAACGACACCGTTGCCGAGCAGGATGGCGACCCAACTCGGCTCCTTGTACGATTCGAGATCGTCGAGCGCGATCTGGGCGCTGGCGTTCCAGACGTCGAGCTTGTGCCGCAGGCTGTCGGGTATCGCGATATCGCGGCAGGCCGACCACAACGGCTCGGGGCGACGCGAAAGATAATAATGCGCAATGATGAAGTCGCGGATGCGTTCGATCTCGCCGGTGGAGAGCCGGTTATATTCGTCGCGCAGAACCGGGTCGATGATCCGTTGAGGGAAGTATCTGATCAACTTCAGGACCCCCATGACGATCAATTGTATTCCGGTCGATTCCAAAGGTTCAAGAAAGTTGGAGGAAAAACCGATCCCGACGCAATTGCGGTTCCAGAACTGTTTGCGATGTCCAGAGATAAAGCGGAATAGCCGTGGCTCGGCGAGCGGCTCGCCGTCGATACTGCCCAGCAAGGCGTCGCGCGCATCGTCGTCGCCCCAGAAATCCGAATTATAAACCATGCCATTGCCGCTGCGATGCTGCAGCGGGATGGTCCAACGCCAGCCACCGGCGTGCGCGGTGGCCCGGGTGTAAGGCATGGGGGCGCCGGTCGCTTTGGACGGAACTGCAATGGCGCTGTCGCAAAGCAGCCAGTGCGACCAGTCGACGAAGGGCGTATCCAACGCCTTTCCCAGCAATTCGGACGCGAAACCGGTGCAATCCAGAAAAAAGTCGCCCCGAACCATCTGCCCGTCGGCAAGATGGATGGCGGCGATATCGCCGGATTCGCCGTCCAGATCGACATGTGTCATCTTGCCTTCGATACGCTGCACCCCCAGGTCGATCGCGACGTCTCGCAGATAGCGGGCGTATAGCGCGGCATCGAAATGATAGGCATGGTGATAGCGCGCGTCGTTCGGATCGCTCGGCGCGAAATTGTTGTTTTTCGCGACGGCGTAGGCAAAGGAATAATCGTCGATCGGCGTGTTGTCGCCGGACTGCCGCAATCTCAGCCAATAATGGTGGGCCTGCACCCCTTCAACCGGGTGACCATAGTCGCTGAATGCGTGGAAATGCCGGTTTCCGGATGTTCCCCAGTCGCAAAATTCGATGCCCAGCTTGAACGTGCCCTGCGTTTTGCGAACGAAATCGAATTCGTCGATGCCGAGCAAGGCATTGCACTGCGCCAGTAGCGGGACCGTCGCCTCTCCGACCCCGACGATGCCGATTTCCTCTGATTCGATCAGCGTGATTCGGGCCTGGTCGCGGCCGATCTTCTTGGCCAGCAGCGCGGCCGCGATCCACCCGGCCGCCCCGCCACCCAGAATGACAATATCCTGTGGATGACCGCTATCCATAACCAAGCCTCGCCATGGACGACCCGATGTCCGCCTTTGAACAGGTTTCAGCCATGGTCGTCAGGATGTCCGAAATGCGGGAAGGGCGCTTCACGATGAAGCGCCCCTGCCAATTCAGTCGATCAGAAGCGCGCCCGTACGGTGAGGTCGTAGCGCCGGTCGCTGACGTTATAGTCGTACGGCTGGAACACGCCCGGCACAGGCTCCTGATAGGTTTTCGAAACCGTGTTGAGAATGTTGTTCGCCCTGAACGAGATCGAAATCTTGTCGTTCAACTTATAGTCCACGCCCAGATCGAGGTATCCGGCCGCCGCGGTCCACGCCGGAACCATCCAATATACCGGATAGGAATGATCCGCGTCGAAATCGGTCGGGCTGGTGTTGAGCGTATAGGGATTGCCGCCGCTCGTCGCATAGGACAGCGGGTTGACGTTTGTCGACAGCAGGGCCTTGTCACGCCAGTTGTACGCGAGGCGGACGTTGACCTTGTCGCGGCTGTACAGCAGCTGGATGTTGTAAGCCCATTTCGACAATCCGACATAAGGCAGGTTCGGATAGGTCTGCGGGATCGTGCCGTCCGGGTTGAGGCCGCCGCCAGGGCCATTGCCGAGCACGCTGTTGGCTTGCTGGGCAGGGTTGCTGCTGTCGATGAAGGTCAGGTTGCCCTCGATGCCGAACCCGCTGAGCCAACCCGGCAGCTTGTCGAAGAACTTGCGGCCGCCAATCTCGAAGCCCTTGATATAGGCCTTTTGGGTCGCCGTTCTGTTCTGCAGATAGAGCCACGGAAGATTCAGGGTCGTCTCCGTCTCCACCGGATTATCCGGGCCACCTTCGACCGCAATCACCGGAATGGGTAGATCCTCGACGATGAACGAATAGAATTGCGGATGATCCTTGATCTGCTTTGCGAACAGATCGACGTAGAGGAGGCTGGACGATGACGGATAAAATTCGAACGATATATCCTGGCTGGCGATCATGGTCGGCTTCAGATTTGCGCCGCCGCTGTCAACCCTGATACCCGTGAGAATATCGGGCGCCGTGGAATTGGTGGGATTGTCGAGCGTCCTGGCACTGATCGTACCACCGGCACGAATGTCATTGAAATTCGGCGGAGCCGACGAGAGCGACGCCGCGCCGCGAACGACGAACTTGTCGGTTACATCGAACTTGATGTTAAACGAAGGCAGAACCCGCGTGTATTCATAGTTGTGGGTCTGCATGGAATAAATTTCTTGGGGCGAATAGAGCGTCGGGAATGTAGCGCCAGGCAAACCTTGCTGCGCATTGAAATATGCATTGCTGTCTTCCACGCTCAGAGCAAGATCGTCCCCTGCCGGCGTACGCAGCAGGCCGCTCGCCCGTATCGTGTCGCGGAATATACGGACGCCGATATTTCCGGAGAAGGGCGGAATAATTCCGATCCGGTCGTGCGCGAAACTGGCCTGGACATAGGCAGCCACGGTGTTGATCCGGGTCCGGGTCTCGTTCAGGCCCTGATCAATAGATTCCGCCCAATATTCATCCGCGGTCCCGTCCGGGATTTGCCCGTTATAGGTCTGAAGCACATGATACCAGTCGTAGCTCTTCAAGAGAGATTGGCTTGGGACGAACAACTGTGCGGGCACAGCAACCTTGCCACCGAAGAAGTTGGGGAAGCTGGAGACTTCATAGTCCGACTGCGGGACATGGGGATTGGTCAGATATTGAATAGTCCCCGGCCCCGCCGCACTCCACTCCGGCCCCGACGGTTTCGCCAGCCACGTCACGCCGAGCGGCACATACCAGGTTCCCGCGAAATTGTCGTGTTGCTTGCGCTCGGCAGCACGAACGCCAACGGTGATCTTGCGCAGGAATCCATCATCGCTGGCCCTGTATTCAAGATCGAGGTTACTCGCCAGCATCGTCCCCTTGTTGTCGGGTTCGTGATAGGCCAGCCGGGAAAGATAGGCCGTCGATGGATCGAGCAAGTCGTCAGGCGACAGGCCGGAAACGGTCGGCAGCGACCCCGTCAGGTCGACGTCCATCGAACGCACCGCCGGGCTGTCCTGATTGAGACCGACGGACATCTGCTTCCCGGTCGCGCGGGAATCGACATATTGCAAGGCGCCACGCACCGCCACCCGGTCGCTGGGCGTCCAGACGAAGCTCTGCGAGATATCCAGCGTGGAATTCTTGCTGTGTGATGCCGACGCGGTGCTGTTGGGGTTCAGTGCGGCGGGCGGGGTGCACTGGACGAGACGGCGGCCGTCCCAATTTGCGGGAGGATTGTTCGGATCTATCCCCGAGTTCACCGTCCAGTCCCACAGGAGCGACGATGCAGGAGTGCCATAGGTGGCGCCGCAATCCATCTGATAATAGGAGGGGAACCAGTCGCCGATGCCGAAAGTGGTGTTCTCGAACGGCACCGACTTGCCCGTGGACCCGACCGTGAGTGTTCCCTTCTGGAAGGCACCATCGGCATCATATTCGACCGGACTGCCGACCATGGGCATAACGGCAGAGGATGCGCTGGGGGTCCGGCCCACGGTGCCGCTGTCCCCGAAGCTGTCCGCGATATATTGCGAGAAGAATATCGTGCTGGTCAGCGTAAAGTCGGAAGCGGGCCTCCACTGGATAGCCTGGTAGGCGCCATAGCGGTCGCGCTTGCTCCGGTTATAGTTCCAGTTGAACGAGCCCGGAACAAAGGCAAGCCCGTCGTCGCGTACGGAGGTCGGCACATATTGGCCGAACATGGCGCCCACCTGCACATCGCTGCTCTGCTGGTAGAGGCGGCTGAAGGAAAAATCCCACAAGAGGCCGATTTCGCCGATGCCGGTATCGAAACGCTTGGAGAACATGGCCGAAGCGCTGGGAGAGGCCTTTTTGACCTGGCTGCCATAGCTGCCGCCCACGGTAACATTGAACTGGGTGTCGCTGAAATCGAACGGCACAGCCGTGCGAAGATTGATCGAGGATGTGCCGCCTTCGATCATGTCGGCACGCGACGCCTTGTAGACATCGACTCCCGCCATCAGCTCGGGCGTGACTTCGTTCCAGCTAATGGAACTCGCCCCATTGGCGCTGAACACCTGCCGCCCGTTGAGCATGCTCGAATTGAAGGGAAGGCCGCGTACGGTGATACCCGAGCCCTCGATCTGGAAGGCGGAACTGCCGCCGTTTGCACCGGCGAAACGCGAGATCGAGACGCCCGGCACGCGCTGAAGAACCTCGGTGATCGAATTGTCGGGCAACTGCCCCGCCTCGTCGGCAACGACCGAGTCGACGATCGTGTCGGAATCCCGCTTGATGCTGATCGCGTCCTTCAACGCCTTTTGGCGAGCCGTGACGATGATGGCGTCGTCGAGATTCTGGGCATCGTCCTCGGCGTCGGATGCAGCATTGGCATTGGTATCGGCGTCTTGCGCATAGGCGGGCATCGTCAGCCCGGCGCCGCACATGACGAGGGCAAAGCCGCTGACTCCCGACGAAAATTTCTTTGCAAACATTGCGTCTCCCCCTCCCGGATTGTTGCCTATCCCCTTCGTCTTCGCGTGGGATGACCGAGTCTTTCCGCTATTTGTCTGACTAGTCAAGAGAGAAGTGATAGCGATAACATCGACCATCGCTAAACGATTGGAACCATCGCACATTTGTCAGTCAAATAGCCCGGCGTCGCGGGCGGCGGCCTTGTCTTGCAGCGCCGCGCGACGGCGCGAATCGGGCATGAAAATCATCCAGCCCGGCACGGTCGGGATCGTGGAAACAGGGAACTGACCGGGACGGCCCGGCTTTCGCGTCGCCTTCAGCGCCGCGTGCCGAAGCGTTTCCGAAGACTTCGGCGAGCGCGCCGGAGATTACTGCCGGGCCGGCCCGCCCGCCGGTCGCCCGACGATGACCCCGCGGCCGTGCGGTGCAAGATAGAGCGTGCCCGGCTCGACCATATCGCCCGCGATCGCGCGCAGTTCGCCATAGCGGTGCGCCTCGTCGTCGATCCGCGTCCAGCTTGCGGCCTTGTCGTCCGACCGCCACAATCCCTCGACGCCCCTGATTTTGCCCCACAGGAAAATGGCGGGATAGGTGCCGTCGGGCATGGGGGCGCCGAACGAAATGAGCCAGGGCTCGTCCACGCCGCGTATCTGAACCATTTTCGATTTGCTGTCGGGCGAATGGAACAGGCCGAGCGAGGTTGCCAGCCACAGGTCGCGCACACGGCCCGGCACCACCGCGAGCTGCCCATTCTGCCACGGCTCGAGCTTTGGCAGTCCGTCGACCAGGACGTGGAATTGCGCGCCACCGTCGCCGCTGGCAAGGATGCGCGAAGTGGCCCGGTCGAATACATAGAATATGCGATCGTCGACCTTGTCGGATACCGGACGCAGCGTCTGCTCCGTATCGGCCGGCCATCCCGCCGAACGCTGCCAGCTCTTCCCGCCGTCGCCGGAATAATAGGCTCCGTCCTTTTCCGGCGCCCAGACGAGCGTGGTTCCGGCCGCTGAGATCGCGATTGTACCCGGACCGCGCCATCCGTCGCCCGGTGCGGGTTTCCGGTAGGGCGTCGACGCGAAGGATTCCCAGCTTGCTCCGCCGTCGTGCGACCGGAATCCGTTGTTCGGCGAACTCGCGGTGGTGCGCACGATCATTTCGGGTTTGCGGCCCGCATAGTCGACACTGAAATTATTCTCGCCGTTCGGCGTGAAGAGGCCGGCCGACGGCGAGCGGGTCAGATCGTTCCAGGCGGCGCCCGCAATATCGCCCATCGCAGCCATCACGCGCGCGCCGCCGGTGGGCGACACGAGCTGCAGGGTCGCCGTCTCCTCCAGATTATTGACCGCAAAGTCGAAATCGATCGTCCGGTCGCCCCTCGCAGAGGCGAAGTTGCGGCTCATCCATATGCCGTAACCCGTGCCGTAGATCATCTCGTCGGGATCGAACGGATTGAATTTCACGTCCGAAATCCAGTGCCCCATCCGATCCTCGCCCTTCAGATAATTGGCCAGCCACGGATAGTGTCCCGGCAGATGCCGCGCCCTGTCCTGCAAGCCGGCCCAGCTTTCTCCGCCGTCGCGCGACACATAGATGTCGTCGCCCGGGTGCCAGCGATCCAGCGTCGACACCGCGACGATTCCGTTGCGCGACACATCGATCCCGGAAAAGCCTCCGCTCGCATCGGCGCCTGGGCCTTTTGGCGTGATGTCGCGCCACTCGCCGCTTTGGGCATCGCGCTTCCACACCGCGCCGCTGGTTGCATGGCTGGGATTGACCATGGCTTTCCCGTCGCCCTTCGCGAACGCGACATACAGCGATCCGTCGGGCGCGAAGGCCAGACGCTGCGGCACCATGGCCGGAAGCGATTCGACGTGCGCGAAGGACTGGCCGCCGTCCCGGCTGAGCAGCAGGCCGCCCTCGCCATCGGCGGTGCCGGCCCAGAGCGACGAAGCATCGGAAGGATCGGCCGCGACCAAGCTGAAGGAGCGCTGGGACGCGTCGGTGCGGGCGAAGTGCCGGCCGCCGTCCGTGCTCTTCCAAAGGCCGTCTTCATTCGAGCCATAATAGAGGATCAAGGGATTGCGCGGATCGACCATCAGGCGTTCACCGCTGCCGCGCCCGTCGGAATTGCCGCCGACATGGATCGGCAGTTCGGCGACCTGCCAGGTCCGCCCGCGATCGTCGGAACGCAGAATCGCGCCCTTTCGCGACCATTGATTGAGATAGAGGCCGCAAGCGGCATAGACCTTGTCGGGATTTGCTGGATCGAGCGCGATACTGAGCACCCCCATCAGATCGCCGTCCTGCCGGCTCAGATGATCCAGCAGCGGAAGCCACCGCTTCGCCTCATAATCATAGCGGTAGAGGCCGCCTATGTCGGTTCGCGTATAGAGAAGGTCCTTCTCGCGCGGGTGATAGGCGAAACCGTCGACATAGCCGCCGCCGCCGAAGGGCACCGATTGCCAGACATAGGGGGCGGGCTGCTGCGCCAGCGATGGGGAGCCGCCCAGGAGGATGCCGGAAAGCAGGAGCCAGCACCCCAGCAAGGCGGCGGTGGCGGACCAGCCGCCCGTCCGTCGGATATTCATCTTATGCTCCCCCTTCGATTTGTCGTCGCCCGGTTTGTTCGGGATTATCGTGGCAGGCCGCCGGGTTTCCGCGTCGCGGCGGCGCCGGGTGCGTCCCGGCGCCCTCGCGGTGCCGCGCCGGTCACTCGATCGGCATCGAAAAGCCGGTCGCCGGCAGTTCGGCGGCGTTGTAGAGATTCACGATCGGACTGGCCTGCCAGAGATAGCGGACCTCGCGCGCGGCGGGATCCGCCGGCAACAGGATGGTTTCGCCGTCGAGTTCGCCGTTCACAAACTGGCAGTTGCCCGCTGCGTCGCACAGCTCGAATCCGATCGCCGACCCGCCGCCGACCAGCTTGAGCGGGCCATGGGCGAAACGAACGGCGATGCCCTTTGCCGTGCGCGTCGCCGAAACCGGCGCCGGTCCGCGGTCTTCGACGTCCTCGCCAAGGGCGATGTGCCGGGCCGCGAGGGCAAGCCGCTTGCCGACGTCCTGCTTGTTGGTGGGATGTATGTCGGCGACCTGGCCGATGTCGATGGCGCTCGCCATGCCGACCTGCGGATCGGCATCCGCGACCCGGCGTTGGACATCGCGCAATTGTGCCCAGGAGTCGTTCGACGGGGCAGAGGCAAGCGGTCCGAAATTGGCAAGCTGGACCATCAGAAAGGGCGAGGTTCCGAATCGCTTTCGCCAGTCGGCGATCAGCAACGGCATAAGATCGGCATATCCCCTGGCATCATGCGCATTGGCCTCGCCCTGATACCAGGCGAAGCCCTTCAGGGGATAGCCGTGCAGCGGCGCGATCATGCCGTTGAAGAGCGTCGTCCGGCCGCTGCCGCCGGTCCAAGGAAAGCTGGGCGGCGCCTCGCCGTTCCGCAGCGGCCGTCCTTTGGCGAAGCGCCAGGCGGAAAGCGGCAGGGACGTGCCGTCGTCGAGGGTGAGCGTGCGCGCCGTCTCGCCCCACAGACCGCCGCCGCCGCCCGTGTCGACGACCGTAATTTCGATGCTGTTCTCACCGGCCTTCAGCACGCCCGCCGGCACGTCATAGACGCGGTTCTTTTGCCAGCCCTGCTCGGAGCCCACGGTCTTGCCGTTGATGCGCGTGACATCCATGTCGTCCACGGTTCCGATGGCGATACGTGCGGATTGCCGGGCCTGCGTGGCGGTCAGCTTCACGCGGGCGCGATAATGACCGACGCCGTCGAAGGCCGCGAGCGCCGGGTCGCCCCATTGCTCCCACGGTTGCAGGTCCGGGACCGCGCGCCATGCCGCCTCGGCGGGCGCGGTGGCGTCGGCGCCCAGCCACTGGCGGAAGAGCCTGGTCCAAGTGGCATAGGCACCGGCTGGATCGCGGATATACGCGTCCAGCAGCGTAAGATCCTCGTCGTAGCGCGGCAGCGTCTGCAGCGCGTCGCGGCTGATCCATTCCTCGATCGGCGATCCGCCCCAGCTTGCCGCGATCAGCCCGATGGGGATTTTCTGCTGGGCCTGAAGTTCGCGGCCCATGATGTAGCAGGCCGCGGAGAAGTCCGCCGCGCTTTCCGGCGCCGAACGCTGCCAGGCGGCCGGGGATGAGAAATGCTGCTGGGGTGTCGTGCTCGACTGGCGGGGAACATTGAGCAGCCGCAGATTCGGGTGGGTGGAGTAGGGCACTTCGAAGGCGGCATTGGTGGCATAGCGCAGCGTGAACTCCATGTTCGACTGGCCCGAGCAGAGCCAGACGTCGCCGACCATGATATCCTCGAGCCGCTGCTCCTCGCCGTTGCTGCTGACCTTCATGACATAGGGGCCACCGGCGTCGCGGCCGGGCAGGGTCACCTGCCATCGGCCCTTGCTGTCGGTTTTGGCGGTGTGCGATTCGCCGTCGAAAACGACGCTGACCGTGCTTCCCGGTTCCGCAGTGCCGCCGACCGGGATGTCCCGGCCGCGCTGCAGAACCGCGTGAGAGGTATAGGCCGGGTCCAGAACAAGCGGTGCCGCATCGGCGGCAGCCGGCATCGCCGCCAGAAAAAGTGCCGGAATGATTTTCATGTCGCGCCTTTCACTCAGAGAGCGTCTGCAGGCGATCGCACGGCCGCCGTTCCCGTACGGCTTGCTTGCGCGCCCCATCCTCTTCCCTCTTCACAATCGTGTCTGGTAGCGCTACCAACAAGGCTCGTCCGCGCGCAAGCGGAAATGCAAAGGGGGGGATTGAATGTTGAAAATTGGTCGCCGCGGTATGATTGCGGGCGCACTGGCGATGGGGGGTGCCGCCTCGGCAAATGCCGCGGCGTTCAAGCCGAACTGGTCCTCCCTCGTCGACGGCTGGGATGCGCCGGAGTGGTTTCGCGATGCCAAGTTCGGCATCTGGGCGCACTGGGGTCCCCAATGCCAGCCCGAGGCGGGCGACTGGTATGGACGTCTGATGTATGTGCCCGGCAGCGATGCCTATAAGCACCACCTCGCCAATTATGGGCATCCGGCCGATACCGGCTTCATGGAGATCATCGGCCATTGGAAGGCCGAGGCGTGGGACCCGGCCGCGCTGCTGCGCCGCTACAAACAGGTCGGCGCGAAATATTTCATGGCCATGGCGGGCCACCACGACAATTTCGATCTCTTCGACAGCAAATATCATGCGTGGAATTCGACCCGCGTAGGCCCCAAGCGCGACATCGTCGCGGGCTGGGAAAAGGCGGCCCGGGCCGAAGGGCTGCGCTTCGGCGTCAGCAATCATGTCAGCCATGCCTGGCACTGGTATCAGACGGCCTATGGCTATGATCCCGAGGGGCCAAGGGCAGGTCAACGCTACGACGCGTTCAAGCTGCGCCGCGAGCAGGGGCACGGCAAATGGTGGGACGGGCTCGATCCGCAAGAACTTTATACCGGCCCCAGTTTTGTCGCCCCCGACGGAATTGCCGGCAATGACTCGATGGAGGCCTGGCACCAGGTGCACGACGGGCGCTGGCTGGAACATGCGGCGTCGAGAAACCCGGCGTTCATCCGGAAATGGCTCCTCCGCCAGAATGATCTCGTCGACAAATACCGGCCGGACATGGTCTATTTCGACGACACGCAAATCCCGTTCGGGTCCGTCGGGCTGGAAGCCATCGCACATTATTACAACCGCGCCGTCGAATGGCACGGCAGCCCCGATGTCGTGCTGACGTCCAAGCTGCTGACCGACTATATGCAGGGCGGGCTGATGAACGATGTCGAGCGCGGCTTTTCGCCCGTGATGCGCGATCAGCCCTGGCAAACCTGCACCTGTATCGGCGATTGGCACTATAATCGGGCGCGCTACGACCATAAATATTATGTCCCCGCGCAGAAGGTCGTTCAGCGCCTGTGCGATATTGTTTCAAAAAACGGCAATCTGCTGCTCTCGATCCCGGTCCGGGGCGACGGCACCATCGACAGCGAGGAGGAAAAGATCCTCGACGGCATCGCGGCCTGGCTGCGCGTCAATGGCGACGCCGCGATTTTCGGCAGCCGTCCCTGGCGGACCTTCGGCGAAGGACCGACCGACCTGCCGGGCGGCAAGATGGAAGAGGACAAGGCCAGCGACTTTACCGAGCAGGACGTGCGCTTCACCGTCAACAACGGCGCGCTTCACACGGTTCTGATGCTCTGGCCCAAGAGCAGGCTGCGCATCGCGTCGTTGGGACGCCGGGCCCTGGGCGGCGTATCGATCGCCAAGGCCGAAGTGGTCGGCGGCGGCAAGCTCGCCTGGAAACAGGAGGACGACGCGCTGGTGCTGACGCTGCCACCCGCAAAGCCGGGTCAGATGGTTCCGGTCATCCGCTTGTACGGCGAGGGACTGGTCGGCCGGGCCTGAGGTCAGGCCCGCGCGCCCCTCACGCGCCGCGAAGCCGTAGCAGCGCCGAGCCGTGCGGGGGGAGGCGGCGCGCCAACCGGCCGGTGAGCGTTTCCTGATCGGTGCCCGTCCAAAGGTCGCGAACCCGAACCGGGCCCTTTGCGCCCAGTTCCGGCAGGGCGATGCTCACCTCTTGCGGGCTGTCGCCGATGTTGAACAAGGCGACATAGCGGTCGTCGCCCAATGCGGCCCGCGCCGACCAGATGCGTGCGTCGCCCCTCGCCGGGTGCGGCCGGTTTTCGCATGAGGCCTGATTGACCGCGATCACCTCCTTGTTGGTCAAAAGCGCGAGCGTCTTGCTGTCCAGATGACGAAGGTCGCCGCCCATGATCAGGGGGGACCGCGCGATCGACCAGAGCGTCATCAGCGTCTGCTGCTCGTCGGGCGTGAAGCGGGAGTCCCGTTCCCCCAGCGCCAGCCGGCCCAGCGGAAGCATGTCCGCGTCGGGCCACGCCCCGGGGCGCCGATGGGGATTCCATGCCTCCAGTCGCGCGAACTGATCGCGAAGCAACGCCCAGGAATCCCAGAAATCGTCGCTGATCCGCCACATTTGCGCGTGGCGGCCGACATGTTCGGCCTGCGCCAAAGGCGTCTCGCCCGGGGAGAGGCTGAGAATGATCGGCCGGCCGGTCGCCTGAATCGCATGATGCGCGGCTTCGATTTCCAGCCGTTGCACCGCATCATAGGGGCGGCTCATATCGTCCATCTTGACGAAGTCGACGCCCCAGGAGGCATAGAGAGCGAAGACGCTGTCATAATAGGCCTGCGCGCCGGGCTTTCGCATGTCGACGCCGTACATGTCCGGATTCCAGGCGCAGGTGCTTTCGGTATCGGCAATGTCCCGCGCGCGGTAAGGCGTGCCCAATATCGGCAGGTTCCGTTCCACCGCCAGCCGGGGAATGCCGCGCATCAGATGGATGCCGAATTTCATGCCCATAGCGTGAATCCGGGATGCCAGCGGTGCGAAGCCCCGTCCCCCGGCAGCCGAGGGAAAGCGGTTCGGCGCGGGAAGCAAGCGGCCAAAGCCGTCCATTTCGGGCACGGGATTGCTGTTATAGGTATAGCTCTTGGCGTCGGGCTCGTACCACTGAATGTCGACGGTGAAGATGTCGTAGCCGAAGGGCCGCAGCTTTTCCTGCATGATGCGCGCGACCTCGAGCGCCTGTGCCTCGGTGATCGTCGTGGCAAAGCTGTTCCAGCTGTTCCAGCCCATCGGCGGAGTCGGGGCAAGCAGCGGCTTGTTGCCGGCGGGCGCGACAGCGCCAAGATGGCGTGGCCACAACGTGGCCAAGGCCGCCGCACCGGCGATGCTCATCATTTCGCGTCTGCTGTTTGCCAAAACCAATATTCCATTCTTTCCCGACCAGGTGCGACCGCCGGCAGGGCCGGCCGCCGTGGGGAAGGGCGCTGGCGCCAGCCTCCCGCCACGAAAGCCTGTCAGGGCTTGCGCACGGTGACGGCCGTTCCGTCGTAGACGATCGAGGTCCGTCCATTCTCCGCGAAGTCGATCGGGCGCGCGGTGGCCTTGTCATAGAAGCGCACCGAAATGGCGCGCTTGAAGGTCATGCCGCGATAGCCGCCTTCGCGCTTGCCGATGGTGAGTTCGCCCCTGGCTTCGTTCCACTGGATGGGAATCCGGGTAAACTCGCCGCGTTTATAGCCTTCGCTCGTGCCATCATCTTCATAGAGCGAGAAGCTGCCGTCGGCGCCGGTAAACACCTGCAGCACGATGGGACCATCGGGTTCCTCGCGGGTATATTCGATTTCCGGTCCGGTCGGCACGATCGAACCGGCGCGCACGAACAGCGGCATGCGTTCATAGGGCGCATCGGCGACGATCTGCTGACCGCCTTGGAAATAGGCGCCGCTGTTGAAATCATACCAGTCGGCGCCGGCCGGCAGATATACTTTGCGATTGCGGGCCTTGAATTCGGTGACCGGCGCCACGAGGAAGGCGTTGCCGAACATATATTGGTCGTTGATGTTGCGCACCCGGCGATCGGCCGGGAAATCCATGACCAGACCGCGCATGATCGTGCCGTCCTTTTGCCAGCTATTGCCCGCCAGCGTATAGATATAGGGCATCAGCCGGTAGCGCAGCTTGAGATACCATTCCATCGAGGCGTACATCGGCGAACCTTCGGGCGCGATCTCGTAGATTTCGCGCTTGGGGGTCTCGCCATGGCTGCGGAACAGCGGGGAGAAGGCGCCGAACTGGAACCAGCGCAGGTTGAGCTCGCGCCATTCGTCGACATGCGCGGGATCCTGCCTGGTGTAGCGATCCTCGAGCGCGAAGCCGCCGATATCGTGCGTCCAGTTGGGGATGCCCGACATGGAAAGATTGACGCCGGCCGAGATCTGATCCTTGAGGTCGTCCCAGCGCGATACGACGTCGCCGGACCACAGCGCCGTTCCCGCCCGCTGCGTGCCGCCAAAGCCGGAGCGCGAAAGGATGAACGGGCGCACATCGGGCTTCGACGTCAACTGGCGCTGATAGACGCCTTCGCTATGCACCAGCGGATAGCTGTTGAAGAAGGCCGCGCCCGGGCCTTTTGCCGTCGGACCCATGCGATAGGCGCGTTCCTCGACCGAAAGGTTCGAGTGGAAATCGGGCTCGTCCGCGTCGAGCCACCAGGCGTCGAAGCCCAGATCGCCCAGATTTTCGCGGATTTGCCGCCAGTAAATATCCTGCGCCTTTGGGTTGTAGGGGTCGTAAAAGGCGTTCGCATAGCCCGGCCCCACCCAGTCGCGATACATTTTCGATATATATTGCGGGTCCGTCGGCTCCCCCGGGCGCTGCTCGACCATGCGGTGATAGATGCCGCCGACCTTGTCGAGTTCCTTGTAATTGTCGGTGGTCGGATAGAATTTGGGCCAGACCGAAATCATGATCCGCGCATTCAGCGCGTGCACCTCGTCCACCATGCCCTTGGGGTCGGGGAAGCGCTTGGCATCGAAACAATGGCAGCCCCAGCTGTCATCCTCCCAGTAACGCCAGTCGAGGACAATATTGTCGAGCGGCAGGTTGCGCCGGCGATATTCGCGCACGACGCCGAGCAGCTGTTCCTGCGTGTCGTAGCGCTGGCGGCTCTGCCAGAAACCATAGGCCCATTGCGGCAGCATCGCCGACTTGCCGGTGAGCGTGCGATAGCCGGCGATCGCGCCGTCCATGTCTTTGCCGGCCGCAACATAATAATCGACGGCATGGCCCAGGTCGGAGGCGAAAGCGAGCGAATGACGGTCCGCATCGGGCAGGGGATCGTTGTGGACGAGCGCGATATAGCCCGCATTGGGTTCCCATTCGATGCGAACGTCGGCGGCCTTGCCCGCCTTCATCCGCACGTCGAAATTATGATACCAGGGGTTCCAGTTCTGGCGCCAGCGCTCCAGCACCTCTTTCCCGTTGACGAACACCTTGACGTAGCTTGACGAATAGAGGCGGAAACGGTGCAGCCCGCCCTTGCCCGGCGTTACCTTGCCGGTCCAGATCACACGCTGCGTCTGGACCGCGTTGCCAGCGGTGTTCTGCCCCGCGGTCGAAGCGACCGTCTGCGCCTTGGCCGCTTCGGGCCAGCGCATATTGTCGCGGATATACTGATAGTCGATGACCTGTTCATTCCGGGTGACCGCCAGCTTGTCGCCCAGATAATATTGCGCGGTCCAGCCGGGCTTGCCGTCGGTTCCGACCACTTTCAGGCCATCCCCGTCGCTGCCCGCAAGAGCGTAGGGCTTGGGATTGCCGAAGCGGGTGATCGAATTATTGTCCCAGAGCAGCCCGTAGTTGCGCGTCGAAACGACGAACGGCACCGCAATGTCCATATTGTGCTGGGCGAGTTCGACGTCTTCGCCATTATAGTTCATCTGGCCGTTCTGGTGCTGGCCGAGGCCGTAAAAGCCTTCGTCGGTGCCGCGGTTGAACCGCTGGCTGACGGCGTACCAGCGCTGACCCTCGACGGTCACCGGCGTGAACGTCGCCGGACCGCTTTCGGCAAGCAGGATATTGCCCCCTGCGTCACGGAATGTGACCTGGCCATCGGACAGCTGCACCTCGGCCGAAATGCTCCCGGTCGCCAGCGTCACGGATCCGGGGCCCTCGTTCAGCGTAAAGCCGTCCGTCCGCGGCGTGGCCGTCACCATCAGGCTGGAGGGCACGTCGATCGTATCGGTCGGCGCCGCGGTGACGCGGATCAGCCCGTCGCCATAGACCTGCAGCCGCACCGTGCGTTCGGGGCCATGGTCGGGGTTGACGACGACGCCGGTATCGGTGGCGCGGTAGGTCCCTTCGGCCAGTGCGGAGGTCGCGCTGCACGCGAGCAGCCCGGCGAGGACGAGGCGGATGGAAGATTGGCGGATTGACACGTCGGGTGCTCCCCTGATCAGCGGTAGGTTCCGAGCCGCACGCGCAGCAGCGTCGGTTCGGCGAGGTTGAGGCCATAGTCGGTCTGGTCGCCATTCCAGCGACGCTTCATCACCCAGCGTCCGTTTTCGAACGTGCCTTCTTCGACGCTGAGGTAATGGACGTTCTCTCCCGGCTTGGGCGCGGCGAGTTCGAAGCCGATGCGCGCGTTCGAACCGGCCAGCAGGAACTCGTCCGGGCCGAGCTCGATCAGCGCCGCGCCGCCGATCGGCTGTTCCTTCCTGGGATTGGGCGGCATCTTCATCCACGTCCAGCTCGGCTCGCCGAAAGCCCACAGGCCGTAACGCGCGGTGATCTTCCAGCGCCCGCTCACCGCCGACTGGTCGGACGCGTCGTCGCCCCTGGCGAAGCCGACCGTCGGATGGTCGAAGGCGAGCCGCGCCCAATCGCGCGCGATCGGGCGCATCAGCGCGAATTTCGAGGCGAAGGCGCCAAGTGTCTCGGCGTCGAGCTGTTTCGCGCCGAGCGGGAAATTGGCATAGGTGGTGTCCATCCCGAACGGCGACCATCCGATCGCGCCCTTGCCGAGCGCGAGCCAGAAATAGCGGGCGAATTCGAGGTCGTTGCCGGTCTCGGGGACGAACAGCGGATTATCGGGCCGGGCCATCTTGTCGAGCTTGCCGGCATAGACGTTGTAGCCGCGATCATAGAGGTCGGGCGCGGCGATCGCGATGTGCGGCGCAGCGGCCTTCCACACGTCGAGCACCGGCCAGTCGGCGCCCCCGCTGGCGCCGTCGCCTTCGCCGGCCTTGGCATCGGCCGGGTCGCTTGTCACGACGTTGACGTACATCGGCAAATTAAGTTCGGCCTGGCCCGCGGCGGCAATCTCGTCGATGTAGCGCGCGGTATACCAGGCGTTGAACGAGCTGTCCGCCTTGCGGCCGAACACCTCGCTCCAGGTGCCGCGCTTGCCGATTTTGCGGGCAAGCGCTGCCGGGATCGGGCCAGCGAACAGCCTGTTGGCCTCGGGCGAGAAATCGCGCGGCGAGCCGTAGCTGCCCACTTCATTCTCCGGCTGGACCATGATCACCGTATGCTGCGGGTCGATCTCGCGAAGATGGCGCATGAGGGCGACGAAGGCGCGCTTGTCGGCCTCCAGCGTGGCGCGACCGTGCGGGCTCGGCACATAATGCGTTCGGCCGTCCTTTGTCATCATTCGCGGGAAGCGCCTGGTGTCGCTCTTGACCCATTCGGGCATGTAGCTCGGGCCGGTGTTCTTCCAGGTGCCGAACCACAGCAGAATCAGGCGGACGCCGTTCTCGCGCGCCTGAGGGACCAGCGCATCGACCCACGAAAAGTCGAACTGCCCTTCCACCGGCTCAATCTGTTCCCAGGCGACCGGAATTTCGAGCGTGTTGGCGTGGAGGGCACGGATCGTCGGCCAGACTTCGGGCAGCATCGCGGGATAGTTGCTGGAATTATTCGCCTGGCCGCCGAGGATCAGGAAGGGTTCGCCATCGACGATCAGGGCGTGCCGCCCGTCGCGGCTGTCGAGGCGCGGGAGTGGGGCGTCCTTGGCCGTCGCCACGCCGCCGAGGCATAGCGCGGCGATGACGAGTAGCCCGCGAGTCAGTGAGTGCATGGAAAATCTCCAGAGCTGCAGTTACGGCTTGGGCGGGCAGATGCCGCCGGGCGCCTGCGTTGCGAGGCCGATGTCTGCGAAGGAAACCGTCAGGGAGTCCGCCGCGGACAGCGTCCATAGCGGGTAGAGCCCCGCCATGTCCGCGCCCCTGTCGGCAAAGCATTTCAGCGGAATACGCACCGTCTGCCAGCCCGCGCTGCGCTTGAAGAGATCGGTGGCGTCGATCGCACCGCCGCCCATCGCCAACTCCACACGGCCGCGGGCCGGCGCATCGACGCGATAGGTCATCTGCAGCATCATTTCCGCGCTGGCTTCGAAACGCAGATCGACCTTGTCGCCCTCAATGCTCGCCCTCGCGGGCTGACCCGCCATCCAGCCGAGCTGCATCGCGCCTTCCTGGCGGCTCGGGGAATCGACCGGCCGCCGGGTGATGCCCGAACCGAGCGCGAGCGAGAAGGGGGCGTGCATTCGGCCGTCCGCGAAATAGCGGCTCTTGTTGATCGCGGCGGCGTCAATCCCCGCCACTTCGCTCAACCGACCGACGGCGCCGGGCGCGGCGTAGCCAAGGCCGTAGCCGAGCGCGAAGAGCGGGTCGTAGCCGGCTTCCCCCTTGTTGAGGGTGAACTGGGCGGCGGTCTTTGGCCAGCTGAACGACAGGCGGCCCGTAAAATCGCTGCGGGGTTTGCCCTGCGGGTCGCCGATCAGGACGTCGGCAATGCCGCCGCCTTCGCTGCCGGGAAGCCAGGCCGCGACGAAGGCGTCCGATTGGTTGAGTTCGGGATTGACCCACATCGGGCGTCCCGACAGAAACACCGAGACCACCGGGATGCCAGCCGATTTCAGCTTCTTGAGCAGCGCCAGCGATGCCTTGTCGCCCGGTTCGAACTCCAGCGTCCGAAGGTCGCCAAGACCCTCGGCATAGGGCTGCTCGCCGAAAACGACGATGGCGAGGTCCGGCTTTTCGGTGAAGTTCCCGTCGACGCTCAGGGTTGCGCTGCCTCCCCCGGCCTTCATCGCCTCCGCAATGCCGGCATAGATCGACTGGGCATTGGGAAAATCGGCGTTGGTGTTGCCGTCGCCCTGCCAGGACAGGGTCCAGCCGCCCGACTGTTGCGAAATATTGTCGGCCGCGCTGCCGGCGACCAGGATATGCGCCGAACTCTTCACGGGCAAGGCGCCATTGTTTTTCAGCAGCACGAGCGACTTGCGCACGGCTTCGCGTGCCAAGGCCCGGTGCGCCGGCGCGCCGATTACGTCGGCGCGGCTCTCGAAGGGACGGGCGGGATCGAACAGCCCGGCCTTGAATTTCACGCGCAGAATGCGGCGCACGGCGTCGTCGACCCGCGCCATCGGGATCACGCCCTCGCGGACCTGCTTGACGGTGTTTTCGAACAGCCCTTTCCAGCTGTCGGGTGCCATTGCCATGTCGAGGCCGGCGTTGAACGCGATCGGACAGTTGATGGTGGTGCAGCCGGGTACCTGTCCATGACCGTTCCAGTCGCCGACGACGAATCCGTCAAATCCCATTCGCCCCTTCAGCACGTCGGTCAGCAGGCTTTTGTTGCCGTGCATCTTGACGCCCTGCCAGCTGTTGAAGCTCGCCATGATCGTGCGCGTTCCGGCGTTGATCGCGGGCGGGTAGCCGGCGGAATGAATGGCGATCAGCTCGCTTTCGGGAACCTCGGTATTGCCCTGATCGACGCCGTTGGTGGTCCCGCCGTCGCCCAGAAAATGCTTCGCGCTGGCCGAGACATGGCCTTGCTGCAGCTTGCCTTTTCCGGGTGCACCCTGAAGTCCCTCGATCATCCTGGCGGCATAGGTGCGAACGAGCTCGGGATCTTCGGAATAGCCTTCATAGGTCCGGCCCCAGCGGTCGTTGCGGGGGACCGCCAACGTCGGCGCAAAGGCCCAGTCGATGCCGGCCGCAGCGGTTTCCCGTGCGGTGGCTTCGCCGATCCGGCGGATCAGGTCGGGGTCATGCGCGGCGCCCAGCGCGCTGTTGTGCGGAAAGAGAGTCGCGCCGACCACATTGTTGTTGCCGTGCACGGCGTCGATCCCGAACATGATCGGGACAGGCACATGGCCCGGCCGCTTTTCCATCGCGACGGCGTTGAACGCCCGTGCGGTTTCGATCCATGGGCCGGCCGGGGACCGGTCGGGCGCCGCCATCGGCGGCGAACTGCCGCCCGCAAGGATCGAGCCCAGCGGATAGTTGCGCAGATCCTCGGGCTTGACCGAGGCCGTGTCCGCCTGGATCATTTGTCCTACTTTTTCCTCGATCGACATGCGTTGCAGCAGGGCGGTGACCCGTGCTTCGGTTTTTGCGTCGATCAGGCCCTGACTTTTCGCGGCAGGCCAGAGCGCGGGATTTGCGGCGCCCGGCGCCGTCTGCTCGGCGCCAGCAGCGGTCGCCATGAGCCCCAGAGTCGCCGCAGACAAGGACGCGCCGAGAACGGCCGTTTGCGCACGATTCAACCACATTTCACTTGCTCTCCCCCCAAGTTGTTTCGTCTTCGACTTCCATTACTCATACATATTAAATGGGAGCGCTATCAAGCCTAAATCGGCAATGTTCGCCACGTTGGTCGCCGGCGTAGCGGTCCCGGCGCCGCCCGATGCGGCCGCGACGCTATAGGAGGGGCATCCGCGCTTTGCAGGGCGCGGCAAGCTGGCGGCGGGCCGGTGGGTCGGACTCCGCCGTCGATATCCGAGGCGGTGATCTTTCATCGGCCCCGCCGGCGCGCCGCCTCTATTCTGTCACTGCCATTATTCGGTCGACCGCCGCGGCGTCCTTCACCGTCCCGGTGTTCCGGTCCAGAAAATCCCCGGTATCCCAATAGATCGGTATCAGGCCGTGCTGGAACGCCGACTGGGTCACATATTGAATCCAATAGAGCCGGTAAGGGTCCATGCCGGGGAAATCGGGTTTGTTATAGGCGCCATATTCGCCGAGGATCACCGGCACGCCCTTGTCGAAAAAGTTCGTCTTCATCTTCTGGAACTGGGCGTCGGTATAGGCTTCGTTCGCCCAGTTTTCGCCGAAGGCCGGGTCGTCGATGATCGACCCCCATTGCCAGATGTCGCTCTTGTCGTTGATCGTGAAGTCGAAGGGATCATAATAATGAACCTCCATCATCAACCTGTTCGACGCGGTGTCGCTGGGCATCGTGGCGTTGCACGTCAGGCTGGCGTCGATGTTCGTCGCCCACGCCTGAACGACCAGATAGCGATTCGTGTTGTTGCCGCCCGTTGCCCTTACGGCGTCGACGAAGCTCTGGTTGAAACCATGCTGTATGGGGCAGTTTTCCGGCGGCGGTTGCCGCCAGTCGAGCGCGATCTCGTTGGTTCCGGCAAACAGCAGATGGTCGTCATAGCCCTTGAACGCTTCGGCAATCTGCGTCCAAAGGCTGGTCAATTTCGCATTGACCGCGTCCTGTTCTTCGGGAACCGGATTTATCCAGCCGCCGTCCCAGTGAATGTTGATGATGACATAGAGGTCGGCGTTGCGGGCATAGTCCGCGACCTGCTTCACGCGGTTCATCCAGAAGTCCGGGATCCTGCCGTTGGCGTCGAGATACTGGCTCCACGAAACCGGAATGCGCACACTTCTGAAACCCGCGGTCCGATAGCCGTTCATGATCTCCTGATTGACCTTCGGTTGCCCCCACGCGCCTTCTTCAGAGCTGGTTGCGGGCCTCGGCATCCCGTCGGCGATCGCTTCGAGCGTGTTGCCCAGGTTGATGCCCGGCGACATTTGTTGCGAGAAGGCGACGGCCGACGATGTGGCCGCCGGCGCGGGGGCGGGGGTCGGGACGGGTATTGAGGGTGTCGATGGTGCAGGCGTGGGCGCCGGAGCGGGCGCGGGCGCCGGCGTCGGCAAAGCGACGGGTGGGGCCACCGACGATGGGCCGCCCCCACCGCCGCCGCAAGCCGACAACAGGGCGAGGACCGGCAGCGCCAATCCCCGCGCGGCAAGTCTTCCGGCACGTTGGCCGCGATCCGCGTCACGCATATTCTCTTTCCCTCCCCCGTTTATCCGGCGACACCCCGAGCATTTGCTCGAATGGACATTCTATTTGTCTGATGATAGCGATACCATAAGCGCAATCGAGGTCAACGGATATGCGGCCATCGGCCGCCCTCCGTTCGCTATCGCCTTGATCGAGAGCGGCAAAAAACCCGCAAGACGGGGCTTTGGGAGATAAATGATCGTCATGTTCGTCAGCATCAGCCATGTTTCGATCCGGCGGCTCGCCGCTTTGCTGTCCCTTCTGTTGATCGTTTCTGGGATATGGGCCGGGGGTCCGGCGCGGGCGACGGAGCGCGGCAGGACTCCGATCGACGGCGTCTGGGCCTTCCAGCGCGGAGATGCGGCAGATGCCGGATCGCCCGACTTTGACGACGCAAGCTGGTCGCACGTCACATTGCCGCATACGTTCAACGGCGGCGACGGCGACGATGGGGGAGGCTATTATCGGGGGCCCGCCTGGTATCGAACGCATGTGACGCTGCCGGCCAAGACGCCCGATCGCCGCTATTTCCTTGAATTCGATGGCGCCGCGCTGGCGGCGGATCTCTGGGTCAACGGGCACAGGATCGGCCGGCACGAGGGAGGCTATGCCCGCTTTCGTTTCGATGTCTCGGATGCCCTGCAAGCCGGCCCCAACAGCATCGCCGTCCGCGTCGACAACAGCCGTCTGCCGGACATCGCGCCGCTGGGGGGGGATTTCACTGTCTTCGGAGGACTCTACCGCCGCATGCGGCTCGTGTCGGCGGACGCGCTGCATTTCGATATGGAGGATGACGGCGGTCCCGGCGTCTATGTCTCCACGCCCAAGGCGACCGCCGACGCCGCTTCGATTCGCGCCCGTCTGCGCCTTTCGAACGACACGAAAGCCGATGCCGGCGTGCGCTATCGGATCGACCTTTACGATGCGGCGGGGCAGACCGTCGCCGCGGCCGAGGGGCGACGCAGCGTGCCTTCCGGCGGAACGAGCGAAGCGACGGCCGAATTGACCCTGCCGAACCCGCACTTGTGGAACGGCGTTGCCGACCCTTATCTTTACAGGGTCGTTGCGACGCTCGCTGACGCCAGGGGGCGGGTGCGCGACCGCGTCGAGCTGCCGCTCGGCATTCGTTCGATCGAAGTGACCGCCGACAAGGGGCTGCTACTGAACGGCCGGCCCTATCGCCTGCGCGGCGTAAACTATTTCCACGCCCAACGGCCCGGCCGGGGGACCGCGGTGACCGACGAGGAAATATCCGAAGACGTGCGGATCATCGCCGAAATGGGAGCGACCGCGGTGCGGTTCGTTCACTATCAGCATCCACAGCGCGCCTATGACGAAGCGGATCGTCTGGGCTTGCTGGTCTGGACGGAAATTCCGCTCAATGGCGCGATCGATCCGGGCGAGGCGTTCGAGCGCAACGTCGCGCGGCAGATGCGCGAATTGATCGCCCAGAATATGAATCATCCCTCGGTGGCGATCTGGGGGCTGGGCAATGAGGTCTATGAGACAAGCGACGACGTGCTGCGCGTGCTGCGCACCGCGCAGGCGACGGCCCGCGCCGCCGATCCGAGCCGTCCCACCGCCTATGCCCATTGCTGCCAGAACGACGACGACCCCAAGGCGCTCGTTGCCGATCTTAGCGCTTTCAACCGCTATTTCGGTTGGTATCCCGACCAGAAGGGTACGCTGGGCGAATGGGCGCGGACATTTCACGGGCGCTTCCCCGAGCGCGCCTTCGCGGTCGGCGAATATGGCGCGGGCGCCGGCATCCGCGCGCAAGAGAGCAACCCCGCTCCGCCGGTGACGACGAGCGCCTGGCATCCCGAACAATATCAGGCGCTCTATCACGAACAGAATTGGCGGGGGATCAGGGATCTTCCCTATCTGTGGGGTTCGTTCGTCTGGGTCGCCTTCGACCTTGCCTCCGACGGGCGGAGCGAAGGGGATCGCAACGGCATCAACGACAAGGGACTCGTGACCTATGATCGGGCCGTTCGAAAGGACGCCTATTATTGGTATCAGGCCAACTGGTCCGACCGGCCGATGCTGCACCTGACCGAGCGCCGCCACGATTATCGCACGCAGGCCCGGGTAACCGTCCGGGTCTACAGCAATCAGACGTCGGTTCACCTGACGGTGAACGGCCGCGCGCTTCCCGAAATGCCCGTGGTCGATCATGTGGCGACCTGGACCGATGTGCAGCTGACACCGGGACGCAACCGGATCGCGGTGTCATCGGGCGAGCTGCGTGACGAAGCGGTCTGGACCTATGATCCCAACGCTCCGCTTGTCGGCAGGCCAGCCGGGCGCGTCGGCTCCCCGGAGGAAAAATGAGCCGGACGAAAGAAAGGCCGCCGCGCTCGCGGAGCGCGGCGGCCTTTCTTGTCAGGTTCGGAATTGCTCTAGTTGATCGGCGTCAGATGGATCGCGGCGCCCCCTCCCGCGCTCATCTGGATGGACAGGCTGTCGCCGCTCGTGACCTGCCGTACTGTGCGGTTCACCTCGTTGCCCGACGCACCATCCTCCCAGATCGTCGCTTCAAAGCGACCCGTTCCGATCAGGGAGAGCGGGATCCGGACCGTGCGTGCGGTTTCGTTGGTCATCGCCCCGATATACCAATCCTTCCCCTTGCGGCGGGCGAGGACGATATGGCTTTCCGGCGTTCCGTCGATAAAGCGGGTTTCGTCCCACGCGGTCGGCACCTGCTTGATGAAGTCGAAGCCGCTGGCGTTCGCATAGGCTTCGGGCGCATCCGACACCATCTGAAGCGGACTGTCATAGACCACGAACTGGGCCAACGCCTGACCACGCGTATGCAGGGTCGTGGGCATGGAGCCGTCGCCGGGGCCGGCGGCCTTCGCGCCGTTGCGGAAACCGCCGGGCGTGTAATCCATCGGTCCCAGCAGCATCCGCGTATAGGCGAGCTTCACATTGTGCGTGGGGGTTACACGGCCCCAGCCGAACTTGTTCCATTCCGCGCCCATCACGCCTTCCTGCGTGATGTAGTTGGGATAGGTGCGCGAAAGGCCGGCGGGAGGAAAGGCACCGTGCATGTTGATCAGTAAGTGCCGTTTGGCCGTGGCTCTCGCGGCGCGCACATAGAAGTCGACCATCTGCTGGTCGTCGCGTTCCATAAAGTCGACCTTGATGCCCTTGATGCCCCAGCGCTGGTAAAGGTCGAGCGCCTCGTCCATGCGGGGATCGAGATGGGCCCAATGCACCCAGAGCAACAAGTCTACCCCCTTGCCCTTGGCATATTGCACCAGAGCGGGGATATCGATGCCGGGTTCGGCGCGGGTGATGTCGGTATCCGGGTTCGGTACGACGCCGCAGCACTCGCCCGAATTGTACGCCCAGCCGGCGTCGACCATGAAATAGCGAAAACCGGACTGTGCCGCGAAATCGATGAAGCGGCGATAACGCTCCATGCTCGGCTTTTCGGAGGTCGAGGGGCCGGACCACCAGTCCCATGCCGCCTTGCCCGGCTTCACCCAGGAAAAATCACCGGTGGCCTGCCGCGACAGATTGCCGATGATTGGTGAGGCGATCAGGTCGCCCGCGCGATCGCCGGCCATGATGACGCGCCATGCGCTCTGCAGGCCGTCGGCGGATTGGACCGCAACGCCGGGATTGTCGCGTGGCGCGATCAATCGGACTTTCATGCCGCCGTCGACCGGCTCCAAGGCCGAACTCGAATAGCCCTCGATCCCCGCCTGGGCGAAGGCGAAATGGCTGCGCCCGGACGATGTCGCGCAGAGCATGGGCAGATCATAGAGCTTGGACCGATCGAGCGCGGCGATGGTCACTGAATTCCACGCGAGTTCGTGCGAGCTGCTGAATTCGGTCGCCTCGCAGCGCGTGTTACCTGCCAGACGGAACCCGGTTTCCTCACCGGCGATTTCCACCGGCTTGCCGCCGGGCAGGACATAACGGAACGCGACGCCCTCGTTATAGGCGCGCGCCTCGATGGACATGGTCCGGCCGCGCGTCCCGTCTTCGCGAAAGCGGATGACGGCGCCGTTATAATGGTCCTTCGCCTCGCTCGCCTTGGTTGCGGTGAGGGGGATCGTGCGGTCGACCGTCTGCGTCTTGACGTCGACGAGTTCCAGCTTCGAAAAATCGGGCGCGTTCGCGATGTCCAGACCCAGCGGTGCGTCCTTGACGATAAGCTCGCCCTTGCGAGTCACCGAATAGGACCGGCCGTCGGGGGCCACACTGATGACGATGCTGCTGTCGGGGGATGCAACGGCCACCGGCGCGGTCGCCGCCAGCAAGAGAGAGAGCATTTCCATATTCCTTTCCGGTTATGCGATGGGTTATCGCTCCGTCGCCAGCGCTCTGTTGACGGAGGATGCGGCGGTGTTGACAATATCGGTTGCGGGGAAGGCGCCGCGGATCGACGGAGAGGCGGGCGCGAGGGATCGTTCGACATATGTCGGCGGACGCCAGGAGCCGACCGGCAAATCTGCCGTTGCAGCGACGTCGTTTACCTGCTCTTCTCTCTTCAATGATACCGCTACCATTTCGCGGGGGAGTGATCCTTGTCAAGGGGATAGCCGCCGCCGTTGCCGTGCCGCGCGACCTGCGCCGCCGCTTCACCGGAAAGCCGTTCGCTCTTTCTCGCACAAAGTTGATCGATTGAATGTATCCGGCTTCGCGTTTGGATCGTGCGTGCATTGCCTCTGGGTGGAAGGGCGCTACACTATGAATATGGATAATCCGACCCCAGCACAAAATTTTCATTCGGCCTCTGCGAGGAAGCGCCTGCGGATTCACGGCTCGGTGGCGCGCGATCTTGGTATCGCTATCGTCTCGGGCCAATATGGGCCCGGTGAGTCGCTGCGCGGCGAAATCGAGGCGAGCGAGCGATTGCATATCTCGCGCACGGCCTATCGCGAGGCGCTGCGGATATTGTCCGCCAAAGGATTGGTGGAATCGCGCCCTAAAACCGGAACCAAGGTCAGCGAGCGCGTGAAATGGCACATGCTCGATCCCGATGTGCTGCAATGGATTTTCGAGTTCCAGCCGAGCGATTGCCTGTTGGAAAGCCTGTTCGAACTGCGCCGGGTCGTCGAACCGGAAGCGGCGGCGCTGGCGGCGACGCGGCGGACCGACGATCAAGTCGTCCGAATGAGCAAGGCGCTGGACGCGATGCAAGAGCATACGCTGGCTACCGAAGCAGGACGCCAGGCCGACCAGGACTTTCATGCCGTCCTGCTCGAGGCGTCTGGAAACCCCTTCCTGATCACCCTGACGAGCAGTGTGGGCGCGGCGGTCCATTGGACGACGATGTACAAACTGCGCGAGGCGCCCGTGCTGCGCGACCCGACGCCCGATCATCGCCGGGTATTCGATGCGGTGGAGGCGGAGAATGTCGAAGCCGCTCGCGCCGCCATGACCGACCTTGTCAACATGGCTTTCCTCGACACGCGGGGCGCCATGCTTGGTTCGCCGACGCCGTAGAGGAGCGGACGGGATCATAGAAGCGCCGCGATCAGTCGCCGGGCAACGCGGCCAATCTCCTCGGCCGACCGGCCCGGACTGTAGAGGCTGCCCCCGACGGCCACCCCTGCTGCGCCCGCGCCGAGCCATGCACCGGCGTTGGTCTTGTCGACGCCGCCGACCGCCCACACCCCGACGTTTTTCGGCAGCACCTCGCGCAATGCCTTGAAATGACCGATGCCGAGCGAGGCGGCGGGAAAGAGCTTAAGGCGCCGCGCCCCTGCGGCGACCGCGGCGAAGGCTTCGGTCGGCGTCATGCAGCCGGGCATGATCTCGAGGCCGCGTTCCACCGCGTGCGCGATGACGCGCGGGTCGCTATTGGGCGTGACGATCAGGCGGGCGCCCGTTTCGGCGACGGCATCCACCGCCTCGACCGTCAGCACCGTTCCCGCGCCGATCAAGGCGTTCTCGCCAAAGCGTTCCTGTATGGCCGCGATACTCGTCAGCGGGTCCGGCGAGTTCAGCGGCACTTCGATCATGCGAATGCCGGCGTCGACCAGCGCCGCGGCCACCGCAACCGCCTCGTCGGGCTGGATACCCCGCAATATCGCGACAATCGGCGGAGCGCCCGCCGCCAGCAGTTCGTCAATCGTCGACATCGATCATCCTCAATCCGGCCAGGGTGCACGCATCCGCCTCCAGTCGCTCGGCGCCGGTTCCGAACCGGCCGAGCGCCGCTGCATAACGCTCCGCGAGGCCCGGCGCGCCAAGGATGCGGACCGGCGAAGAGGGAGGGACGGTGCCGATCATTTCGGCGCATTCGCTTCCGATCAGAAGACCGGAAAGGAAAGCCGATGCCCATTCGCCCGACCGCCCGCCATCGACTTGTGCGGAACGGGTGAGAAACAGATTGCCCAGCAACCCGCCGTTCCCCGACGCCTCGACGCCCGCCGCGAAAGCCGCGTCGTCGCCGGGTACGTCCGCCGGATCGGGCAAAAGGCTGGAGCCCCGGAGCCGGGCGAACAACTCGCCGGTCAGAAAGGTACGGAAATCGACAATGCGGCCGCCGTCCACGACGGCCCATTTGCTGTGCGTCCCGGGCAATATCAACAGATGCCGGCCTGCTGCCAGCGCGGGATTCAATGCCATCGCGCCGAACAACTGCGTTTCTTCGCCGCGCATCAAGTCGCGAAACCCGCCGCCGCGATCATGGGCGCACCCGGCGGCGATGCGAACGGAAAGACCGTCGAGCGCAAAGGCGACCGTCCGCTCTGCCCATTGCGCGGCATCGACAGGGCAGGGGGCATAGTCCGCCTCGTGCAGGCCGCCGCGCGCGCCCGCCATGCCGCAGAGGGTGATGCGGCTGGCGCCGGCCGTACGCCAGGGTGCGAGCGCTTCCAGCAGGACATCGGCTGGAGGTCGCTGGAGGCCGATCACGCCCGGGCCTTCCCGCCTGTCCGTGACCCGACCATCCTCCAGGCGCCAGAGCCTGAGACGGGTGCTGCCCCAATCACCCAGAATGCCGAGGCTGGTCATCTTCACCGCTTGGCTATGCCTGCTCCGGAACATGCATATCGTCCGGCGGCAGGGCCTGTGTCGGCTTTGAGCCCCAGAGGGCATAGAGTTCGCACGCTGCGGGGAGCCAGAAGCTGTTCTGCAGGCCGACGGTGTCGGCGAGCCAACCCTGCACGACGACGAGCGCGCCGCCGGCGATCGCCATGATGAGCAGGCCCGAGCCCTCTTCGGTCAGCGGGCCGAGGCCTTTGATCCCCATCGCGAAGATGAACCAGGCCGGCTCGATCAGCGTCGTCTGCGTATAATCGAGTTCGAACACGCTGCGCAGATGCGGCAGCAGCGTGTTGTTGATGACGGTGATGAAGCCCCACATGAAAAAGAGGCTCGCAAGCAACGCGAGCGGTTTTCCCATAGCCGCCGGAATTCCGATGCGACGGAGCGGCGACCTGGGGTGTGGGGGAAACGGCGGGCATGCGGTACGATCCTCTCTCGAATCTTATTTGTATGAGTATATGCCGTATGTAGATCCGTCAATATGCGGCTCGCGTCCGATCATCCCTTCGGGAGATAGAGGGAATTGCTCAGCCGCTTTGCGGGGGAAAGACGCCCTGCCGGGCGGCGAAGGCTGTGAACAGCCCGGGCCAGGCAGACGCGGGCTCGCTCGGGGGCAGCCGCACACCGAATCCGTGGCCGCCCCGGTCGAAGATGTGGAGCGCGACCGGGCGCGTCTCCGCCTGCATGGCCTCGAACAAGGCGATGCTGTTGGCCGGAGGAACCACCTGATCGTCCGCCGCATGTACGAGGAAAGTGGGCGGCATATCCTTTGTCACACGAAGCTCGACCGATCGTGCCCTCCGGGCCGCCTCGGTCGCGTCGGGGCCGAGCAAAGCGTCGCGCGACCCTTCGTGAGTGAACGGCGCGTCGAGGCTGACCACCGGGTAGATTAGTCCGGCAATATCGGGCCGCGCCGAAAGGCGGTCGGCGTCGTCGACCGGCGCATAGATGGATTCGGCATGACGCGCCGCCAGCGACCCGGCCAGATGGCCCCCGGCCGAAAAGCCGAGCACCGCGACGCGATCCGGCAGAATCCCGAACTGCCTTGCCCGGGACCGGATCAGCCGCATCGCGCGCTGGGCGTCCTGCAGCGGGACATCCTCACGATGCTCCCATCCTTCGTGCGGCAGACGATAGAGCAGGATGAATGCAGTGATACCCCGCGCATTGAGCCAGTCGGCCTGGCTGGTTCCCTCATTGTCATAGGCCTCGAACCAATAGCTTCCGCCCGGAACAAGCAGAACCGCGGCACCGTTGGGCTTCGCGGGCCGCCGAACCACCAGCGTCGGCCGGTCGATCCCCCTGATCCAGCGGTCGGGGCTGCTCGGATCGTGCGATTGATCGTCGATCTTGCGGACGATGGGCGCGCCGGTCGCGCCGGGCGGCTTGCCGGGCCACAGCTCGACGACTTCGTCGCCGGGAGTTGACAGCACTGGACGCGGAGCAGCGGCGATGGCGAGTCCGGCCCCCAACACCGCACGACGACTGACGTTCGACATTCCCCCAATTCTCCCGCTGCAAACATTTGACTTTGTCGGCTCGGCCAACGGCCGAATAATTTGTATGAGTATATCTCGAGCCTCGGGTCGTCAATAGATCGGGGTCGGCGGCCGGCAGCAAGGGCTGCCGAGCCGTGGATCGCGCCGAACGCAGCTACCGACCGCGCATATTGTCTTAGTTTTTCCTGTTCGCTAAGATAGCGCTCTCAACGCGGGAAATGGGGAGAGGCATCGGTGCGGTCGGCAACACTTCTATGGCGGGTCGCTTCAATTCTGATCGGGATGGCGCTCACGGCGCCCCCGGCAGAGGCGCGGCAATGGCCCGAGGGCAGACGGGCGGCGGTGGTGCTGACCTATGACGATGCGTTGCCCTCCGACCTCGATATCGCCATCCCCGCGCTGAATGCGGTCGGCCTGAAAGGGACGTTTTTCCTGATCGGCAATGCACTGCTACCGGAACAGATCGCGCGCTGGCGGGCCGCGGCGGCCGACGGTCACGAGCTCGGAAACCATAGTATTCGTCACGCCTGTCCACAGGCGAACTATCCCCCGGCGAGGAAGCTCGACACCAGCGATGCCTATGACGTCCCGATGATGCTTGCCGAAATCCGGACGATGAACACCATGCTGACCGCGATTGACGGCAAGTTGCAACACAGTTTTGCGACGCCCTGCGGTCAGCATCTGGCCGGCGGCGTGGATTATCTTCCCGAATTGCGCGCCAGCGGGCTGGTGCGCTATACGCGCAGCGCGGGGTGGCCGGGCGGCCAGGATCCCATGGATGTTCCGTGCCGCTGGTTCGACGAGAAGGCGACGGGCGCCGATATGATCGCTGCGGTCAAAAGTGCCGAAGCATCCGGCGACCTGTTGGTTCTCGGCTTTCACGGTGTCGGCGGCGACTATTTGAAGGTGTCCGCGGAGGCGCACGCGCAACTCCTCGCCTACCTAGCGCAACACGCCGATACGATCTGGATTGCACCGTTTTCGACGGTCATGGACTATGTCACCAGCCACCCGGAAAACCGGCACCCGTAAAATTCGATCCCACTTTCGCAAAATCTCCGAAACGGTTCGGAACAAAGTGCGATCGAATGTGGCGGAGCGGGAGGGATTCGAACCCTCGATACGGTTTTGCCGTATACTCACTTTCCAGGCGAGCGCCTTCGACCACTCGGCCACCGCTCCGCATGCACTGGGTGAAGGCGCGCCCTAATCGCTTGGCGGGGCTTTCGCAAGCCGGTTGGGCGTGGCAGACAGAAGGCATGAGACATCTGCTCCTTGCCGCGGTCGCGGCCGCCGCGCTTCTGCTTCCCGTCCATGCCGAAGAGGCGGCGCCCGCGCCTTCGCCGGGCGAGATCGTCGATGCGGCCCCGGCGGGCGAGTGGGTGCGCATCGCGGCGTCGGATCTGCTCGTCATGGATCTCGCCCCCGATGCCGCCGGCAGACCGCGCCGCGTCGTCATCCAGCTCATGCCGCCGCCGTTCAGCCAGGGCTGGATCGGCAATATCCGCAAGCTCGCCGCGGCGCATTGGTGGGACGGCACCGCGATCACGCGGGTGCAGGATAATTATGTCGCGCAGTGGGGCGACCCCGATGGCGAAGATGCGGCGAAGGCGAAGCCGCTGCCCGAGGGTTTGGCGACGGTGCCCGAGAGCGACTATGAGCAGCCGCTGGACGACCAGGTGCGCAGCGCGTTGCGGGCGACGGGCAAGAGCAAGTCGCGCGACCCCTATTCCGACGAAACCATGGCTTTCCGAGGATGGCCGATCGCCGTCGACCGCAAGTCGCAATCCGCCTGGCCCGTCCATTGCTATGGCATGGTCGGCGTCGGCCGCAACATGTCGCCCGACACCGGCTCGGGGGCGGAGCTCTACGTGGTCATCGGTCACGCGCCGCGCCATCTCGACCGCAATATCGCGCTGGTCGGGCGCGTCGTGAGCGGCATCGAACATCTGTCGAGCCTGCCGCGCGGCACCGGTCCGCTCGGCTTTTATGCCGACCCGGCGCAGCGCGTGCCGATCGCCTCGGTCCGGCTCGCGAGCGACTTGCCCGAAGCCGGGCGGCCGGCGTTCGAATATCTGTCGACTGAAAGCGACAGCTTTGCGCGCTATGCCGACGCGCGCGCCAACCGCCGCGACCCCTTCTTCATCCACCCCGCGGGCGGCGCCGACATCTGCAATATTCCGGTGCCGGTGCGCGCGGTCGTCGCGCAATAGTGGAACGGTTCACCGCCACGACCCCGCTGTGGCGCTGGACATCCAGCGCTGGCCCGGCGGCCTGGTATTTCCTGACCATCGCGGGCGAGGCGGCCGACGGGATTCGCCTGGCCGCGATCTCGGGCCAATGGCTCGACGGGCGGCGCGGCTTCGGATCGGCGCGGGTCGAGGCGCAGATCGGCGATACGGTGTGGAAGACTTCGGTGTTTCCGCACCGCGAGAGCGGCGGCTGGCTGCTGCCGGTGAAGGCCGCGGTGCGCAAGGCCGAGGGGCTGATCGAAGGCGATGCGGTGACGGTAGCGGTCAGTCTTTAGCCGGCGGCTCGGCCCTCGCTTCGCGCGCCTGCGCCTTGCGCTTGCGTAGATTGGCGCGCAGCGCTTCGGCGAGGCGGCGCTCGCGTTCGAGGTCGGCGGGGGAGGGGGGCTTGCTCATGCGCGCCCATTCTCGCGAAAACATGCGATCGTCAAGCCTCGCACCTTGACAGCGGCAAGGCGCGCCGCCATAGGCCGCGCCTGCCCCGCGGCGTTCCGCCCGCGGCCGGCCCGGACGCTGCTGTAGCTCAGTGGTAGAGCGCACCCTTGGTAAGGGTGAGGTCGAGAGTTCAATCCTCTCCAGCAGCACCATTTTCCACATTTGTCCTTTCCGAAGCGCCGGCGCGGCGCGTGTTTTGCGGCGGCGATTTGCGCGCTTTACGGCGCGCCGCGCGCCGGGCTAAGGGCTTGCATGGGCGCCGCATGCGCCGGGCAGGGAAAGCAGGGGCATGAAGGACAGCGGATATTCCCCGGTCACCAACGATCGCTGGGCCTTCATGGCGATTTTGATCGCGGTGTCGGCGGCCTTCGCCTGGATTCTCCTGCCCTTCCTCGCCGCGATATTGTGGGCGGTCATCGCCGCGATCCTTTTCACGCCGATCTATACGCGCCTGCTCGAAAAAATGCCGCGGCGCCCGAGTTCGGCAGCGCTGCTGACGCTGTTGCTGATCGTCGCGCTGGTGATCGTGCCCGCCGCGATCCTGACGATGGCGCTCGTCGGCGAGGCGACCGCCATCTATGGGCGGATCCAGTCAGGCGACATCAATCCCGCGCAGATCGTCGCGACCTTTCGCGCGGCCATGCCTTCGTGGGTGACCGGCTTCCTGCACAATCTGGGCATCGACAATCTTGCGGAGGTGCGCACGAGTTTCGGCGCGGGCGCCGCCGACGGCGTCCGCGCGGTCCTCGGCCAGGCGCTGCAGATCGGGCAGAGTCTGTTCAGCCTGCTCCTCAAGCTCAGCGTGATGCTCTATCTCGCCTTCTTCCTGATCCGCGACGGCGAGAGCCTGAAGCGGCGCGTCGCGGCCGCGGTGCCGCTGCGCAGCGACCATCTCCACCGCCTCGTCGATCGCTTCATTGTCGTCGTGCGCGCGACGATCAAGGGCTCGATCGTCGTCGCGATCCTGCAGGGGCTGCTCGGAGGCCTCATCCTGTGGGTGCTCGGCATCGAGGCGCCGCTGCTGTGGGGCGTGCTGATGGGCGCGGCGTCGCTGATTCCCGCGGTGGGCACCGGGCTCGTCTGGGTGCCGATGGCGCTCTACCTCTTCTTTACCGGCAGTTTCTGGCAGGGGGCGGTGCTCGTCTTCTGCGGGCTGTTCGTGATCGGCATGGTCGACAATGTGCTGCGTCCGGTCCTCGTCGGCCGCGAGACGCGCATTCCCGACTATGTCGTGTTGATCACGACGTTGGGCGGTCTGCAGCTGTTCGGCTTTCACGGCATCGTCATCGGCCCCGTCGTGGCGGCGATGTTCATTGCGGTGTGGGATATCGCGACGGACATGCGCAGCGAGGCGCTGGGGGCGCCGCCGCCCGCCTGAGGCCGATCAGATGCGCGCGTCGAGCAGCCAGTCGTGGAACAGCTTCACCGCGGGTTGGCGCAGCGCGCGCGGGCGGCACACGAACCAATAGCTGTACGGGCTGTCGACGTCGAAATCGAACAGACGAACCAGGCGGCCGTCCTGCGCGTCGTCGAAATGATGGCCGTGCATGAAGGCGACGCCGATCCCCTGCGCCGCCGCCTCGAGCATCAGCGGCCCCGAATCGAAGAAATCGATCCCGGCAGGCTCGAGATAGGGCATGCCGACGGCATTTTTCCATTCGGCAAAGGTTTCGGGCATTTCGCGGTGAAGCAGGATCGTCATCCGCTGGAGCTGTTCGGGCACGGTGATCGGCCGGTCGCCGTCGGTGAGGTCCTTCGACGCGATCGGGAAGACCTTGTCCTGATCGAGCCGCGCCGCATAGAGCGCGGGGTCGATCGCGCGGGCGAGCGCGATCGCGGCGTCGATGCCTTCGCCGAGCCGCGCCTCGCCGTGCGACAGCGTATCGATGTCGATATGCAGTTCGGGGTGCTGGCGCCGCAGCGCGGGCAGACGCGGGAAGAGCCGCTGCTGGGCGAAGAGCGGCAAGACGTTGAGATGCAGGCGCAGCGACGCGTCGGGGCTGCCGACATTGGCGATGACACTGCGCAATTCGTCGAGGATCGGCGCAAGCTGGTCCTGCAGTGCGCGCCCCGCCTCGGTCAGCTTCAGCCCGTGATGGTGGCGATTGAACAGCGGGCGCCCGACGGCGTGTTCGAGCGTCTGTATGCGCCGCGACAAGGCTGGCATCGACAGGCCGAGCTCGCTCGCCGCGGCCTTCACCGTGCCGTGGCGGGCAACTTCCAGAAAGGCTTCCATGCTGCTGAGGGGAGGGAGGCGTGCCATGATCGTTGCGCACAATGATGACATGACACCGCGCGCCGCGCCAGATGCTTTTGTGCAGTGCGGTATAAGTTCCGTTGGCGGTGGGGCTCGAAAATCGGGAACCCGCGTCCTATCTTCGGCATTCTGTCTATTTTGCGGGAGACACGCCTTGGCCGATGCACCGGTGAAAGAAAAGCAAGTCAAGCTGCAGGTCGCGAATGCCAGGGCCGAGGAAAGCGGCGGCGGAATTGCGCGCATTCCGCGCGCGGCGATGGCCGAACTTGGGGTGACCGAGGGCGACGCGATCCAGATCACCGGCAAGCGCGAGACGGTATCGCGCGTGATGGCGCCCTATGCCGAGGACGAGGGGCTGAACGTCGTTCGCCTCGACGGCCTGCTGCGCGCCAATGCCGGCGCCGGCGCGGGCGACATGGTGGCGCTGAGCCGCGCCGAGACGCGCCCCGCGACGCGCGTCGTCTTTGCCCCTGCACAGCAGAATCTGCGGCTGCAGGGCTCGGCGATGGCCTTGAAGCGCAGCTTTTTCGGCCGTCCGCTGCTCGCCGGCGACACGGTCGCGACCGCGGGGCAGCAGCGGCTGCCCGCGGGGGACATGCCGCCGCAGCTGCGCCAGATGCTCAATGCGCCGGCCTATGCGCTCGCCGAAGTGCGCCTGATCGTCGTGTCGGCGGCGCCGAAGGGCGTCGTCTTCATCGACGAAAATACCGAGGTCGAGCTACTCTCCGAATATCAGGAGCCGCAGGATACGCGTCGCACCGATGTGACCTATGACGACCTCGGCGGGCTGGGCGACACGATCGACCAGCTACGCGAGATGGTCGAGCTGCCGCTGCGCTACCCCGAACTTTTCCGCCGCCTCGGCGTCGATCCGCCGCGCGGGGTGCTGCTGCATGGCCCGCCGGGAACCGGCAAGACGCGGCTCGCGCGCGCCGTCGCGAACGAAAGCGATGCGCAATTCTTCCTGATCAACGGGCCGGAGATCATGGGCAGCGCCTATGGCGAGTCCGAGAAACGCTTGCGCGAAATCTTCGAACAGGCGGCAAAGGCCGCGCCGTCGATTTTGTTCATCGACGAGATCGATTCGATCGCGCCCAAGCGCGGGCAGGTGACGGGTGAAGCCGAAAAGCGCCTCGTTGCACAGCTGCTGACCCTGATGGACGGTCTCGAACCGCGCACCAACCTGGTCGTCATCGCCGCGACCAACCGCCCCGATGCGGTCGACGAGGCGCTGCGGCGCCCCGGCCGCTTCGACCGTGAAATCGTGATCGGCGTCCCCGACGAAAAGGGCCGCCGCGAAATCCTGGGCATTCATACGCGCGGTATGCCGCTCGGCGCCGACGTCGATCTGGACGAGCTTGCGCGGACCACCTTCGGTTTCGTCGGCGCCGACGTCGCGGCGCTGACGCGCGAGGCGGCGATCGAGGCGGTGCGGCGGATCATGCCCAAGCTCAATCTCGAAGAGGGCACGATCCCGCCCGAGGTGCTCGAGGAACTCAGCGTCACGCGCGACGATTTCCTGAATGCATTGAAGCGCGTCCAGCCCTCGGCAATGCGCGAAGTGATGGTGCAGGCGCCGACGACGCGCTGGAGCGACATCGGCGGCCTCGACGCGGCGCGCGACAAGATGATCGAGGGTATCGAGCTGCCCCTGAAGCATCCCGAGGCGTTCCGCCGCCTCGGTATCCGGCCGGCGAAGGGCTTCCTGCTCTATGGCCCGCCGGGAACGGGCAAAACCCTGCTGGCCAAGGCCGCGGCGCGCGAATCCGATGCGAACTTCATCGCGATCAAATCGTCGGACCTGCTCTCGAAATGGTATGGCGAGAGCGAGCAACAGATCGCGCGGCTGTTCGCGCGCGCGCGCGCGGTCGCGCCGACGATCGTCTTCATCGACGAACTCGACAGCCTGGTTCCGGCGCGTGGCGGCGGTTCGGCGGGCGAACCGCAAGTGACCGAACGCGTCGTCAACACGATCCTCGCCGAGATGGACGGGATCGAGGAGATGCAGTCGGTCGTCGTGATCGGCGCAACCAACCGCCCGAACCTGATCGACCCCGCGCTGCTGCGTCCGGGGCGGCTCGACGAGCTGATCTATGTCACCGTGCCCGACGCGGGCGGGCGCCGGCGCATCCTCGAAATCCACACCGGCAAGATGCCGCTGGCGGGCGATGTCGATCTGGGCGCGCTCGCGACGCGGACCGACCGTTTCACCGGCGCGGATCTCGAAGATCTTGTCCGCCGCGCGGGGCTCGCGGCGCTCAAGCGCTCGATGCAGAGCGATAGCGTGACGATGGCCGATTTCGAAGCCGCGCTGAAGGATACCCGCGCTTCGGTGACCGAAGCGATGGAGCGCGACTATGAAAAGATCCAGGGCGAGATCAAGCAGAACGCCATGAGCGTCAATCCGATCGGCTTCTTCGCGCCGGGGATGCTCAAGCCCGTGCGCGACCAGAAGCATGGCGAGAACGACGCGGGCGACTAGGACGCAAGACCGGGCTGGTCGGACTTGAGCGCCGACCAGCCCCACAGGACGAGCCAGACGCAAAAGCCCGCCATCAGGCCGTAGGCGACCATCGCGTGCCAATTGTAGAGCAGCACGCCGATCGCCGGCGAGATGATATAGGCCGACCCGTTGATCGACGCGGTCATCCCGGCAACCGCGCCCTGATCGCGGCGCGGCACCGACAGCGACGCGCCCGCCGTAAAGCCCGGGCGGAACAGGCCGAAGCCGAGCGAGCCGGTCGCGAAGCCGATCACGATCGCGTGCAGATCCTGCGACAGTCCGGTCATCACCGTGCCGATCGCGCCGAGCGCCGCGCCGACGAGCACGGTGGTGCGCGGCGTCAGCTTGAGCAGGGGAATGAGGCCCCATTGCGCGAGCAGGGTTGCAAACGCGCCCGCCATCAGCACGATGCCGGTGATCGCGGCGCCCTCGTCGGGATTGGTCCGCAGGTGCAGCCGGTCGAGAATGAGGAAGCCGATCACGCCGAGCATCATCGCCTGCGCCTGTCCGCCGAACAGCCCCGCGAGCAGCCACGGCCGCACCCGCGTGTCGGCCCAGCGCAGCGGCTCCTGCGGCGTCTCATCCTCTTCTTCCTCGTCGTCGCTGCGCGCGGCATCGGTGGTGCCCGAGGTGGGGTAGGGGGCGATCGAGCCGCGCGCGGCGAAGCGCGGCGTGTCGTTGGGCAGCCGCCAGCGCAACATGACGAGGACGAAGAGGCCGATCAGCGCGAAGACGATCAGCGGCCCCGACAGACCGAGGATAGGGAGGATGAAGAAGGGCGCGACCGCCGGGCCGATCACCGTGCCGAGCCCGAAGGAGGAGGAAACGAGCGATAGCGCCTGTGTGCGTTCGTCGGGGTCGGTGCGCGCGGCGACATAGGCCTGCACCGCGGGCGGCGCCGCCGACCCGAGCGAGCCATAGAGGCTGCGGAACAGCGCGAAGAGGATGAAGGTCGGCCCCGCGGCGACCCAGCCCGACAGTCCGGCCCATAGCGTCAATCCGCACAGTGCCATCGACGAGAGGAAGCCGACGATGCCGAGTGCCATCAGCGCGCGACGCCCGCGCTTGTCCGACTGGCGCGCCCAATGCGGCGCGGTGAGCACCCAGAGCAGCGCCGACCAGCTGAACGCCAGGCTGACCCAGACGTCGGGAATGTGCAGCTTGGCACCGATCGCCGGCAGGATCGACTGCATCGCGGTGTTGCCCGCCGCGGCGACGAGCATGATCGCGAAGAGCACGGCCATCCGGTCGGCGGGAATCGAGCGCGATATCGTCGACAAAAATCATCCCCCCCGTTCGCCACCGACTGTCGCAGGCCTGCCTCTCCCTACAGTCCGGGCGGCGCCTGTCCAGCGTCAAGCCCATATCTTTTCTTGCGCCGCGCGGCCGATTTTGCCACCGATGGGTGAACCGCAACAACGCGAAAGCCATCATGACCAATCCGCGGGCGCAGGCCCAAGAATCGAAGATCGCGACATCCCGCCGGATGCGCGAGCGGCTGAAACGCTTTTTCGGGCCGTGGGGCATGTTCGTCCGCGGCTTCATCAAGCACCCGGTCATGGTGGGTTCGATCGTCCCCTCGTCGCCGACCCTGATCCGGCACATGCTGGGGCCGGTGGACTGGAAGAATACGAAGCTGTTCGTCGAATATGGCCCCGGGGTGGGCACCTTCTGCCGCCCCGTGCTCGAACATCTGCCGGGCGATGCGACGCTGATCGCGATCGACACCAACGAGGATTTCATCGACTATCTGAACAAGGATATTCGCGACAGCCGCTTCGTCGCGGTTCACGGGTCGGCGGCCGATGTCGAATCGATCATCGCCGCGCACGGGTTCGAGCACGCCGACTATGTGCTCTCGGGCCTGCCTTTCTCGACCTTGCCCGCGGGCGTCGGCCCGGCGATCGCCGCCGCGACGCACCGCGTGCTGCGCCCCGGGGGCGCTTTTCTGGTCTATCAGTTCCGCGCCCGCGCGCGTGACTTCCTCGCACGGCATTTCAAGCGCATCGACAATGCGTTCGAGTGGGTCAACGTTCCGCCCTGCTTCCTCTTCTGGGGCTGGAAGGACTAAACGCTACACCGCTTCGAGGTCGGGTTCGGTCAATCCGAAATTGAGCCGCCGCGACACCGTATAATCGGCGACCCCGACCACGAACCAGGCGAGCGCCCAGCGCAGCCGGGTGAGCAGGCCCGCGCGCGCCTTGTGCGATTCCTTGGTCACGATCTCGCACTCGCCCTCCAGGCTGGCCACGAAGTCGCGCATCCGTGCCGCGAATTCGGCGTCGACGATGCGCAGCATGACCTCGACATTCACGAACAGGCTGCGCGCGTCGAAATTCGCCGAGCCGATATAGGTGACATTGTCGATGACGATCAGCTTCATATGCAGCTTGCACGGCCGATATTCCCATACATCGGCCTGTTTCCGGAGCAGATAGCCATAGAGCAGGCGCGAGGCGCCGATCGTCGCGGCATTGTCCGACTTCGCTGCCATGACGAAGCGCGCGTGGCCGCGGCGGGCGACGCGGCCCAGCCGGCGCAACATGCCCTGTCCGGGCGAGAAATAGGCCATCGCCATGTCGAGCCGGCTGGCGCGGTCGAGGTCGCGGCGCACCGCGCGCGCCCAAGGGGAGAGCCGCTGCGTCGGGCCGCCGACGAGCCAGGTGAGCGGCCCGTTCTCGACCGGCCATTCGCGGATCAACCGGCGCAGGATCAACAGCTTGCCGTCATCATCAGTCGCATAGGCATGGAGTTCGGCGAACCAGCGCGCGGCTTGCGCGACGCTCGGTCCTTCGACGATCAGGCCGAGGTCGAACCAGCAGTCGCGGCGCGGCGGGCTGAGATATTGTTCGGAGATATTGAAACCGCCGGTGACCGCGATCCGATCGTCGATCAGGATCAGCTTCTGGTGATTGCGGATCAGATAACTCGATCGCCAGCGCCGCGAAAAGAAAATGACCTCGCCGCCGGCGGCGCGGAGCGGCGCGAACAGCGCGTGGGGGGTGCCGGAAGAGCCGAAGCTGTCGATCACCGCGCGGACGCGAACCCCGCGCTGCACCGCGGCCAGCAGGCGGGCGACGATCTCGCGCCCTGCGCTGTCGTCGTCGAAAATATACATGATGATGTCGATGGCCCGCGCCGCGCCGTCGATCAGCGCGCGGAGGCGGTCGAGCCGGGCGGCGCCGTCGAAGATCAGCTCGAGATCGTGACCGGCCACGCACGCCTTGACCGGATCGTGCGGGCAGGCCGAAGCCGCGGGGTTCGTCATCGAGCCCTGCATAGGCCGCGCGGCTTGTGCGGGGCAAGGGTGGCGCTTACATTGACAATTCCGGCCGCCGCTGCTAGCGCGCAGCGCTTGCAAGCCGCCGCCTCGGCCGGCCTCTCCCGCAACAAGGAATTACCATGGCCCGCGTTACCGTCGAAGATTGCGTCGACAAAGTTCCCAACCGCTTCGATCTGGTCCTGCTTTCCGCGCACCGCGCCCGCGAGATTTCGGGCGGTTCGGAGCTGACGATCGACCGCGACCGCGACAAGAATCCCGTCGTCGCGCTGCGCGAAATCGCCGAGCAGACGGTGAAGCCGCAGGATCTGGGCGACTCGCTCGTCGGTTCGCTGCAGAAGGTGGTCGTCGACGACGACGATACGCCCGATGAAATCAGCTCGATCAGCCGCTCGGCGGAAGCGCTCCGGCTCACCGCCGCCGCGCCGCCGCGCAGCCCGGCGAGCAGCGGTCCCGATTTCGACTGATCGCGCCAGCGCCAGCCATCACCAAAGGGGGTCGCGGGAAACCGCGGCCCTTTTTGCATCAGACGACGCGGGTGAGTTCGGCGACGCGGATCGCGCGCGCGGCGAGCAGGGGCTCGAGGATGATGCCGATCCGCCGCGCACGCGGCGAATGGGCGGCGATGTTGTAGAGGCTGTTGGCGACGACGTCGGCGATCTGCACGCCCTCGCTGCGCCGGCTGTCGGCGAGCGATGCGGTGCCCCAGCCGGCGAGCCCGGCCTGGATCGTGTCGCGCACCCGCGCGAGGATCACCGGATCATAGCGCCCGTCGTCGATCACGACGTCCGAACACACGCCCCCGGTTTCGGGCAGCCAATGGCCGATCGCGCTGTCGAGGAGCGCGGCGTAGAGTTCGAGGTCGGTGATCGTCGACCCGTCGGCGGGCGGTATCAGCTTCGCGGTTTCGGCGCTCGCCACCCAGGCGCGGCCACCGGCGCGGTCGAAGAGTTCGAGCAGATAGGCGCGCTCGGTCAAGCTGATCCGGCTGCCTTTGAGTTCGCCGCGAAGGCCGGTCACCGCCCGAAAGCGCGCATGGATCGAGGCGGCCGTCTCGGGGGTCAGCATCACCGCGGCAAAGGTCATCGCACCCGCGTTGAGGCCGCCCGATTCGTCGCAATAAATGGTCATCGGCTGCGCTTATCGGGAATCAAGACGGACAGGGATAGCGCTCCTTCATCAGCGCATCGAAGGCGGCATAGAGTGACAATTTGTTGCGGACGCGCGCGGGGTAGCTGTTGAGGTGCGCGAGCCATTCCTCGGGGGTCAGGCTGCCCGTTTCGGGCGGGCAACTGGTCGTCGGGCGCCCGGCACTGCGCTGCGCGTCGATTCGCGCCTTGTAGCGTTTCGCGGTCGCGATCACCTCATTCTTCAGCCGATAGGCTTCGGGTGTCGCCGCCGCGAGCGGGCCGAGGCGCATGACATTGTTCGCGCGCGCAAGAAAGGCGGCGACGCTCATGTCGCCGGGAGCCATGCCGCAGAGCAGGAGCCCGGCCAGCAGGGCAGGGGCAATCCGTGCGCGGCCGCCCGGAATTGCCCCCGCTGCAAAAATGTCAGGCGCCTTGCGGGTTTGCGCCGCCGAAGGGACGCGGTTTGCGCTTGATCTGCGGCAGGCCGCCGGCGTGACCCTGAACGGGGTTTGCGGCCTTGCCATGATCGTCGTCGCGGCCGATGTCCTCGCCGGCGATCGCACGCTTCGCTTCCTCGCCCGACAGCGTCTCATATTCGAGCAGCGAGCCGGCGAGCAGGTGCAGTTCGTCGAGGTGATCGGTGAGCACCTTGCGCGCGGTCGCTTCGCCTTCCTCGACGAGGCGGCGGACCTCGGCGTCGATCAGCTTGGCGGTTTCCTCCGACATATTCTGCGCGCGCGACACGCTGTGGCCGAGAAAGACCTCGTCCTGATTGTCGCGATAGCGCAGCCAGCCGAGCTTTTCCGACATGCCATATTCCATGACCATCGAGCGCGCCATGTCGGTCGCCTGCTGGATGTCGTTCGACGCGCCGGTGTTGAGTTCGTCCTTGCCATAGATCAGCTGCTCGGCGATGCGGCCGCCGAAGCAGAGCGCGAGCCGCGCCTTCATCTGCTTCATGCTCATCGAATAGCGGTCGCGCTCGGGCAGGTTCCACGTCACGCCCAGCGCGCGGCCGCGCGGAATGATCGTGACCTTGTGCAAGGGGTCGTTGCCTTCGACGTGGAGCGAGACGAGCGCGTGGCCGGCCTCGTGATAGGCGGTCGCCTTCTTCTCGTCCTCGGTCATCACCATCGAACGGCGTTCGGCGCCCATCAGCACCTTGTCCTTGGCTTCCTCGAACTCGTTCGAGGCGATCAGCCTTTTGCCCTTGCGCGCGGCGAGCAGCGCCGCCTCGTTCGCAAGGTTCGCAAGGTCGGCGCCCGAAAAGCCGGGGGTGCCGCGCGCGATGCGGCGCAGGTCGACGTCGGGCGCCAGCGGCTTCTTGCGCGTATGGACCTCGAGGATCTTCTGGCGGCCTTCGATGTCGGGGCGCGGGACGACGACCTGGCGGTCGAAGCGGCCCGGACGCAGAAGCGCGGGGTCGAGCACATCGGGGCGGTTCGTCGCCGCGACGATGATGATGCCTTCATTGGCCTCGAAGCCGTCCATCTCGACGAGCAGCTGGTTGAGCGTCTGTTCGCGTTCGTCGTTGCCGTTGCCGAGGCCGGCGCCGCGGTGGCGGCCGACCGCGTCGATCTCGTCGATGAAGACGATGCACGGCGCATTGCGCTTCGCCTGTTCGAACATGTCGCGGACGCGCGATGCGCCGACGCCGACGAACATTTCGACGAAGTCCGAACCCGAAATGGTGAAGAAGGGGACGCCCGCTTCGCCCGCGATCGCCCGCGCGAGCAGCGTCTTGCCGGTGCCCGGCGAGCCGACGAGCAGCGCGCCCTTCGGAATCTGGCCGCCGAGCTTCGAGAATTTGCTCGGGTCTTTCAGAAACTCGACGATTTCCTGGAGTTCCTCGCGCGCTTCGTCGATCCCTGCGACATCGTCGAAGGTCACGCGGCCCTGCTTTTCGGTGAGCATCTTCGCGCGCGACTTGCCAAAACCCATCGCGCCCGAGCCGTTGTTCTTTTGCACCTGCCGGAACACGAAGAAGGCGATGCCGAGGATCAGCAGGAAGGGCAGCGACTGGACGAGCAGATACATCCAGAAATTCGGCACCTCGGCGGGCTTGCCGTCATATTTGACGCCATTTTCGTTGAGCAGCTTCAAAAGCTCGGGATCGCGGACGACATTGGCGGTGAAACGGTCGCCGTTAGACAGTTCGCCGGTGACGCGATCGTCGGAGAGGACGACCTGCTTGACGCTGCCTTCCTCGACCTTTTGCCGGAACTCGGAATAGGCAAGCGTGTCGCCCGCGGGCTGTGCAGCGCCGCCGAACATCGAGGCGACGAGGAGCATGGCAAGCAAAATACCGCTCCAGATCATCACGCTCTTCATCCAGGGATTGCCCTGCGGTTCCTTGTCGTCCTGCATGCGAATCTTTCCAATTGTCGCGAAAAGCCGCGACTCTTGGCCTCAAGATAGGGGGTCGGGGTTAAATGACAATGAGGCCTTATGTCTCATTCGGCCTTTTTCGCCGAGGTGCGGCGGAAATGCGCCACATCGACCCGTCTTCGCCGCCTTGTGCCGCGTCGATCAGCAGCGCGCCGACCATAGCGCGCCGCCCGCCCTTCATCGCCGCGATCACCCCGTCCAGCGTGTGGCCGCGCAGCACGAGGCGCTGGTCGTTGGCCTGAAGCCGCCGCGCGACGATGCGGCGAAACAGTTCGGCGGGATAGTCCTGGTCGCGGATCACCGCCCGATCGCGCGCGTCGGGCCAGCTTGCGATCGCCACATCGACCGCCCAGTCGATCGCGACGTCGGCTTCGGCGAGATTGGCGGCCGCGCGCGCGGCGGCCTGCGGATCGATGATCGCCTGCGACTGCAAGGCCTTGCGCAGCCGCGCGCGATCGAAGCGCGCGTCGCTATTCGAGGGATCGTCGACGATCGGCAGGTCGGCGTCGAGCGCGAGCGCGACCAACTCGTCGCGCCGCCAGCCGAGCAAGGGGCGGAGCACCGCGCCGTTGCGGGCGCGCACCCCGGCGAGCCCGCCGACCCCGCTGCTGCGGTTGAGGCGCATGATCATCGTTTCGAGCTGGTCGTCGGCATGGTGCGCGGTGACGACATGATCGAGGGCATGGGCCTCGCGCCACCGGTCGAGCAGGCGATAGCGTTCGGTCCGCGCTGCGGCCTGGAGCGAACCCGAGATCGGCTTGGCGGGGTGCAAGATGCTGTGCGGAATATGCTCGCGCGCGCAGAAGCCCGCGACCATACGCGCTTCGTCGGCCGATTCGGCGCGCAGCCCGTGATCGACCGTCGCCGCGCGGACCTGTCCGGGGAGCAGCGAGGTCATCAGCCAGAGCAGCGCCATGCTGTCGGGGCCGCCCGATACGGCGACGCCATAATGCGCGTTCTGCCAGCCGGGACCGGCGAGTGCGGCGAGGCCGGCGGCGAAGCGCTCGACCGCGTCGCTCTCAGCAGCCGGCTTTTGCTTTTGCCGCGGCGGCATCATTGCGAACATCCTGCGGGGCCTTGTCGCCATAAACATCGTCGAGCTCGCGGAAGGCCTTGCACGCGTCGGCCTTGCGTCCGAGCTTGTCGAGCGCGACGCCCATATACATCAGGCTGTGGGGCGCGCGCGGCCCGCTCGGCCGATCCTTGTAATTATTGTAGAAAGCGACCGCCGCGAGGCTCGGCTTGCCCTCGTCCAGATAGGCGCGGCCGAGCAGATTTTGCGCATAGCTCGCCCAATTATCCTTGGGCCATTTGGCGACGACCTGCTTCAGTTGCGCTTCGGCCTCGGGATAGAGTTTCGCGTCCCACAGGCGATAGCCATAGGTATAGGCGTCCTCGACCTCGTTGCCCGTCGTCGGAATCTCGACCTTCTTGACGAGCGCGAGCCGGTCGGCATCGGCGCCCGCGGGCTTCGCCGCCGGCATGCTCGCCGGGGTCCGGGCGGCGGTCGTCGGCTTCACCGCGGGCGCGAGGTTCGCGGGCTCCGCATCGGTGGCCGCTGGCGCAAATTTCTTGTCCATTTCGGCCTTATAGGCGGTGAACTGCTTTTCGAGTTCGCGCAGCTGATAGGCATTCTGTTCGGTCTGACCGGTGAGCGTGCGCAGCTGCGCTTCGAGCGCATCGACGCGCGCGGTCAGGTCGATCACCGGGGCGGTGCCCTGCGCACGCACGCCGGGCGTGTTGTCGGGCGCGATCTCGCCTTCGAAGAAGGCCGGATTTCCGCCCGGGAAAACGCTGCGCTGAACCGCGCGCATTTCCTTTTCGAGCCGCTCGACCCGCTTGTCGAGCGTGCCATCCTGCGCCTGCGCCGGCGAAACGACGGCCATCAGCGCCGCCACTGCGGCTCCCCGCACCAAAATCTGTCGCATCTTTATCCTTTGTCAGTCCCACCCGTTAACCATCAAACGTCCATAACGCGGCCGGGGACGCGAGCCAAACCCCTTTCGGCGCTTTGCCTCGACAAAAGGGTCGGTTGTGGAGTGTCAGCGCGCCGGGGTCGCGGCTGGCGCGGCGGCGCTGTCGCTGCCCTGCGCGCGGGCGAGCAGGTCGGCGGGCTTCAGCGATATATTCTTGATCAGCGTGTCGGCGGGGCCGATCTGGCCGACGTCGCGGCCGCCGACCGTCACCTTGATCGCCTGCGGGATGCTGGTGCGCAGGGTGAACTGCTGAATATAGGCGGGCGGCACTTCATAGGTTTCGCCGGGATCGAGGGTGCGCCAATTCTCGGTCTTGCCCGTCGCATCGTCGAAGCCGATCCACACTTCGGACAGGCCGGTCAGCACGACCGGTGCGTCCGCCGCGACCGGTCCGGGGGCGGGCTTGGTCACCGTCGCGTCCGCAACGGTCGCCGGCGCTTCGGACGCATCGGCGTCGCGGTTCTGGGCCGCGATCAGCGCATCGTCGGGTTCGACCGACAGAAAGCGCCAGACGCCATAAGCCGAAACGAGCAGCGCGGCGACGATCGCCAGCGTCCAGGCGAGGCGCGCGGTCGGCAGGCGCGCGGGGTCGGTCGGCTCATAGGCTTCATAGGCCGGACGCGCGGCATATTCGTCTTCTTCGAGTTCGCGGCGGACGGCGGCGCCGATTTCGGCTTCGGGCAGGTCGACCGCGCGGGCATAGGCGCGCGCGAAGCCGGTGACATAGGTGCGTCCCGGCAATTCGGAGAAATCGGACTTTTCGATCGCTTCGAGGTGGCGCTGGGTGATCCGTGTCCGCGACGCGACGTCGGCGAGCGACAAGCCGGCGGCCTCGCGCGCCAGCCGCAATTTGTCACCGGTGCGCGTAATCGCCAGTTCGCCCTGTTCGGCGACCTCTTCGTCTGCCATTCCTGTCTCCGTACCAGCCGCGTGCAACCCTTGGTGCGACCGTGCCCGACCATTCTTCGCACCGACGGTGCGGCCGAGTCAAATGAAGTTCGGCGAATGACGGATTGAAAAGGTGCCGGATCGCCAACGGTCCGCGAACGTGCCGAAGTCGGTGCGTCGTCGAACCATAAATGCGCGTGTCCCCGCGAAGGCGGGGACCCATCTCCTGGCGGTTCGATCTTGCCTCAACCGAAGATGGGCTCCCGCCTTCGCGGGAGCACACCGGTTTCTCAATCAGGAACGAATATCAGGAAGGGAGCGAAGGAAATCACCGTTAGAGCACATATTTGCTGAGGTCGGTGTCGCCGACGACATCGGCGAGCTGGCGGTCGACATAGGCGGCATCGATAGTCAGCGTTTCGCCGCTGCGATCCTCGGCGGTGAAGCTGATATCCTCGACCAGCCGCTCCATCATCGTCTGCAACCGGCGGGCACCGATATTCTCCACCGTTTCATTCACTTCGGCCGCGAGCTTCGCGACGCGTGCGATCGCGTCGGGCTGGAAGTCGAGCGTGACGCCCTCGGTGGCGATCAGCGCCGCATATTGTTCGGGAAGCCCCGCCTTCGTCTCGGTGAGGATGCGCACGAAATCCTCTTCGGTCAGCGCGCCCAGCTCGACGCGGATCGGCAGGCGGCCCTGCAGTTCGGGCAGCAGGTCGGAGGGCTTGGCGACGTGAAAGGCGCCGCTCGCGATGAAGAGGACATGGTCGGTTTTCATCGGGCCATATTTGGTCGCAACGGTCGTGCCTTCGATCAACGGCAGCAGGTCGCGCTGCACGCCCTCGCGGCTCACCGATCCGCCGCGCACGTCGCTCACCGCGATCTTGTCGATCTCGTCGAGGAAGACGATGCCGTTCGCTTCGGCATCGGCGAGCGCGACGCGCGCGACGTCGTCCTGGTCGAGGCGCTTGTCCTGCTCCTCCTCGATCAGCCGCGTCGCGGCTTCGTGCACGGTCAGCTTGCGGCGCTTCCTGGGCGGGCCGCCCATCGCCTTGCCGAGCATGTCCGACAGGTTGATCATGCTCATCTGACCCGGCTGGCCGGGTAATTCGAAGTTCATGCTCGGCGCGTCGGCGACCTCGATCTCGACTTCCTTGTCGTCGAGATGGCCCTCGCGGATGCGCTGGCGAAAACTTTCGCGGGTCGCCTCGCTCGCGCCTTTGCCGGTCAGCGCGTCGAGCAGCCGGTCCATCGCCGCTTCTTCGGCGGCGCCGCGCACCGCCTCGCGCCGACGATCCTTTTCGAGGCGCACCGCCTCTTCGACGAGGTCGCGCGCGATCTGTTCGACATCGCGGCCGACGTAGCCGACCTCGGTGAACTTGGTGGCCTCGATCTTGATGAAGGGGGCGTCGGCGAGCTTGGCGAGGCGGCGCGAAATCTCGGTCTTGCCGCAGCCCGTGGGACCGATCATCAGGATATTCTTGGGGCTCACCTCGTCGCGGAGCTCGGGTGCGAGCTGCTGGCGGCGCCAGCGGTTGCGGAGCGCGACGGCGACCGCGCGCTTCGCCGCGTCCTGGCCGATGATATGCGTGTCGAGCGCGGCGACGATCGCCTTCGGGGTCAAATCCTTGTTCATGGGGGTCAAGCCTGAATGTCGATGGTTTCGAGGGTCGTCTGATCGTTGGTATAGACGCAGATGTCGGCGGCGATCGCCATCGCCTTCTTCGCCAGCACCTCGGGGTCCTTTTCATAGTCGGCGAGGGCGCGCGCGGCGGACAGCGCATAATTGCCGCCCGATCCGATCGCGGCGATGCCGCCCTGCGGTTCGAGCACGTCGCCGTTGCCGGTGATGACCAGCGTCACATCCTTGTCGGCGACGATCATCATCGCCTCAAGATTCCTGAGATATTTATCGGTGCGCCAGTCCTTCGCCAGCTCGACCGCGGCGCGCAACAGCTGGCCGCCATGGCGTTCGAGCTTCGCCTCGAGCCGCTCGAAGAGGGTGAAGGCGTCGGCGGTCGCGCCGGCAAAGCCCCCGATGACGCTGCCGTCGTGCAGGCGGCGCACCTTGCGCGCATTGGGTTTCATGATCGTCTGGCCCATCGACACCTGGCCATCGCCGATGACGACGACTTTCTCGGGCGTGCGGGCGGTCAGGATGGTGGTGCCGTGCCACGGCGCGGCGCTGGTCTGTTCGCTCATGCCGCGCGATATGGGGCAGGGGGCATGGCGTCGCAAGGGCAGGCCGCGCCTTCCTATGCGAGCAGCTTCCACCCCAGCGTTTCGCCCGCGTGGAAGGGAACGACCTCGCCGATGCGCCCCGGAACATGCGTCTCGCCGCGTTCGAGGGTGATCGTGCCCGTGTTGAGTGGCAGGTCATAGAAGCGCGGGCCATGCTCGCTCGCGAAACCTTCGAACTTGTCGAGCGCGCCGTCCTCGTCGAACGCCGCGACATAGGATTCGAGCGCATAGGGCGCGTTGAAGATGCCCGCGCAGCCGCACGGCGCTTCCTTGGTGTGGACCGCGTGCGGCGCGCTGTCGGTGCCGAGGAAGAATTTGGGCGAGCCCGAGGTTGCGGCGGCACGCACCGCAAGGCGGTGCTGCTCGCGCTTGGCGACGGGAAGGCAATAGGCGTGCGGGCGGATGCCGCCGACGAGCATCGCATTGCGATTGATGTGCAGATGCTGCGGCGTAATCGTCGCGGCGACGTTCGCCGGCGCCTCCGCGACGAACTGCGCGGCCTCTGCCGTGGTGATATGCTCGAAGACGATCTTGAGCTCGGGGAGCCGTGCGACGAGCGGCGCCAGCGTGCGCTCGATGAACACCGCTTCGCGATCGAAGATGTCGATGTCATGGTCAGTGACTTCGCCGTGGATCAAGAGCGGCATGCCGATGTCGGCCATGCGTTCGAGCACGCCCATGATGTTCGCGACGTCGGTGACGCCATGCGCGCTACCCGTCGTCGCGTGCGCGGGATAGAGCTTCGCCGCGGTGAACACGCCCTCTGCGTGCCCGCGTGCCATTTCGTCGGCATCGCTATGGTCGGTCAGATAAGCGACGATCAGCGGGGTGAAGTCATATTCGGCGGGCACCGCGGCCTCGATCCGCTCGCGATAGGCGATGCCCTCGGCGACGCTCGTCACCGGGGGCGAGAGGTTCGGCATCACGATCGCGCGCGCGAACTGGCGCGCGGTCCAGGGCGCGACATGCGCGAGCATCGCGCCGTCGCGCAGGTGGACGTGCCAGTCGTCGGGACGGCGGATGGTCAGACGGTCGGTCATGGCGGGCCTTTGGGCAGATCGTGGCTTGGCTTTGGCTGCGGCGTCCCTAGATTATCGTCATGGCCAATACCACCCTTCACGATCGTGCCCTCATCCGCCTGTCGGGCGAGGACGTCCGCGGCTTCCTGCAGGGGCTCGTGACCAACGATGTGTCGGGCAGCCTGCCGATATGGACGGCGCTGCTCACCGCGCAGGGGAAAGTCTTGTTCGACTTCCTCGTCTGGGGGGACGAGGCGGATCTGCTGATCGACTGCGAGCGGGCGGCCGCCGACGATCTGGTCAAGCGGCTGACGCTCTATCGGCTGCGCCGCACGATCACCATCGCACGCGACGACGGAATTGCCGTGCATTGGGCACCCGAAGGCGACCTTGGCGAACCCGATCCGCGACTCGCGGCGCTCGGGCAGCGTTGGCTCGGCCCGGCCGATGAAGGCGACGGCGTCCATGCCGCGTGGCGCGCGCATCGGCTGGCGCAGGGGGTGACCGAAGGCCGCGCCGAACTCGGCGACGGCACGACGCTGTGGCTCGAATGCAATGCGATCGAACTCAACGGCGTCAGCTTTTCGAAGGGCTGCTATGTCGGTCAGGAGAATACCGCGCGGATGAACTGGCGGCAGAAGGTCAATCGCCGCCTTGTCGTCGTGCCGATCGCCGATGCCGATGAGAAAAGACAGGTCATCGCCTATCCCGAGCTCGGCTGGGCGGTCGAACATCGCCGGGTCGAGGCGATCGATCCCGCAACGGCGCCCACCTGGCTGCGCGAGGGGCTGGTGACAACCGGCCCATGACGCGCTGCGCGCGGCGTGATAGGATGCCAGCCATGCGCCGATTGATCCTCCTTGCCGCGCTGGGCGCCGCGCTGCCGGCGGTGCCCGCGCACGCGGCCTGCGATGGGGCGCCGCCGCCGAGTCCGCAGGGCGCGCCGATCGTGCCCGGCTATGAGCCCGGCCCCGAAGCGCCGCCGTCGCCGCTCGCCGAACTCGCCGCCGATTCGCTCTGGAGCGCCCGCTTCGCGGCGGCCGCCGATGAATTGTTGCCGGCGCTCCTGTCGGGCGACGCGGCACGTTGGCAGCCGCTTCTGGGCGGGCCTTGGCTGAACGAGGCCGACCGCGCGAAGGTCGCTGCCCTGCTCGCCGACCAATGCGGTCCCTTTGTTCCCCTCGCTCAGGTGGCGCGCCCGCCCGTCCGCCGCATATATGGCTGGTCGGTGCCCGCTTCCTATTCGCCTGCCGAGCGCGCCGAGATCGCCGCGCGGCCCGAGGCCGAAGCGCTCGTCTGCTGGTCGGCGCAGCCGCGGGATGCGGCGAGTTGGCCGCAGACCGCTGCCGAGGCGGACAATCGGCCGGGGCGCCCTTATGCCTGCGCGCGGATCGTCTATTCGGTGCGCGACGGCACCCCGCGCTGGCGCGCGTTCGTCGAGGCGCCGGCTTAACCAAAAGCCAATATTGATCGCCTAAACCTCGCGCCATGATCGGGCGTTTCCTGGGACTCGCCGCGGTGATCGCGGTGGTATCGGTCGGCGTGGCGGGTGTCGCTGGCCGCTCGACGAGCATGAATGCCGCCCGGACCGCCGATGCGGGCGGCGACGACAATGGCAATTGGACGACCGAAAAGCGCCAGCATGGCGGCTGGTCGGGCTCGCCGCGCAGCGCGCGCAGTTCAGCGGGCGAAGCGCGGCTCGCGCGGGCAGGGGATTCGCATTTCTATGCCGACGCCAATGTCGACGGCACCAATATCCGCATGATGGTCGACAGCGGTGCCTCGATCGTCGCGCTGACCCGCCGCGATGCCGAGGCGATCGGGATCGACGTCGATTCGCTGCCGATCGCGGGCAGCGCCAATACCGCAGGCGGGCTGGTGCCGGTGCGCCCGGTTATGCTCGACAGCGTCGACATCGAGGGGATCGAGGTGCGCGGCGTGGAGGCGGCGGTGCTCGACGCCGACATGGGCGTTTCGCTGCTCGGGCAGAGCTATTTGTCGAAGCTCGACGCAGTGAACGTCGAAGGCGATACGATGACGCTGCGGTGATTGGCTGGATCGGGGTGGCCAGTTGCCATCGCCGTCTTCGGTTATCGTGAGGTGGTCCGCGTCGTCGTTCCAAAGTTCAGCAAAGTTCAGTCTTGTGCAGCCGCCGATGGGTGGCATTCGCCGAATCTGTCGCGCCGGTTCCCGCCCGCATCCGTAAAGCCGGGCCGTGACCGCTTTTATCCACCTATCGAAAGAGCCGAGACGAAGGCTGGCACAGCCGAACCATGTAGGACAGCGGTTTTTTGTGGCGGGTGTCAGACTTGAGGTGGATTCGAGACGTTGCGCCAACCCCTCCTCTTCAGAGGAGGGGCAGCGAGACTTACGCGCTTTGCGCGTTAGTCGCAGCGGGGTGGTGCGCCTTCACCGATGCCCACCACCGGCGTCGGGTGAACGGTCCCCCGGACTGTTCAGGTCGGTCCGGGGGACCGACCGACCCGACACCCCCCTCCTCTGAAGAGGAGGGCTTAAGAAGGGCGGCAACCGGTTGGATGCCGCCTTTCCAAACATTTCGCGCAGAGACGCAGAGAACGCAGAGATTTTCACGCTTGCCCTCTGCGTTCTCTGCGTCTCTGCGCGAATCTGGTGATGGCCTGATGGCAACAACCGGTCGATCCCCGCCGCTCGCCCGCATCCACCGGACCGCCCCGCCTCCTGCCCGCCCTTGCCATCCCGGCGGCTTTTCCCCACATCACCGGCCATGAACGCTTCCAATCCCCCGCTGCGCGCCGCGATCGTGCCCGTCACCGCTTTTCAGCAGAATTGCACGCTGCTCTGGTGCACCGAGACCAACAAGGCGGCTTTCGTCGATCCCGGCGGCGATCTCGACAAGCTGAAAGATGCGGTCAGGCAGACCGGGGTCGAGGTCGAGAAGATCCTCGTCACCCACGGCCATATGGACCATTGCGGACAGGCGGGCGTGTTCGCGAAGGAGCTGGGTGTTCCGATCGAGGGGCCGCACGAGGACGACCGCTTCTGGATCGAGCGGCTCGGCGAGGATGGCGCGCGCTTCGGCATGACCGGAGAAATATTCGAGCCCGACCGCTGGCTCAACGACGGCGATACGGTCACCGTCGGCAATCTTTCGATCGACGTCATCCATTGCCCGGGGCACACGCCCGGGCACGTCGTCTTCTATCACAAGCCCTCCAAACTCGCGATCGTCGGCGACGTGCTGTTTCAGGGGTCGATCGGGCGCACCGATTTTCCGCGCGGCGACCACCAGCAACTCCTCGCGTCGATCACGCAAAAGCTGTGGCCGCTCGGCGACGACACGGTCTTCCTGCCCGGGCACGGACCGCACAGCAATTTCGGGGCCGAGCGCCAGACCAATCCCTTCGTCAGCGACGAAGCGCTGGCGTAGCTGCACGCCTGGGTTTGGAAGCCCGTGTGTCCCCGCGGAGCCGAAGGCGGCGCGTAGCGCCAACGCGGGGACCCATCTCCGACCGGTTCAAGATGGCACAGGCAGGAGATGGGCTCCCTTCGCGGGAGCACACCTTCCCTATTGCGGCGCGACGATTTCGGTTTCCTGCACCTCGGTCGCGACGATCGTCGTCGGGGTAAGATAGACCGCGAGCAGCGCCGCGATGGCGAGACCCGCCTGCACAAGCATCGTCACGAGCGTGCCGGTGGCGCGCGCCCAGGTCTTTCCGTCCATGCCGATCGCGTGGAAAATGCGCGCGACGAGATAGATGGCGCCGACGGCCCATAGCCAGATCGACGAACCGAGGCCGAGTTCGACGAGGAAGAGCAGGATCAGCACGAAAGCGGTGTTTTCGACATAATTGCTGTGCGCGCGCATCCGCCGGATCACGCGTTCGTTGCCGCCGTCGCCGACCGACACTTTTTCTTGCCCGCGCACGCGCCCGACGCGCATCGCGAGCCAGATGTTGAGCAGCGCCGCCCCCGCGGCGATCGTCAGGCTGATCGGCAACATCGTCATTTCGCTTCCCCTCCCTTGGTCTCGCGCGCGCAGGACGTACGATGGTTGCGCGAGATGTGGCACTGTCCTAGGGAGAGGGCAAGCGCTCCAGTGGGGCTTGCCTTTGCGCGCGAAAACGCTATAGCCGCGCCCGATCCGGCACCCGACACCATCAGGCGTTGAGGCACCTTCCGGCGGAAGATTCTCCTGCAATATGAGCGGGAACAGCTTTCGGCGCGGCGGGCGGGCCAGTCGTTTCCCGGTAAGGGGGATGACAAGTCCGGGTTCGCCGATTTGTGATAAACAGTTGAGAATACAGGATATATCATGGCCGTCCCCAAGCGAAAAACATCGCCCTCGAAGCGCGGCATGCGTCGCAGCCACGACGCCCTGAAGGTCGAAGCCTATCAGGAATGCCCGAACTGCGGCGAACTGAAGCGCCCGCACAACCTCTGCAATGCCTGTGGCCACTACAACGGCCGCGAAGTGGTGTCGGTCGCCTGAACCCTAACCGGAGGGCGTATCGATGAGCCTGACACCGCGAATCGCGATCGATGCGATGGGCGGTGACGTCGGCGTCCGCGTCATGTGCGCGGGCGCTGCGATGGCGCGTCATCAGCACGAACGCCTGCGTTTCCTGCTTGTCGGCGACGAGACGCGGATCAAGGCCGCGCTCGACAATCACCCGAATCTGCGTGCGGCGTCCGAGATCGTCCATACCGACAAGGTCGTTTCGGGCGAAGACAAGCCGAGCCAGGCACTGCGCGCCGGGCGCGGCAGCTCGATGGGGCTCGCGATCGACGCGGTGAAGCGCGGCGAGGCCGGCGGCGCCGTGTCGGCGGGCAATACCGGCGCGCTGATGGCGATGTCGAAGCTCGCGCTGCGCACGATGCCGGGGATCGACCGGCCGGCGCTCGCGGCGCTCTTGCCATCGCTCGGCGACAATGACGTCGTGATGCTCGACCTTGGCGCCAACACCGATTGCGACGCGAACAACCTCGTCCAGTTCGCGATCATGGGCGCCGCCTATGCGCGCACCGCGATGGGGCTCGAGCGGCCACGCGTTGCGCTCCTCAACATCGGTACCGAAGAGCTGAAGGGCACCGACCAGATCCGCGATGCCGCGGCGATGCTGCGCGGCGCCGAAGGGCTGCCGATGGAATTCACCGGCTTCATCGAAGGCGACAAGCTGTCGCGCGGCCATGTCGATGTGATCGTCCATGACGGATTTTCGGGAAATATCGCGCTCAAGACGATCGAGGGGACGGCGCGCTTCGTCACCGATCTGCTCCGCCGTGCCTTTACTTCGTCGACGCGCTCGAAGATCGGCTTCCTGATCTCGCGCCCGGCGACCGAGCTGCTTCGCCACCATCTCGATCCGAACAATCACAATGGCGCGGTGTTCCTCGGCCTCAACGGCGTGGTGCTCAAGAGCCACGGCAGCGCCGATGCAAAGGGCGTCGCCAACGCCGTCCATCTGTGCGCCGAGCTGATCGAAAAGGACATCACGCGGCAGGTGACCGAGGACCTCGCCAATTTCCGCCACGAGAATGCGGCATGACGCGGCGCGCGATCCTGAAGGGCACGGGGTCCGCCCTGCCGCGCAAGCGCGTGTCGAACGCCGAGCTCGCCGAGCGCGTCGATACCAGCGACGAATGGATCGTCGAGCGCACGGGCATCCGCTTTCGCCATATCGCCGAACCCGACGAGACGACCGGCACGCTTGGCGCGGCGGCGGCGAAGGAAGCGCTCAAGGCGGCGGGGCTCGACGCTTCGGATATCGGACTGATCATCGTCGCCACCGCGACCCCCGATAATACGTTTCCGGCAACGGCGACCAAGGTGCAGGCGCTGCTCGGCGCGCCCGATTGCATCGCCTTCGACGTCGCGGCGGTCTGTTCGGGCTTTCTCTATGCGGTTTCGGTCGCCGACTCGATGCTGCGCACGGGCGCCGCGAACCATGCGCTGGTGATCGGCAGCGAGACCTTCAGCCGCATCCTCGACTGGGAGGATCGCACCACATGCGTGCTGTTCGGCGACGGGGCCGGTGCGGTGGTGCTGTCGGCCGAAGAGGTCGAGGACGATCGCGGCATCCTCGCGACGAGGCTGCACGCCGAGGGGCAATATTGCGACATGCTTTACGTCGACGGCGGTCCATCGACCACGGGCACCGTCGGCCACGTCCGGATGCAGGGACGCGAGGTATTCCGCCATGCCGTCACCAATCTGGCCGCGGTGCTGGGCGAGGTACTGGGCGACGTCGGACTGTCGGCGAGCGACATCGACTGGGTCGTCCCGCATCAGGCGAACAAGCGGATCATCGACGCGACGGCAAAGAAGCTGGGCCTGCCGGCCGAGCGCGTCGTGCTGACCGTCGACCAGCACGCCAATACGTCGGCGGCATCGGTGCCGCTCGCGCTCGATCTCGCGGTGCGCGACGGTCGGATCAAGCGCGGCGACCTGGTCGTGCTCGAAGCGATGGGCGGCGGCTTCACCTGGGGCGCGGCGGTCCTGCGCGTCTGAACTCGCCCAAAATAGCACTAATTTGGCGGTAATGGTCGGGCCGTCGCTTCAACTCTTCCGTCCATCCATTTCAGTTTGGTGGATTTCTTTGCCTTTGTTACAAATGGAATAGGGACTCGTGACGGTGGGGGACCGGCCACGGCCCGGCTTTGGCTATCGCTTCAGGAGGGGAAGAGACTATCATGGCTGCAGGAACGCTTACCCGCGCCGACATCGCAGCGCGGATCAACCAGCAGGTGGGGCTATCGCGCAACGAATCGGCGACGATCGTCGAATCGATCCTGTCGCACATGAGCGATGCGTTGGCCGAGGGTGAGAATGTGAAGATTTCGGGCTTCGGCACCTTCGTGCTGCGCGACAAGGCGCAGCGCATCGGCCGCAATCCCAAGACCGGCATCGAAGTGCCGATCCTGCCGCGCCGCGTGATGACCTTTCGCGCCAGCCAGGCGATGCGCGCGCGGGTGGCCGGCAGTTGACGGGATAGCGGCCCATGTCCGGCACGCGAGAGGGTGACGGCAAGGCGGCGGGAGCGATGCTCGCGATCGGCGAACTGGCGGACCGCATCGGGGTGCCGACACACGTCCTGCGCTATTGGGAAACGCGCTTTCCGCAGTTGAAACCGCTCCAGCGCTCGGGCCGCCGCCGCTATTACCGCGCCGACGATGTCGCGCTCGCCGAGCGCATCCACCATCTTCTGCATGTGCAGGGCTTCACCGTCGATGGCGCGCGCAAGGCGCTGACCGGCGGGCAGGAAGCGAGCGCCCCGGCGCCGCCGCTCGACACCGCGAGCCCGCCGACGGCGGCGCCGGCGGGGGTGTCGATTCAGGCGCTGGAATCCTTGCGCCGCCGTCTGGCGGCCGCGCTCGACGCCGCCTGAGCGCTCAATCCATCGCGGGCGACAGCGCGGGGTCGAGGTCGCGCGGGCGGATGAAATCGACGATGCGCGCCTGGCCGGCGTCGAGGTCGCGCCAGTCGGCGATGTCGAGCTCGAGCCGCGCGAGCGCCGAGGTCGGGAATTTCTCTTCGACCATCGCGCGATAGCGGTCGTCGGTGGTTTCGGGAACCAGCATCAGGATCAGATCCTCAAGCCCCGGATTATGGCCGCAGATCAGCAGATGCCGGGCGTCGCCGCCGCCGTCGCGCAGCACGTCGAGCAAGGTCGCCGCGGAGGCGAGGTAGATGCGCCGGTCCCAATGCGGCTCGATCGCCTCCATCCCCGCAGCCGGCTGGAAAATGTCGAGCGTCTCACTCACGCGGACCGCGGGCGAAGCGACGATGCGATCGACCTTATATCCCTTTCGCCGCGCATACTGACCGATGAGTTCGGCCCCGCGCTCGCCCCTTTTGTTGATCGGACGGTCGAAATCGCGTTCGACGGCGGCGTCCCAACCCGATTTCGCATGGCGCAGGATCGACAAACTCTTCAAAACCGCTCCCCATCATCCCCATAGAGCCTGTCTGATTGATATTTGCGCGCCGTGATTGCCGCAGGAAGCGTCCCGGCAAGGAGCGTTGCGCAGATCGGGCTGGTAGCCCGGACCAGCAACGCGACGCCGTCCGGGGCGCTTCCTGCGGCAACCCCGAGGGGCGGGCCGCTTTTGGCCGATCGCCGCGTCCTTCGTCGGTCCCTATGCTGTGGCATGGCTCCCTCCTCACTCCTCGCGCTCGGCCAAAATCGGCTCCGTCACAGCACGTAAATATCAATCAGACAGGCTCTAATCGGCCGCCTTGTGCCGCAAACTCATGACGGTGAAAAGGCGGCATATGCGCTGTCGCGATGGCGGACATTGGCGGCGGCGACGTGGTTCACTGCCTCGTCGAGCGGCAGGCGGCGGATCGGCGTCCCCTCGGGAAAGGCGCTGAGGAGCCGCGACGGGACGCTGGGGGAAAGCATCACGAACTGGCCGAAATCGTCGGCGCGGCGGATCAGGCGCCCGAAGGCCTGGCCGATGCGTCCGCGGATGACCATATCGTCGTAGCGCGAGCCGCCCTGCGCGGCGCGGCGCGCGGCGTGGAGGATCGTCGGGCGCGCCCACGGCACGCCCTCCATAATCACGAGACGCAGCGATTCGCCGGGCACGTCGACGCCGTCGCGCAAGGCATCGGTGCCGAGCAGCGAGGCGTGCGGGTCGGCGCGGAAAATGTCGACAAGCGTCCCGGTGTCGAGCGGATCGACATGCTGGGCATAGAGCGGCAGCCCGGCGCGCGCGAGCCGGTCGGCGATGCGCGCATGGACGATGCGCAGCCGCCGGATCGCGCTGAACAGCCCGAGCGCGCCGCCGCCCGATGCCTCGATCAGGCGGCTATAGGCGCCGGCGAGCGCGGGCAGGTCGCCGCGCACGATGTCAGTGACGATCAGCACCTCCGACTGGCGCGCATAGTCGAACGGGCTCGGCACCGCGAAATGCCGGACACTCGCGCCGATATGGCGCGCGCCGGTGCGGATGTCGGCATCCTCCCAATCGTCGGCGCTACGCCCGCCATTGCGCAGCGTCGCCGAGGTGACGAGCACGCCCTGCGCCGGACGATAAACGGCTTCGGCAACGGGACGTGCGGGGTCGAGCCAGTGGCGATGCAGCCCGCAGTCGAACTCGCGCCCGTCGTAGCGGTCGATCGCGAGCCAGTCGACGAAATCGGGATCGGCGGGACCGCCGACGCGCCCGAGCAGCGACAGCCAGCCGCCGAGCGTGTCGATCCGCGTGCCGAGGCTGTGCCGCGCGCCATCGACGCGCGCGCGCGCCTGGCCGTCGAGCCAATCGGGCGGGTCCTCGACGAGCGCGTCGAGCCGCTTGCCGAGTGCCATCAGCGGGCGCAGCAACGCCTCGATCGCGTCGCTCGCCCCCGCCGCGGCGGCGACCAGTTCGGGATCGGGATCGGCGAGTTCGGTTTCGAGGCCATAGCCGCTGTCGGCGGTCTTCGGATCGGCGCCCCGCGCATAAACCATCGCGCGCGCCGCGGCGAGCAGGCGCTCGATCGCACCCCAGGGCTGGTTCTCGGCAAGCCGGCCGAGCCAGCCGTCGCCGGGCAGGTCGCCCGCCGCCTGAATTGCCGCCTGAATCGCCTTGTCGCCCGCCTCGTCATAGCTTGCGACATCGGCGAGCCGCGCCGCGAGCCCGCGCCGCCGTCCGCGTGCCTTGCCCTCGGGACCGAGCACCCAGCGGCGGATCTCGATCGCCTCCTGCCCGGTCAGCGCCGCCGCGAACATCGAGTCGGCGGCGTCCCACAGATGATGTCCTTCGTCGAAGATCAGCCGCGTTGCGGGCGCGCCGCCATCGCGCGGCCGCGCCGCCTGCACCATCGTCAGCGCATGGTTGGCGATGACGATGTCGGCCTGCGCCGCGGCGCGCGTCGAGCGCTCGATGAAGCATTTGCGGAAATGCGGGCAGCCGGCATAGATGCACTCGCCGCGCCGGTCGGTGAGCGCGGTGGTGCCGTTGCGGCGAAAGAGCGCTGGCAGCCAGCCGGGCAGGTCGCCGCCGACCATGTCGCCGTCGCGCGAATAGGCGGCCCAGCGCGCGACGAGCTGCGCGAGGATCGCGGCGCGGCCCGAAAAGCCACCCTGCAGCGCGTCCTCCAGATTGAGCAGGCAGAGGTAATTTTCGCGCCCTTTGCGCACGACGACCTTTTCGCGGTGCAGTTCGGGGTCGGGATAAAGCCGCTCGGTCTCGCGCGCCAATTGGCGTTGCAGCGCCTTGGTGAAGGTCGAGATGCAGATGCTGCCTGCCGCCTGGTCGATCCACTGCTTGGCGGGCGCCAGATAGCCCAATGTCTTGCCGATCCCGGTCCCCGCCTCGGCGACGAGCATCTGCGGCGCATCTTTGCGCGCGCGCGGCGAAAAGACGGTGGCCATGGCCTGCGCATAGGCGCGCTGCCCCGGCCGCCGCTCGGCGCCGTCGCCGGTCAGCCGGTCGAGCCGCGCCGCGACGTCCTCCTCGTTCAGCGTCACCTGCCGCGGCTGCGGACGCGGCGGCGCTTCTTCCCATTCGGGGAGCCGCGCGAAGAGCCAGCGGTCGGATTTTTCGGGAGCGTCGAGGCGCGGCTGCACCAGCGGCGCCCAGGGCCAGCGTTGGCGCACGAGCGCCTGCAGGCTGTGCCACGCTCCTTCGCGCTCGGGCCAATCGGGAGCCTCGAGGCTCGACAGCATGGCGGTGGCGGCTTGCGGCAGAAAGGCTGCAACCGCATCTTCGGTCGGAGGCGGCGCGAGCTCGAGCGTGGCGGCAAGACCCGCCGGGGTCGGCACCGCGAAGCGCGCGGGATAGAGGAACGCGAAAAGCTCGAGCAGGTCGAGCCCCGAAAGCTCGGGATAGCCGAGCCGGTCGCCGGTGAGCGGCGCGCCGAGCAGCAGGTGCGGCGTCGCCGCCACCGCCGCGATCGCCTCGCCGCGCCCGACGCGCTGCGTGCGGCCGCCCGCGTCGCACAGCCAGATGCCGACATGGCTCGCGTGAATGGCGGGCAGGGAGAGAGGGGCGGGCGCCATCGCGCCACGCTAGGGACAAAAGAGGAACGCGGCAAGGGAGCGAACCACCGCCATTCTTTCATCCCCGCGAAAGCGGGGATTCAGGGCGAGGTCAGCCGACGCAGGCGCTGGACGCCCGCTTTCGCGGCGATGACAATGGAGGGATTCAACTCAATCCGCGTCGCCCGAAGCTGCCGTGGCGCTGACTCAGGAAAATTCGTGCCGGACCGCTCGGCGCCGCCTCGCGGGCGGCTTCGAGCGCGCGGAACAGTGGGCCATGCGTCAATTCGTAAGGAAAACGCACCCCCATGCGGTCATATTCGGACCACATCACCACGGCATAGACGATCTGCCCGCCATAGTGGATTTCGCAGCGCGACCGTTCGGGCAGGCTGGCGCCGTCGATGCGCGCGCCGGCTTCGGACAGGTCGGTGATGCGACCGTCGATATGGTTGAGGACGCCGTTGACAATCACATCGAGATCGACGGCAATACGCTTGCGCTCGCGCGGGAGGCGGGGTGGTGAGCTGGTCATGGCCACAGCTTGCCGCAACATGGTAAATATTCCGGTAACGATCGCTTCGCACCGGTCGCCACTTTTGCCTTTCGATTCGGCCCCGCTTGCCGCTATGGGCGCACGCATGACCGACTTGCATCTCCATCCTTCGCTGCGCGAACCGGCGCAAACGTCCAGAGCCTGGCCGTTCGAGGAAGCGCGCAAGCTGGTCAAACGCTATCCGCAGGGCAAGCCGGACGGCGAGGCGGTGCTGTTCGAAACGGGCTATGGCCCGTCGGGCCTGCCGCACATCGGCACCTTCAACGAAGTGCTGCGCACGACGATGGTCCGCCGTGCCTATGAAACGCTCACCGGCGGCGCGCCGACGCGGCTCGTCGCGTTCAGCGACGATATGGACGGGCTCAGGAAGGTTCCCGACAATGTGCCGCAGCAGGACATGCTGCGCGAGCATCTGGGCAAGCCGCTGACCGCGATTCCCGATCCCTTCGGCAAGTATGAGAGTTTCGCGCATCACAACAATGCGATGCTGCGCGAATTCCTCGATCGCTTCGGCTTCGAATATGAATTTGTCAGCTCGACCGAGCGCTACAAGGCTGGCGCGTTCGACGAGGCGCTCAAGAATGTCCTGCGCCACAATCAGGACATTCTCGACATCATGCTGCCGACGCTGCGTGCCGAGCGCGCCGCGACCTATTCGCCGATCCTGCCGGTCAGCCCCAAGTCGGGCATCGTGCTGCAGGTGCCCGTGACTGTCGTCGATGCCGATGCAGGCCTCGTCTCGTTCGAAGACGAGGGCGAGACGATCAGCCACTGCATCCTGTCGGGCGGTGCGAAGCTGCAATGGAAGGTCGACTGGGCGATGCGCTGGGTCGCGCTCGGCGTCGATTACGAGATGTACGGCAAGGATCTGACCGACAGCGGCATCCAGTCGGGCAAGATCGCCAGGGCGCTCGGCGGTCGCAAGCCCGAGGGCCTGATCTACGAAATGTTCCTCGACGAAAAGGGCGAGAAGATTTCGAAGTCGAAGGGCAATGGCCTGTCGATCGAGCAGTGGCTGAGCTACGGCAGCGAGGAAAGCCTAGCCTTTTACGCCTATCGCGAGCCCAAAGCCGCGAAGCAGCTCCATATCGGCGTCATCCCGAAGGCGGTCGACGAATATCTGCAGATGCGCGGGCAATATCCGGCGCAGGACGGCGACAAGAAGCTCGGCAACCCGATCCACCATGTCCATGTCGCGCGCGGCGAGCAGGTGCCGGACGCGGTGCTGCCGGTGACCTATGGGCTGCTGCTCAACCTCGTTGGCGTGATGGGGGCCGACGCGTCGAAGGAGCAGATCTGGCGCTATCTCGGCCAATATGTCGAGGGCGCCGATGCCGCGACCTATCCCGAGCTCGACCGGCTGATCGACAATGCGATGGCGTATAACCGCGACTTCGTCGCGCCGACGCTGAACCGCCGCAAGCCCGCTGGCGGCGAGATCGCGGCGCTTCGCGAGCTCGACGACAAGCTGGCCGTGCTGCCCGCCGACACTTCGGCCGACGACATCCAGAACATCGTCTATGAAATCGGCAAGAACGAAGCCTATGGCTTCGAAAATCTGCGCGACTGGTTCCGGGCGCTCTATGAAACGCTGCTCGGGTCGAGCGCCGGGCCGCGCATGGGCAGCTTCATTGCGCTGTTCGGGATCGACAATACGCGGCGGTTGATCGCCGAGGCTTTGGCGTAACGCAAGGCCTCCATTCCGTTCGTGCTGAGCTTGTCGAAGTACCGTTCTTCTCTTTGCTGCATCGAAGAAAAAGGACGACCCTTCGACAAGCTCAGGGCGAACGGAATTTGAATATGCCAGTGAATAGGAAGCAGGATCAATGATCGAAATCTTCACCACCGGCGGCACGATCGACAAAGTCTATTTCGACGCGCTGTCGGAGTTCCAGATCGGCCCCGCCGCGATCCCCGACCTGCTGCGCGAGAATAATGTTCTCGTTCCGCACCGCGTGACGCAGCTGATGCGCAAGGACAGCCTCGAGCTGACCGATGGCGACCGCGAGGCGATCCGCGCCGCGGTGGCGGCGAGCGACGCCGCGCATGTCCTCGTCACCCACGGCACCGACACGATGGTGGTGACCGGGCGGCTGCTCCAGTCGATTGCGGGCAAGACGATCGTGCTGACCGGCGCGATGCAGCCCGCATCGGTGCGCGCGAGCGATGCCGAGTTCAACGTCGGCTTCGCGCTCGCGGCGGTGCAGACCCTGCCGCCCGGCGTCTATGTCGCGATGAACGGGATGGTCTTCGATCCCGCGCGGACGGTCAAGGACCGCGCCGGCGCGCGCTTCGTCGAGCAGGATTGAGGGCTAACCCTTTGCCGTGACCTGCCGCAGCACGGCGGCATAGCCGGGCGCGATCGTCATCGCCTCATGCTTGCCCGCGCGGCCGAGCGCCGCGTGGACCTGCGGCAGGCGATAGCAGGGCACCCCCATGAACAGGTGATGCTCGGCATGATAATTCACCCAATATGGAGCGACCGTCGCGCGCTCGAGCCAGTTGGCGTGCGTCGTGCGCGCATGGGTGAAGGGGTCCTCGCTCCCCGTCGTCGTGCAGGCATGCTCGGCGATATTGCGGATACGCACATAGAGCTGGAAAGTCGTCGCCAGCGCGGCGAGCCAGAGCAGGTAGGGCGTCCAGCCATAGAGGAGCAGCGATGCGGCGAGCAGCACCGCCTGGACGACAAGGAAGCGCCCGACTGCGCGCGTCACCGCCATCGCGCCAGCCAGGTCGGCGGTCGGCGAGGTAAGGCCGTCGTCCGACTGCTTGTTGAAGGGCGTTCCGGCGCGCGTGCTGCCGCTCCCTCCGGCAGCGGCGCCGCGCAGCATCGCCTTGAGCCCGATCAGCGCATAGCCGAACTGCGCGCGGCGCTGCTTGAGGAAGGTCTGCCCGGTCAGGTCGCGCAGGATCTTGCGCCGCAGGCTGGCGCGCGTGGTCGGAAAGGGCTTCGACAGCGACAGGTCGGGGTCCTCGGCCTGCTGGGTGAATTTGTGATGCTGAAGATGATAGGTGCGATAGGCGATCAGGTCCGATCCGGTCGCCGCGCCGGTCAGCCACTGGCCGAGAAAATTGTTGATCTTGCGGTTCGGGTGCAGCGCGCCGTGCGCCGCCTCGTGCATCAGAATCGCGAGCCCAAGCTGGCGTCCGCCGACGAAGATGATCGCGAGCAGCCAGGCAAACGGATTCTGCGACCAGGCCGCGAGCCCGACAATCGCAACGGTGACGATCCACGCATGGGCAACGAGCCCGATGCCGCGCCACGGCGAGGCGCGGGTGATCGCGGCCCATTCGGCGCGGTCGAAAAAGCGGTCGGGCGGAAAGAGGCGAACGGCGGGCATGACGCAGCATAACAAGTTGCGATGCGAAACCAAAGTCCTTCCGTTTTGGCACAGTTTCGGGGGAAAATGCCCGACCGAGCATAAGGATTTGGAAACCCCGTTCTGACAGGGCTGCGACCGGGTTCAAAACAGCAGGAACGGCGGATTTTGAAGGGGAAGGAGACGATATTGCGGTCGTTCACTCGCGCGGCGGGGGCCGAGGAGTCGCTGCTCGCTTCGCCCCGGCTGGTCGCGCGCCTGATTCGCGTCGCCCAGCTCTGGCACTATGTACTCATCGGCCGCGTCATCGCCTTTTTCGCCTTTGCCTTCTTTCCCGGCATTTCGGGCTTTCTGCAGATGGGCTGGTACGCGCCCGTCCTCGGCGCCGGTATAGCGTGCGACGTGGCCCTGACCCTGATCGGGCAGGCGATGCGAACCCCTCTCGGCCGGTCGCTCGGGCACCCGCACCGGATCGCGGCGATCGCGATGGGCTTGATCGCGCTGGGCAGCCTCCTTTGCTCGACGGCGCTTTTTGCAGCGGTCGCAGTGCCCGACGAGCGCGTGATATTCGGCGCCTTCACCGCGATCCATTTCGGCGCGATCCTCGTCGCCGCGTCGGCCTCGTCGATCGCGCGGCCGGCCTTTTTCGCCTTCGCCGGCGCGAGCGCGATCGGCGGCGCGATCGGCGTCGCATCGTGGCCCTTTGCGATAGCGGGGCTGATCTTCCTCGCGCTGCTGATCGTCATGATGCGCGAAGACATCAGGCATCAGCGCCGCGCGACGCGCAATGCGCGCCTCGTCGTCAGCGAACAGCAGCGGGCGCTCAATCTGGTGCGCGATTTCGAACGCGCCGGGCGCGGCTGGTTCTGGGAAACCGACCGCTACGGCCAGCTCGTCTATATTTCGCCGACGATCGCCGCGAAGCTCGATCGGCCGCTCGCCGATCTGCTCGGCCGGCCGTTCACCGACCTGATCCGCAAGCGCGTCGGCCGGGACGAGAGCGAGGAGCGGACGCTTGGCTTCAGCCTGTCGTCGCGCACGCCCTTCAAGGAGCTGACGGTGCAGGCGGCGGTGCCGGGCGAAGAATGGTGGTGGTCGATCTCCGGCCAGCCGCTCAGCAATGAATATGGGAATTTTCAGGGGTTTCGCGGCAGCGGCACCGACCTCACCGAAAAGAAGAAGTCGGAGCGCGCGATCAATCAGCTCGCGCGCTACGACACGCTCACTGGCCTCGCCAACCGGCTGCACATCACCGATCTGCTCGAGCGCGCGCTCAAAAACCATATGGGCCAGCCGCAGCCCTGCGCGCTGCTGCTCCTCGATCTCGACCGCTTCAAGGCGGTGAACGACACGCTCGGCCATCCGGTCGGCGATCAGTTGCTCCAACAAGCTGCGGGGCGGCTGACCCAGATCATCGGCGACAAGGGACAGGTGGGCCGCCTCGGCGGCGACGAATTCCAGATCGTGCTGCCGCAGATCATCCAGCCCGAGAAGCTGGCGAGCATCGCCAATGCGATCATCCTTAGCCTTGCCAAACCCTTTGCGATCGAAGGTGAGCAGGTACGGATCGGCTCGTCGGTCGGGATCGCCGTGTCCGAAGGACAGGGCGTGGGAGCGTCGGCGCTGGTGCGCAACGCCGACCTTGCGCTCTATGCCGCGAAGGACGCGGGGCGCGGCGTCTATCGCTTCTATGCCGACGCGATGCACAATCAGGCGAGCGAGCGCAAGGCGATCGAGGACGCGCTGCGCGATGCACTCGCCAAGGACGAACTGACCCTGCTCTATCAGCCGATCGTCGACGTCCTGCGCGAACGGATCACCGGCTTCGAGGCGCTGATCCGCTGGCGCCGCGGCGACGGCGAGGTCGTCAGCCCTTCGAAATTCATCCCCATCGCCGAGGAATCGAATCTGATCGTGCCGATCGGCGAATGGATCATCCGCACCGCGTGCGACGCGGTCGCGCGCATCGGCCCGGGCTACCGCGTCGCGGTCAACGTCTCGCCGCGCCAGTTCGCCAACGAAAGGCTTCCCGCGACGATCATGAGCGCGGTGTCGGCATCGCGGATCGAGCCGGCGCAACTCGAACTCGAGATCACCGAGGGCGTGTTCCTCGACGAAAGCCCCGAAAATCTGGCGATGTTCCAGCGGTTGAAGCGCACAGGCGTGCGGCTGGCGCTCGACGATTTCGGCACCGGCTATTCGGCGCTCGGCTATTTGAAAAAGGCGCCGTTCGACAAGATCAAAATCGATCAGAGCTTCGTCCTCGGCGCCGCCGATCCGAACAGCATGAATGCCGCGATCATTTCCTCGATCGTCGGCCTCGCCACCGCGCTCGACATGGAAACGACCGCCGAGGGGGTCGAAACGCACGACGACCTCGCGCTTGTGCGCGGGCTCGGGTGCAGTCACGTCCAGGGCTATATCTATGGCAAGCCGATGGACCTGGACGAGATTGTCGCGCTGATCGACCAGAAGGACGGGCACGTCGTCGCGCGCGGCTACAAGAGCGCAAGGGCGCCGCGGCGGCACATATTGCGGACGATCGAGGTGGCGAGCGGCGGTCACAATTATGAGGCGCTCGTTCGCAACGTGTCGACCGGCGGCGCGCTGATCGAAGGATTGTGGAACGTGCCCGAAGACACGCCGTTGACCCTGGCGTTCGGCGGCGGGCTGCAGGTCGAGGCGCGCGCGCGCTGGTCGAACGGCAACCGCGTCGGCGTGCAGTTCGCCAAGGCGATCGAGCTCGAGACGCTGATCGGCAAAGGCGGGGCAGGGCGGGCGGGGGCGCGGCCCGCGGTAGGCCGTGCCGCCTGACGCGCGTCAGTCGGCGATCCGCCCGCGCGCCATCACCCAGTCGACTTTTTCGAGCGTGGTCACGTCGGACAGCGGGTTGCCCGATACCGCAATGATGTCCGCCGACAGACCGGGAGCGAGCCGGCCGACCTCATCCTCCATCGACAGCAGGCGTGCCGCGACGGTGGTTGCGCTCGCCAGCGCCTCGCGCGGGGTCAGACCCGCCTTGACGAGCAGCGCAAATTCGCCCGCGTTGCGGCCATGCTCGAACACGCCCGCATCGGTGCCGAAAGCGATCGGGACGCCGAGCGCCTTGGCCTTGCCGACCGCCTGTCCGACGGTGCCCAGGGTCATGCGGACCTTTTCCTCGACGGTGGGCGTATAGATTCCCTTGCCGAGCCGCTCGCGCACGCCCTCGAATGCCATCAGCGTCGGAACGAGATAGGTGCCCTTCGCCTTCATCACCCTGAGCGCCGCTTCGTCGGCGAAGGTGCCGTGCTCGATGCTGTCGATCCCCGCCGCCGATGCTGCTTCGATGCCGCGCGCGCCATGCGCGTGCGCCATCACCTTGAGCCCCAGCGAATGCGCGGTATCGGCGATGCTGGTCATCTCGGCGTCGGTAAAATGGGCGCCGAGACCGCGGCCCTGCTGCGACAGGACGCCGCCGGTCGCGGTGATCTTGATGACGTCGGCGCCGGCGCGCGAGGCCTTGCGGACCTTTTCGGCGCATTCGACGGCGCCGGTGCAGGTATAGCCCTGATCGAGCACCGCATGGATGTCCTCGCGAAAGCCGGTGACGTCGCCGTGGCCGCCGACGATCGAAAGCGGCGGGCCGGCCGCGACGATGCGCGGCCCTTCGATAAGGCCCTCGGCGGTGCCGCGCCGAAGGGCGAAGGCGGTATATTGCGCCGATCCCGCCTCGCGGACCGTGGTAAAGCCGGCCTTGAGCGTCAGGCGCGCATTTTTGGTGCCGACCACGACGCCCCATTCGTCGGGTTCGACAGCCTCGCTGCGAAAATCGCCCCCGGGGTCGCCGGTCAGGTGAACGTGGAGGTCGATCAGCCCGGGCAGCACGGTCTTGTCGCCGAGGTCGACGACTTCGGCGCCCGCCGGCGCTTCGGCGCGGCCAGCGGTGATCGAGGTGATGCGGTCGTCGGTGACGACGATCGTCGAGGGCCCCTGCACCCCCTTGTCGGCGTCGGCGATCAGTTTGCCGGCATAGATGACGGTGGTCCTGGCGCTCGCGGCGCCGCCCGTCGTCAGGGCGAGGGCCGCCGCGACGAGCATGGTGATCTTGCGCATATTGCTCCCCTTTTTCTGCGCAAGATCGTGGCGCGGCAGGGCGGGGAGAGCAAGTCCATAAAAGAAGGGCCGGCGCGGCGCCGGCCCTTCAGTGGGCTTCCGGTAACCGAAAGGAATATTACCAGAAGAAATCGTAGATCACGTCGACGACGCGGCCCGAGTAGATGTCGACGAGCAGCGCGTCGTCATAATAGCGGATCCAGCGATAATTGCCGTAAGCGGGCGGCAGGCGATAATACCAGGGATCGTCGATCCAGTAGCGTTGGCCATAGAAGAGCGAGCCCAGGGTGAAGCCGATGCTGAACCGCCGGTAGCCATAGTGCGGATAGGGCGAATAATAACGCGGCAGGCGGTAATAGCTGCGGTGGACGTTGCGATAGCCGCGCCAATCGTAGCGCCGGTCGTGGCGCCAGTCGCGGTTCCAGTTGCGCGACCGGTCGCCGCGATAGCGATTGTCGTTGCGGTTGCCGTCCCAGCGATGATCGTTGCGCCGGTCGTTGCGGTTCCAGTTGCGGCTGTCGTTGCGGTTCCAGTTGCGGCTGTCGTTGTGGTTCCGGTCGTTGCGGTTCCAATTGCGGCTGTCGTTGCGGCCGCGGTCATTGTTGCGACCGCGGTCGTTGCGATTCCAGTCGCGACTGTCGTTGCGGCCGCGATCGTTGCGGTTCCACTGCTCGCGCTGGCTGCGGTTACGGTCGTAGCCGCCATGGCGCCCGTCATTGCCGGCTCGCTCGCCGCGGCCGCGATGCGCGCTGGTCGATTGGGGCCGCGAAACCGCGCGGCGCTCGATATTCCGCTGCACCTGCGGCCGTTCGACGCGGCGCTGCTGATAGTGCGGGCGCGACGCGGGTCGGCTGCGCGCCTCGCCGCGATGGGTGCTGCGCTGCTGATGGCTCGCGCCCGAACCGCGGTGGCCGCGATCGCCGCGCTGCGCCGAATGCGTCGGGCTGTCGGGACGCGCAAAGGCGGGGCCGAGCGGCGTCAGGATCGTCGCTGCCATCAGCAGCCCGCCGAACATCTTCTTCATCTGATCGTCTCCAATTCATGTCCCGAGCGCTGGCACGCCAGCCGGGAAGATGAAGAGAGTCTTACCGATGACGAAATGAGTCGGTGCTGAACCGCGATGTTGCCTTCCGTTCAGCTTTGGCCCGCTCTCAGGTGCCGGGTGGGGGACGCAGCGCGGGCACGGCACGCGCCGCATCTTCGGGGCGGATGCCGGGCGGCGGCGCGGCGGCGATGCGTTCCTCGCCGCGCAACACGCGCCCGGCGCGGCGGATCGCGGCGCGGATGCGCGGATAGGTGCCGCACCGGCAGATGTTGGTCATCGCGGCGTCGATCTCGGCATCGCTCGGGCTGCTATTGCCGCGCAGTAGCGCCGCCGCCGCCATGATCATCCCCGACTGGCAAAAGCCGCATTGCGGCACCTGTTCGGCGACCCACGCCTGCTGCACCGGATGGCTGCGGTCGCGCGACAGGCCTTCGATCGTCGTCACGAGCCGCCCCTCGCACTCGGCGATGGTGACCAGGCAGCTGCGAATCGCCTCGCCGTCGATATCGACGGTGCAGGCGCCGCAGTCGCCGGTGCCGCAGCCATATTTGGTGCCGGTCAGGTTCGACGCATCGCGAAGCGCCCAGAGCAGCGGCGTGTCGGGATCCATGCGATATTCGACCGGGCGGTCGTTGACCGAGAATTTCGTCATAGCCGCCTTCGTAGCGGCGCCGCCGAATTAGTCACGCCAACTCGTGTCGATCTTGTCGACCTTGCGCACCATCGCGTCGAATTCGGCGCGACCGGCGCCACCGGGAATCTGCGCCTGATAAAGGTCGCGCTGATGCACCTTGACGACATCGTCGCCGATCAGGATCGGCTTGCCCATGCTCATGGTCGCGAGCTGGATTTCGCACGCGCGCTGGAGCGCCCAATATTTGATGAAGGCTTCGGGCAGCGTCTTGCCCATCACGACGGGGCCATGGTTCCGCAGCATCAGGATGCGCTTGTCGCCGAGATTTTCGAGCAGCCGTTCGCCTTCCTCTTCGCGGACGGTCACCCCCTCGAAGTCGTGATAGCCGATCTGGCCCATATAGTTGCACGCATAGAAGTTGGTCGGCTGCAGCCCGCCTTCGAGCGAGCAGACCGCCATCGTCGCGGTCGTATGCGTGTGAATGATCGCGTGCGCGTCGGGCAGCTCGCGGTGGAACAGGCTGTGCTGGACGAAGCCCGCCTTGTTGACGTGCCAGGGATTATCCTCGTCGACCTTGTTGCCGTCGATGTCGATCTTGATCAGGCTCGACGCGGTGACTTCGCTGAAATGCATGCCATAGGGGTTGATCAGATAGCTGCCGTCCTCGCCCGGCACCTTCACCGTGATGTGGTTGAAGATCATCTCGTCCCAGCCCATCATCGCGAAGATGCGGTAGCAGGCGGCAAGCTCCTGCCGCGCCGTCCATTCGGCTTCGCTATATTTGCTGTTGCGCTTGAGCTGGGTCGCCATGGCCTGATCCTCTTCACCTGTCCGTTTCGTCCTGCTACCTATGCCACAAGGCGAGGGGGCGGCACAATCCCGCGACGCGCGCGCGGTCCGTCGCGCGGGGGCTTGCATTTCGGTGCGAATCCCGGTAGTGGCGCTGCAACGGAACGTCGCGCTTTCGCGGCGCTCTTTTTATTGCCCGAATATCGATGGTCTTGGGCGGTCCGGATGTTTCCGGGAACCAAGGGCGTCGGGACGAACAGGAGACGACACGGCATATGCAGATCATCGTTCGCGACAACAACGTCGACCAGGCCCTTCGCGCGCTCAAGAAGAAGCTGCAGCGTGAGGGCGTGTATCGCGAAATGAAGCTGCGCCGTCACTACGAAAAGCCCAGCGAAAAGCGTGCGCGCGAGCGCGCCGCCGCCGTTCGCCGCGCCCGCAAGATGGAGCGCAAGCGGATGGAACGCGACGGGATCAAGTAAGACCGTCTTCCCGTTCGGGATCCTGATTCGAAAAGAGGGCGCTGCGGCAACGCGGCGCCCTTTTTCGTTTTCGGCGAAGCGATGACCGGAAACGACCGAAGGCCGACGTTCCTTTTTCGTCATCCCGGACTTGATCCGGGATCCATTCTCCCGGCGCTGCGCTTAATGGACCCCGGATCAAGTCCGGGGTGACGAAGATGGGGAAACGTCAGTTCCCCACCCCGAAGCTGTCGCCTCCCCCACTCCCCGCACACATTTGCCTCTGGACCCTTCCACGTCGGTCCGCCTATAGGCGGCGCCGACATTCGCGCCGGGTGGCGCCAGGGAAGGATCAGCGACGATGAGTGTGACGACGGTTCCATTGCGCCCGGTGAGCAAGGGCGGGCTGTGGCTGCTTTGGATCGGCCTCGCGGCGCTGGTCGCGCTGGCGGTCGGCGTCGCCTGGTGCCAGACGGTCCAGCACGGCACCACCGTCGAGGTCGTCAAGCCCGGCGAAGGCCCGAGCCCGACCGACGAGGACATGGTCCTCATCAAATATACCGGCAAGCTCGCCGACGGCACGATATTCGACCAGCAGGAACAGGCGCCGCTGCCCGTCGCCGGCTCGGTCCCGGGCTTTTCGAAGGCGCTCAAGCAGATGCAGCGCGGCGGCAAATACAAGATCGTGATCCCGCCCGAGGAAGGCTATGGCGATCAGGCCGCGGGTCCGATCCCGCCGAACAGCACGCTCTATTTCGACGTCGAACTGATCGACTTCCGCAACGCCGCCGAGGTGCGCGCGATGATGCAGCAGATGCAGCAAATGCAGATGCAGGGCGGCCCCGGGGGTCCGGGTGGTCCGCCGCCGGGCGCGCCCCGGCAATAGCAATGCCGTCGCCCCCGCGAAGGCGGGGGCCGCAGTCGGTCTTGCACAACGTCTGGCGGCCCCCGCCTTCGCGGGGGCGACGCTTCGATCAGAGGCGCGCCGCCGCTTTTCGTTTCGGCTGGCCGGTGGCATTGCGCTCGGCCTCGCGTTCGAGCGCGACCTTGGTCATCGCGACGAGCGGGTCGGCGAGGAACAGCCCGAGTATGCCGAGTAGCGTGCCGAGCAAGATCTGCGCGCCGAGGACCAGCGCGGGGGCCAGATCGACGGTCTGCTTGGCGACCATCGGCACGATGATATAGCCGTCGACGGTCTGGACGATCAGATAGATGGCGATCGCCCACAGGCCCGTGTCGGTGCCGGCCGAAAAGCCGACGAGGACGAGCAGCACACCCGACACGATCGCGCCGATGTTGGGGATGAAGGCGAGCAGGCCGGTGAGCAGCCCCATCAGAACCGCCATCGGAATCCCGACTGCGAGGCAGGCGAGCCAGGTGCCGACCCCCTCGACCGCCATGCCGAGCAGCCGCCCCGCCATCAGCCGGCGCAGGGTAAAGCCCATGCGCGCGGTGGTGATATAGAAATCCTCGCGCGCGCTCATCGGCAGCATCCACGCGACGCCGCGCTCATACAGCCGCGGCTCGATCGCGAGGAAGAGGCCGAGCACCATGATCATCACGAGGCTGGTCAGCGCGCCGACCACCGTGCCGAGCGCCGCGGTTACGCGCCCGACGGTGCCCGCCAGATTGTCGGTGATCGTCTTTGTATCGAGCTGGAGATTGCCCATCCCGTGATCGCTCGCCCACGCCGCCATCCGATCGATCTGCGCCATCACGACCTGTTGCAGCGTCGCGGCCTGGTCGGCGATCTGCGAGCCCGCGAACAGGATCGTCCACACCAGAAAGGCGGTGAGGCACAGGCAGACGATCAACAGCCGCCAGCCGCGCGCGATCGGCAGCGCGCGGCCGAGCAGGCGCGTGCCCCCGTCGAGCATCGCCGCCACGACGACCCCTGCGAAAATCAGCAGGATCGGCTGGATCAGCACGATGCACGCGCCGATCAGCAGCGCGAGGCCGAGCCAGACGCTCGCCTTGACGAGTTCGGTGCGGACGAGCTGGTTGCGGATTTCGGTCGGGCCGGGCGCCTGGCTATCCGCCCTTTCGCGCGATCCTGCCGTTTCCTTCCGTTCCGCCATCGCCGTCACTCCGTGGTTGCGGCCTCTTCACGCGGCGGATGAAGATCGGTTCCGGCGCGGCCCGACCGCAGCCCGCGGAGCCAGCTCAGCGGGTTGTACCATTCGGTGGTGCCGTCGGTCGAAAAGCTGATGATTTCGGCGCGGCCGGCGATCGCCTCGAACGGAACCGGGCCGCCGAGTCCCTTCATCGCGACGGGGACGCGGCTGTCGGCGCTGCCGTCGCGGTTGTCGCCCATCAGGAACAGATGATCCGCGGGCACCTTGATCGGGCCGTAATCGTCGGTGACATAGCCTGGCCCCATGTCGATCGTGTCGAAGGTC
>Ga0180219_1000057_pt1 | contig 163618 bp, 156 predicted proteins | sample eDN3rd30CBELigMG_FD_151338 | JGI IMG/M metagenome (GOLD analysis project Ga0180219, IMG submission 151338) | Enriched Miracle-Growth compost microbial communities from Emeryville, California, USA - eDNA 3rd pass 30_C BE-Lig MG (version 2)... ...
CTCGGTGCTCTGCCCCGCCGCGGTGAAGACCGGCATCTTCCTGTCAGGCCGCTCCCGGCCGGAACGCATGGGCGGCGCCTTCCAGCGCGAGGAAAGCGAACAGTTTTCACACCTCCTCAACGAAGGCTTCGAGCCTGACGTGATCGGCGAGCGGGTCCTGCGCGCCATCAGGCATCGCGAATTCTTCATCTTCACCCATCTCTGGCCGCGCGAACTGCTGCAAGCGCGACACGACCGCTTGATGCAGGCCATCGACGAGTGCGGCAAATGGATGGAAGAACAAGGCATCAAGCCGACGGAAGACTGATTGCCATTATCACATCACCGATCGCAGAAAGATAAGCCGACATGCATTTCTCGTTTTTTCATTTGATGCCCTGGACGGACCTGCCGGAAGCGCCGACGCAATGGCCGGCGCGCAATGCGCCGTTCAACCCCGAGCGGGGCACGGAACTGTACGACACCTATATGTCGACCATGGCGCATGCGGAGGCCTGCGGCTTCGACTGGGTCGGCGCCAACGAACATCACTTCTCGCCCTACAGCATGATGGCGAATTGCAACCTCGTCGGCGCGGCGATGACGCAGCGGACGAAATCCATCAAGCTCGCCATGCTCGGCAATCTGCTGCCCCTGCTCAATCCGGTGCGGGTCGCGGAAGAATACGCCATGCTTGACGTGATGAGCGGCGGCAGACTGGTGGCAGGCTTCGTGCGCGGCATCCCGCACGAATATATCGCCTACAATGTCTCGCCCGACGAATCGCGCGGCCGCATGCGCGAAGCGCTCAACATCATCCTCAAGGCCTGGACCGAGCCGGAGCCATTCGGCTGGGAGGGCGAGTTCTATCAGTACCGCGCCATCTCGATCTGGCCGAAGCCGCGCCAGACGCCGCATCCGCGCATCCTGATGTCGGCGAGCAACCTCGAATCTGCGCAGTTCGTCGGCGAGTTTCCTTCCATGGTCGGCCTGACCCTGGTCGGTGATCTCGACGTGGCGCGCTCGATCATCGACAGCTTTCGCGAAAGCGCCAATGCCCATGGCCGCAACCCGAGCCCGGAGGATATTCTTGTCGGCCAGCAGACCTGCATCGCCGATACGGATGAAGAAGCCGAGGAACGCATGGCAGAGGCGCTCGCCTATTTCCATGGCGTGCTGATGCGCCCGCAACAGGATGCGCAGCGCATCGTCATCCAGAAATCGCGCTTCTTCGGACAGGAAGGCGCCGGCGACTATTTCATGAAGCGCTTGCAGACCCTGAAGGGCCGCACCATCAAGCAACAGATCGAGGCCGGCTCGATCCTCTGCGGCAGCCCGCAGACGGTGGTGAAGCAGATCAAGCGGCTGAAGCAGCATCTCGGCACCGGCCATATCAACATGAATATGAAGCTCGGCACCATGCCGGATTCAGCCGTCATCCACGGGATGGAGCTGTTCCGCGACAAGGTGCTGCCGGAAGTGCGGGCCTTGTGAGCTGCCGATTTCAAAGAACAACCAACGGATCGATCACGTGACAGAAATTTCCTTTTCGACGCGCGACGTCGCGCTCTCCAGCGGCCCCTTGCGGGTGCGCAGCGGCGGCAAGGGCCGCCCCCTCGTCCATCTGCACAGCACCGCCGGGCCGCGCGAGACGAAGGTGCTGGAGGCGATGGCCGACCATCATCTTGTGCATGCGCCTGTCATGCCGGGCTTCGACGGCACGGCGAAGCACGCGTCCGTGACGACCATCATCGGCCTTGCCGATCTGGTGGCCGGATACATCAGCCAGGAATGCGGCGGTGAGGCCGACGTCATGGGTGAGAGCTTCGGCGGATGGATCGGCCTGTGGCTTGCTGCGCGTCACCCTGCACTGATCGGCCAGCTCGTGCTCGAGGCGCCGGCGGGCCTGCGCCGCAAGGAGCTGATTGCGGTGCCGAAGGACGATGCGCATCTGTTCAGCATGCGCCATGCGGTGCCGGAGAATGCGCCGAAGGAGGCCAATCCGGAGACCCGCAAGGCCAATCGGCAGGCGATGCAGGACTATGCCCAGGGCGTGGAGTTCGACGAACCGCTCGCCGGCAAGCTCGGCGACATCAAGGCGCGGACGCTCGTTCTGATGGGCTCACAGGACGGGATCATCCCGCGTGACAGTGGTCACATTCTGAAGGCGGGCATTCCGCAGTCGCACCTGACCTATATCTGGGGTGCGGCGCACGCGATCGAGTTCGATCAGCCGGCACGCGCGAGCGCGCTCATTCTCGACTTCCTCGATCGCGGCGAAAGCTTTCTGGTGCGTCAGGCGGCTGGAGCCGCCTGAGATACTAGCATAAGCCGTAGTGTCATTCCCGCCAAGCGAAGCGCAGAGCGGGAATCCAGGAGCAACGTGACGGCTCGACGTCGCGGTCCTTGGCTCCTGGCTTCCCGCTCGCGCCTGCGGCGCGTCGGGAATGACAGTGGTGGCTACCGCACGCTGACGTTCATCTCGCCGATCTTCTCGATCCAGGCGTGCATGACATTGCCGGACTTGACCTCGCTCACGCCTTCGGGTGTGCCCGTCATGATGATGTCCCCGGGATAAAGCGAGTAGATGGCCGAAGCGCGAACGATCAGATCGCGGACATCGACGACCAGGTCCTTGGTGTTGGCGCGCTGGCGCACTTCGCCGTCCACCTCGATGCCGAACTCCAGCGAGTCGGGATCGGGAACTTCATCGGCGGTAACGAGCCAGGGGCCAAGCACCGAATAGGTGTCGGCGGACTTGCGCCAGCTGCGATCTTCCGTGCCGCGCACCACCATGTCGAGCCCAATGGCATAGCCAGCGACGTGATCGAGCGCCTTGTCGCGCGAGATGTTCTTGCCGCCCTTGCCGATAATCAATGTCAGTTCGACCTCGTGGTCGTTGCGCCGATCGGGCCAATGCAATTCGACCTTTTCGCCAGCACCGATGAGGCCGGTTTGCGACTTGAGGAAGAGGCCCATTTTATCGATCGGCGTGGCAAAGCCTTCAAAGGTCGGCATGTGGACGCCGTGGTGGATCGCCGGGTCGTGCGCCTCCTTCGCATGCAGCAAGTAGTTGACCGGCGCGGCGATGACGCGCGGCGGATTGGCGACCGGCGAGTCGAGCTTGACCGAAGCGAGCGGCACCGATTTGGCCGTCTTGGCGGCCTCGCGGATGGCCGGCAGCAGCTTGTCCAGATTGGCGATGAACTGGTCGCCGATCGGCACCGGCCAGCGCAGCGGCGGCAGGGCATCGAGCACGCTGGTGACATCGCGCACGACATCGCCCTCGACCACACCGAGGCGACCATCGTTAAAGCGGCAGATTTTCATGGGTTGCTTCTTCCGGGCTTGGCGCCGTGCGGCGCGTGTTCATTCGATCCGCAAGCGGCCTAGCGAATCAAAAGCCGCTTGGCAAGAATTTCGCTGGCCCACTGGCGATGGGCCGTTTCCCAGATGCGGCGATTGCAATGCCGAGCTTCAGGCAGCGTCGCCGTCGGTGAAAGGCCGCGCACGAAAGCGCGCGTATTTGCGCGTTGCCGGCAGCCGTATGCAAAACGCCGGCTCCGCCTCCGCTGCTCAGTTTAAATTCAATAAGAATCAAATGATTAGCATTTGCACCGCCGCCTCGCCGCTTTGCCGGCCTGAATTTGCCGGCGCGCAATGCCCTGGAAAGCGCCGTCGCGGCAAGAAACAGCGCGTTTTCAACCCTTCCCCCACCTGTTGGGGGGTGCTATCCCCGCGCCATGACTACCCATAGAATCGAAAATATCCGCAATTTCTCCATCGTCGCGCATATCGACCATGGCAAATCGACCCTGGCCGACCGGTTGATCCAGACCACCGGGACGATGGCCGAGCGCGACATGGTCGAGCAGGTGCTCGATTCCATGGATATCGAGCGCGAACGCGGCATCACCATCAAGGCGCAGACCGTCCGGCTGGAATACAAGGCCAAGGACGGCAAGGATTACATCCTCAACCTGATGGACACGCCCGGCCACGTCGACTTCGCCTACGAGGTCTCGCGCTCGCTGGCCGCCTGCGAAGGCTCCCTGCTGGTGGTCGACGCCTCGCAGGGCGTGGAAGCTCAGACCCTCGCCAACGTCTATCATGCGCTCGATGCCGGCCATGAGATCGTGCCGGTGCTCAACAAGGTCGACCTGCCGGCGGCCGAACCGGAGCGCGTGAAGGAACAGATCGAGGATGTGATCGGCCTCGATGCGTCCGACGCCGTGCCGATTTCGGCGAAGACGGGCCTCGGCATCGACCTCGTGCTGGAAGCCATCGTCAATCGCCTGCCGCCGCCGCAGGGCGATGAAACCGCGCCGTTGAAGGCGCTGCTGGTCGATAGCTGGTACGATCCCTACCTCGGCGTCGTCGTGCTGGTGCGCATCATCGACGGCGTGATGAAGCGCCACCAGAAAATCAAGATGATGGGCACTGACGCCTATTACGAGGTCGAGAAGATCGGCGTCTTCAGTCCCAAAATGAAGGACATGCCGCAGCTCGGGCCGGGCGAGATCGGCTTCATCACCGCGCAGATCAAGCAGGTCGCCGATACCCGCGTCGGCGATACGATCACCGAGGAGCGCCGCGAGACCGCCATGGCGCTGCCCGGCTTCAAGCCGGCACAGCCGGTGGTGTTCTGCGGCCTCTTCCCGGTCGACGCCGCCGACTTCGAGGACCTGCGCGCCGCCATGGGCCGGTTGCGCCTCAACGATGCGAGCTTCTCGTTCGAGATGGAATCCTCCGCCGCGCTCGGCTTCGGCTTCCGCTGCGGATTCCTGGGCCTGTTGCATCTGGAGATCATCCAGGAGCGCCTGCACCGCGAGTTCAACCTCGACCTGATCGCGACGGCGCCCAGCGTCATCTACAAGATCCACATGAACGACGGCGAAGTGATCGAGATGCACAATCCGGTCGACATGCCGGATGTGGTGAAGATCGCTGCCATCCATGAACCCTGGATCAAGGCGACGATCCTGACACCTGACGACTATCTCGGTTCCGTTCTGAAGCTCTGCCAGGAGCGGCGCGGCGTGCAGGTGGACCTCTCCTATGTCGGCAAGCGCGCCATGGTGGTCTACGAACTGCCGCTCAACGAAGTCGTGTTCGATTTCTACGACCGGCTGAAGTCGATCTCCAAAGGCTACGCCAGCTTCGATTACCAGATCACCGATTATCGCGAAGGCGACCTCGTCAAGATGTCGATTCTGGTCAATGCCGAGCCGGTGGATGCGCTGTCCATGCTCGTGCATCGCACACGCGCCGAGACGCGCGGCCGCATGATGGTGGAAAAGCTGAAAGAGCTGATCCCTCCACACCTGTTCCAGATTCCGATCCAGGCGGCCATCGGCGGCAAGATCATCGCCCGCGAGACCGTGCGCGCGCTGCGCAAGGACGTGACGGCGAAATGCTATGGCGGCGATGCGACCCGCAAGCGCAAGCTCCTCGAAAAGCAGAAAGAGGGCAAGAAGCGCATGCGCCAGTTCGGCAAGGTGGAGATCCCGCAGGAAGCGTTCATCGCGGCCTTGAAGATGGATAGCTGAGCGCTTTTTTAAAAATGTGATAGGGTGAAGCTGACACCCTCATCCGACCCTTGCTGCGCAAGGGCCACCTTCTCCCGCTGAAGCGGGCGAAGGCTTAGACATCCTGCGAGGAAACCGCTCATGCTCGTGAAACCGCTCGGCAGCATTGCTTCCGTTCGCGCCTCAGCTTCCTATTTCACCGGCACGGTGTGGCAGGACCCGATCATCGAAGCGCCAGCTCCCGCCGGCCAGCGCGCGGTGAAAGTGAATTTCGAGCCCGGCGCGCGCACCGCCTGGCACACGCATCCGCTCGGGCAGACGCTCTACATCACCGCCGGCATCGGCTTCGTCCAGGTGTGGGGCGAAAAGGTGCGCGAAGTGCGCGCCGGCGATGTGGTCTATTTCGGGCCGAACGAGAAGCACTGGCACGGTGCCTCGCCGACGATCCGCATGGAGCATATCGCCATGCAGGAGGCCAAGGACGGCAAGCACGTCGACTGGATGGAACATGTCAGCGACGAGCAGTACGCGGCACGGTAGTCCAGCTTGAAGGCACGCCCTCATCCGACCTCTGCTCCGCAGAGGCCACCTTCTCCCGTAAACGGGAGAAGGATTCCGAGTGCTTCCTTCGCCCGCCCTGCGGGAGAAGGTGGCCCTTGCGTAGCAAGGGTCGGATGAGGGTGTCTTCCGCGAACCGGCCTCATTGACCTGCCGCCCACGCTGGCGGATGATCCCCCAAAAGAAGATCGATATCCGGGGAGGCGTCCATGTATCTGCGGGCCATCGCCACTGCCATCCTTCTGGCCGCGCCGGTCGCGACCAGGGCCGACAGCATCGAGGACTTCTACAAGAGCCATCCGATCCAGATGATCGTCGGCTATGGCGCCGGCGGCGGCTATGACGTCTATGCGCGCATTTTCGCCCGGCATCTTGGCGGACATATGCCGGGCAATCCGACCGTCATCGTCCAGAACATGCCGGGCGCCGGCAGCCTGCGCGCCGCCAATTACATCTATTCCGTTGCGCCGAAAGACGGGGCGACCATCGGCGCTATCGACCGGCAGGTGCCGTTCTCGGCCCTGCTCGGCACCGCAGGGCCGGTGCCCTTCGATCCACGCAAGGTGACGTGGATCGGCGCGCTCTCGAGCTATGCCAACGATGCCTTCCTGCTCTTCGTGCGCAAGGACGCGCCGGCAAAGACCCTGGAGGAGATGCGCCGGCCAGGCGGGCCGGAGACCACGATCGGCGGTTCGGCGGACGGCTCGACCGACAATGACGTCATCAACCTGCTGCGCATCACCGCCGGTGTGAACCTGAAACTCATCTCGGGCTATCCCGACGGCAATTCGATCTCGCTGGCGCTGGAGCGCGGCGAAGTGCACGCACGCATGGTCGGGTTTTCATCGGCGCAGGCGACACGGCCGGAATGGCTGAGGCCGGACAGCATCGTCCATGCCATGGTGCAGTTCGGCCGCGCGACACGACATCCCGACTTTCCCGACGTGCCGACGGCGCGCGAGCTGGCGAAGGATGAACGCTCGCGGCTGATGATCGAAATCGCCGAGATGCCCTACAAACTGTCGCGGCCCTATATCGCCCCGCCGGGCATCCCGCCCGAGCGGGCCGCCGCCCTGCAGAATGCGCTGATGGAGGTCGGCAAGGATCCGCGCTTCCTGGAGGAAGCGGCGAAACTGAAGATCGACATCAGCCCCGCCCCCGGCAGCGAAGCCGCCGCCATGATCGAGCGCATCAGCGCCGCGCCGCCGGAGACCCTGGAAGCCCTGAAGAAACTCTTCGGCGAACAGAGCCAGCGCTGATCACTTCGACGGCTTGTTGTAGGGGAAGTGCTCGTCGCGATCGATCTTGATGCTCTTGATGACTTCCTTCAGCGTGCCGCTGAGCGGCAGCGACACGCGCAGGCGATCGGCTTCCGCCAGCACGATCATCATGTCCTTCTCGGCCCAGGGCATGGGATGACGGGCGACCTCGGTCTCGAGCGCCCAGTTGGACGCGCTGCTGTCGAGCAGCATTTCGCGCATGGCGATCTCATCGACCCCGTATTTTCCGGCCAGTTTGAAACCTTCGGTGTTGGCGGAAATACACGCCCACAGGATGAGGTTGTTGACCATCTTGCCGACCTGGCCCGCCCCTGACGGCCCAAGGTGATAGATCGAACTGGCGAAGGTGGCGAAGGCCGGACGGCAGGCATCGAAGGCAGCCTTGTCGCCGCCGCCGGTGATGAGCAGCTTGCCGGCTTCGGCCGGACGCTCGCCGCGGCACAAGGGAATGTCGAGCGGAATGAAGCCTTGCTGCGACAGGCGATCGGCGAATCTCGATGTGCCCTCCGGCGAAATCGTCGCCGCGATGCTGACGATCGTGCCAGGCCGCGCCTGCGACGTGATGCCGTTGTCGCCGAACAGCACGGTCTCGACATCATGCTCGAAGGCAACGATGACGATCACCAGGTCGGCGGCAGCGGATGCCTCGCCCGGCGAGGCGGCAACCTTCACGCCCTTGACCGCCGCGGCGTCGCGCGCCTTCGCATCGACGTCGAAGCCGGTGACGACAAATCCTGCATTGAGGAGATGGCGGGATATCGGATTGCCCATCTTGCCAAGGCCAATGACGGCGACATTCTTGATCTTGCTTTCAGCCATGATGCCCTTGGTGCCTCCCGATCTCTTTTCCTTCATTGACCTGACTGTCGCCATCCTTGGCGCGCCTTGTCAATGGACGCCGGCGCATAGCGGCTTTTCGCCGACAGGACAGACGTCTGGCTCCATTTTGGAAAAGGACGAAATGCACTAAGCTCCGCCCCAAAGCAGAGGACACGCACGAGGACGGAAGACCATGGCCAGAATTGAAACATTGTTCGCGGTGCGCGGCCTCGCGACCGTCGTCACAGGTGCTGCAAGCGGCATCGGCCTCGCCATTTCGGAGGCCATGGCGGCCAATGGCGCCAAGGTCACCATGTCCGACCGGGAGGAGGACAAGCTGAACACCGAAGTGGCGCGGCTGCGCCATGACGGCCTCTCGGTGCGCGGCGTCGTTGCCGACGTCACCAATCCGGACGACATGCGGCGGCTGTTCGACGAGACCGTGGCGACGGACGGCAGGCTCGATGTGGTCTTCGCCAATGCCGGTATCAGCGGCGGCCCCGGCTTCCTGCGCACGGACAATTCGCGCAACCCCGACACCGCTTTCGAGAACATTCCCGCCGATCTGTGGAAGCGGGTGTTCGATACCAATGTCGGCGGCGTCTTCGCCACCCTGCAGGCCGCTATTCCGCATATGAAGGCGCAGGGTAACGGCAAGATCGTCATCACCAGTTCGATCTCGTCCATGCGTATCGAGCAATATGTCGGCACCACCTATGTCGCCTCGAAGGCTGCTGTGGGGCAGATCGTGCGGCAGGCGGCGATCGAACTGGCGCGCTACAATATCAACGTCAACGCCATCGCGCCCGGCCCCGCCATCACCAATATCGGCGGCGGGCGCCTGAAGGATGCCGAGGCGCGGGCTCCCTTCGAGCAGATGAACCCGATGCACCGCATCGCCACGCCACAGGACATGCAGGGCGCGGCGCTGTTTCTGGCTTCGCCGGCGGCGAACTATGTCACCGGCATCCATGTGGTCGTCGATGGAGGCTTCCTGCTCGGCCTAGCGGATTAGTCGTAGATCTGCTTGGCGCGCTCAGCCATGATCGCGCGCTCCTGAACGATGGGCGTGCCGAGCAGTTTTGCGCCGGCGAACTGCTTCGCCTGCGCGTCTGCCTTTTCAACGGCCCCATCGACGACAGGGATCATCCAGCCGTTGGCGTAGATGACCTGGGAGTCCAGCTCGAGGAAATGGTTGAGAAAGACATCCGCCGCATTGGGACGCGGCGCATTCTTCTGCACCGCGTTGACAAACAGGCCGTAGGGAATGCCCTCCTGCGGCACAAGCAGTTTGACCGGCAGGCCCTGCAGCTCGCGCGCCAGCGCGAAGACCTGCGGTGTGTAGACCAGATATTCGCCGCGCGCGATGCGCCGCGCATCGTCTGACGGATTGCGGCTGAAGACCGGGTTCTGCGCCTTGAAGCTGTCGTGGAACTGGGGCCCGAAGGCCTTGTACATCACGGTGAACCAGTTGTTGCCGCCGCCGATCGGGCGCGGATCATCGGCCAGGATGCGGCCTTTCCATTTCGGATCGAGCAGATCGCGCCATGATTTCGGCTCGTCCTGTGGCTTCACCAGATTGGTGTTGATGAGAATGCCCGTCGGCTGGATATAGGCCGGCACCAGCAGCGGATTGGTACTCACGTCCTTGCGAAGGTTCTTGAGATTGGGAAGATTGCCCGGCGCCTGCACTTGGTCAAGCACGGTCTCGACGACGCTGCCGGCATGCAGTTGCAGGTCGCCGAGATAGCGGCCGGCGGCATGTTCCGTGCGGATGCGCTCGGTCATCTCACTGCCGCGCGCGGTGATCTGCTCGACCTTGATGCCGTATTTCGCCTCAAAGCTCTTCGCCACCTCGTTGAACAGGCCGATGGTCTGACCGGCATTGTAGACGACGACGCGACCTTCCTTTTTCGCCGCCGCGACCACGTCATCCCATTTCATATTCGAGCGGGAATCCTGAGCACTGGCCGAGATAACAGGAGCCGTGGCGAGAAATCCGGCGACAAGCGCCAAACGGATGCCGGCGTGCATCGTAACCTCCCTCTCATCAGCCGGCTTGTCGCCGGTCCGGTAAAGTGAGCGTCCCGCCGCGCGTCACATCTGTCAAACGATTTCCACTTTCCATTTGGCGCGTGCTTTGCCATCGTTACTGGAACAATCCGGGAGAACGCCGTCGTGAAGATCGTCAAGCTCGAAGACCTGCATGCGGATATGGGCTGGCGCCCCATTTCCTTTCTCAAGATCACGACGGACGAAGGTCTGACCGGCTGGGCCGAATATGCCGAGAATTTCGGCGCCGGCGGCGTCACCGAACTCATTCACAAGTTCGCCGGCGTTGTGCAGGGCCTCGATCCGCGCGAGGTCGGCAAGATCACATCTTCCCTGCAGGCGATCACGCGGCTTGCCGCCGGTGGCCTCAACAACCAGGCCATCGCGGCAATCGAGAACGCCTGTCTCGACATCAAAGCGAAGGCGCTCGGCGTGCCGGTCTGCGCGCTGTTCGGCGGACCGTTCCGCACACACCTGCCGGTTTACTGGTCGCATTGCGGTAGCTTCCGCGTGCGCTTCGCCGACCTGTTCGAAAAATGGGGCAAGCCGCGGATCGAAACCCTGGATGACCTGACGGCGCTCGGCAAGGAAGCCGTCACGCGGGGCTTCAGCGCGATCAAGACCAATCCGCTTTATGTGGACGGCGGCAAGCTGAAGATGTTCGAGGGCGGCTTCCGCCTGCATCCGCAGCTTCTGGAGCGCAACATCGACGGAAAGTTCATCGGCGCCATCACCGACATGCTGGCGGCCTATCGGGAGGGGCTTGGACCGCGCGCGGGCCTGATGCTCGACATCAATTTCAACCAGCGCACCGAAGGCTTCGTGCGCATCGCCCGCGCGCTGGAGCCATTCGACCTGACCTGGTTCGAGATCGACATGCATGATCCCGCCGCGCTCGCGCATGTGCGCAATGCCAGCCGCGTGCCGATCACCTCGCTTGAATCCATTCACGGCCTCAAAGGCTACCGACCCTATTTCGAGCAGGGCGCGGTCGATGTGGCTGTGGTCGATGTGCCGTGGAACGGATTGTGGGAATCCGTCCGCATCGCCACCCTGGCCGACGCCTATGAGGTGAATGTCGCGCCGCATAATTTCTACGGCGATCTCGCCAGCATCATGAGCGCGCATTTCTGCGCCGCGATCCCGAATTTCCGCATCATGGAACTGGAGGTCGACGACGTGCCGTGGAAGAGCGAATTCGTCACCGTGCCGCCGGTCGTCGAAAATGGGCAGTTCGTCGTGCCCACCGGCCCCGGTTGGGGCACGGAAGTGAATGAAGAGGCCGTGCGGGCGCGGCCCTGGAAACGGCGTTGACGGGCTGTTTTATCGACCAGACTGCGCTATTATCAGGCTAATGATATTGGCGGTCGCCTCCGGAGGATTTACGCCATGAACGAGACCCTGCCGAGAGCCCAGTTTCTGCAGAAATCGAAGCTGAAGCTCATCGATTGCGACATTCACCCGCGCCTGCGGTCCATCGCCGACCTGAAACCTTATCTGTCGACGCGCTGGTGGGAGACGATCCAGACCTACGGCATGCGCAAGCGCCATGGCTTCGTCAAGGGACACCCTTACCCGAAGTCGCAGCCCGGTGACGGCGCCCGGCGCGACTCCTGGCCCGAGAACGGCGATCCCTCCGGCAGCTCGCTGCCCCTGATGCAACAGCAGCATCTAGATTACTACGGCGTCGACATCGGCGTGATGAACCCGCTCTGGCCCGGCTCCGGCGATCAGAATGCCGATCTCAGCGCCGCCCTGGCCTCGGCCCATAACGACTGGCAGCTCGATGTCTGGCATTCGAAGGAACCGCGCCTGCGGCCATCCATCGTCGTGCCTTACGAGAACATCGAAGCGTCTGTGGCGGAAATCCACAAGCGCGCGCCCAACAAATCATTCTGCCAGGTGTTCCTGCTCAGCCGCACCAATGAGGCGCTCGGCCGCAAGAAATACTGGCCGATCTATGAAGCGGCCGTGCAGTACAACCTGCCGATCGGCATTCACGTCTTCGGCTTTTCCGGCGTGCCGATTTCCAGCTCCGGCTGGCCGTCGTTCTACATCGAGGAAATGGCGGAACACGGCACGGCCTGTTCGGCGCTCGTCACCAGCATGATCATGGAAGGCCTGTTCGAACAGTTCTCGACGTTGAAGATCGTGATGATTGAAGCGGGCTTCGGCTGGATTCCCTCGCTCGGGTGGCGGCTCGACAAGAGCTGGAAGAACATGAGGGGCGAGGTGCCGCATCTCAAGCGTCCCCCGTCGGAATATCTGAAGGAACACATCTACGTCACGACGCAGCCGATCGAAGAGCCGGAGAAACCGGAGCATCTGATCGACCTGCTCGACTGGATCGGCTGGGACAAGGTGATGTTCGCCAGCGACTACGCTCATTGGGATTTCGACGATCCTATCTTTTCGGTGCCGCCGAACTGGAGCGAGGAGCGGCGCAGGAAGATTTATTCGGAGAACGCCATGAGCGTCTTCCGCTTCTGACCTGAACATCAAAGAACACCGGGAGCGGACGCCCTTGACGACAAGTACCATTCAGGCGGTCGATTGCGACGTGCATCCGACCGTTCCCAGCATGCATACGCTCCTGCCTTATCTCGACGAGTTCTGGCGCGAGACGGTGATCGAGCGCGATATCCTGAGTCTCGAGTCAATCAGCTATCCGCCGAATGCGCCGGTCACCGCGCGGCCGGACTTCAAGACCAAGGGCGGTCGCGCCGGTCTCGATGCGCCGGAAGTGGGCTCGCATGTCTTCGATAAATGGCAGTCAAGCATTGCCATCCTGAACTGCCTCTATGGCATCCAGCTCGTGTTCAACGAGGATATGGCGCTGGCCTTTGCGCGTGCGCTCAATGATTGGGTGGCGAAGGAGTGGCTCGATCGCGACCCGCGCCTGCGCGCGTCCATCGTCGTGCCATTGCAGAATGTCGAGCATGCGGTCGATGAGATCGAGCGCTGCGCCAAAGACAAGAGGTTCGTGCAGATTCTGGTGCTGTGCATGGGCGAAACGCCGCTCGGGCGACGCCAGTTCTGGCCGGTCTATGCGGCGGCAGAGCGCCATGGCCTGCCGCTCGGCATCCATGCCGGCAGCGCCTATCGCTATCCCGTCACATCGCTCGGCTGGCCGTCCTACTATGTGGAAGATTATGCGGCGCAGTCGCTCGGCTTCCAGTCGCAGCTCGCGAGCCTGGTGTGCGAAGGCGTGTATGTGAAGTTCCCGAATCTCAAGACCGTGCTGCTTGAGTCCGGCGTGACGTGGCTGCCGGCATTCGTCTGGCGACTGTCGAAATTCTGGCGCGGCGTGCGCGCCGAGATTCCGTGGATCGACCGGTCGCCGAACGAGATCGTGCGCGATCATTTCCGCCTCACCATCCAGCCGCTCGATGCGCCGGACGATCCCAATGTCGTGGCGCGCATCATCGAACATTTCCAGTCCGACGACATGCTGCTTTATGCATCCGATTATCCGCACTGGCAGTTCGACGGCGAGGCGCCGATGCCGCCCGGCATTCCATCGCGTCTGCATCGCAAGATCCTCGTCGACAATCCGCTGGCCACCTATCCGCGGCTGGGGCTCTGAAAGATGGCCAAACACATCGTCGCCCCGCTCAAGGATTTTCCCCCGGATACGCGCAAGCTTGTCGAGATCAACGGGCGACAGATCGCTGTGTTCAACGTCAAAGGCGAATTTCATGCCCTGGGCAACAAATGCCCGCATGAAAGCGGCCTGCTGATCCACGGCCAGCTTGTCGGCCTCGTCGAATCCAAAATGCCCGGCGAGTACAAGTATTCGCGCAAGGGCGAGATGATCAAATGCCCCTGGCATGGCTGGGAGTTCGATCTGCGTACCGGACGCGCGCAATGCGACCCCGCGCGCATCCGCGTGCGGCGCTACGAAACGACCGTCGTGCAAGGTGGCGACATCGACCCTGACAATCCGCCGAAAGCGGCCGAGGTCTTTGCCGTCCGCGTCGAGGATGATTACGTCGTCGTCGAGGTCTGACTACTCAGCGGCGCGCAATGCGGCCGGCGGGCTGGCGGCAGCCGGTTGATCCAGCTCCATCTGATCGATGCGGGCGCCGCGGCGCACGAGCTTTTCCGTTGACGTGACGATCTGGCCGATATCGTCCTGCGCCTGGCGGAAATGCGCGTCGAGCTTGCCGACGCGGTCGCTGAGGCGGCGCACGTCATCGAGCAAAGTGCGGACCTCGCGCTGGATGAGATGGGTTTGCTCCTGCATGCGGCGGTCGCGCACCATGGTCTGCATGACCTGGATGGCCATCATCAGCAGCGACGGCGAGACGATGATGACGCGGGCGCGGCTCGCCTTCTGCATCACATCGTCGAAATGCTCGTTGAGATCGCCGTAGATCGATTCCGCCGGCACAAACAGCATCGCAAGATCCTGCGTCTCGCCGGCGAGCAGGTATTTCTCGGAAATGTCCTTCACGTGCTTGCCGAGGTCGGTGCGGACGCGGCGGCGCGCCACGTCCCGCTCGGCGTCATTGTCCGCATCCTTGAGGGCGGTGAAAGCCTCGAGCGGGAATTTGGCGTCAACGACAATGGCACGATCGTCGCCCGGCAATTTGATCAGGCAATCGGGCCGGCTGCCGTTGGAGAGCGTCGCCTGGAACTCGAAGGCGGAAGGGTGCAGGCCGTCGCGGACGATGGCTTCCATGCGCCCCTGCCCGAAAGCGCCGCGCGTCTGCTTGTTGGCGAGAATGTCCTTCAGGCTGACGACTTCCTGGGTCATGCCGGTGAGGCGTTCCTGCGCCGCGTCGATGACCGCCAGGCGCTCGGACAGTTTGGAAAGCTGCTCGGCCGTATTCTTGCCGCTGGCCTCGAGCCCCTGGCCGACACGCTGGCCCACAGAATCAAGCCGATCCGCCATCAGGCGCGCCAGATCGCCTTGCCGGCTCGACAAGGTCTCGCCCATGCCGCGCAGCCGGCCCGACAGCTCCGCATTGATCTGGCTGAGCTCGGCCATCTTGTCGTCGATCTCGCGCTGCCGCTCCGTCGCCAGCGAGGCTTCGAGCTGGCGCGCCCGGCCCGCTCGCGCGACCGAAATGACGACCCCGATCAGCAGAAACACGCAGAGAAGAATTCCCCCTGCGGCGATTTCGAGCAGGGTGACGGGGTGGTTTGCCAATAGAAAGAGCGGTTTTTCCATTCTATATAGTTACCGTGATTCGTAAGGTATCCGAACAGAATAAGAACAAAATTGAGTTTTGTCCCGGACCTAAAGTTAAGTTTTGTCCCGGAACATCGGACCCGCCAGAGACGCAGTCGCGTAAATCCATGTGAAAATGTCGCGTGTGCAATGCACAAATTTTTCTTGCTGCAACGCACACATTCCCTATAATGCATTCAGATCAACACAACAGAGGCTGCTCAAATGAAGCGCGCCCCGTCCAAGAAAACTGTCGACCCCAAGTCTTTGCCGCCGATCCGGATCAAAAAGTGCCTGCCGACCATCGAGGAAGCCATCCTCGCGGCTCAGGGCCTGACCGACGATCTGGACCATCAGGCTGAAATCGCCGCCGGTTTCATGAACGTCACGGTCGATGAGGTGCGTCCAATGGTGGCGAAAGCCGCCGCCGAAGCCGCCGCGACCGAGACCCGCGTGGTTGCCAGCCGCAATGGCGCCGAGCGCGCGGTGGTTGTCGAGCGCGCCCGCACCCGTCCGGTCATTCCCACCGGCAGCGCCCGGCCCTCCGTCACGGTCGAGCCGCGCAACCGCACCGGAGCCGTGGTTGTCGAGCGTACCCGTCCGCGCATTCAGTTGACGCCGCGCGTCCGCACGTTCGACCTGACCCGCCAGCCGGCCTGAATTCCTCTTCCAAAAAATTGACCTCGCCCGCCGGGATGCATATCTCAGGCGGGCGATTTTCATTTTGAACCCCGGTTTGCACGGCACATGTCTCTCAAGCCCATCATTATTCTTCCCGATACGCGTTTGCGGACGGTTTCCGAAGCAATCACGAATGTCGATGGCGACATCCGCACGCTGATGGATGACATGCTTGAGACGATGTACGATGCGCCGGGCATCGGCCTCGCCGCCATCCAGGTTGCCGTGCCCAAGCGTGTCATCGTCGTCGATGTCGCCAAGCGCGAGGAAGACGAATCGGAAGGCGCGCCTGAAAAGAAGAACCCTATCTTTCTCGTCAATCCGGAGATCGTTCTCGCCTCCGAAGAGATGTCGACCTACGAGGAAGGCTGTCTGTCGATTCCCGAATATTACGCCGAAGTCGAGCGCCCGGCACGGGTGCGCGTGCGCTATCTCGACCGCGCCGGCGCCAAGCAGGAGATCGACGCCGATGGCATTCTGGCGACCTGCCTGCAGCACGAGATCGACCATCTGAACGGCGTGCTCTTCATCGACCACATCTCGCGCCTGAAGCGCGAGCGGGTGGTGAAGAAATTCGCCAAGGAAGCCAAGCGTCGCGCCGAGGACGGCGATAGCGCGTAGCGCGCTAACCCTTCTCCCGTTTACGGGAGAAGGTGGCCCTCGCATCGCGAGGGTCGGATGAGGGCGAAAGTGGAGAATGAAACGCTATCCACCGACCAACTCACCTTCGTCGGAAATCAAGGCGGTGCTTTAGAGTCTTAAGTTCCATCTGCATGGCACCCTCATCCGACCCTTGCTGCGCAAGGGCCACCTTCTCCCGTAAACGGGAGAAGGATTTCGCGCCGCTATTGCGGCTTGATGTTCGCCGCTTTCGCCAGGCCGACCCAGAGCTGGTGATGTTCCTTCATCATGTCGCGCAGCTTCGCGGCGCTTGACGGCGCCACCTCGACGCTTTGCGCCAAGAAGAAATCCTTGGCTTCCTGGGTATTGCAAACCTCGTTGAGCCATCGCTGCAGTTTGGCGATCGCCTGCGGCGGCGAACCAGCCGGCATCCAGGCCGCCCAGAAGTTCACGTAGCTGTAGCCGGGCAGTCCGGCCTCCGCCAAGGTTGGTACATTGGGCGCCGACGGCAGCCGTGCCGGCGGCGAGACGCCGAACACCTTGATGCGGCCGGATTTGGCATTGGCGACCCCCAGGGTCGCGTCGATGAAACCGAAATCGATATCGCCGCCGGAGATGTCCTTGAGCGCATCAGCCATGGTCTTGTAATTGACCTGCGTGCCCGTCGTCTTCGACATTTCCTGGAACAGGGCGCTGGCGCCCAGCACGCTGACCACCGGCACGCCATAGAGAATCGGCGTCTTCTTCTTTTTCAGATATTCGACGAATTCCTGCAGATTGTTGGCCGGTGTCTTGGGCGGCACGGCAAACGCGAGGCCCATATTGAAGACGCTCGCCACCGGTGCCAGATCCTTGTCAGGATCGTAGTTCAGATCCTTCATGACGAAGGGATTGGCGATCACCGCCGAACTCGAATTGAACAGGACCGTATAACCATCGGGCTTCGAGCCGACGACGATTTCCGTCGCCAGATTGGCGTTGGCCCCGGTCTTGTTTTCGACGACGACGGGAACGCCGGCGAGCGCCTGAACTTTTGAGGCCAGAAAGCGAATGAGAATGTCGGCACCGCCGCCGGCTGCTGACGGATTGACGAAATGAATGGTTCGCGTTGGCCAGTTCTGTTCCTGCGCCTGCGCCCGCGCAATGCAAACCGACATGAAAGCTGCCGTTGCGATCAGGGCGATCCTGCTGCGTCGCGTCATCCGCGTCCTCCCGTTTCTAGTTTATTCGTGCATATGAGCACGCTGGGATATAGACATTCAAGCACATAGAGCTTCTGTTCTGACGCATTTTCTTCACGCGAACCGGCACCCACTTCGCTCGAAAATGCTATGGATGGCCCACCAAAGGCTTTGCCAGCAAACGGATTTGTCGCGCATGCGCATTGTTTTCATGGGGACACCGGATTTTTCCGTGCCCGTGCTCACCGAGATCATCGGCCAGGGCCACGATGTGGTGGCCTGCTATACCCGCGCACCCCGCCCGGCCGGACGCCGCGGCCTCGAGCTGACGCCATCGCCTGTCCATGCGACGGCGGAAAAATTCGGCATTCCGGTGTTCACGCCCAAGACTTTGCGAACCGAAGAGGCGGCAGCGGATTTCCGCTCCCTGAATGCCGACATCGGCGTCGTCGTGGCCTATGGCCTCATCCTGCCGAAGGCGATCCTCGATGCGCCGGCGGAAGGCTGCCTCAACCTGCATGCCTCGCTTCTGCCGCGCTGGCGCGGCGCAGCCCCGATCCAGCGGGCGCTGATGGCCGGCGATACGGAAACAGGCGTGATGATCATGCGCATGGATGAAGGCCTCGACACCGGCCCTGTCGCCATGGCTGAAAGAGTCGCCATCGGCGAGGACATGACCGGCGGTGAGTTGCACGACCGGCTGATGGGTGTCGGCGCCGACCTGATGGTGCGGGCGCTGGCGGCGCTGTCGCGCGGATCGTTGCAGTTCCATCCGCAGGCCGAGAACGGCGTGACCTATGCGTCGAAGATCGACAAGGCGGAATGCCGCATCGACTGGACCTTGCCGGCGCGGAACGTCCACAACCATATCCGCGGGCTGTCGCCGTTTCCCGGCGCGTTCTTCGAGGCCGACTTCGGCAAGGGCCCGGAGCGGGTGAAGGTGCTGCGCTCGTCGCTTGCCAAAGGCGGCGCTGCGCCGGGTGAAGTGCTCGACGATGACCTGTCCATCGCCTGCGGCGACGGCGCGGTGCGTCTCGTCGAAGTGCAGCGCGCCGGGAAATCGCTCATGAGCGCGCGGGACTTCCTGCGCGGTATCACCCTGCCCGCCGGCACGATCCTGCCCTGACATGCCCCGCTACAAGCTCACCATCGAATATGACGGGTCGCCCTACGCCGGCTGGCAGCGGCAGGCGGATGCACCAACCGTGCAAGGCACCCTGGAGAAAGCCATATTCTCCATGAGCGGCGAGACCGTCACGGTGCATGGCGCGGGCCGCACCGATGCCGGTGTTCATGCGACCGGACAGGTGGCGCATATCGACCTCTCGCGCGTGTGGCGCACGGACAAGATCCGCGATGCGATGAACGCGCATATGAAGCCGCAGCCGGTGGCCGTGCTTGCGGCCGAGGCCGTGGCTGATGATTTCGAGGCGCGCTTCTCGGCGCAGGCCCGCCATTATGTCTATCGCATCCTCAACCGGCGCGCGCCGGCGACCTTGATGCGCAATGGCGTCTGGCATGTGGCGCGCAGGCTCGATGTGCAAGCCATGCACGAGGCGGCGCAGCAGCTTCTCGGCAAGCACGATTTCACGACATTCCGTGCCGCCGAATGCCAGGCCAATTCGCCGATCCGCACGCTCGACCGGCTCGACGTTGTGCGCAGCGGCGACGCTATCGAGATCTTCGCCTCGGCGCGATCTTTCCTGCATCATCAGGTGCGCTCGATCACCGGCTCGCTGGAGCATGTGGGCTCGGGCAAATGGACGGCGCAGGATTTGAAGGATGCGCTCGAGGCGAAAGACCGGGCGCGATGCGGCATGGTCGCGCCGTCGACGGGGCTGTATTTATTGAGAGTCGATTATTAGAAGGCGCCCTCATCCGACCCTCGCGATGCGAGGGCCACCTTCTCCCGTGGAACGGGAGAAGGCTTAAAGAGCGAAATACCGCTCGATCACGCGGCTGTAGATTGCCGCAAGCTTCTCGACATCTTCGAGCGATGTGCGCTCATCGATGGCATGCATCGTCTGACCCACAAGGCCGAACTCCACCACTTGCGCATAGTTGCAGATGAAGCGCGCATCGGATGTGCCGCCGGTCGTCGATAGCACCGGCTTGCGGCCGGTTTCAGCGAGGATGGCGTCCGACACCATCTCCACAAACGGGCCCGGCTCCGTGATGAACGCCAACGCATTCGTCGGCTTGAATTCCAAGGTGAATTTCGCGCCCTGCGCCGCGGCGATAACGCGCGACCGGATTTCATCGGCCAGCGCCTGCGGCTGCCAGAGATCGTTGAAGCGGATGTTGAAGGCGGCGCGCGCTTCATCGGGGATCACGTTCACGGCTGGATTGCCGGTGTCGAACGAGGTGATCTCGAGATTGGAGGCATCGAAGTGCGGCGTGCCCTTGTCGAGCGGCGTGGCGCGCAGGGCCGTGGCGATGCGGACAAGATGATGCACCGGATTGTCGGCGAGATGCGGATAGCCCACATGCCCCTGCTTGCCGTGCACCACGAGCGAGCCCGACAGCGAACCGCGGCGGCCTATCTTGATCATGTCGCCGAGTTCATCGGGATTGGTCGGCTCGCCCAGGATGCAATGGTCGAATCGTTCCCCGCGCGCCTTGGCCCATTCAAGCAGTTTCACCGTGCCGTTGACGGCAGGGCCTTCCTCGTCGCCGGTGATCAGAAAGGCGATGGAGCCCTTGGGTGCGCCGTGCTTCTGCACATAGGCCAGGGTGGCGGCGACCGCCGCCGCGATGCCGCCCTTCATATCGACGGCGCCGCGCCCCCAGATCATGCCCTCGGCGATTTCAGCGGAGAACGGATCGAAGCGCCACTTCGATAAGTCGCCTGTCGGAACCACATCGGTGTGGCCGGCAAACAGCAGCGACGGCGAGCCCGTGCCGATACGCGCGTAGAGATTGTCGGTGTCGGGATAACCCTTCTCGCTGAACACCACGCGATGGGTTTCAAACCCCGCCTGTTTCAGCACGCCTTCCAGCAGCCCGAGGGCACCGGCATCGGCCGGTGTTACCGATGGACAGCGAATGAGATCGCGAAGAAGCGACACGGCCGAAGACGTCGTCATTGAACACTCGCAAGAGGATCCGAACCAAAGCGATTTGGCCCGGCGGTTCCGCGCCGAAATCCCAATTCGATCACCAGGGCGATGACCAGAAGCAACAATGGCACGTTGATGATATAGCCGATCGTGGTGATGCCGTCGGCCATTTCCACCGGCCAGAAGATGTTGACGAAATCCGAGATCAGCATGAGAGCGACAGCAGCCAGGGCAAGCACGCCAGATAAATTCCTGTCGTGCAGCCGCTTCACGAGCACGGCATAGCAGGGATAGGCCACGATGAGCGAGACCACGAACTGCAGCAGGCGGAACCACACGGGAGCTGGATTGGTCGCCGCGTCCCAGCGAAAGACGCCCGCGGGCGCGAGGACGATCAATTCAAATACGAGAAGGATCGCCATGCCGATCCAGAATGACAGTCTTGGAATGCGGCCTTCGCGGGCGAGAAAGAGATATTTCCAGTTCATGCTGAAATCCCTTTCCGCCACCAAACCTCAAGGGTCGGTCGAGTCGGCGACGCCGAGCAGGTAGATCTGCCAGACGACAACTGCGAGCAGGACAATATCGGCCCCGATGACAATCGCATAGGGGAAGACTTCCGCCACGCGCGGCTGCAGCCAGTTCAAGGCGCCAACGCAGAGCGCCGTCAGCGGCACGGCGCCCGCGAACCCCGTCGGCCAGCCGCCATCACGCAAGCGCTTGGCCGACAGATTAACGTAGCAGACGGAAATCAACAGAATCGCGAACGCATAGATCGCCAGATAGACGTAGCTGACGATCGTCATCGTATCCAACAGCTTGCCGCGCTCGGCGAGCGTGCGATGCGCATAGGGCGACAGCGCGTACCAGCCAAGGGTGAGCGCGAGCACCAGGCTCGCCAGCAATGCCGCGCTCAGCCACCAGACCTGTCGGCCGACGCGCCCCTGATCGGTGCGGAACAGAAACCGGAAACCTTCGGCCGACAGAACAGAGGCCATCAGTCCCTCAGCAATTCGTTGATGCCGGTCTTCGAGCGCGTCTGTGCATCGACCGTCTTGACGATGACGGCGCAATAAAGCGACGGGCCAGGCGTTCCATCCGGCAGGGCCTTGCCCGGCAGCGAGCCCGGCACGACGACAGAATACGGCGGCACATGGCCGATGCGGATCTTGCCGGTGTCGCGATCGATGATCTTGGTGGAGGCGCTGATGAACACGCCCATCGACAGCACCGAGCCCTCGCCGACCACGACGCCCTCGACGACTTCCGAGCGGGCGCCGATGAAGCAGTTGTCCTCGATGATGGTGGGGCCCGCCTGCAGCGGCTCCAGCACGCCGCCGATGCCGACGCCGCCGGAGAGATGCACGTTCTTGCCGATCTGGGCGCAGGAGCCGACGGTGGCCCACGTGTCGACCATGGTGCCCGAATCCACATAGGCGCCGAGGTTGACGAAGGACGGCATCAGCACCACGCCGGGCGCGATGAACGCCGAACGGCGCACGATGCAGTTGGGCACCGAGCGGAAGCCCGCCGCCGCATGTTCCTTGGCGGTCCAGCCCTCGAACTTGGAGGGCACCTTGTCCCACCACGAGCCACCGCCCGGGCCGCCGGAAATCGCCCACATGTCGTTGAGGCGGAAGGACAGCAGCACGGCCTTCTTCAGCCACTGGTTGACCTTCCAGCTCTGCGCGCCGGTCTGGCCCGCGATCTTCTCGGCGACGCGCGCCTTGCCGCTGTCGAGCAGGCTCAGAGCCTCGTTCACCGCGTCGCGGATCTCGCCCTTGGTTGCGGAGCTGACGGCTCCGGCGTCGGCGAAAGCGGCGTCGATGATCTTTTCAAGCTGGGCGTGCGACATGGGGTCTCCCGAAGGCGTGGACAGGAATTGGCCGCGAGGTTTCGTTGCTCCCCCTTTCGATGTCAAGGCCGTGGCCTTTCCTGTGGGCAAAGCCCGGTGGCAAGTCGCGTCCGGGACGGTTATGCTGCCCGGAAACGCGCAGTGACGCGGGTATCGGGAGGACGGAATGAGGAGCAGGACGCTTATTTTGGCGGTTGTAGCGGTATTGGCCGGTGGGGCGATGCCCGCGGCGGCGCAGACCGCGGCGGAATTCTATCGCGGCCGGCAGATGCGCTTCCTCACCGGCTATGGCCCCGGCACCGGCTATGACCTCTATATGCGCGTCGTCCAGCGCTACATCGGCCGCCATATTCCCGGCAATCCCAACGTCCTGCCCGAGAACATGCCCGGCGCCGGTGGCCTGGTGATGACGAATTATCTCTACAACGTCGCGCCGCGCGATGGCTCCGCCATCGGCCTGCCGTCGCGCAATCTCCTCACCGATCCGCTGTTCGGCAACGAGCTGGCGAAATTCGACGCGCTGAAATTCAACTGGATCGGCTCGATCTCCAGCGACACCTCGACGTGCCTGGGCTGGCGCGCCGCCGGCGCCACGTCCGCCCAGGTCGCCATGAGCCGCGAGATCAAGATCGCCGGCCATGGCCCGCTGACCGATTCCGCCATCTTCCCGCGCGTGATGAACGCGCTCATCGGCACCAAGTTCAAGGTCTACAACGGCTACACCGACAGCGGCGCCGTGAGCATCGCGATGGAACAGGGCGAGGTGGAAGGCTATTGCAGTTTCACCCTGGCTTCCGTGCGCTCGGCGCGGCCGGAGTGGCTGACCAAGAACCAGGTCGCCATCATGTTCCAGATGGGCCTGCAGAAACACCGCGACCTGCCCGACGTCCCCAATGTCCTGGACATGGCGAAAGACGAGGCCTCGCGTCAGGCGCTGACCCTGATCTTCGGCGCCGGCAAGATGGGACGCCCTGTCGCTGCCCCTCCCGGCGTTCCCGCCGACAGGGTCGCGATGCTGCGCAAAGCTTTCGATGAGACGATGAAGGATCAGGAGTTTCTTGCCGAAGCCAAGAAACTCAATATCGATATCGACGGGCCGTCGGACGGCGCCGCCGTGGAGGCTTTGCTGAAGCGGCTGTATGCCACGCCGAAAGATGTCGTCGATCGCGTGACGGAGCTGCGCAACCGTCAGGATTGATGGGGTTAGCCGTACCACTGGATCCAGATGGCCGTCTCAACCAGGGCGACGAAATTCATCGTCACGTGCAGCGCGATGGTGAGCACGGTCGAACCGCTCGCCCAGCGCAGCCAGCCGAACAGCACGCCGATCAGGAATATCTCGACGATGGTCAGCCAGTCGTATTGGACGTGCAGTACTGCCCAGGCGGCCGACGTGACGACCAGCGTGCCGGCGACGCCGAGAAAGGTTTCCTTCAGCCCGCGGAACAGAAACCCGCGGAACACGATTTCCTCCGCCGTGGGCGCGACGATGACCACGGCGATGAAGAACAGCAACAGCGCGCCGGAGGCCGCCGCGGACTTGTAGGATTCGGACATGAACGTCGGGATGACGTCGCGTCCTGTCGCATAGTTCAGCACATCGACCCCGACGAGCAGCGGCAATATGCAGAGGAAGCCGAAGGCAAGCTGGCCGCGCGTCGGCATGACGAGCGCCAGATAGTCGGCGGGGCGCCATCCCCGCCGGTGCGCCGCGAACGCCATCACGGCGGCCCAGGCCGACGCTCCGACGATGGTGACGAGCGAGAGCAGGAGACCGTTGGTCCCCATTCCCTTGATCGCAGTGGCGTCATGGGCTCCCGGCTGGGTCGCCACATAAGCGAAGATCACGACGAGCTGAGCGGCGCCCCAGACGCAGAGCCCGACGACGCTCCACACGATGGTGCCGGTGAGGCCCCATGGCGCGGGCGCGGGCGTCGCGCCAGAGTGCCCGCCTCGCGGCGGGATAGGGCGAGGGGAGGAGAATGGATCCTGGCTCATGCCCCTCTCTATCACGGTCCAGGAAAGATTGTGTATCGGTGGTCAGGCGAGCGCCGCGACCAGCCCGGCCAGAAAAACAGCCAGATTGTCGGTGACGAAATCGACGTGCGGCGACGGATCGCGCACGATCTCCCAGCCTTCGCGATGGTCCAGATCACCGGCCTTCGGGACGACGAGAACGGTGTTCATCCGGCGTTGTTTCGGGATGATGAGGTTGCGCGAGATATCCTCGAACATCACGGCACGCTCGGGTGCGATCGCGTGACGCGCGAAGAACAGATCGTAAGCGCGCGCGTCGGGCTTCGGCACGAATTCAGCCGCCGCGATGTCGAACACGTCGTCGAACAGCTTCTCGATGCCAAGCCGTTCCGACGTGCGTAACGCATGTTCGCGCGATCCATTGGTGAAGATCAGCTTGCGGCCCGGCAGTGCGGCGATAGCCGCGTGCAGGTCAAGATCCGGCTCGACGGATGTGCGGTCGATGTCGTGAACGAACTGCAGGAATTTCGCGGGGTCGATGTCGTATTCGTCGATGAGCCCGCGCAGGGTGGTGCCGTGCTGGCGATAATAATATTTCTGCAAGGCTCTGGTCGACATGCCGTCGAGGCCGAGCATATCGGCCATGAACACGGTCATGCGGTCGTCGATCTTCGGCCACAGATCGCAATGGGGCGGGTAAAGCGTGTTGTCGAGATCGAACACCCATGTATCGACATGGGCGAAGCTCGCGAGAACGGGCGCTTTATCCGCCTCCATGGTCATCTTTTAATCAGCGTGCCCGCGCCGTGGTCGGTCAGCAGTTCGACCAGCACCGCGTGTGGCGACTTGCCGTCGAGAATGACGACGCCTTCGACGCCCTTCTCGATCGCATAGATGCAGGTCTCGACCTTCGGGATCATGCCGCCGGTGATGGTGCCATCGGCGATGAGATCGCGAATCTCGCTGATCGTCAGCTCCTTGATCAATTGCTTGTTCTTGTCGAGAACGCCGGGCACGTCGGTGAGGAACAGGAGACGCTTGGCCTTCAGCGCGCCGGCAATGGCGCCCGCGAACGTATCAGCGTTGACGTTATAGGTCTCGCCATCGACACCCTGCGCCACCGGCGCAAGGACGGGAATCAGTTCGCGACCGAGCACCTGGTCGAGCACAGTGGTATCGACCGCCTTCGGCTCGCCGACGAAGCCCAGATCGACAACCTTCTCGATCTGCGAATCGGGATCGACGACGCTACGCATCACCTTTTCGGCGGTGACCATATTGCCGTCCTTGCCGCACAGACCGATGGCGCGGCCGCCCTCGTTGTTGATGAAGCCGACGATCTGCTTGTTGATGGAGCCGGCCAGCACCATTTCGACGATCTCGACGGTCGCCTTGTCGGTGATGCGCAAGCCCGCCGCGAATTCGGACTTGATGCCGAGTTTCGACAGCATGGCGCCGATCTGCGGCCCGCCGCCGTGCACGACGACCGGGTTGACGCCGGATTGTTCCAGCAGGACCATGTCGCGGGCGAATTCGCGCGCCACCTTCTCGTCGCCCATGGCATGGCCGCCGTATTTGACCACGACGATGGCGTCGTCATAGCGCAGCATATGGGGCAGCGCCTGCATCAGGATTTCGGCTTGTTCCTGCGGGGTTGCTTGGGCTTTATCGGGCATCGCGATCCATCCGGCGGACTTGTTGCGGCGCTGTTTTAGCGGTTGGCGCGACGTAAAACCAGAGAAGTTTCAGGCCGAGCGCTCGGCCAGGAGTTGCGCGACGGCGCCACGCAATTCGGGAATCCCCTCGCCGGTTTCAGATGACGTGAAGATGACATCGGGATAGGCGGCGGGATGCGGCTTCAGGGCCTTCAAGGTCGCCTCGATGCGCGGCTCGATATCGGCCTTCTTTACCTCGTCGCGCTTGGTCAGCACGATCTGGTAGGACATGGCGGAGGTGTCGAGCAGTTTCAGCATGCCGGCATCGGTGTCCTTCAACCCGTGCCGGCCATCGATCAACACGAAGACGCGGATGAGCGAGGCGCGGCCGCGCAGATAGCCGTGCATCAATTTGGTCCAGGAATCGATCTTCTGCTTCGACACGGCGGCATAGCCATAGCCCGGCATGTCGACCAGCCGCAGGATTTCGGCTCCGGGCGGACCGCCCAGCGCGAAGAAATTCAACTGCTGGGTACGGCCCGGCGTGTGCGACGTGCGCGCCAGGGTCTTGCGATTGGTCAGGGCATTCAGCAGCGACGACTTGCCGACATTCGAGCGTCCGGCAAAGGCGATCTCCGGCGCGCCCATCGGCGGAAGGCCTTCGATCGCCGTGGCAGCGAAGAAGAAGTCGCATTCGCCGGCGAACAGCTTGCGTCCGCGTTCGGCGAAATCTTCGGTGGGTGCGTTGTCGTCAGTCATGTCGGAACCTTTTGCGCCCCGGTCCAGGACATGGCGATAAGAACATGGCGATTCAGCGCTATGAGCTTTCAGGTCGGCTTCTTCTTGCGGAAGAGTCCCGCGAGATTGTCCCATAGCTCGACCTTCACGCCGGATCTCCGCATGATCAGGTACTGCTGAAGAACCGACAGCGTATTGTTCCAGGTCCAGTAGATCACCAGGCCTGCCGGGAACGAACCCAGCATGAAGGTGAAGATCACCGGCATCCAGGCGAACATCTGCTGCTGCACCGGATCGGTGGGCGCCGGGTTCATCTTCATCTGCAGGAACATGCTGACGCCCATGATGAGCGGCCAGATGCCGAGCCAGAGGAAATGGCCGATGACCGGCACCTGCGTCGGATCCCAGGGCAGCAGGCCGAACAGGGTGAACAGGTTGGTCGGATCAGGCGCGGACAGATCCTTGATCCAGCCGAAAAACGGCGCGTGGCGCATTTCGATGGTGATGAAAATCACCTTGTAGAGTGCGAAGAACACAGGGATCTGGATGACGACCGGCAGACAGCCCGCGACAGGATTGATCTTCTCGCGCTTGTACAGCGCCATCAGTTCCTGCTGCTGCTTCTGCTTGTCGTTGGGATAGCGCTCCTGCAGCTCCTTCATCTGCGGCTGCACGGCCTTCATCTTCGCCATGGATTCGTAGCTGCGGTTGGCGAGCGGGAAGAAGGCAGCCTTGATGAGCACCGTGGTGATCAGGATGGCGACGCCGAAATTGCCGACGTAGCGATAGATCAGGTCAATCAGGTAGAACAGCGGCTTGGTGATGAAATAGAACCAGCCCCAGTCGATCATCAGATCGAAATTCTTGATGCCCTGGCTCTTGTAGGCTTCGATGGTCTGGGTTTCCTTGGCGCCGGCGAAGAAGCGGTGGGTGACTTCGCTGCTGGCGCCGGGCGCGATGACTTTCTCGGCGCCCAGATAGTCGGCCTGATAGGTCTTGGTCGTCGTGCCGGTGGAGGAGAAGCGCCCTTCAACCGCGACATCCTGATCGGGGATGACGGCCGCCGCCCAATATTTGTCGGTCATGCCGAGCCAGCCGCCGATGCCCTTGTAGTTCTTGGTGGCTTTCGGCTCTTTCTCGATCGAATCGTAGGTGTATTCCTGCACGCGGGTATCGCCGACGACGCCGACAAAACCTTCATGCAGCACGGCATAGCCATCGGTCTTCGGCTTGCCGATGCGCGTCAGCAATGAATAGGGAAAGAGCGTCACGGGAGCGCCGGACTTGTTCTCGACCGCATCGGTGATCGTGAACATATATTGATCGTCGACACTGATGGTGCGGCGGAAAATCAGACCCTGGCCATTGTCGAAGGTCAGATGAAGAGGACGCGCGGGCGTCAGCGTGTCGCTGTCAGCCGTCCACAGGGTGTCAGCGCGTGGCAGCACGATGTTGCTGCCGGCAGGCGCGACAAAGCCGGTCTCGGCGAAATAAGGATGCGCGGAGCCTGACGGCGACAGCAGTTCGATCATCGGGCTCGCCGGATCGGTGGTCTCGCGATATTTGCGCAGGCCGATGTCATCGAACCGGGCGCCCTTGAGCGCGATCGAGCCCGACAGGCTCGGGGTCTCGATGCGGACGCGCGGCGAGGCCGCCAGCGACTGGCCGCGATCAAGAACCACGGGCGCTGCGGCGACCTGCGGCACATTGGCGCCACCGGCGCCCGGCACCGGCGGAGCGCCGACCGGTGCGGGTTGAGCGCCCGGCTGCTGCGGCGTCGCCGACGGCTGCGCGCCGGGCGGCTGGGCGGTGGCCGGATTCTGCAATTGCGCGTTGGTCTGGCGCGCCTGATCCATCTGCGGTTTGGCGTAAAAATAATTCCAGCCGACGATAACCACGAGCGACAGGGCCATGGCCAACAGGAGATTTCTCTGGTCTTCGCGCATTCTCTTGCCTGCTGATTCCGGATCGGATCTGGCGTCTTGAAGTTGGACAGGTCTGGGATCGGACTGATGGAGATGAAAGGCTATTTCGGCTGTGTTCGACCGTTTTTCGCGCCAATTCTGACGATCGCGGTCTGTAGATCGCGGACAAGGCCCGCAAATGGCAGATGCAGCGCCTCGCGGCGCGCTAAGATCACATAATCATGTCCGGGTTTTGACGCCAGACCCGGCGCAAGATGCGAGGCTTGACGCAGGGCTTCACGCAAGCGGCGGCGCATGCGATTGCGCTCGACCGCCGTCCCGACCTTGCGGGTCACGGTAAAGCCGAAATGCGACACACCCGGTTCCTGGTCGCCCAGACCCTGCTCAGCTTGCCCGCTCTGCAGGCTGAAACCCTTGGTATGAAACCGTGCGCCCTTGGCGACGCGCAGATATTGCGACCGCTTGCGCAGACGCCCGATCAGGGCAGGCGAAACAGCATGCGCTGGCGCCGCAGCATCGGGCAAGATGCCAGACCTGGCGCCGGGCCTGTCGTTTCCCGCGCCATTGGTGTGGGAAACCGTCATCGATCCTGCCTATACGGGCGTGATTTATGCAGAATCAGGCCGAAAGCTTCTTGCGGCCGTGCGCGCGACGAGCGGCGATCACAGCGCGTCCACCGACGGTTGCCATGCGGGCGCGAAAACCATGGCGACGCTTGCGCACGATTTTGCTGGGTTGATAGGTCCGCTTCACGGGTCTGCTCCAATTAACTTTGGGCCAGCTTGGCCATAGCGAGCCAAAGCCAACCGGATTGTCTGTCTGTACCGCTCTCGCTTAAATCACCGGCGACAGTCCGCCAAAAGGCGCATGCCGACAAGCGACGTCGGCACGGCCGAAATCGAGTGCGGCCTTATAGGGGAAAGTTTTCGGGAAAGTCAATTCAACCGGGCCCTTTCGGCCACTGCAATCGCCCGCGAAAAATGCAGGATTACCAAGAATTCATCTTCCGCGGGCGTGATTTGGACGCCTCGATCCGCTATCGGAGAGTATGGCAAGGGAAAACCAGGCGGAAAACCTGAAAGAAGGCGGATCGACGCCATCGCCTGTCGTTCGCCTAAGATATCCGATCCTTCGCTTTTTACCACTTTTGCTGGTGTTTGTCGTCCTGATCGGCGTCGTTGCGGGCGGCGCAACGGGCTTTCTCTCCCTGGAACGCCTGATAGAAAGCCGTGACTGGCTGGCGGCCCAGGTGGCGGAGCGGACCTTTCTCGCGGTCGCGACCTTTTTCGCGGTTTACGCCACGGCAGCCCTGTCGGGCGTTCCCGGCGGGGCGGTTTTCAGCATTGCCGGGGGCTTTCTGTTCGGCGCCCTGGCCGGGACCGCGGTATCGCTGGCGGCCGTCATCTGCGGCGGCTCCTTCTTTTTTCTTATTGTGCGCTCCTCGCTGGGTGGCGTCCTGATGCGCCGGGGCGGACAATGGGCCCTTCAGCTTCGTGACGGCTTCCACAAGAATGCAGTGTGGTATCTGCTGTTTTTGCGACTGACGCCGGCGTTTCCGTTTTTCCTGGTCAATACGGCCATGGCGATGGCTGAGCTGAAACTTCGCACTTTCGTCTGGGTCACGGCCGTCGGCCTATTGCCGGTGACACTTGCTTATTCGCTGACCGGCTCCGGCCTCGACTCAGTTATTGTGGCGCAGCGCACCGCGTTCAACGCCTGCGTTTCGGCCGGAGGCTCCGACTGCAAGATGCAAATCGATCTGCGCCATCTCCTGACCAACGAAATGCTGCTGGCGCTCACTGTCCTGGGCGTTCTCGCACTTCTTCCCGTGCTGATCCGCAGGAAAGCGCGGCTCCGGATCGCGGAACGTTCGTGATGGACCACGCATGACCGAAACCCTCACGCCCGACATCTGCATCATCGGCGGCGGCGCCGGTGGTTTCGCGGTCGCCAGCGCAGCCGCGGCCTTCGGCGTGGCCGTCGTGCTCATTGAGAAAGGTGAGATGGGCGGCGACAATCTCAACTACGGCAGCGTGCCGGCGCAGGTGCTGCGGACCGCCGGCTTCTCCGCCCATGTCATGGCATCCGCGCAGGGGCTTGGCCTCAAGCCGGCAAAGCCCGAGGTCGACATGGCCGCCCTGCAGCAGCGTATCCGCGCGACAGTCGCCGGACTCGCGCCTGCTGTCAGCGCGGCCAGATTGACGGCGATGAATGTGCGCGTGGTGCGCGCCGCCGCCCGGTTCGTGTCCGACAAGGCGGTGGAAGCCGGCGATGTCCGCGTCGAGGCGCGCCGCTTCGTCATCGCCACGGGATCATCGCCGAGCGTGCCGAAAATCGCCGGGCTCGAATTTGTCCGCGCCCTGACAAACGAAACGATTTTCGACCTGCGCGAACTGCCGCGTCGGCTCATCGTCGCGGGTGCGAGCCGGCACGGGCTCGAACTGGCGCAGGCCTTCCGCCGGCTCGGCAGCGAGGTCATCGTGCTCGAGGCGCAGACCGTCCTGCCCGGCATGGACCGTGAATTCGTCGAGCATCTGCTGGTCGCGCTGACGCGCGAAGGCATTGATATCCGGCAGAACACGACGATCGAACGCATAGAGCCGGATGCCGCCGGCATCCGCGCCAGCATCGCCTCCGGCGCGCAGACAGACAGCGTGGCCGGATCACACCTGCTGATCACAGCGGGGCGCAGTGCCAATGTTCATAATCTCGGGCTCGAACAGGCGGGGATTGCCTATAATGCCGACGGCATCCAGGTCGGTGCCAACCTGCGCACGACCAATCGCCGCGTCTACGCCATCGGCGACGTCGCCAGGACGGAGGGCGGATCGGCCCAGGCGGCGCACTATCAGGCCGGCCTGGTGCTGCGCGGCCTGCTGTTCCGCCAATCTCGCGCGGTCGTGCCGGGCCTGACGCCGCAAGCCTTGTATACCGACCCCGAAATCGCCATCGTCGGCCAGCAGGATGATGGCACCGGGCAACGTGGCCGCAAGACAATGGTCTACCGCTGGCCGTTCGCGGAAACGGCAAAGGCCGGAGCCGCACTGAGTCCGGCAAGCGGCCATATCAAGGTCATTGTCGGATCGAATGGGCGGGTCCTGGGCGCGGGCATCGTCGGTCCGCAGGCCAGTGAATTGATTGCACCCTGGCAATTGGCCATCGCAAAAAAGCTGAAAATCAGCGATATGGCGGACTTGGTTGTTCCGCACCCCAGCTTTTCCGAGGTCTCGCGGCAGGCGTCGCTGATGTATTATTCCGTAAAACTGCAGAGTTCGTTTCTGCAAAGTGTAATTGGATTTTTGCGAAAATTTGGATGAACGGCGTCCGTTGCGGACGCCGCCCAGCATTGACCGGACCGTAGAAGCACACCCATGGACGCTCGAGTTCAACAGAACGAAGCGCCGGCCCCGGCCGAGCCCGAGGTCGTGCGCAGCACGCCCGCACGGCAGACGCCTGTCCGTATCGGGCTGGCATCGCGCGTTCTGCTGTTGACGATCGCTTTCATCATGCTGGTGGAAATCGCGATCTATGTTCCTTCCATCGCGAGCTTCCGCAACAGTTGGCTGCGCGACCGGCTGAGCGCCGCCTATACCGCAGCCCTCGTCCTCGACGCAGCGCCGGACGAAATGATTCCCGACCAGTTGCAGAAGGATCTTCTGACCAGCGTCGGCGCGCAATCCATCGCGCTCAAACGGCCCGCGTCCCGCCGCCTGCTCGCCGCCTCGGACATGCCGCCGAAGATTGACGAGCGGTATGACTTGCGGTCGGCGTCGCCGCTCGAATCGGTCAAGGCGGCCTTCCGCACGTTGTTCGGCCAGGAAGGACGCACGATCAGCGCCGTCGGCGACGCGCCGATGGGCGCCGAATATATCGATATCACCATCGACGAGACGCCGCTGCGCGAGGCGATGTGGAATTATTCCGTCAACATCCTCATCCTCTCGCTGATGCTGTCGGCCATGGTGGCGGCACTTGCCGTTGCTGCGCTGCACTTTCTCGTGCTCGCCCCGGTGCGCCGGCTGACCGACAACCTGATGCGCTTTGGCGAGAAGCCGGACGATCCCACGCGCATCATCCATCCCTCGGGACGCCTGCATGAGATCGGCCTTGCGGAAACGGCGCTGGCCAGCATGCAGACAACCCTGGTCGATGAGTTGCGCCAGAAGAAACATCTGGCGGCGCTCGGCCTTGCCGTCGCCAAGATCAATCACGACCTGCGCAACATTCTCTCGACAGCGCAATTGCTGTCCGACCGCTTGACGACGTCTTCAGACCCTATCGGCCGTTCCGTCGGCCCCAAGCTCATCGCCACGCTCGACCGCGCCATCAGTTATTGCCAGTCGACGCTCACCTATGGCCGCGCCGTCGAGCGCCCGCCCGATGTCTCACGCCATGCGCTGCGCGCGCTGGTTGACGAAGCCATGGAGATTGTCGCGCCGGAAGGCGGCGGCCGCGTCGCCCTACTCAACCAGGTGCCGCTGGATTGCGTCGTCTATGTCGATGCGGAGCAGATGCTGCGTGTGCTGCTCAATCTGTGCCGCAATTCGATCGAAGCGCTGGAATCGGCGGGTCCGCACGATGGTTCCGGCCCATTGGTGCGCGTCAACGCCGAACGCGCGCGTGATGAGATCGTCATCGAGATCGCCGACAATGGCCCGGGCGTTCCGCCGCGGGCACGCGCGAGCATGTTCGAAGCCTTCCGCGGATCGACCAGGTCCGGCGGCACGGGGCTGGGCCTCGCCATCGCCGCGGAAATCGTCAGCGCGCACGACGGCGCCATTGTTCTTCTGCCGGAAGAGGCAGGCCCCGGCGCGACATTCCGTATCACGCTGCCGCAACGCAACCTCTGAACGGCGCTCTTCGGAACTCGCGCTTGATCAGTAACCCTGATATTGAGTAGGGTTGCCGCAACATGGCGAGCGACATTCGGGAGCGCTCGATTGGCTGACCAGAGAGCGCGAAACTCCAAATGACGGAACCCAGCAAAGCGAAGACGCAGGCTGCCATCGGCCGGTTGTTGCGGCCGAAATCCATTGCCATTGTCGGCGCCTCGCCGACGCCGGGCTCGCTGGGCAATGGCGTGCTGACCAATCTGCTTCGCTTCGGCTTCAAGGGTGACATCCACCTCATCAACCCCAACCGCAGCGAGATCGACGGACGGCCCTGCCTGAAGTCGACACGCGAATTGCCGATGGGTGTCGATTGCGCCGTGCTCGCCGTGCCGCAGGCAGGCGTCATGGACGCCATCAGGGGCTGTGCCGAGCGCGGCGTCGGCGGCGCGGTGATCTTCGGCGCGGGTTTCGCCGAGCTGGGCGAGGAAGGCCGCAAGCTGCAGGACGAACTGGCGGGCATTGCGGACGCCGCCGGCATGGCGATCGAAGGGCCGAACTGTCTCGGCTATGTCAATTATGTCGATGGCGTCGCGATGACCTTCGGCGTCAGCGTGCCGGTGCCCATCGATGGCCGGCGCGCGGTCGGCGTCGTCTCGCAATCGGGCGCCATGGCGACGGTGCTGCGCGCCGCCCTGCACGGCCACGACATCGCTGTGTCCATCTCCGCCTCGACCGGCAATGAAGCCCTCAACGGACTGGAAGATTTTCTCGACATCCTGATCGAGGATCCGGCGACGCATGTGCTGGCGCTCGTCGCCGAACAGTTCCGCGATCCGCAGCGCTTCCTGGCGCTGGCGCGCCGCGCGCGCGACCTCGGCAAGCCGATCGTGCTCTTGTCTCCGGGACGCAGCGCCGCCGCGCGTGAAGCAGCCCAGACCCATACCGGCGCGATGAGCGGTGACTGGGACGTGATGCGCGCGCTGACCTCGCGCGCCGGTGTCGCGGTTGTCGAAACGCTCGAGCAGCTGATCGATGTGGCGGAACTGTTCATCCGCTTTCCCAAGCCGCTCAAAGGCGGCGCCGCCGTGATCACCGATTCCGGCGCCTACAAGGGGCTGACGCTCGACTATTGCCAGCAGGTCGGCCTCGACTTGCCGCAACCCTCGCAAAAAGCGCGCGACGTGATCGGCGCGCTGGCGCCCGACCTGATCCAGCCGACCAATCCTGTCGACCTGACGGCGCAATCGCTCGTCGATCCCCTGCTCTACCGCAAGGCGCTCGATCCGCTGCTCGACGACGATACATTCGGCAGCGTCGTCTATACCAGCATCCTGTCATCGCCGTTGATGGCGCCGCGCAAGATGAAGCCCATTCTCGATGCGGCCAAAGAGCTGACGTTCTCCAAGCCGGTCATCCTCGCCATGCTTGGCGACGACGCCGATGTGCCGAAGGAAACGATCGGCGAATTGCGGGCCCTGAACGTGCCGTTCTTCCGCTCGCCGGAACGCTGCTTCCGGGCATTGGCCTATCTGCAGCGCTACTACGAGCAGGCGGCGGAAACGTCAGCACACAGGCGGGCCGTCGACACTAAACACGAGCTTCTGTCCGGCGTGATTGCCGAGCATGATGCCAAGAAGATCCTGGAGATCGAGGGCATTCCGATCCCGCCGTCGGAATTCGTCACGACGATGGAGGATGCCCAGGCGGCTGCTGTCCGCATCGGCTTCCCCGTCGCCTTGAAGGCGCAGGCGACCGAACTGGCGCACAAGAGCGATGCGGGTGGTGTCATCCTCTCGCTGCAATCGGACAGCGATATCGTCGAGGGCTGGACGCAGCTTCAATCCAACATTGCTGAAGCACGGCCCGGCCTCATGCTCGATGGCGTGCTGGTCGAGAAAATGGCGCCGCGTGGCGTTGAACTCATCTTCGGCGCGCGCAACGACCCAGAGTGGGGACCGGTGCTCGTCGTCGGCCTCGGCGGCGTCTTCACCGAGGCGCTGCGCGACGTCGTGACCCTGGCGCCGGACCTTGGCGTCGAGGCCATCGAACGCGAACTGCGCCGTCTGAAGGGTGCGGCGCTGCTTGGCGAATTTCGTGGATCGTCGGCCCGGGACGTGCGCGCAGCGGCCACCATCGCTGCCAAGCTCGGCGCCTTCGTCATGGCGCATCCGGAGATCGCCGAGATCGATGTCAATCCGGTCGTGGTCTATGCGCAAGGCAAGGGAGCACTGGCGCTCGATGCTCTGATCGTCGTGCGGTGATTCATGATTGCAAACTGCAACAATCTACCAGAAGCCCTCATCCTGAGGAGCAACGCATGGCGTTGCGTCTCGAAGGCAAAGTTCTGTCTTGAGAAACTGGGCGACGCGCCGCAGCCGAGCAACTGGAACATTGCGGCTTGACGCCCTCGCCCTTCGAGACGCGCCTTGCAGGCGCTCCTCAGAGTTTGTGACTTTATTAGAAATATCGCCTTTTGCTGCCGCGTAAGTGTTTGATTTGACTCATGTCGTAAAAGGCAAAATCAATAAAGTCACAGCCTCTCAGGATGAGGGCTTCTGATAAATCTCAATAAGGTACTGGGGAAGAGACAAATGGATTTCAGCTTCACTGAAGAACAACAGATCCTGCGCGAGAGCGTCATCAAGCTGATGCAGCGTCATGCGCCGCCGGAACTCGTGCGCAAACACGAAGCGGCTCAGACCTTTCCTTATGAGCTTTATGATGAGTGGGTGAAGGCGGGCCTCCTGGCGCTGCCCTTCCCGGAAGAATACGGCGGCCTCAACGGCAATGCCATCGATCTCGCCATTGCCAGCTTCGAGATATCGAAAGTCAGCGCCGATCTCGGCATGGCCTATGGCGGCAATATTTTCTGCGGCCTCAACCTCGTCCGCAAAGGCACGCCGGAACAGTTGCAGACCTGGCTGCCGAAGATGATCGAAGGCGAAGTCCGCTTCGCCATCAGCATATCGGAGCCGGATGCGGGATCGGATGTGGGCAACATCAAGACCTTCGCCCGCAAGGACGGAGACCGCTACATCGTCAACGGTCAAAAACTCTGGAATACCGGCGTCGGCCTCAAGAACACACTGATGAACTGCTATGTGAAGACGGACCGCGAGGCGCATTACCGCAAAGGCCTGTCGCTGATGCTGATCGAGAACGACACGCCCGGTGTCGAATATCGCAAGCTCGACATGCTGGGGCGGCGCAGCGTCGGCACCTACGAAGTCTTCTTCAAGGATGTTGAAGTGCCGGCCGACCGGCTGATCGGCGGCGAGAACCGCGGTTGGGATTGCATGATGGGCGGCCTGCAGATCGAGCGCGCCGTCTCGGCGGCGGGAAGCTGCGGCGCGGCGCAGGCGATCGTCGATCTTGCCGCCTCCTACGCCAAGGAGCGCGTGCAGTTCGGCCAGCCGATCGGCTCATTCCAGGCGATCTCCCACATGATCGCCGACATGGCGACGGAAGTGGATGCCGCCACCATGCTGATGTGGCGCGCCGTCTGGCTTGTCGCCAGCGGCAAGGATGCGCTGAAGGAAATCACCATGGCGAAGCTGTTCGCTTCGGAAGTCTATGTGAAGGTCGCCAATATGGGCGTTCAGGTCATGGGCGCCTATGGGCTGGTGGGCGAATATGACATGCAGCGGTTTTTCCGAGACTCCCGCAGCGCCACCATCGCGGCCGGCACCTCGCAGACGCAGCGTAATCTGATCGCCGGCCTGATGGGCCTTAAAGCATCACGCTAGGGCCGGCGCGGTCGTATGGACGTATGTCGCCTTTCACCGGTATCATGACGGCGCGCGCAGAAAGCGCGCTGCAGATTGGGGGGAGAATATGACCGTGCTTCGCCGCATAGTGCCGTTGGGCCTTGCTGCCCTCGTCCTCGCCGCCGCACCCGCAAGAGCCGAATATCCGGAACGCCCGATCAAGGTCATTCTCGGATTTCCGGCGGGCAGCGGCGCCGACATCATGTGCCGCTGGTTCACGCAAAAGCTCGCTGAATTGTCGGGCGGCACGATCATCGTCGACAACAAGCCGGGCGCCGCGGGCAATCTTGCGAGCGAAGCGATCGCGAAATCCAAGCCGGACGGGTACACAATCCTGTTCGGCGGCGCGTCCGGACTCGCAGCCAGCCCGGCCATCTACAAGAACCTGCCGTTCAACACCTTGCGCGACATCGAACCGATCACAACAGTGACCGAACTTGTGTTCGCGCTGGCAGTCAATCCGAAGACGCCGGTGAAGGACGTGTCCGATCTCACCACCTATCTCAGGAACAAGGGGCCGAAATCGACCTATGGCTGGGCGGTGACATCGGCGATCGCCTCGACGGTGCTTTACCTGAAGGAAGCCAACCTCGACGTCACGCAGGTGACCTACAAATCAACCGGCGCAGCCATATCGGATGTGGCGGCGGACCAGATCGATTTCGCTTTTGGCGACGTCATGTATCTGCTCGGCCAGCAGCATGCCGGCAAGGTCAAGATCCTGGCGACGACAGGCACGCGCCGACCATCGGCGGCGCCCGGCATTCCGACGATGCAGGAAGCGGGGCTGAAGACCGTCGTGGTCGCGCCATGGTGGGGCGTTTTCGCTCCGGCGAATATGCCTCCCGAGATTTCAGACAAGCTCGCCGGCTGGTTCAACCAGATCACCGCCATGCCCGCGACGAAGGAATTTCTCACCTCGCAAGGTGCCGATCCGTTGATCGGGGATCGCGACTACGCTCGCAAGCGGCTGATCAACGATATGGAATACTGGCGGAATGTCACTAAGCTCGCCAATCTCACACCCCAGTAGGTGTGCTGATATTCACGTGATACCGGCCTGCAAGTGCCGGTTCTCTGCGCTTCCAGTGCTCACGTACATAAAGTACGCTCCGCTCCGGTTCTCAAGAACCGACATTTTCGGCTCGGTCTGACGTGAATCTCAACACACCTACATGCGCACCAAGGAAAGTAGGATTATGAAAGCCGCCATCAATGCAAAGGGCGCCAATGGCCCGACGCTGGAAATCCGTAATGTGCCCGATCCGACGCCGGGCAAGAACGACCTTCTCGTTGCCGTGAAGGCCATCGGCCTCAACCGCGCCGATCTCGGCCGGGCCATCGGCAATCCCGACAATCCGGACACCAATATCGCCGGCATGGAAGTCGCGGGTGAAGTGATTTCGGTTGGCGCGGACGTCAAGGGCTTCGCGCCCGGCGACCGCATCATGTCGATGACCACCAAGGCCTATGCAGAGAAGGCGCTGGTCGACTATCGCGCCGCCTTCCGCATGCCGAAGCATCTGAGCTTTATCGAAGGCGCGGCGCTGCCGGTGTTCATCTCCACCGGTCACGATGCGCTGGTCAGCAACGGCGAGTTGAAGAAGGGCGACACCGTCCTCATCACCGGCGTTACCGCCGGCGTCGGCACGACGATGATCCAGATCGCCAAGACACTCGGCGCCAGTCTCGTCGCCGGCACGTCACGCGATGCGGGCAAGCTGGCGCGTCTCAAGGAGGTCGGGCTCGATCTCGCCATCGTCGCCGGCAAGGACCATCTTGCCGAAGCCTGCATGAATGCGACAGGCAAGAAGGGTATCGATGTCGCGGCCGACAATGTGGGCGCCGGCATGCTCAACGATCTCATGGACGCAGCCGCCGTGAAGGGCCGTATCGTCAGCATCGGCCGGCTCGGCGGCAAGGCCGATCAGATCGATCTCGACAAGATCGCGCTGAAACGCCTCAAGCTGATCGGCGTCACCTTCCGCACGCGTTCACCGGAGGAGAAGTTCGAGATCACCCGGCGCGCCTGGGCCGATCTGGGTGCTGCGATCGAGTCAGGCCAGTTCAAGCCGATCGTCGATCGCACCTTCACGCTTGATGAAGCGCTGGCGGCGCAGGACTATATGCGCAAGAACACGCATATCGGGAAGATCGTGCTGAGCGTGTGATCCTCATCCGCCCCTCGCGATGCGAGGGGCACCTTCTCCCGCGAGGCGGGAGAAGGAACAGCGCGCCTACTTCTTGTAGAGATCCGCATAGGTCTGGCGCAGCGCCGCCTTCTGGACTTTGCCCATGGTATTGCGCGGCAATTCATCGACGAAGAACACGCGCTTGGGCAGTTTGAACTTGGCGAGGCGCTGTTCGAGCGCGGCGATGATCGCCTTCTCCTCGAGCTTGGCGCCCTTCTGGGGCACGATGACGGCCGTCACGCCCTCGCCGAAATCCGGGTGCTGGACGCCGATGACGGCGCTCTCAACCACGCCCGGCATGCCGTCGATCTCGGTCTCCACTTCGATCGGATAGACGTTGAAGCCGCCGGTGATGACGAGGTCCTTATTGCGGCCGACGATGTGGACATAGCCCTTGTCGTCGATGCGGCCGAGATCGCCGGTGATGAAATAGCCGTCGTCGCGGAACTCGGCCTTGGTCTTCTCCGGCATCTGCCAGTAGCCCTTGAACACATTGGGGCCCTTGACCTCGATCATGCCGATCTCGCCGCGCGGCAGTTCCTGGCCGTTGTCGGGATCGACGATGCGAGCGCTGACGCCGGGCAGCGGGAACCCGACCGTGCCGGCGACGCGGTCGCCGTCATACGGGTTCGACGTGTTCATGTTGGTTTCGGTCATGCCGTAGCGTTCGAGAATGGCGTGGCCGGTGCGCTCGCTCCAGTCGCGATGGGTCTCGGCCAGAAGCGGCGCGGAGCCGGAGATGAACAGGCGCATGTGCTTCGTCGCATCGCGGTTGAGGCCGGGATGCTGCAACAGGCGCGTGTAGAATGTCGGCACGCCCATCATCGCCGTGGCGCGCGGCATCATCTTCATGATCTGCTCGGCATCGAGCTTGGGCAGGAACAGCAGCGAGCCGCCGGCGAGCAACAAAGTGTTGATCGCCACGAACAGGCCGTGGGTGTGGTAGATCGGCAGCGCGTGGATCAGCACGTCGTCCTTGCTGAAGCGCCAGGTGTCGACCAGGGTCAGCGCGTTGGACGCCAGATTATCGTGGCTCAACATGGCGCCCTTGGAACGGCCGGTGGTGCCGGACGTGTAGAGGATCGCGGCCAGATCGTCCTTGCCGCGCTCGACATCGGCAAACGTCGAGGGCTGCGCCTTAGCGCGGTCGATCAGCGAGCCGTCTTCCTTGGTGCCGAGTGTTTCAATCTTCGCGCCGGCCTTCTCGGCAACGGCAGCCAGCTTGTCGCGGTTCTGCGGTTCACAGACGAAGACGCGCGGCTTCGCGTCGCCGAGGAAATATTCGATCTCGGCCGGTGTGTAGGCGGTGTTGAGCGGCAGAAACACAGCGCCGGCGCGCAGGCAGGCCAGATAGAGCAGAACCGCATCCGGCGATTTATCCACCTGTACCGCGACGCGGTCCCCCGCGACGACGCCGAGCGAGACCAGCGCGTTGGCGAAACGGGCCGATCCTTCGTCCAGGCCGCCGTAGGTGATCTTGCGGCTCTCGGGCGTCTCGATGAAAACCTTGTCAGGCGAGGGAGCGCGACGGGCGATCAGGTCGTAAAGATATGACGGCATGGCTCTACTTATCTCGATCAGGTCTGTGCCTTTGCCGAGGTTGCGTTCGACCGCCATCCGCGCGTGCCCGATTTCAACATTTTCCGGACTGCCGAAGAGGCGACGATTTCTCCCTGGTTGGCATAAGCCTCGTGGTTTTTCTCGATCTCGTCGAGGTCGTAAAGGTAATTCACCATCAGGCCGGCAGATTCAAGCATTCCTTTGTGCGACGTGTCGCCCAGCCAGTCGATCCGCTCCAGGCGGGCGCCGTTGCCCAGATGGAACCTCGCGACCGGATCGAGCGCCCTGCCGTTGGAGGCGCGCTCATCGAGGAAATACTGCACGGCCAGCGGCTCCAGCACCGCCTTGGCGCGCTGGGCGAACGGCTTGTCCTGGGGCCAGGCGGGATCGTCAAGACTTTCGATGACGGAAAGGTCGTCGGCGCTGACGAGGGTTTTGCCCTTGTTGCCCAGCCAGCGCATGAAGCCCGGCACCGGCGACAGGGTGACGAAGGTTTCCAGCTTGGGCAATTCGCGCCGCAGTTCCTCGACCACCTGCTTGATGAGGAAATTGCCGAAGGAAATGCCGTTGAGGCCCTGCTGGCAGTTGGAAATCGAATAGAAGGCGGCGGTGCGCGCCTTGCTAAGCGGCACGATCTCGCGCTCGGACGCCAGCAGCGGCTGGATGGCGCCGGGTATCTCAGCCGTCAGCGCCACTTCGACGAAAATCAGCGGCTCATCGAGCATGGCGGGATGAAAGAAGGCGTAGCAGCGCCGATCGACCGGATCGATGCGGCGGCGCAGATCGTCCCAATCGTGAATGGCATGCACCGCTTCGTAACGGATGATCTTCTCCAGCACGTTGGCTGGCGTCGCCCAGTTGATGCGGCGCAGAACCAGGAAGCCGCGATTGAACCAGGACGTCAACAGATGCGTGAGATCGCGGTCGATCGCCCTGAATTCGGGATTGGCGGACCTGAGTTCGAGCAGATGTTCGCGCATGTCGACGATCGCCGCGGTACCGCCCGGCGCGCGGTTCAGGCGACGCAGCAGTTCCTGGCGGCGCGGCTCCGAAGCATAATGCAGATCGGTGGCGGCGATATCGCTCTGCTCGCGTCCCCATTCATCGAGCGCGGCGCCGAGCCTGGCGACATCCGGGCCGAAATCATTGGCAAGAAGGTAAAAGAATTTCTGCCGGCCCAGCTCGTCGAGCTGGGCGTAGCGGTCGAGCACTTCGCGCGCCAGCGCCGTCCCCGACGCTTCGCCGCGGCCCGACAGCAGCTTTTCGCAAAGGCCGACAAGATCCGATACCCGGGTTTGCGGGTCGATTTGCCCATTTTCAAGCCCCAAGAAGTTGCGGCCGCGCTCGGCGATCGTCGTCAGGAGGTCCGAGAAAAAGGCATTGCTCATTTTCTTCCCACAACCTTTCTTATATGCGCCCACCAGCTGGTGATGGGCTCGGACGAACGTCCTTGGATAGGCTAGCAACGTGAAATTTATGCATGATGAAGGTGAAGCGCCAGCCTTATCAAGGCGTCTTAACCTTGCGTCAGGACATAGCACCCCCCATTTTGCGGCAGATCAGGCCAGACACGTCTTTTCGATCCAGGTGAATTGATCCATGTTTCAATCGGCCGCGGCAGCTTTGCCGCAAATCTTTTCGCCGCCCTATCGACGGACGCTGGCCAAGGTCCTGGCGCTGACCCTGGTCCTGCTCATGCTCGTGTGGACCGGGCTCGACCATCTCATCGTCAGCTATATTTCCGTGCCCTGGCCGTGGGTCGCGACCGCGCTGTCGATCCTGACCGGTCTTGGTCTGGTGGTCGGCATGGCCTTTCTGGTCGCGCCGGTGTCCTCGCTCGTCGCCGGTTTCTTTCTCGATGAACTGGCCGAACATGCGGAACGCGAGAGCGATCCCACAGGTCCGCCGGGCCGCGCCCTGCCCGCCGGTCAGGCTGTCTGGCTCGCCTCGAAATTCGCGGCCGTGTCGCTGTTCGTAAACCTCATGGCGCTGATGCTGCTGCTGGTGCCGGGGATCAACGTGATCGCGTTCTTCGTCGCCAATGCCTATCTTGCGGGGCGCGAATATTTCGAACTGGCGGCACTGCGCTATCACCCTGTCGAAGAGGTGCGCGCGCTGCGGCAGCGCCACGCGGTCTATCTGTTCGTCTGCGGCCTGCCGATCGCGCTGTTCCTGGCGGTGCCGATCGTCAACCTGCTGACGCCGCTGTTCGGCACGGCCTATATGGTGCGCGTGCACAAACGGATGATGCGAAACGCGCTTTAACCCTGTGCTTCGGCCCGCGCCTCGAACTGACCGCTCTTGCGGAAGCGATAGAGATAGGTCGGCACGATCGCCTCGATCGAATCCGGCGTGATGCCCATGCCTTCCAATGTCGTGCCGGCAGCAATCGCTGCTTCCGAGACGATATTGTCCGACTGCAGCAAAGTGACCTGATCCCGGGTCAGGTGCAGCATTTTCGGATAAAGGCCGAGGCTGATCGAATGGGCGATCTCGCTGCCGAACGCCTGCGCGCGGGCGAGCGGGAACGGCATCGGCACCAGCAGGCGCTTGCGGCCAATGGTCGTGCAGATGAATTCCATCAATTCGCGGAAGGTGCGTACTTCCGGGCCGCCGAGTTCCCAGGTTTTTCCAGCGGGCGCCTGACCATCAAGAACGCGGGCGATCGCCTCGGCGACATCGCCGACGTAGACCGGCTGGAATTTCGTCGCGCCGCCGCCGATCAGCGGCAGGACCGGCGACAACCGCGCCAGGGCGGCGAACCGGTTGAAGAACTCATCTTCGGGTCCGAAAATGAGCGAGGCGCGAACGATCGTCGCGTCGGCGTAGGCGGCGCGCGCCGCTGCTTCGCCCTGCGCCCTGGAGCGGGCATAGGAGGAGTCCGAATTGGCATCGGCGCCGATGGCCGACATCTGGATCAGACTTGTCGCGTTCGCGGCCTTGGCAGCGCGGGCGACCGCGTGGGCGCCGAAACCATGCACGGCCTCGAAGCGCTGACGCCCGGATTCGATCGGAACGCCGACGAGATTGATAACCGCCTCGGCGCCCTGCACGGCCGCTGCCACGGAAGCCGGGTAGCGCAGATTGGCCTGAACGGCGTGAATCTGGCCGACCTTGCCGATCGGCTGCAGGTGGAAGGCGAGATCGGGCCGGCGGCAGGCGACGCGGATGCGCCAGCCGCGCTGCGCCAAGGCCCGCACCACATAACGGCCGACAAAGCCGGAACCGCCAAAAACAGTGACCAATCGGGTCGATTTATCGAGTGGATTTGTCATGTCCGGTTCCCGCGCCAAAATATCTTGGCGGATGATTAGTCCAGCGCGAGCCGGCTGTACAGATCATGTTGCGCCGCACCCCCTGCCCGGTTCGGCGCATCGCGTCGACAGGCCGCCCCGGCAGTGGCATGGTGGCCCCAATCAGGAGGGAATTCGCCATGCAGCAGGAAAAATCCGCACCCGCCGCCATTCCCATGGGCGTCTATGTGGACCCGAAAGCGATGGATTGGGAGCCCACCGGCCTGCCCGGCGCCTTCCGCAAAGTGCTTTACGACGATCCGGAGACAGGCCGCTCGACGGTTCTGTTCAAGATGGAACCCGGCGGGGTCATCCCGTTTCACGAACATCCCGAGCTTGAACAGACCTTCGTTCTCGACGGCTCGCTGGAAGACGACCAGGGCGCCTGCACGGCCGGCACCTTCGTCTGGCGGCCGGCCGGAAGCCGGCATACGGCGCGCTGCCCGAACGGCGCGACGTTCCTGGTGTTTTTCATGAAGCCGCCGAAGCGGCTGCCGCAGGGTTAAACCTCTCACAGACTTGTGTTTACGCGGTCATTGGTCTGATCGCGCAGTCAACTATTCTGCCGCGCGTCGAGCAACGGCAATACCGGCTCGACTGGCGATGAACAGGAGGATTTATGGACGACGCACATTCGAAATCGCTGACCGCGCCGACGCCACTCGATCTCAACCGCCGCGGCTTCGTCTTCATGACGAGTTGCGTGGCCGGCTTCACCATGGCGAGCGGCCCGTTGAACGCCCAGACGATCACGACGCCGGCCGACGGCCTGACCGCGGGCGAAGTGAAGATCAGTTCCAGCGGCGTCGAAATTCCTGCCTACCAAGCCTATCCCGCGACGGGCGGGCCGTTCCCGACCGTGCTGGTGATCCAGGAAGTCTTCGGCGTCCATGAATACATCAAGGACGTGTGCCGCCGTCTGGCCAAGGCCGGTTACTACGCCATCGCGCCGGAACTCTATGCGCGGCAGGGCAACCCCGGCGCCTACACCGACGTCTCCAAGCTAATCTCCGAGATCGTTTCGAAAGTGCCGGACGCGCAGGTGAAGGGTGATCTCGACGCCAGCGTCGCCTTCGCCAAGGCGAGCGGCAAGGCCGACACAAGCCGGCTTGCGGTGATCGGCTTCTGTTGGGGCGGCCGGCAGGTCTGGCTCTACGCCAAGAACAATCCCAATCTGAAAGCGGCCGCGGCTTTCTATGGCCCGCTGTCCGGCCCGAAGGACGATCTGCATCCGCAGAACCCGCTCGACTTCGCCAAGGAGGTGAAGGTACCTGTCATCGGCGCCTACGGCGGCAAGGATGCCGGCATTCCGGTGGACCAGGTGGAGAAAATGCAGGCGGAGTTGAAGGCCGCCGGCAACAAATCCGAGCTGCACGTCTATGCCGACGCGCCGCACGGCTTCCATGCCGACTATCGCCCAAGCTATCGCAAGGCGGATGCGGAACTGGCATTCAAGCGCGCGCTCGATTTCTTCAAGGCGCACGGCGTGTAAACACCAAACAATGCGATCCGCGATGATGACCATCGCGGATTGTCAACAACAGAAGCAGAGGACCACGATGGCGATCGAAATGTACGACCTTGCGGCAGGCGACGACCGTGTGCGGTTTTCGCCCTATTGCTGGCGCATCCGAATGGCGATGGCGCATAAGGATCTCGATTTCAGGACGATCCCAGTCCGCTTCATGGAGAAGCACAAGATCGAATTCTCCGGACAGAAGCTTGTCCCGGTCATTCGCGACAGCGACAGGATCATCCACGACAGTTGGGACATCGCGCTCTATCTCGATGAGACATATGCCGACCGCGCGAAACTGATCGACGGCCCGCAGGCAATGGCGCTGACGGAATTCGTGCGTTCATGGGCGCAGACGACTTTATCGACGCCCATCCTCAAGACCGTTGTCCTCGATCTCTTCAACGGCCTCGACGAGAAGGACAAGCCCTACTTCAGAACGTCGCGCGAGCAGCGCTTCGGCACGACCCTGGAGACTTTCGCGCTGACACCTGACGCCGGGCGGGCTGCCATCAAGCAGACGCTGACGCCGTTGCGCGATATGCTCGGCCGACAGACATTCATCTGTGGCGCCGCGCCCGGCTTCGCCGATTACATCGTCTTCGGCGTGTTCATGTGGGCGCATTGCGTCTCGCATATCACACTCATCGAAGGCGAAGATCCCGTGCAGGCCTGGCGCGAACGCATGCTGGATCTTTATGACGGGCTGGCGCGCAAGGCGCCGCGCAACCCAGCTTGACACTGTAGAAATAGCCCCGTCAGCTCGCACCACCGTCGGCAAGAATCGTTCGGCCGGTGAGCCAACCCGCGTCGGGCGAAGCCAGGAACAAGGCGATGCCCGCAATGTCGTCAGCCTGGCCGATACGGCCGAGTGGTGTCATCGCCACAATGCCGGCACCGCGCTCGGCCAGGATGCGCGACGTCATTTCGGTCTCGATGACGCCGGGCGAGATCGTATTGACGGTTATCCCGCGCGGTCCGAACTCCTTCGCAAGCGCATGCGAAAGTGCAGCGACCGCCGCCTTGGAGGCGGCATAGATGGACGAGGTTGGAATCGGCCGTGTGGCGAGCGCGGAGGAAAAATTGATGATGCGACCACCCGGCGTGGTCAGATATGGAAGCGCGGCCTGGATCATCGCGATTGTGCCGAGCACGTTGGTGTCGAACGTCGCGTGAAAAAGTGCCGCATCGGTCGCTTCGAAAGGCCGATATTCTGCCAGGCCGGCGCAGTTTACCAGCACATCGATGTGGCCGAAGCGCTCGATCACCTCGGCCACCATCGCGCGGGTCTCATCGGGCTTTGAGATGTCACCGGCAACGGCCATGCCTTGCGCACCGAGCGCGGCGATCTCGCCAAGCACCGCCTCGGCTGCGGCGCCCCCGCTGCGATAGGCGATCGCCACCCGGCAGCCGGCGCCGGCAAAGCGTCGCGCCATGCCGGCCCCGATGCCGCGCGAGCCGCCTGTGACCAACACGACCTTGCCACTCAACGGGTGACTGCCGGGTGCCTTCTTATCGCTCATGCCGTGCTCTCCCTGTCGTGCACCATGCCGCCGCTTGCTTCAGCAGTGGCGACGTCCAGCACACGGGCGCGCCATAGCTCCAGATACGCTTCGCGTCCTGCGGCATCGATGCGCGGAGCGGCATAGGCTACGAACGGCGGGTACGATTTCATCCCGAGATATTCCACCATCAGGTGCTGCGTGGGGTAGAGCATCTGGTCGATGGGACCATAGACATTGCCGGCCGAAAACCGCTCAACCGTGCCGCCGGTCGTCAGGCACAACATGCCGGTCTTGTCTTTGAAATATCCGCTGTCGTAACGACGCCCGTCCGCATAGGCGAAGCCGAACGCCATGACGCGGTCGAACCAACCTTTGAGAATGGCCGGCACGCCGCCCCACCAGATCGGGTAAAGCCAGATGATCAGATCGGCGTTGAGAACCCGCTGTTGCTCGCGCACAAGGTCCGGCGCGAAGCCGCCATGGGCGTGGGCATAGCCCTGTTCGTTCTGATAGTGAAAGCGGCTCGTGTCATGCGTCGTGACAAAGTCATGCCGTCCGGCGACTGGATTGAAGCCTTCGCCATAAAGGTCGGAGACAACCACCGCATGGCCGGCGCCGGCCAGCGCATCGCGCGCGACGTCTTTCAACGCGCAGGTGAACGACGTCGGCTCCTGGTGCGCGTAGACAAGCAGAACATTCATCAAAAGGCTCTTATGAATGACGCGTCAAAGACGCTTTCGAGTTGAGTATCAGGCGCGTTTGGCCAGGCCGCCGAACAGGCCGTTCGGGAAGACCAACAGCACGACGAGCAACAGCGTTAGTGAAATGATGTTCTTGAAGCCGGCGCCGAAGAAGACGATCGCTTCGGACTGAACGACGCCCAGGAAGATACCCCCGACCAGAGCGGCCGGCGGGCTGCCGAAGCCGCCGATGATCGCCGCGATGAAGCCGTTGATGCCGAACGGGCCGCCGATCATATAGGCCGTGTACTGCGTCGGCGTGACCAGGATGCCGGCGGCGGCGCCGAGGGCCGAGCTGAGGGCGAAAGCGACGATCAGCATGCGCTCGACCGGAATTCCCAGCAGTGCCGCCGCTTCGCGGTTCTGCGCGCAGGCGCGGAGCGCGCGGCCCATGCGCGTGCGGTTGAAGAATTGCTGGAGCGAGAACACCATCACGGCACCGCAGCCGAGAACCCAGAACAGCTGATAGCCGATCGCAACCGGCCCGATCTTGAGCGGGCCTCCGGAGGTGAATTCCGGATAGGTGCGCGGCTGATCGCCCAAAGTAAGAATGACCACCTGTTCGATCAGCAACTGGACGGCGAGCGTCGCGAGAATGATCGCGAACAGTGGCGCATTTCGCCGCCACATCGGATTGATCACGAAGATCTGGACCAGAACGCCGACACCCGCGACTAGAATGGTGGCCAGAACAGCCGACAACCAGATCGGCAGGCCGTAGTGCGTCAGAATCGTATGCGCGAACATGCCGCCCAGCATGACGAACACGCCCTGCGCGAAATTCACGATGCCGCTGGCGTTGTATATGACGCAGAATCCGATCGCGACCAGTCCGTAGATCAAGCCGATGCCGATACCATTGACGAGGCTCTGCACGAGTTCGACGGTGCTAGGCATTGGGGGTCTCCTCCACGCCGAGATAAGCGGCGATGACGTCGGGGTGAACCTTGATTTCGTTCGGCGTGCCCTCGGCAATCTTGCGGCCGAAATCGAGCACCGCGATGCGGTGCGCGATCCGCGTGACCAGACCGACATCGTGCTCGATCAGCAGGACCGTTGTGCCCTGGGAGTTGATCTTCTGAATGATGCGAGCAAGGCCCTCGGTCTCTTGTGTGTTGAGACCGGCGGCCGGTTCGTCGAGCAGGAGCAGCTTCGGCCGCGAGGCCATGGCGCGCGCCACTTCGAGCAGGCGCTGCTGGCCATAGGGCAACAGCTCGGCGTCCTGTTCGGCCTGGGAACCCAGACCCACGAACGCGAGCAGTTCGTTGGCGCGCTCGCGCACCTCGATTTCCTGCTTGCGGAACCAGGCCGGGCGCAGCAGCGAGGCGGCGACGCCGCCGCGCGTGGCGAGATGACAGCCAACCTCGACATTCTCGATGACCGACATGCCCTTGAACAGTTGCACGAGCTGGAAGGTGCGCACGAGGCCCATGGCCGCGATCTGATCCTGGCGCAGGCGCGTGACGTCGCGACCATCGAATTCGATGCTGCCGGCGGTTGAGCCGAGGAAGCCCGAAATCATGCTGAAAAACGTCGTCTTGCCGGCCCCGTTCGGACCGATGACGGCGAACAGGCAGCCTTGTGGAACCTCGAGGTCGATCTCGCTGTTGGCGATCAGACCGGCGAAACGTTTGGTGAGACCTTTGACCTTGAGGAGGGCCACGACTATGCCCCCTTTTCCTTGCGCGGGCGGAACAGCTTGCCGAGCGTCGACAGTCCTTTCGGCGCATAGATCAGCATGCCAAGCAGCACGACGGCATAGGCGATATCCTGGAACCGGCCGACGCCGCGGAACACCTCCGGCAGCAGCGATGCCACGATGGCGCCGACGATCGGGCCGATCATCGTGCCGACACCGCCGACGTAAAGCATGGTGAAGGTGATGATGCTCATCTGCGGACCGAACACTTCGGGGCTGATGAAGCCGACCGTGTGGGCGAACAGCGAGCCGGCGGCAGATGCGTAAAGCGCCGCTATGACGAAGGCGATCAGTTTGAAGCGCGGCACGCGAATGCCAAGCGCCGCAGCGCCGTTCTCGCTGCCAGAAATGGCGCGGAGCCCGCGGCCAAAACGCGAGTCGCGCATCCGCTGCGAAATCCAGAAGGCGAGGCCCAGAAGCACGACGAGAGCGACCAGTTTCCACCGCTCGCTTTCGATCTCGAAGCCGGCAATACCGAGCGGCGGAATGCCGGAATAGCCCATGTAGCCCTGCGTCAGGCTCGTCCACTGGATCGAGATGTCGTAGGTGATGAGGCCGAGAGAAAAGGTCGCCATGGCGAGATAATGGCCACGCAGGCGCAAGGTGGGATAGCCGATGATCAGTGCGGCTACGCCCGCCACGGCCATGGAGGCAATCAGCGCGAGCGCTGGTTCCCAGCCGTACTGGACGCACAGAATGGCGCTGCCGTAACCGCCGATGCAGGCGAAGGCGTTCTGGCCGAAAGACGCCTGTCCCGTGTAGCCCATGAAAAAATTCAGGCCTATGCAGAAGATGCCGTAGATCATGGCCAATTGAAACACGGTCAGCAGATAGCCGCCGTAAATCAGCGCGCCCGCGGTCAACACCCCGCAAACAGCCAGGAGGCCGATCTGGAACCAGTCGAGCTGTGCGCGCGCTGCCGGCACTGCGGGTTTAAGAGAAGTAATAGAGAGCGAGGTCATGGTGCGACTTGATCTCGTGCGTCGGCAATTCGGCCCGCACGCTGCCAGAGGAAAGGATATAGACCCGCTGGGCGAGTTTGAGCGCCAGCGGCGCTTTCTGTTCGACCAGCAGGATACCAAGGCCTTCTTTGTTGAGAGCGCCCAAGGTCGAGAGAATTTCGGTGGCAACGCGTGGCGCCAGGCCAAGCGACGGCTCGTCGAGAATCAGCAGCTTCGGATCGGCCATCAAGGCGCGGCCGACCGCGAGCATCTGCTGCTCGCCGCCGGACATTGACGAAGCGGTTTGCGATACGCGCTCTTTCAATCGCGGGAACAACGAGAACACTTTTTCGAGTTGCCGGTCCTGATCGGCCTGCGAACCGGCCAGTTTGTAGGCGCCGATCTGCAGATTTTCGCGGACGCTCATCTCGCCGAACAAGCCGCGCCCTTCCTGCACCATGATGATGCCGAGATCGGCCAGTTGATGCGTCCTCAGGCCCGTGACGTCCCGCCCTTTGAAGACAACCTGGCCGGAGCTCGCGATCAGTCGGGTCATGGCGCGGAGCAAGGTTGTCTTGCCCGCGCCATTCGGTCCCAGGATTGTGACGAACTCGCCCGGCGCAACATGGAGATTCGTCGGTCGAAGCGCCTCGATGTGACCGTAGCGAGCCGCCAGATCGCGGACGGCTATGAGATGTGCTGCATCCGTGGCCACCATCATTTCCTGAGAACCAGCTTGCCGTCTTTCACCAGGGCGATCACATAAGGATTTTCGGTGATGCCTATGTGCTGCTCGGCCGTGAATTCATAGGACGCCCCGGCGCCGTCATACCGGCCGAGCTGCTCGAATGCAGTCCGCACCGCCTCGCCTTCGGTGCTGTTGGCCTTCTTCATGGCGGCGGCCATCATCATGATCGAGTCCCAGGCGCGCGAGGCCTGGGCGTTATCGGTCCTGCCGTATTTGTCCTTCATTGCCTTGACGAAGGGCTCGGCGGCGGCGCGAGCCTTCGGATCGGTGATAGCGGTGATGTCATCAGCCGCGATCTGGATGAGCGGCGACGGGAACAGATACTGTTCCCCCAGAACCTTGCCGGCCGCCTGGAGGATGTCGAGCTCGTTGATGCTGCCCAGCATCAACATCTTGGTGAGGCCGAGGCTGCGGATGTTGTTGGCGACGGTGACAACCGCATTGCCTTGCCCCAGCATGATAATGGCCTCGGCACCGGCCGCATTGATGCGCCCTATCTGGACGCTGAAGTCGGCATCGTCCTGCTGGTAGGTTTCGCTGGCGACGACCTTGATGCCGAACTCTTCGGCGCCCTTCTCGGCCAGGCCGCGCATCAGCATGCTATAGGGACTGGGATCGGACAGAATGCCGACTTTGCGGATCTGGGTCTTCTCCTTCAGGTACTGGTAGCGCGTGTCCACTTCATACTTCGGCGGCGGCAGGAACTGGAAGGCCCATTTGATCTCCTCCGGCTGGCGCGGCAAAATCGAGCACAGGAACATCGGCAGTTTGGCCTTGGCCACGAAGCTGGCGGCGGCGAAGTTGCCGGCCGAGATGCAGCCGCTATCGAAGGCGACGACCTTATCTTCGGACATCATCTTGCGATAAACGACGACGGCCTGCTGCGGCGTCGACTTGTTGTCTTCGGTGACCAGTTCGAGCTTCTTGCCGAGAACGCCGCCCTGCTTGTTGACCGCCTCGATGGCGACCACCAGCCCATCGCGCCAGTGGCCGTCGGTCGCGGAGCCATAGCCGGTGAGGCCCAGTGACGAACCGATCTTGATTGTCCCCTGCGCCAAGGCCGGCAGTGCCGGCGTCAGCCCGAGCAGCGTAACGATGATAAGCGCCTTGCGTGATCCCATCAGTCCCTCCTACTTAATGGTTTTCTTTTAGTTCGGTCAGGCGCGCGCTCCGTCGACCTTGTCGCGAACCTGGCGCAGGCCTTCGGCAGCGGCCTGGCGCAGGAAGCCCTGGTCCGACGAGAGCACGAACACGCTGGCGCCGAGCGTGCTGAGCCACGCAGCCTCGGCCGCGTTACCGACATACACGCTGATCGGCTTGTTGGCCTTGCGCGCGGCTGCCGCGATGCGCTCCACCGCGCGGCGCACCTCCGGCGGGTCCTTCGATTCATCACCGAAGGCCGCGGTCAGGTCGCCTCGCCCGATGAACAGCGAATCGACGCCCTCCACGGCCGCGATCGCGTCAATCTCGTCGAGCGCGACCGGATCTTCGATCTGGGCCACGAAAACCGTCTGGGCGTCCTGGTCGGCGATGTGCCGCCACATCGGCGCACCCGTATAGCGTCCTGCCCGCGTGCTGGTCGCAAAGCCCCGACTGCCGCCGCGATAGCGGAACAGCGCCGCGATCTCGCGCGCATAGGCCGCACTTTTCACATGCGGGACCAGCACGCCGGTTGCCCCGCAGTCGAGCACCGAGAGAATCGACTCCGGCCCCGGAACGCGAACCAGCGCCGGCGTGTTCAGGGCGTGTGCGGCCATCAGCGCGATGTCGCTCGTCGTTCGGTCGAATGGACTGTGCTCCTGGTCGATGACGACGAAATCATAGCCCAGATCGCTGAGAATCTCGGTCGCGTGGCTGGTCGGCGTCTTCAGGAAGGTGCCAACGAGCTTGTCGCCGGCAAGCATGCGATGCCGGAAGGTGGAAGCGCCGTTCATCGTCTATCATCCTTTGCCATTTGCGGTTTGGTTGCCGGTCACGGCATCGGATAGTCGTCGGCGTTCAGAATCCAGCCCGGCTTCTCGGAGAAGTCGAGACGCGGCGGGCAGAAAATATCGACGAGCTGGTTGAAACCGCTGCCGCACGCTTCGGTGGTGTGAATGGACGGCGGCGGGATGACGGCGATGGACGGGCTCTTGCAAAGCTCGTGGTCGTCGTCGCGCCAGTTCTCCTTGTTCACCGTCCACGGCCAGCGCAGATGGTGGAGGAAATCGCCTTCCAGAGCGAGCGAACACTGCTCGAAGTCATCGTGATGGTGCGGCGACAGCTTGGTCGCGTCGCGCGGCCCCTGGTAGGCGTCGAGATAGTTCACCATGATGGTCGTGCAACGCCAGATGCGGCCGAAGCGCCCGGGTTCCGGCGGCACGTCGAGGCTGTAGACACGCAAACGGTAACCGTCCTTTGGAACGGGCCAGGGCTTCGCCGGCGCGACATAGGGTTTCGCCGTGGCATAAGAGGCGGCGTTGGCGCTCTTCGCCGCGAGATCGGCCGATCGCGTCGTGAAGATGCGGATAATGCGCCCGGGCTCGACGATCCTGATGCTGGAGCGACCGGGCGGCACGAACGCCAACGAATTGCCGTTCACGCGTTTCGTGCCGTCGGCAGTGGTGATGTCGACCACGAGGCCGGGGTCCGGCATCAGGACGGCGTATTCATCGGGCTGATCGCTACGCGCCAGCTCGCCGCCCGTCTTGCCCTCGGTATGCACGAGAACGAAGTTCTGGCCGCGACCGTACCAGCTCTTGCCCGCGGAGCCCTCCTCCTGCGGCGGCTCGGCGTAGAAGCGGAGATATTCAGCTTGACCGAACGGGCCCTCGACTGCGGCCTTGGCGGTGGCGGGCGCCAGCCTGGCCCGCGGATCACTGGCGTCGTACATGAGCGATCTCCCTTAAACGTCTATCAAATATTCTAGGCGACCGTACGGCCCGAGGCGCACCGCCTTTTAATGTATTCCGCTCTGCGGAACGCTTGCCGACCGGGCCGCGGCGACGTCGGCCTCCATGCCCATGACCCGCGCGGTGTTGGTCGAGACCATCTTGCGGATCTGCTCGTCGTCGTAGCCGAGGTCCATGCAAAGCTTGATGCCGCGGCGGAAACCGTCGAGCGGGCTGAACGTGCCGGTCTGACCGAGATCCGAGCACAGCATCGTCTGCTCCACGCCTGCGGCGTCGATCTGCCGACGCAGGTCCTCGGGCTCGCAGCTCTTGAACTTGCAGCCTTCGAGGAACATGCACAGCGAGTGCTCGACGAAAGCACCCATCGCCGCGATGCCCTGCACGTCGTTCAACGAGGCGTCGACGATGTCCTCGGGATGGGTGAACACCAGACGCTTGACGCCGCGGCGCTGCGCCTCCTCGAAGACGACCCAGGTCTCGCTGACATGGAGGTGGCCGCTGGCCAGCACCATGTCGTTGCTGGCGACGATATCGAGGATTTCCCTGATGTCGTCGCGCACCGACTTGTCGTCGTTCAACACCGGAATCCCGGTGGCCGGCCGCATCCTGTCGGAGGATGCCGGGTGCACCCATTTCGCCGCCGCCTGCCAGCGCAGGTGATTCTCGGCGGCGAGCGTAGGAAGCCAGACGATCTTGCCGCCAAGCGCCGCGGTATGTTCGACCGCATAGGGATTGAGCCCGCCCACCACGTTGTTGAGCACGATGCTCGAATAGATTTTCGTCTTCAGCTCGGGGTGATGCTTTTTGATCAGCGCCGCGGCTATCACGCCGCTGTAGTCATGGTCCTTGGTCACCACCGCCGCGAAGCCCGCCTCCGAGGCCTGCTGCAGCAATTCCAGATGGTCGATACCGCGCAGCGCGATCGAGGGTCCGCTATGCACATGCGGGTCGATCGCCCCCTTCAGCAAGGCGTCGATGCGCTGCTCGACCGCGGTGGATACTGGTTCTGTCATTTCCTCACCATACTTAGCTTTGTCCGCCGCTCCGCACACATCTGTTCGCGAGGGCGGAACATTGTTCCAAAATAAGGTAAGGGAATGTCGAGCGTGATGTCAACAGGCAAGAAACTAGGCTGCGGAAAACAATGAAAATCGCAACATTCGGATTGCACCAGCGTGATTTATTCCGATACGTTGTTTTACGCTTGCGAACAAATATCGAGAAATAATGACAGATCCAGGATCAGGCGGTGTCCACTCCGTCCAACTAGCCATCGACGTATTGGAGGCAGTCGCATTCGCAGACGAGGACCTCGGCGTGACACAGATCGCCGAACGCCTGCATATGACGAAGGGTTCGGTGCACCGGCATCTGCAAACGCTCGTGGAAAGAGGCTATCTTACGCAAAACTCGACCACGTCGCGCTACACGATCGGTCCGAGAAGCCGGCTGCTTGCACGGCACGCGCCGGAGGAGGATCTCGTGCACATGGCCGAAGGGCCGATGCGGCAATTGCGCGACGCGCTCGGCCACCCGATCGTGCTCTCCGAGATGACGCCGCGCGGCGCACTGGTCCTGAACACGCTTTCCGGCACGGCTCCGATCGAGATCGGCGTGCGCCCGGGCAGCGAACTCAGCTTTCACGCCTCGGCCCAGGGCAAGGTGATGCTCGCCTTTGCGCCGCAGCCGTTCCGAATGCGCGTGCTCGCCCGGCCGCTTGAGCGCCTCACCGACAAGACCATCGTTTCCGTCCGCAAGCTCGAACAGCAATTGCTGGAGATTGCCCGTCTTGGTTTTGTCGCGGCGCCGGAAGAGGCGATGCTGGGGCTCAACGCGATCGCCGCCCCCATCTTCGATGAGCAGGATGCCTGCATTGCCTCCGTCGCGATCGTCGCTTCCATACAGTTTCTGCCCGAGAAGCCGCGGCCGTCCGATGTCGCTCAACTCATCGAGACGGCACGGCAGATCTCACGCAAGCTCGGACACGGCCGCAACGCGGATCAGATAGCGCCTTCAAAGCGGACTGTTCGAGGTCCGCGGGGGCGTCAATCGTCATAAGGGCGTGTTGCGGCGGAAAATCCTGTTCGGCCAGACCACGACGATGATCTCTGCCACACGATAAGGCTGCATACGAAAACGCAACCCCTCTGGCTGAAGGTCCAGAGGGCTTGCGCATGAGAGCCGGTCTCAGGAACCGGCTTTAGAAACTACGTTCAGTAGCAGACGCGGATACGACGGAAGCCGATGACGTCACCGAAGCGGTTGTAGACCGGGCGACGTTGCAGTTCGCAGCCGCCGTAGACCGGCGCAGCGTAGGTCGGCTGCGAGGCGGCGATGGCGCCGCCCACGATAGCCGCGCCGAGCAGGCCAGCGGCAATACCGCCGCCATAACCGTAGCCATGACCGTGCCAGCCGGCGGCAGCCGGGGTGGCGGAAACGGCGAAGGAGGCGGCAATCGCCAGGGCGCCGATGGAAGCGGTGAGCGTCGTCTTCGAAAACTTGGTCATGTGTCTCTCCTCTCTGATGTCGGGCCGGAGAACTCTCAACCGGCGATGAGGTAAGACTAGAGGCGTATTCCAAGGGTCGATGTGCGTTGGCGCACGCGCGTGTCGCTGCCCATCAACTGGCTGACATAATTTGCATTCCGACGTGAAGGAACGACCCGGGGATCGGTACGTTAAGCAGCCGACCTGCCGAAGTGCATGTCGTTCGGCGTGATTTCGCCGGCCAATCACCCTCGTGGTCCGGATGCAGGTTCGCGTCCATTTGGAGGAAGTCTTATGAAGAACCTCGTGTTTTCAACCATCGTCAGCCTTGGCGCTCTCGGCGCTCCGCACATGGTTTCCGCAGCCGAACAAAGCGCGCCTCTCGTGATGGCGCAGGTCGATGTGCGCGTGGGGCCCAATGGCGTGCGTATCGGAGATGACCGCGATCGTTATCGCGACGATCGGCGCTACGAGCGACGTCGGGAGTTTGACCGCGATGGCGGATTCCGTGAAGGCCGTGGCTATGGGCGGCACGAACGCTGCCGCACAACGATCGTCCAGCGTGAAACGCCGTATGGCATGCGCACGCGCCGCATCCGCGAATGCGGCTGATTTCACGGGTGCATCGCGCTAAAAGGGTCCGCCGCTGGCGGGCCCGCTTCCATGTCGAAGGCGACGACGCCTTCAGTGAAGATATTTACCGAGCCATTCCATCCCCAGCGTGCCTGGCGCGAGCGTCACCGTTGCCCAGACGAAAGCTGACGACCAGTTGGCGAGTTGGAACGGCAGAAACGGCATGCGCACCGTGCCGGCAACCAGCGGCACGATGGCACGCAGTGGTCCGAAAAAGCGGCCGATGAAAACCCCCGCCACACCCCATTTTGCGAACAGCGCGTGGGTGCGCGGAACAAGGTCCGGATATTTCGTCAGCGGCCACATCTTCTCGATCTTGTCGTGAAAATGAAAGCCGAGCCAATAGGACAGCCAGTCGCCAAGCGACGCGCCGATGGCGGCGGCGAACCAGATCGGCCAGAATGCCAATCCCGCCGCGCCGATCAATGCGCCGATGCCCCACAGGATGACTGTCGCCGGCGCAATCAGCGAAATGAACGCCAATGATTCCGCGAACGCCAGCACGAAGACGATGGGCGCCGCCCAGCCCTGGTTGTGGCGCACAAACTCGATGATCGACTGCACCCATTCCGGCATGAAACACCCTTTTTTTGCGGCACCCTCTTATACGACGACAGTCAGGCGTTCTGCCGCGCGCGTCACGGCGGTGTAGAGCCAGCGGCTGCGATGTTCGCGGAAGGCGAAGGATTCGTCGAACAGAACCACGTCGTTCCACTGCGACCCTTGCGCCTTGTGCACGGTCAGCGCATAGCCGAAATCGAATTCATCCGATGTCTTGCGGATGGCGAAGGGCACCTCTTCCTCGCTTTCGAAGAATTGCGGCACGACGCCGATGCGCTGGGGCTTGCGCGCCAGATCGTCCTCGGGAACGACGGTCATGCGCAATTTGCCACGGCTGAGGCCGGTGGCCGTCTTCACCTTCCAGATACCACCGTTGAGCAGGCCCTTGGTGCGATCGTTGCGCAGGCAGACCAGCTTGTCGCCAACCTCTGGCGTCGTACCGGTGCGGCCGAACAGTTCGCGGATGCGGCGGTTGTAAAGCCTGCGCGTCCGGTTGAGGCCGACGAGCACCTGGTCAGCAGCCGTCACCGCGCCGGCATCAACGCCATCGCGACGGATGACGCGGCTTTCGCCGTACTCGCCGACCGACAGCCGACCGCCATCGCGCACCTGCATGGACATGCGGATGATCGGATTGTCGGCAGCCTGCCGGTGCACTTCCGTGAGCATGGAATTGGGTTCGGCCTCGGTGAAGAAGCCACCGCCCTTGACCGGCGGCAATTGCGCCGGATCGCCGAGCACCAGCACCGGCCGGCCGAACGACAGGAGATCGCGGCCCAGTTCCTCATCGACCATCGAGCATTCGTCGACGATGATGAGCTTGGCCTGAGCCGCCTCGCTGTCGTCGTTGAGCACGAAGGACGGCTCTTCCGAATCGACCTCCTTCGGCCGGTAGATCAGAGAATGGATGGTGCGCGCATCGGCGCAGCCGCGGGCGCGCATGACGAGCGCTGCCTTGCCCGTATAGGCGGCAAACACGACATTGCCCTCGACGCCTTCAGCCAGATGCTGGGCAAGCGTCGTCTTGCCGGTTCCGGCATAGCCGAAGAGCCGGAACACCTGGTTCTCAGGCTTGCGCTGACGCGTGGCCGCGAGCCAGTTCGAAACGTCCTTGAGCGCCTGCTCCTGCTGCGGCGACCATCGTGTGCTCAAAACCGAATCCTTCCTGCGGCACCAAACGCGCGCGCAGGATATAGCAGGCAAAACGCGGTGCAGGAAAAGATTGGCGTCAGGCCGCCGAGAGGCGCGCGTGCGTGAGGCCGGAGGCGGCGTCCACGAGCGTGAGGCTGTAATCGCAGGCAGTATGCGGAGAACGGTTGAACCGCGCCATGACGACCTGCATCAGCTCGACGAGAACGGTACGGTCCGCATCATCCAGATCTGCCTCGGTGAGCCCCGCCAGCCGGATCAGTTTGGACAATTCCCGGCGCAGCAGGGATGCCTCATCCACATGTCCGTCAAGGAGATATTTCCACATGCGGTAGTGGTGCTGGGCCAGTGGCCTGGCGATGTCGGGATAGGGCCGGAGCAAGTTGAAATAGTGCGCGTTGATCCGGTCGATGATGATGGGAGAGCCCCATTCAAGCAAATCGCGCCTTGAGTGACCGAGTTCGGCCGCCTGCATTGTCATGCCCCCGAATCGCAGTCGTTCGACTGAGCGAATCAATGCAGAGAATCATCTCATAACGCTGCAGTACCGCAAGGCGAAAACTGCGCACGGAGTCAAGAACGGCAAGAAATCTGCATTGGATTACTTCGGCATGGCCAATGGCGGCGGAGGGTCAACCGGCCGATGACGGCGATCGCCCCTCGGAACGCCGGCGCTCACGCCAGATTTCACCATGAGGCCGGCAGTTCCCGAGACATCTAGCTCACGTGGCGCTGGACGCCATCCATCCAGGTTTCGCTGACCTTGATCTTGCTGATCCTGGCCTGCGGATCGGTCGGATCCTGTTCGAGGATGGCCATGTCGGCCAGCTTGCCGTTTTCGAGCGTGCCGATCTTGTCGTCCATATGGCACTGCCAGGCGGCGTCGATGGTGACGCCGCGCAGCGCCGCCTCGACGGGGATGCGCTCCTCGGGGAAGAACACATCGCCGCCCTCATGCATGATGCGCGTCACGGCATCCTCGACGTAGCGCAGCGGCTCGATCGGCGTGACGTTCCAGTCCGAGTGGAACGAGATCTTGAGCCCGGCAGCGAGCGCCGACGCGCAGGGATCATAGAAGCGTGCCCGCTCCGGTCCCAGCAGGCGATCGCGGAACGCTTTGCCCCACCAGCGGATATGGCCGGTCAGGAAAGACGGCGACAAGCCCAGTTGCTTCATCCGGATCATCTGCTCGGGGTGCAGGACACTGCAATGCTCGATGCGGTGGCGCAGGTCGTTGTCCGGGTTGGAGCCCAATACGGCCTGATAGGCATCAAGGACCATGTCGATGGCCGCGTCGCCATTGGCGTGAACGCCGACCTGCCAGCCGCCGCCATGGGCTCTGCGGATGACATCGGTGACCTCTTCAAGCGAATAGTTCAGGGCGCCACGCGCATTGGTGCCGAGATAGTTCTCGCGCTGATAGCCTGTCTGCGCCTGATTCGATCCGTCGGCCCAGGCCTTGATGCCATCGACGCTGAAGAACGCGTTGCCGCGCCCCGGCTTGATGCCCTGTTTCTCCCATTCGTCCATCAACGTCGAAATCAGCATGCCGCGGTAACGTAGCGGCATGTTCGGCGTGCCGGCCACGGCATCGAGCAGCGCCAGATCCTGCATGCCAGCCATGAGGCCGATGCCGCAATCATGGACCATGGTACAGCCGACCGAGGCGCTGCGATTGAGCAGACGCGCTGTTCGCCCCGCCATCTCGGCCGCGCTCGGAGCCGGCATCGCCTTGATGAAGACGTCCTGGGCGGCCATCTCCTCGAGCCGCCCAGTCAGGTTGCCGTTCGCATCGCGGACGAAACGCGCCCCCGATGGATTAGCGGTGTCGCGCGTGATCCCGACGGTCTTGAAGGCAAGGCTGTTGGCATAAGCGATATGGCCGTTGCTCTCCTGCATGAAGAACGGATTCTTCGGCGCGATCTCATCAAGCTCGGCGAGGGTCGGAATATGCGCGTCACGGGTGATGCTGGAATCGAACTGCTGGGCGCGGACCCATTCGCCTTCCTTGGCTTTGGCCACGCCGTCCTTGAGTTTCGCCAACACCGTCGCGTAATCGGGCGTCGTGATGGGGCTGACGTCGATCCAGTCTTCGAAGACGGTAAAGACGAAATGCATGTGGGGATCGATCAGGCCGGGCATCAATGTCCGCCCTTTGAGATCGACGATGCGTGTCATGGGACCGCCATAGGACTGCACGTCGTCGGCCTTGCCGACAGCGACAATCCGGTTGCCGCGAATGGCGATTGCCTCGGCGCGCGGCGCCTTGGCGTTCATCGTGAGAACGGGGCCGCCACGGAAAATCACATCCGCCGGCCCCTCGGCCGGCTGCGCCCTGGCCGGCTCGACGGCCGAGGCGACGAATGCCGATGTGGTCGCGGCGCCCATATATCTAAGGAAGTCGCGGCGCGATGCGGCGCTGCGGACGACGGCCATCTGGCCGGGATTACAAGCCAAGCACATCGAAATCTCCCAACGAGCTGTCAGAACTGGATCGAGGCGCCCACCAGCGGACCGTGCTGGGTGACGTTCCATTGGAAGCCACCGTCGCGGTAATCCTGCTTCAGCACGCGATAACCGACGCCGAGCGTCGTCTTGTAACCAGCCAGCAGCACGCGATAGCCGAGAACAGCCTGGGCGTTGACGCTGAACTGCGAACCGCTGAGACCGCCGATATCGCTCTCGGCGAACAGACTCCAGCGGTCGCTCAGGTCGTAATGAAAGCGCGCGCCGATGAATGGATCGGCCCAGCTCTGCGTCTCCGAAACGCTGAAGAAGCCGAGATGCGCGCGCGCCGTCATGCTCGTCCAGCGCACGCCGGCAGTCGGCTCGATGGCAAAGACACGCGGCGTGCCGAATACGGTGTTGCCGCCAAGCCCGGCTTCATAGACGCGGTAGAAGGCGCCGGCGCTGATCAGCGCGGAGCGCATGCTGACGCCGATATTGAACGGGCCGAGATGCGCATTATTGGAGACCTTGGTGTATTCGGCATTGATATAGGCGCCGGCCGGGCCTTGCCGGTATTCGACATTGCCCATAAGGCCGAAATCGAGATGTTTCAGGGTGTCGCGGAATGGCACATCGACGTCCCGGTGAATCCCCCGCACGGCAACGCTGCCGTTGAGAGAGGCCGCCCAGAGATAGGGCGTGACGGTGATCGACCAGTCCTTCTGCGCGATCAATGTCGGCAGTGGCTCTGGCGGCGGCGGTACATCGGCAGCCCAGACCGATGTGGCCGGAACTATTGGAGCAAGGCTGATGAAAGCTGCCGTGACGCGACGCAATGAAAAGAATGCCAACCTCATGATGTCTGTGCCCCCCGGCAATGCTGCAAATTTCGCACAACGATATAAATCGAATAGTCGTGATTCTGGAAGACGTTCATGCGAGACACGCGCGCTACGGTTTGCGCGCGATTAATTTTCAGCCCGTCTGTTTAACGATTAACCGCCAATGCATCGTCACGTACGTCTCACTACGCGTGAGATTGACGTGAGGTGGGCATGCGAAGGACCACGGCGACCGCATCTCTAAGGCGCCAGAACGTCCCGCAGTTCGCGGATGCGGGCTTCGTCGATCTTCTCGAGATCGCCGAGGCTCTTCTCGATCTCGGCGCCCGACATGGGCGTGATGTCGAGGCCGATGCGCTGCGCCAGCTCCAGAAACTTCCCGTCGCGCATTGTTGCATCGAAAGCCGCCCGCAGCGCGTCGACCCGCGCTTTCGGCACGTCGGGCGGCAGGCCGATCGGATAGGCCGCGTTGAACTTCAAGGCCCAGATGCGGAACAGGTCCTTGTCGCGCTCGCTGCCGGCCAGTTCGATCGCCGTGGGCACATTGGGCAGTTCCTTCAACCGATTGGAGCCGAACTGCAGCACGACGCGAATGTGGCCAGCCTGGAACTCATCGCGCTTACCGACACTGATGCTGGAGAACGGAGTCGAATTACCCTGCACTTCCCCACGTTCGGCGGCGACGAAGATGTCGTTCACCGCCTGGTAGCCGGTGACGATTTTGATCTTGGCGCCGAGCAGGCGCTGCGCCATCAGTGGCGTCAGGTAATTGTCCGCCGTCGGAGAAGTCGCGCCCAGGATCGCCTCTGGGCCTTTCTGCAGATCGGCGAAGGACTGGATGGCGGTCTTGTGCCAGACCCACATGACCTGCGGCTGATGCGACGGGCTGCCGATCCAGGCCATCTTGTTCAGATCGAAACTGACATTGCCGCCGCCCCCCGAATAGATACGCAACCGCTGCTCGAGCAGGACGCCATTGAGCGGCAGGCCGAAGACGGTGCCGTCGCGCGCGGCGCGGACGTAAAGCGCATTCATCATGTTGAGGCTACCCGCGCCCGGCACATTCTGCACCACGATCGCCGGTTCACCGGGAATATGCCGCGTCATATGGGCGGCGACGGCGCGCCCGACGAGATCATAGGCGGCGCCTGTCGCCGTGCCGATGATGAAGGTCAACGTTTTGCCGCGGTAGAACTTCTCGACATCATTCTGCATTTGCGCCCGGGCATGATTGGTGCCCAGACCGGCCATCACCCCAACGCACAGACATGCCAGACCACGAACCTTGTCCACCGCCGCCTCTCCGAGATTTCCCAATTGCCTTTACCTGCCACAACTGGCGCCGTTCGGCGATAGCCTTCCGCCCACGGATTGAACAGCCCCGCGTAGCTCCTCGCCAGCCGACTTTGTGCTCAGGCGGCCTTGGCCGGCGCGAAGCGCTTTTCGATCCACGACAGCAGGATGTTTGAAATCGCCGCAACAAGCACTGCCAGCAGGATGCCCAGATAGACTTGTCCCGTGTTGAACAAGGACCGGTGGTAGGAGATCCAGAAACCCAGACCGTCGGTTGAAGACAGCATCTCGCTCAGCACGATGGCGATGATGATCAAGGCCGTGCCCAGCCGCAGCCCGGCAACGATGGCCGGAAGCGCCAGGGGCGCCAGGACCAGGAAGAGCACCTGGAAGCGGTTGGCGCCCATGGCTTGCGCCATGCGCGTGTAGCCCGGATCAAGGTGCCTGACGCCGATCAGCGTGTTCAAGGCAATCGGGAAAATTCCCGAAAGGACGCCGAAGACGACTTTGGACTCCGGGCCGAGCCCCAGCCAGGCAAGGATGAGCGGATAAAGAATGACGAGCGGGATAGCGATCATCGCCGACAGGACCGGCGCGATGACGCGCGCCAGGGATTTAGATGCGCCGGCAACGACGCCGAAGGCGACGCCCAGAATCCAGGCGATGGCCACGGCAAGGCCGATCTCGACCATGGTCAGGCGCATGGCGGACAGAAACGTCATGCCATCCTCCCGCACCGCTTTTGCAATCAGGCTGGGCGCGCTGAAGATGATCGGATTCAACAGCCCGGCGCGATAGACGCCCTCCCAGATCGCGACCACCACAGCAGTTATGAGGAGACGCCTGAGCCAGCGGTTCATGCGGGATCCGCGATCAGGTGCCAGATGCGATTGCGGAGGCGGCCGAAATATTCGCTGCCGATCATGTCGATCGACCGCGGGCGCGGCAGTTCCACCTCGATACGGTCGATGATGCGGCCGGGGCGCGCGCCCATCACATAGACGATATCGGCAAGGTAGATCGCTTCCGTGAGGCCGTGTGTCACGAACAGAACCGTGCCGCCGCTCTCCTGCCATATCTGCAGCAGCTCATTGCCCATCCGTGTGCGCGTCTGTTCATCGAGCGCGGCGAACGGTTCATCCATCAACAGCACTTTCGGCTTCTGGATGAGCGACCGGGCGATGGCCACGCGCTGGCGCATGCCGCCGGAGAGCTGATCGGGATATTGATCGGCCGATGCCGTCAATCCGACGAGATCGAGCAGCTTCATCGCCCGCTCCTTGCGCTGATCCGCCGGGACTTTGCGCAGAGCAAGTGGGAATTCAACGTTCTCGCGGGCGGTCTTCCACGGCAGCAGCCAGGCATCCTGGAACATCACCCCGATAATGTCGGGAGACGGCCCGACGATCGTGCGGCCGTCGATCTGAACCTCGCCGGACGTCGATGTCACAAGACCGGCAATGATCTGCAGCAGCGTCGATTTTCCGCAGCCGCTGGGGCCGACGATGGTGACGAACTGGCCGGCGCGGACGTTGAGAGCAATATCGGTAAGCGCCGTCAATCCAGTCGCCGGATCGCCGTACCGTTTGCCGAGGCCTTCAACGCGTATCATATCGCTCATGTTGGTTTCCGCACTCATGCCCGGCTGCGATGCGTTTGACGGCTGTCCTCAAGCCAGCGCAGAAGCTCGTTGACGAATACCGTCAGGATGACGACGAGGACGACGCTGGCCAGCAGCTCCGGCATGCGGAAGCTCTCGCCCCAGGCGAACATCAGCCGGCCGATGCCGCGCGGCGAGCCGTACATTTCCGCGATCAGCACGCCAGTCACGGTGTAGATAAAGCCGATCCGTGCGCCCTCGATGATCAGCGGCTCCATGGCCGGCAGATAGATTTCCAGATAGGTCTGCCGCTTCGAGGCGCCGAACGCGCGCGCCATATTGACGAGACCCGCCGGCACCGATCGTGCCGCGGCAATGCCGGTGAGCATGACGATGAAAAACGTCAAGGTGACGGCGTAGATGACCTTCTGCCCAAATCCGATGCCGAAGGCGAAGATGAAGATGGGCAGGAAGATCGACTTCGGCACCGACAGCAGCAGATTCAGCAGCGGAGAAAACAGGCGATAGGCCTGCGGCTTCTCGCCGAGATAGAGGCCGGCAATGAGCCCAAGCGGAACGACGATGACGAACGCCACCGCGACCTCGAGCGCCGTCAGGCCGAGATCGGCGCGAAAGCTGGCCGAGCCGACAAGCCCCCACAGCACGCCCATCACATGCGAGAACGGCGGCAACACATCGGGATCGGCAAGCCCCGACCGGCTCGCTGTTTCCCACACAAGCGCGACCAGCGCGAGAAACAAGGCAGGAGCGAGCCGGGGCAGCAGTTGCGTCATCTTCAGACTTGATCAGAGCTTCGGCAGGAAGGCCGATGTTGAAATATCGGCCGGCTTCACCTTGCCGAGCTCCGGCTGCGCCCAGACCTTGGCACCGATGTTGATGGAGTTCTGCAAGGCGGTCAGATCGATCGCGCCATCCTTCGATATCTCCTTCACGACCTGCTGATAGACGAGCTCATTGACCTTATCGTCCTTCTCCTGCGTGAACTCCTTGAGGAATTTGGCGCCCCATTCGTGATTGTCGCGCATGTAGGCGAGCGCCTTGTAGAGCGCCCGCAAGGTGCCCTTGAGCGCTTCCGGACGCTTCTCCATGAGCTCATCCGACGCCACGATCACATCCGGCAAGGTCGGGATCATTTCCTTGCCGAGATCGAGGATGGAGCGCGCCTGTCCGCTGGAGACGAGCGAGAGGCTGGCAGGAGGAAACATCGCGATCGCATCCACCTGCTTGCCGCGCAGGGCTGGAACCATGCCGCCGCCACCGACGGGAATCGTCTGGATCGAAACGCCGGCTGCATCGGCGGCCCAGAGCGAGAACATATCAGCCGTGCCGGCCTTGGTGGCGACGCCGACCTTCTTGCCCTGCAGATCTTTGGTGGTCTTGATGGGCGAATCCGCCATGACCAGCAGATGCCAGCCATGCGGCGTCGGATCGATGACGCCGACGATCTTTTCCTTGGCGCCTTTCGAAATCGCCAGCGCCGCGCCGGCGCCGAAATAGGTGACCATATCGGCCGCGCCGGCGCTCAGCGCTTCCTGGGATGCCGCGCCGCCACGGTAGATGGTGATCTCGGCTTTGACGTTCGCCTCTTTGAAGTAGCCCAAAGCCTCGGCCGCGTAGAACTGCACATAGGCTGCGTTCTGCGGCACGGCGAGACCGATGCGGACCGTTTCCTGGGCAAGCGCGCCCTGAGTGCACCAGGCGAGACCGGCGACCATCGCCGCGACCAATTTATAAGCCATGCATTCCTCCCTCTGCTTCTGGATTAGTATTCCCTCAGCATCACCCTTTGCCCTCGGCTTTGTCGATAGACACGCCGTATTGTTTTTCGGCGTTTGCGGCGCTGACATAGCCGTTGCGGACGTCGGCGCGCACGGCTTCCGGGTCTCTCTCGGCGACGGGGCCGAAGCCGGCGCCGCCGCTGCGCTCGAAGCGGATGACGTCGCCCGCCTTCAGCACACGCGTTTCCAGCGGTCCCAGTTCTTCCGCATCTGAGCTTTGCGGGTTCAGAATGACGCGGGACGGCTTGCCGGCGCTGCCGCCCATCAATCCCTGCGAGGTGAAATGATGATTGGACGAGCGGACCGTGAGCGTACTGTCCTCCAGCACCTCGAACTCACGCGCATAGCCAAGTCCGCCGCGATACTTGCCCGGGCCAGCTGAATCCTGCACCAGCTCGAAGGCGCGGATCCTGATGGGATACTCGCTCTCGAAAATCTCGACCGGGGCGCCAGGCGTGAAATGATTCATCGCCATGACGACCGCCGCGCCGTCATGGCTGCTGGTGCCGCCAAGCGACGTGTTGAGCAGTTCGTACATGACGGCCGACTTGCCGCTGCGCACCTTGCGATAACCGACCGTCACAGCGCCGGAGCCAAGCCCCGAAGGCGCAACCGCGCGCGTTGGATTCAAGGTTGCAAGCGCCGAGAGAACAACATTGTAGATGAGATGCGCCGTCGGGAAATAGAGATTGACCGTCGCGGGATGACGTGGATTGACGATCGTGCCTTCCTGCAGCACGAAGTCGATGGCCTCCGACAATCCGCTGTTGACCGGAATAGTCGGATCGCAGGAGGTCAGCACGGCCATCAACGCCGCGGCCCTGGCGGTGCAGGCCACCAGATTGACAGGACCCAGCGCCTGCTGCGAGGTGCCCGTGAAGTCGAGCGTCAGGCGACCGCCCTGCTTGCTGGCTTTCACGGCAATGCGGATGGGTTTGTCCTTGGCCGCGCCATCATGATCGAGGAACCCCTCGGCAAGAGAGTCTCCATCCTTCCAGGAAGACAGTTCGTCATGAATCCGGCGGCGTGTGAGCTGGACCAGGCTCACCATCACGCCCGACACTGTCTCGCGTCCATATTCATCACAGAGAGCCGACAGCCTTTCGGCGCCGATCCTGGTACAGCCGACCTGCGCGCGCAGGTCGCCCAAAACGACATCGGCGACGCGGCTGTTGTTGCCGATGATCGCCTGGATGTCGTCGTTGAAACGCACCGGCGGCAAAGCAATGCCGTCGTGATAGACCTCGCGCGCCATGGCCCCCGAGGAGCCGGGCACGAGGCCGCCGATGTCGGACTTGTGTGCAAGGCTGACGCCGAAGCCGATCAGCAGGCCGCCGTTGAAGATTGGCGAAATGGCGCAGAAGTCGGGCGCATGCGGAGACCCGGAGATGTAGGGATCGTTGCAGACGAAGCTGTCGCCCGGCTTCAGGCTTTCGGCCGGATGACGCGCCAGCAAGGCCGTGACGCCCTGCTGATAGGCGGTGAAATGATATTGCAACCCGCCGCTCAGCATCACCACATTTCCCTGCGCATCGGTGATGCCGGCGGTGCCGTCTTTCGATTCACGTAGAATCGGCGAATAGCCCGAATGATACAGGGCATATTCCATCGTCGCCGCCGCCTCGCGCAGCCGGCTGGCCACGACCTCGGTGGTGATGGGATCGATGATCTTGTCGCTCTGGCTCATCTCAATTGGCCTCGGTGATTTCGAGCGCGCCTGTCGGCTGCACCTCTAGCTTCTGGCCGGCGAGAAGCACGGTGGTCGAATCGAACTGATGGATGAGCGCGGGTCCCTCGATCACGTCATCGGCCTGCAGATGCTGGCGGTCGTAGACGTTGACCTTGGCGAAGCGCGCCTTCTCGAGATCGTAGATCGAGCGCTGACCGATGATGGCGCGGGCCGGCTCACCATCGCCCTTCGGCAGGACCGGAAGCGACAGCTTTGGAACCTCGATTTCCGATTGCAGGCGGAAGGTGACGATCTCGGCGGATTCGGCCGGCGCGGACTGGCCGTAGACCGCGTGATGCAGGGCATCGAAGTCCTGCTTGATTTTCGTTTTGGCAGCATCGTCCATCTGCGCCGGGCAAGTCACGGCAAGCGTATAGCCCTGGTGCGGATAACGCAGGTCCAGCAGGCGCACGAGCTTCACCTTCGAGGCCTCGAAGCCCTCGAGCTTTGCCTCCTCCAGCGCCTGTTGCTCGAGCCCGGCGAAAATCTCGGCGATGCGCTTTGACGGGAAGCCAGCCAGCATTCCGATCTCCGATTTGAGATAGGAGTGGCGCACTTTTGTCTGCAGCATGCCCATGGCGCAGTTCAGCCCGGGCGAGACCGGGATGAGCACGCGCGGTATGCCGACGCTGCGCGCCAGGGTCGCCGCATGCAAAGGCCCGGCGCCGCCGAAGGCGATCAAGGTGAACTTGCGCGGATCCTGGCCCTGCTCCTGCAAGGCGAGGCGCAGGTCGACCGCCATCTGCGTGTTGACGATGCGCAGCAGACCGGAGGCGCATTGCACTTCGTCGAGCCCGAGCCGGTCGCCGACGCTCTTCATCGCGGCGCGGGCCTTGTCGACATCGAGCTGCAGCGTGCCTGCGAGCTTGGCGCTGCTGCCGAGATAACCCAGCACCGCATTGGCGTCCGTAACGGTCGGCTCGGTGCCGCCGCGCCCGTAGCAGGCAGGCCCCGGCACCGAGCCAGAACTGCGCGGCCCCACTTTCAGGAGGCCGTCCTTGCCGATCCACGCAATGGTTCCGCCGCCGGCGCCCAGGGTGCGCACGCGCAGCATCGGCGTGCCGATGTCCTGCCCGGCGATCTGCCCCTGCGTCGTCTCCAGCATCGCACCATCGATGATGACGCTGATGTCCGTCGACGTGCCACCCATGTCGAACGTCAGGACGTGGCTGCGCGCTGCAGCGCTGCCGAGTTCCGCGCCTGCGATGACGCCGGCGGCCGGACCCGAGAGCAATGTCTGGTTGGGGTGGCGCGCGCCAAGCGAAATGCGCATCAGCCCGCCGTTCGACTGCATCAGAAAGAGCTGCGGCGTGACGAGGCCGCGCTCGATCAGGCGCTTCTCCAGCTTGAGAAGATAGGTCTCGATCTTCGGGCCGACGAATGCATCGATCACCGTCGTCGACAGGCGCGGATATTCGCGCACCACGGGCAGGACATTCGACGAGAGCGAGATGCGCACGCCCGGCGCTTCCTCGGCGATGATCTCCGCCGCACGCCGCTCGTGCGCAGGGTTGATGAAGGAGAACAGGAAGCACACCGCTATGGCTTCGACGCCATCCTCCTTGAGTTTGCGGACCGAAGCGCGCAAGGCGTCTTCATCGAGCGGCGTGATCACCTTGCCTTCGAAGTCCAGGCGTTCGATCACCTCTTCCGTCAGCGCCTGCGGCGCAAGCAGCGGCGGCTTGCGATAGAATGTATCGAGCAGATCGCTGCCCGTCGGCTGCGACCAGCCGCGCGCCTCGTAGACGGCGCGGAACCCGCGCGTGACAAGCAGGCCGGTTCGCACCCCATTGCCTTCCAGCAGGGCATTGGTCGCGACGGTCGTGCCATGGACGAACAGCGAGATATCCTGCGGGCGAACGCCATTGTTGAAGAGATGCTCCAGGGCATTGAGCACCGCGATCGAAGGATCGCTGGGGACGGAAGGCACTTTCGCGCGCTCCAACGCACCCGATTGCGTGTTGACGGCAATAAGGTCCGTAAAGGTTCCGCCGGTGTCGACGCCAACCAGCCAACTGGACAAGAGAATCTCCCTTTCCGCGTTTGCTCCACCACCGGGCCTTGTTGCTTGGACGAGCGGCCCTTGCCCTGACTCATAACAATTGGCTTTCCTGTTTGCAACATTATAAAAGTCATTTTCGCATTATGAAACGGCAAGGGAGGAGCCATTATGTTGACGGACACGGAGCCCCTGGACGGCGAGAGCCTCAACATAAGCAGGAAGAAGGGCATCCAGTCGGTCGAAATCGGCTGTGACGTGCTTGCCTATATGGGCAGCCTGCGCACACCGAAATCGCTGACCGCCATCGCGGCCGCACTGAACATGAGCCCGAGCAAGGCGTATTTTTACGTCACGAGTTTTGTCCGCAAAGGCATCATCACGCGCGACGATGCCGGCCTCTACCGGCTCGGCCCGGCGGCGCTCAACCTCGGTCTTGCCGCGCTGGCGCAGGTGGACGCGGTCGAGGAAGCGCGGCACGCGATGATGCGCATTCGCAGCAGCGTCGACCAATCGATCCAGCTTTCCGTCTGGGGCTCGGCGGGTCCGACCATCGTACATCGGCTGCCGGCGGCGCAATGGCATCTCGATCTGCGCCTCGGCGCCGTTCTTTCGCCGCTCACCGCGACAGGCCGCACCTTGATGACGAGTTTTCCCGAGGCATCCGTGGAAAGGATCATCGCGGAGACGCTGAAAAAATCGAAGCCCTCGGATCCGTGGCATAAGTTCTCAGTCGCCAAGGCCATGGGTATCTTTCTTGAGGATCGCGAACGCGGCATCACCACCGGCTTCGGCAATACGCATCCGGGCGTGCTGAGCCTGGCTGCGCCGGTGCGCGACCAAAGCCACAACACGGTTGCAGCCATCACGATTACCGGCAGCGACGATCAGTTCGACACAAGCTATGACGGCGTCTTCGCCAAGGCGCTGCTGGAAGGTGTTCGCGGGATTTTCTCCTGAATTTTCCGCGCGTGGAGAACCGCTCTGGCCGGCCTGGCAAGGATGGCAGACCGACTTCAGCCCTTGCCCGGAACGAGCTCAAATTTCCGACGCAGAACATCAAGGTCATCGTGCCCTATCTTCATCGGCGTCCGTTCGGTCTTCGAAGCGCTTTGCTAGAACAAGAGCTAACCCCACCGCTTGGTATCGCTTGGCTCATCGGTCCGAAACATGAAGAGCCCACGCCGATCGGGTTCGTCTTTTTGCAGACCAATTCTGGGCTGCACCGCTTTATAGCGCGGTGCATATTGCAGCGGATGATTGAAATGAACAGCGGCCATCCAGACCCAATTGGGATTGACCAGAAGCCGGCGCGCAATCGCGATCAGATCGGCGGAGCCATTCTGCAGCACAAGTTCGGCTTGTTCCGGCTCCCAAATTTGCCCGACTGCCATGGTCGTCATTCCGGTGTGGGATTTTACGGCCTGCGCGAACGGGACCTGATAGCCCGGATGAGCCACTATTTTCTGCTCGAGAGACACGCCGCCACTCGACGTACATATATAGTCGCAACCCAAATGCTGAAGCCGCGAAGCCAGCCTGCACGAGTCCTCGAGTGTCCACCCGCCCGCCACCCAATCAACGGCTGAAATGCGCACGCCGATGGGCTTCTCGTCGGGAAACACGGCCCGACACGCCTGGAATATCTGCAATGCAAGTCTGCTGCGTCCGTCGAACGAGCCTCCATATTCGTCCGTCCGGGTGTTGATAAGCGGCGAGAGAAATTGATTGACCAGATAGCCATGACCGAAGTGCAGCTCGATCATATCGACGCCGATCGCATGTGCCCGTCTGGTCGATTCGACCCAATGGTGAACCAACTCGTCAATAGAGGATTCGGCAATTACTTCCGGGGACGGGTGAATACCGTCTTCATAGGCTGATGGCGACAGCGGTACCCATCCGCCTTCGCCAGGCGGAACGGCGTTTCGCTTGACGAACGAGGGCGTCACCGATGACTTTCTCCCCGCATGAGCAAGCTGAACGCCCAACTTGGCGGACCCAAACGATTTGCAGAAACTGACGACCCGTCCAAGGGCCGCTTCGGACTCATCGGAATAAAGACCGAGGCAATTTGGCGAAATGCGGCCTCGCGGCTCCACGGCCGTAGCTTCCGTGATGACCATCCCTAAGTTTGCACAGGCAAACCGACCCAGGTGCATCACATGCCAATCCGACGCCAGACCATTCGTGGATGCATATTGACACATCGGCGAGAGGACGACGCGGTTATTCAACTTCAGGCCCCGTAACGAGATCGGCTCGAACAAGAGAGGTGTCATCAGGTATCCTTCAAAATCACTTTCGCCTCAGCCGCCTTGAAACCTATTTAGGCTTTAGCCCAAGAAATTTGGCAATTGCCGCAACCTGATCTGTTTGTTGTTTGATCGACGCTTGAAATTCAGCCGCCCCGCCAGGGTTCAGGACCTGGCCCGTCCGCAAAAGACGTTCCGCCATGACCGGATCCCGAGATACCTCGACGACATCTCTCCCAATTCTCTCCCGAAGTTCGGCGCTCATGTCGCGCATGCCGAACAGACCAACAAGGCCCTCAAGCTCCAATGACGGGAAACCCGCTTCAATGGCAGTGGGTATGTCGGGAGACGCAGGCATGCGTTCGCGGCTATTAACCGCCAAGATACGCGCTTGTCCGCCTTCTGTTGCAGGAATCAGCATTGCATAGGAGCCCATCATGATCTGCAGCCTTCCGGCGGCGAGATCATGCGCGGCCTGAACAATGTCCCTATACGGAACCTTTTGCGTTTGAAGGCCTTCCGACTTGATGAAATTATCGAGAATCAGCTCGCCAATGCCAGCCGGCACTGCACTGTTGAACTTTCCCGGTTCTGCCTTGGCGCGCGCGACCAGGTCCTTTAGCGATGCTGCTCCCATATTGGCCGACACGGCGACTGCAATGATCGTATTTGAAAACTGGGCGATGGGCAGCAGGTCTCGTTCAAAGGAATAGGGAAGCTTCTCGTGCTGATAGGGATGCACCGTAAACGAGCCGGGTGAAGCGAAGAGGAGCGTATGATCATCGCCGGCTGCCAAAAAGGCGCTGACACTTATCAGACCATCCCCTCCGGGCTTGTTTTCGACGACGACTCCAACACCCCATTTATCCTGGAGTTTCTGCGCCAACAGCCTCGCACCGATATCAACGCCGGAGCCTGCGCCCAGTGGCAGCAAAAATTTAACGGTTCTCGTCGGCCACGATGCGGCATTCTGTGCCGATCCACTCGAGGCCATGATCAGCTGTAGTGCGATGCAAAGAGCTGCTCCGCAAACAGCCTTCAAGAACTTCATGAAAATCGGCATCGTCGCCTCCCTCATATTCCTCGCCCCCTGCAGTTCTTTTCTTTGTTCGGGCGACCACGAAGATATCGAACGACATCACCTGCTCGCGACAGAGCCGCGTGTCGGCGCGCCTGATTCAGCGCCGAGCAGGGGCCAGCCGATCGGCGATCCTGCCTGCTTCAGATTGGCTTCATCGCTATCGTCAGCGCGCCAGCGCGCCGCCAGGATGCGGATGCCCGTGACACCGTCCGATCGATCCGACGCCAGATACAGCAGCGGAGCAACCATCGCTGCTGCCGGCACCAGCTTCGAACGGTCCACCGGCGCATCCTCGGGAATCATCGGTGTGTCGGCAGCACCGCCCGGCAAAAGAACATTGCAGGTAACGCCGGTTCCTTCGAGTTCCTGGGACCAACAGGCTGACGAGGCTTCAAGTGCCGCCTTGGCTTGTCCGTAGGGCGTATTCCCCTCGCGCATCATCGTCGAAAAGCTGGTCGTGATGTTGACGATGCGGCCCCAACCCTGCCGCATCATGTGCGGTGCAGCGTCGTGCGCGAGCAGGAACGGTGCACGCACGTTGACGTCGTAGAGCCTTTGCCACTTGTCCGGATCGACCTCCCAGAAACGCACCAGTTTGGTCAGGAACTCGCGGCTGAAGATCGCCATATTGAGGCCGGCGCAGTTGACAAGAACGTCGATGCGGCCGAGGCTCGAAACAGTTTTGTCGATCAACGCTTTGCATTCCGATTGCTGCGTCAGATCGGCGCGATGCGCGACCACGCGACCAGGATGGGTTTTGCTCTGTTGCACGGTTGCATCCAGCCCCGCCTCGTCGACATCGGCTGCGATCACCGTCGCACCCGTCTGTGCGAGGCCAAGCGTCATCGCCCTGCCAAGGCCAGATCCAGCCCCGGTCACGACGCAGCAACGAGCTTTACTCCTGTCGGTCATATCGGCTCCCTTCGTTCAGGCGCATCATTCATTTCTTCATGAGGTCGAGCTTGGCCAGAATTGGCTTCCAGACGTCGACTTCCTTGCGAAGCAGTTCGCCGAACTGCTGCGGAGGCATGCCGGACGGCCGATAGAACGTGTTCATGATGCGCTTTTCAGAGTCCGGTTCGTTGATGACTTTCTTCACCTCTTGATAGAAGCGCTGGACGATCGGCTGCGGCACGCTGGCGGGCAGGAACAATGCATTCCAGGCATCGACGGGCATGTCTGGGATACCCGCCTCGATGACCGTCGGCACGTTGGGCAATGACGGCCAGCGCTTTGCGGATGTGATGGCCAATGGCAAGACATCGCCGGAATGGATCTGGGATTCAACCGTCCCGAGCGCTACTGTCGCGACATCGACTTCGCCCTGAGTGACGGCGTTAAGAGAATCCGGCGTGCTGCGAAACGGCACATGAATCATCTTCGAACCGACCTGGTCGGCGAGCATCTCCATCGACAGATGACCAATGGTGCCGACCCCTACTGACGAGAACGTCAGGCGGCCAGGCTCTCTGCGAATAGCATCCCGCAACTGATCGACGGTTTTGAAACCTCGCTTCTTGCTGGAAACGAGCACGCTCGGCGTCGTGCCCATGATAGTAAGCGGCTGCAAATCCTTGAATGGATCGTAGTTGACGTTCATCGTCAGGGGATTGATGATGATGGGTGCAAAGATCGCGGCAAGTACGACGCTGCCGTCGGCCGGTCCCTTGACGACCGCATCGACGCTGACGTTACCACCGGCGCCCGGCTTGTTCTCGACGATGAAAGTCGTGCCGGTATTGCGCTGCAGCCCTTCGGCAATGATGCGCACGAGCAAGTCTGCCGCCGAGCCCGCGCCAAAGCCAATGACGATCGTCGTTTGCCGGGGTGGCCAGGCCGCGGCCGGCGATGTGGCGGCGGCTGTCTGCGCCAGCGCCGAGGCGCCCATCAATGAAATCGCGGCCATCACAAGACCGGTGCGAATTGTGAATGTCATCGTATCCCCCCTTTTTCTCGTGTCTCATTGAGAGTTCTTCTTCACCCGCACCGCGGCATAGGCTTCCAGACGAAAGCGATCTGACATGCGGACGTCCTAGCGGGCCGAGAACGCGCGCATGGCTGCGATAGTTTCGTCCGCTTTCTCCATTTGGGGCAAGTGCCCGCACCCGGCGATCATCACAAGCTCGGATCCCGGCACGAGCGCCTGCATCACCGGACCATATGCCGGCGGGTAGATACGGTCTTCCTCCCCCCATACAATGAGGGTCGGTACCTTGATCCGGTGCAGCCAGTGCGGCAGGCGAGGATTGTGGAAGCGGGGATTCCAGCCGAAGCGGGCGCTGGCGATACGATCTGTGATGGCGGTATCCTGATACTTGTCGGCGAGCGCCCGTTCGGCCGCTTCGGCGCCAATCATGGAATCTGCATAGGCCAGCCTTGCCTGTTCGTCGGGATCGATCATGAAAATGTCGGTGCGCGTGAGGCCGGCGACATGCACGCCTGCCGGAGCGATAAGGGTCATATCCTTGATACGCGCGGTGCTGCGCACGGCGCATTCCAGGGCAATCCAGGCCCCCAGCGAATGACCGACGACACGCACATCCCTCAGTTCAAGCGCATCCAACATATCGAGATAGAAATAAGCTAGATCGGAGACATCGTTCATCCAGGCCGGGCACGGAGAACTGCCAAATCCAGGATGCGGCGCTGCAACGACGTCATGGTCTTTCGCCAACAGGTCGAGAAAGCGCGGCCATTCGGAAAGGCCATCGGTGCCATGCAGGTAGAGAAGCGTCGGACCCGTTCCACCGCGCCGAAGCTGCAAATCTATCCCGCAGACCGTAATTGTTTCGGAGCGAAACGTCATAACCGTCATTACCCCTTCATTCGGCGAGTTCATTTCAGCAAGTCGAGGATATGGTTCAGAGATGCGACGAGCCGTTAGTTGCCAGTAATCTTCTTGACGAGAGCGATGACTTCCGGAGAGGCGCTATAGAGGCGATCGACGAAACTCTGCAGGTCGGCGCCAGATACCGGATTGACCTCAAGCGTCTGCTTCCTGGCGTCATCCAGGAACGGCTGGTACTTTGTTACGGCGTCAAAGGCCTTCCGGTGCGCAGCGATCACATCCGGCGCCAGTCCCGGCGGGGCGACCAACGGCCAGGCAAGAATGGAGTCGGCGGCGATGAAGTCCATTGCCTGGCGCCCGATGTCGGTGGACGGCAGGTCTGAAGCCAACGGAATATCCGGTAGAGCGTTTGTTCTTCCTATTACGAATTGCGCCACGGCGCGCACCTTGCCTTCGGGCAGAAGATTTGGCGCGCGCGACCGCATGCTGTCCATAGACCAGCCGCAATAGCCTTCGACCTCATGGCGTTCGAGTGCCATTGAAATCTCGTTGCCACCGGGATAGCCCGAGACGATTTTGAATTTCGTGCCAAGCATTTCATTGAGCGCCCGGGGATAATTCTGCGTGCGTGAACCGGGACCGGTCGATCCAACGACTGTTTCGCGCTTACGCAGATCGTCGATCGTCCTGACGCCGGTACCGCTGTCTATGAGACACAGAAAATTGTCGGGCGTGCGCCCGCCTATCCAATTGAACTTCCGGGCGTCGTACTTGGCTTGCGGATTTCCGAGCAGCGGTTCGGCCACGGTACCACCGCCGATGATCGCGATGACGGTGCCGTCCTTGGGTGCGATATTGTAGAGATTTGTGGCAGCGATTATGCTGCCGGCGCCCGGCATATTCTGCACGACGATGTTTGGCACGCCAGGAAGAAATTGACCCATGTGCCGGGCGAACAGCCGGCCCTGCTGGTCGTACGTTCCACCGGCGCTGAAGCCGACGACGATGGATATCGTCTTGCCGCGGAACAGCTCCTGCGCCCGGGCACCGGTTCCTTCCAGCAACGCCAGAACGCCGATTGCGCAAGCGGCTATTCCCAAACGACGATCCGTCATTGGATGCTCCTACGAACGGATGTTCCCGACGCTATAGCTTTGGCAATTCCCGTATCAGACGGCCATAACCCGCAACCGGCGCGCGCACTGTCAAATGGCGCTGGATATCCCAGGATTGAGTCGGGATGGCATGGATGACCGGAACTTCCAGGTCATCTTCAAGTGTCTGCACGATATCCAGCACGCGCCAGCCGGGACCGAGCAGATAGATCGCCTCGGCACCTTTATTGCGCAAGAAAACCTGCTTGGCGAAGGCATAGACGACGCGGCTGGCGAGTTCCTGGACCTTTTTGAAAGGCACGTCCATGCCTGCCATTTCCATGACCTCGAACCCCGCGTCGGCGTAATACCTGCCGTAGATGCGATTGTCTTCCTCGCCTCCGAAATATGTCACGCCGACAAAGCGTTTGACCTTTAATGCCTGCAGTGCGTGGATTGTGCTGGTGCCCGACGTAAAGACCGGCGTCTTGTATTTCTTTTCCCAGTTCCTGATGAGCTCCTTCTCGGCCTCGTAGCCGGCGACCATGAATGGCGGCGCACCGGAGGGATTGATAACGTCAACCCCCATTTCCGCCAGTTCGGCTATCTTGGGCTCATAGGCATGAATCCCGGATCGGAATTCCTCGACCGTACCCTTTTGCGTATTCAGGCAGAGGGGCATGACGCCGACGCCTTCGGGCAGCATGCGGATCAATTCCTCAAGCACGCCGGTTCGAAGTGTCGGCCTTACAATTCCCGCGATTCCGCGCCAACTGCTGAAAGACATCGGCTGCTCCTCCCCTATCGGTCAATTGCCGAGCGTGCTGCTTCGTGGCGTGGCTTACGCCGACCGCAAGAGTGAACGTGATCTATTGGAACAGATCAAATGCTTTCCAAGCAACAAGCTTATGTTGGTCGGGCAATCGCCTGATACGGCGAGACCTTCTCTCCGCCGCAACGTTGCCGTTGACTCAATATCCTGGGGCTGGATAATCGATCGTAAGCTAATACAGAACGGGGTGACAGGCAGATACCGCTAAGACAGCGGCTGGCCAACGCGCCGCTGGCAACGGGAGGAACGGCGCATGGATTTGCGACAACTGCGCTATTTTGTCGAGGTCGCCGAAGTCAATGGCTTCAACGAAGCTGCGGCACGCCTTCATGTCTCACAATCCTCGATCAGCCGGCGGGTCCGGGACCTCGAACTCGAGCTTGGTCTGCAACTGTTCGAGCGTGACCCGAGTGGTGCACGGCTCACGGAATCAGGCCGTATCCTTCTCGAACGAGCGATCTCGATTCTGCAAGAAGTCGAACGGGCGCGAACAGACGTGGCGCGAGGCTCGACCGAGCCTGTAGGAACAGTCACCATCGGGATGTCGCCAGCCTGTGCGCAACTGTTCATCTCGCCCTTGATGAAGCAAGTGCAGGCGTGTCTGCCGCTTGTCCGGCTGCAATTCCTCGAAGGCGCCCAATACACGCTCCTGGAAGCGATCGAAACCGGCAAGGCCGACGTGGCGCTGGTGATCTCGCCGGGCACGCTCGGCTCATACGCCATCCGCCCGACGCCAGAGGAAGGACTTTTCTACGTGCGCGACGGGAGCCGTCCGTTCGACGGCCCCGTCGATATCGCAGCTCTTTCCGGGACGCCGCTGGTCCTCTTTCCCCGTCCCAGTTCCAACCGCGACTATCTTGACCGAGCAGCGGCATCCGCCGGATTCAAGCTTCAGGTCGCATATGAGATCAATGATCTCAGCGTACAAAAGCAGCTCATCAGCGACGGCCACGTCGATGGCATCCTCCCCTATACGGCGATGCGCGAAGAGGTCGCACGTGGCGATCTAAGTGCCGCTCCGATCCGCAACCTCTCAATCTCGCGATCGATCATCTGGCGCAATAACCGTGAGTTGCTTCCATCGGCGGCGGCCGTCGTCGCTTGTATCGAAACCGTCGTTCGCGATCTGCAACAACGTCAGTTGGAACCGGAGATGAGTTTGGCACGCGCCGTCGCGGCAACCTAGTTCTTCGCTTCCGGCTTGGTCTGTGCCGACATCAGCATGCTCGCGCGCTCGACGACCGCACGCGGCGCGGCATAGGCTTTGCGGATGACTTCCTCGATCTCCTGCGCTGTGACCAGTTCGATTTCAGTGCCTTGGCGCGAAGCATCGTCCAGGAACGCTGGATCGCTAAGCATTTTGGCAAACGCCTCACGCAAGGCCGCGACCCTCTCCGCCGGCACGTCGGGCGGCGCGAAGACAGCGCGCGTCAGACGATATTTACCGAATATCAGTTCCATCGCCTGCCTATCTTCTACGTTTTGCGCCAGCTCGATCGCCATCGGAACATGCTTGATCCGGGCGTCCGACTTGAGGCCAAACTGCATCAGAAGGTTGATCTTCTTCTCAGTCAGCCAATCGCTCTTGGTGGCTACGAGCCCGGAATAGCCGACAGCCCCGATGCCTTCAATTTCGCCGCGCTCCAGCGCGAGATAGAGATCAGCTGGTCCTTGATAACCGGAGACCAAGTTGAATTGCGCGCCTAAAGTCCGCGTCAGAATGAGCGGCATCAGCGCGTTGTCCGTTTGCACGCCCGTTGTCCCCGAGATCATCGGGCGCGACAGGAGATCCTTGTAGGTCTTGAAAGGCGAACTGGCGGAAGAAAACATCACCATCGTCTCAACGACAGGATTGCCGATCCAGTTGTATCTGGCCGGATCAAACTGAATGTTGCCGCCATCCTTGGAAATTATTTTAAACAGTGGCTCGAAGGCGACGCCGTTCTGCGGCATGCCAATCACCGTGCCGTCCTTGGCGGCGACATTGTAGATGAAATTGGCGAGCGGGATACTGCCGGCGCCCGGCATGTTGCGAACGATAAACGACGGGTTGCCGGGAACGTGTCGGCCGAAATGCATCGCCATCAAGCGCGTCGTGGCATCGTAGCCGCCGCCGGGGCCGGTTCCAACATAAAAGTTGACCGTCTTGCCGCGGTAGAAATCTTCAACCGTTGCGGCCTCCGACGGGCGCGAGAGCGAAGCAAGCAGCGTCAGACCGATACATCGTGCGAGACGGCTGTGAAACATGGCTTCCTCCCCCGGTTAATAGACTTGTTCGGTCAAGACTGGCCGGCCGATAGCGACGCCAGCAGTCTGCCGTGACCGACGATCGGATCGCGCAAGCCGAGGCGCTTGAAGGCGATGTAAAAAGCCGCTGGCGTGGCGGATACAATGGGGATGCGACAATCGCGTTCCAGCACTTCAAGAACATCGCAGACAGGCCATTGCGGGCACGGCATGTAAACCGCCTGCGCTTCCGGCGTTTCCGATACGGCCTTGTAGGTCGCGGCGTAAATATCGGAAACGGGGATTGCCTGCAGATCCTTGAAGCCGACGTCGAGATACGCCGTTCGAACGACCTCGAAACCATAATGTTCCAGACAGCGCACAACCTTTATGTTGGTGGCTTCGGGATAGGGCGTGACCACGACGATCTTGCGGGCTTTCAGGTCCTCCAGCGATTCGATGCCGGTACGAATGGATGTCGTCGAGGCGATGCCGGTCAGCCCTTCGAGCCTGGCGACGAGTTCCTTGTCGAAGCCGGGCGGGCGATTGGTCACCAGCGGCGCGCCGCCATGGATGATGAAATCGACATGGCGCGATTGCAGGTATTTGGCGCTGCTTTCGACAGCGGCCAGTCCGGTCTCGTATTCCGTCGGCTTCCAGTCGTTGATGTTGCAGGTGACGCCGACGAGGCCGACGCCCTTAGGCGCGAAGGAATAGAATTCGTAAGGGACGAGTTCCATGACGGTCGGCGTGATGTATCCAATGCGTCTGCGCCATCCGAACATGCGATTTCCTCCACTGTTTGTGCTCTGAAAGCCTGTCGGCATCGAACAGATGCCTTGATTGAGAATGACGCGCCCAGCCCATGTCAAATGCCATAAGAGCAATCAGGCATTGCCTTTCCAACAACGCCCGAGGCATCGGAAGTGCATCGGACTGAAACCAACATGGTTGTTGCCGTTTCGGCATCCGCAGCTATGTCCACAAAACACTTGCGTGACCGTGCGCCCGCAAAAATAGTGCGATGGCAATTCATCGGTTCCGTGCCACGGACCAAACAGGATGCGGCCTATGAAAGTGATGAGCTTCCATTTGATGCCTTACACTGATCTCGACATGAGCGTGAAGGATCAATACCGCAGCGTCTGGATCGTACTTCCCAACGATCATTTTGATCCGAAAGTCGGACATGAGCTCTACAATCGTTATCTCGATGAACTGGAGCTGGCGGCGGAACTGGGATTTGACGGCATCTGCGTCAACGAGCATCACCAGACCGCATACGGTTTGATGCCGTCCCCGGTCGTCATGGCGTCGGCACTTGTGCGCCGCACAAAAAATTGCCGCATCGCCATTCTCGGGAATGCATTTTGCCTGCGAGACAATCCGCTAACGCTGGCGGAAGAACATGCGATGATCGACGTAATAAGCGGCGGCCGGCTTATCAGCGGCTTCGTGCGCGGCGTCGGCACCGAGTACTTTTCCAGTGGCGCCAATCCGGTGCATTCGCTCGATCGCCACAAGGAAGCACATGATCTGGTGGTCAGAGCATGGACCGAGACGGGACCGTTCTCGTTCGAGGGGCAATATTATCACTTCGAGTACGTGAATATCTGGCCGCGGCCCTATCAGCAGCCGCATCCGCCGATCTGGTGTCCGTCCATGGGCAGCCTTGAGACGATCGAGTGGGCTGCCCATCCCGATCGCCGCCACGTGTATCTGCAAAACTATAGCCCGCGCGAGACGGTGAGCCGCTACCTCAACATGTATCGACAGGTCTGCGAGGATCAATACGGCTATAGCGCCGATTCATCGAAGCTTGGATGGGGCGCGCCGATCTACGTCGCTGAGACCGACCAGTTGGCCGTGGACGAGGCGCGCGAACACATCGAGAATCTGTTCAACGTCTTTCTTCCCAAGATCTCGGAGCTGATGTTCTTCCCGCCCGGCTATATGTCGGCGCAATCGCTGAAGCAGGTGCTGCGTAACAAGCGATCTCACGCCGGCGGGATCAAGATCGAGACATTGATCGAGCGCGGCATCATCATCTGCGGCAGTCCTGCGACGGTGACCAAGTATATTACCGACGCGCATGCGGAACTTGGCTTTCAGGAACTGCTCGGCATGTTTCAGTTCGGGACCTTGCCTGCCGATCTGACACAGAAGAACCTACGGCTTTTCGCCACCGAGGTACTGCCTCAAATCCGCGGGCTGACCGATAAGGAATACCGAGGCTTTTCGCGCAAGGAATTGACCTCCGCCGCAGGCTGAGAAGCGACAAGGAAGCAACATCATGATGAAAAAACTGCGGCTGAACGGCGAAACGGTCATCGTGACCGGCGGCGGCGCGGGCATCGGCAAGGCCACTGCACTGGCGCTGGCTGAGATGGGCGCGCGGGTCGTGATCGTTGGCCGGACCCGGGCTACGCTCGATGAGACGCGGAGCGAGATCGAGGCGGCAGGCGGGAAGGGCGAGGTCTTCGTGGCGGACGTGTCGCGTGAAGACGAAGTAAGCAAGCTCGCCGCATGGGCGAAGTCCGCCGGCGGATCGATCAAGGCCATCGTCAACAACGCCGGCACAAACTTTCGTACGCCGCTCGCCGAGTTGTCGACAGACAAGTGGCGCGAGATCAATGCCGCCAATCTCGACAGCATATTCTTTATGTGCCGCGCCTTCATTCCGCTTTTGCTGAAAGCAGAAGGATCGTCGATCGTGAATGTTGCGTCGTCATTCGGCGTCATCGGCAACCCGCAGATGCCGGCCTATTGCGCAACGAAGGGCGCCGTCATCAATCTGACGCGGCAGCTTGCCGTCGACTACGGCCGCCAGGGTCTCCGCGTCAATTCGATCTGTCCGGGCCCGACACTGTCGCCGCGCGTGCGCGGCTACATCGAGAAAGGCCAGACCGACCCCAATGCGCTCAAGGCACAGGTGATGCTGGGTAGGCTTGCGGACTGCGAGGAAATCGGCGATGTCGCGGCATTTCTCGTATCCGACGCCGCTTCTTTCATGAATGGTGCAACCGTCATGGTCGACGGGGGCCAGACCATCAATTGAAGGATGCATCCAATGATGCTCGATCACATTCGTGTCATCGACCTTGGTTCGTTCATTACCGCACCATTGGCGGCGATGATGATGGGCGACATGGGCGCCGACGTCATCAAGGTCGAGCGACCGGAAGGCGACCCCTTCCGGCGCAGCCACGGCTCCACTTACGGGCCGACCTTCCTTGCTTTCAATCGCAACAAGCGCAGTGTCGTCATCGATTCGACGACGGCGGACGGACGCGAGAAGCTGGGAAAGCTGATCGACACAGCCGATGTGGTTATCGATAATTACCGAACCGCCGCGCTGGTCAAGCTCGGCCTCGATCCGGAGGTTTTGCGGCGTCGCAACCCCCGGCTCATCCACTGCTCCATTACCGGTTTCGGCACGGAGGGCCCTTATCGCGACCGGCCGGCCTTCGATTCGGTTGGGCAGGCGCTTAGCGGTCTGACCAGTCTACTGGTCGATCCCAAAACGCCGCGCGCTTTCGGTCCCACCATTACCGACAATGTGACGGGCATGTACGCGGCCTATGGCGTTCTCGGCGCGCTGGTCGAGCGTGAGCGAACCGGAACGGGGCGGCGGCTCGAGGTCAATATGCTCGAGTCTTCCATGGCGTTCATCCAGGACATCTATGTCAATTTTAGCCGCACCAATGTCGTCAGCGATCGCTTTACGAGGATCGCCCGCTCGCAATGCTTTTCGATGCGCTGTGCCGATGGGGCCCTGCTTTCAGTCCATCTTTCGACGACCGAGAAATTCTGGCTGGAGTTCGCGCGCGCATTCGGAGCGCAGGCACTGACCGGCGATCCCCGGTTCGCCAATCACCAGGCGCGCGTGGCGAACTATCACGAACTGGCCGCGATCCTCGCTGAAAAAGCATTGGCACGCAGCCGCGACGAGTGGATAGAACTTCTCTCCAAGGCCGATGTGCCATTCTCGCCGATCCACACGATCGCCGACGCATTGGAAGATCCGCAAGTGCAATCTTCAAATGTCGCCGTCACGATGCATCATCCTCAAGAAGGCGACGTGGTCGGAATCGCATGCCCGATCCGCGCCGATGGCGAACGTCCGCGCACAGACATGCGAGCGCCACCTCGGCTTGGGGAGCATACCGACGAAATAATGCGGGAAATCGAGCGGGCCTGATCAGGCAAAGGCAGGCCGCTCGGAGTTCTCAGCCCGGCGGCTTCACCGTTTGAATTCACCTAATCCCGGCTTGAACGTCTTTTCGTCAAGGAATTGTGACATCGCTTTGGCGCGGCCGCCCTCTTTGTCATTGAGACGCAACGCGTCATTCTTGACATCGAGATAGTCCAGGGCCTGGTCCTTGGCCATGCGCCTGACGGTGCGGATGGCCTCCTTGGTGTAGCGGATGGCCTGCGGGCTTTTCGCTTCGAGCGTGCGGGCAAGCACGAGCACTTCCTTGCGCAGTTGATCGACTGGAAATGATTTGTTCACGAATTTCATCGCGGCGGCGTCTTTTCCGGAAAAACGTTCGCCCGTCACCGAATAGTAGATGGCATCGCGGTAGCCCATGACTTCGGTGACCGCCCAGGCGACCAATCCTCCGGGAATGATGCCCCAGTTCACTTCGGAAAGGCCGAAGGTCGCATCATCAGCCGCGATGGCAAAATCGCAGGCAATGACAGGCGTGAACCCGCCGCCGAAGCAGTAGCCATGGACCATGGCGATGGTCGGCTTTGGAAAACTGGATAATCTATCCCAACGCCACGCATGGGAGGCGCGCCTTGTACGCGCGCGTGCTTTGGGGTCATCCTCCGTTGCGCGAAAGAAAAGTTTCAGATCCTGCCCGGCGCAAAAATTGCCGCCGGCGCCGGTCAGGACAACGACTTTCGTCTGGTCGTCGTTCTCCAGCCAGTCCAGTGCTTCGCACATGTCCAGATGCAGCTGGGGACTCATCGCATTCCGCTTTTCAGGCCTGTTCAATATGACGAATGTTGTCTCGCCGTTCCGCTCAAACGCGACCGTCTCAAGGGCAATTGGATCAGTTGACATAAGATAACGTACCTTCTGGTTGAATTGGCTTCGAACTCTTGGCTGCGTTCAGGCGTAGGTTTTAAGCACATGCCGAGAGATGACGTTTCGCATGACCTCGCTGGCACCCTCCGTGATTCGATAGCTTCTCTGCTGTCTCCACATCTGCTCGATCGGCAGATCGGAGGTCAGGCCGATGCCGCCATGGATCTGCATGCACCTGTCGATGGCCTGGAATGCCATTTCGTCGCAAAAATACTTGCAGTGATATGCCTCGACACGTGCTTCATCGCCTTCGTCGATCAGCGAAGCGGCGCGACGCACCAGCATGGTTGCGACGTCGAGATCCATCCAGATGTCGCCAAGCTGCCATTGAATGCCCTGGCGTTCTGAAAGAGGCTTGCCGAAGGTGGTGCGTTGATGGGCGTAACTGACACTCAACTCAAGCGAACGTTCGGCCACGCCAAGGGCGCGTGCGCCGTGCTTGACACGGCCGGCGCCAATCCATTTCTGCGCCAGGCTGAATCCGGATCCCTCGGCGCCGATCATCTGCGCTGCCGGCACGCGGACATTGTCGAGTATGATTTCCCAAGGTCTGTCGCCCATCATGGTTGGATAGGACGTGCCGAGCTTCACGCCCGGCGCCTCCATGTCAACGATGAAGCAGGAGATGCCGCCCCTGGAGCCTTTCGAGCGGTCCGTGGCCGCCATCAACTGCATGAAATCCGCCTTGTCGGCGCCAGTGATGAATCTCTTGGTCCCATTGATGACGTAGTCGTCGCCGTCGCGAACGGCGGTTGTTCGCATGCTGCCCGGATCCGATCCGGCATCGGGTTCCGTTTGCGCGAAGCAGGCGCGTTTCTCGCCCCGCATTGTCGGCATGAGGTATCGCTCCCTCATGTCGCCCTGGAGCTGAAACAGTATGTGACGGACCATGGGTCCCGTGATGCCGTCCTCACGCGCGGGCAAAGCGACGGTACGACCAAGTTCCTGCCAGACGATCGACTTGGCCAGCAAGGTCAGCCCCGGCCCGCCATGCTCCTCAGGAACGTCCATCATCCACAGGCCGAGCTTCTTCATGCCATGCTGAAATCGCTCGAGCCATTCAGGCTTAAGTTCGGTCCCGTCCATGGTTTCGCGTTCATACGGGATCATTTCGGTGTTGACATAGCGACGCAGATTGCTCTGCAGCATGCGCAGCTCTTCCGGGAGGGTGAAACTTACCATTGTAAATCCTCGGTCTGGCAGGCGTCAGGACTTATACGGAGATGGAGATCCCATTCTCAAAGCCGCGATATTCTTTGTCGGTCAGCGTCTTGATCGCGGGCAGGACCTCGGCGGCAAATCGGCGGATGTTCCGCTCGGCCAAATCGCCGGGCATCGATCCGAATGTCAGCATCGCCATGAATTCGGAGAAGCCCATGCGATGATGAGCTTCGGTAATCTTCCTGCGGACAGTATCGGGACTGCCGCAGATGATGATGCCGCGCTCAATCAGGGTTTCGATTGTCATCGCCCCACGATTGGATTTCTTGGTGTTGAGCACCGCGACAAGCGATTGGGGGCTCATATAGCCGGGTGGAAAGAACATCAGTTCAGATGCTTTTGGAAGCAGCACATTGAACATCATTTCGATATGGGAGCGCGCATCGGCGACAGCGCTTTCATCTGTTTCACCTACATAGACAGGCGCGCACCATGCAATGCAATCCGAGCTTGCTTCGTATCCATATTTCCGCTGCGCCGTCTCGCGATACATGTCGAGGTAGCGTGCGACGGTTTCGACGGGGCTATAGGTTTGAACGTAAACATACTTCCGGTCCGGATGCGCAGCCCATTCAATCGTCTCGGGGCTGCCCTGGGATGGGCACCAGATCGGTGGATGCGGCTGCTGGTAGGGTCGCGGCCAGATATTCACGTATTCGAAGTGATAGTGCTTGCCTTCGAACGCGAACGGACCTGTCCTGGTCCATGCCTGCACAACGAGGTCGGCCGCTTCTTTGTGGCGTTCAAGCGAATGCACCGGATTTGTGCCAAACGCGAAGTATTCCGATCCGACGCCGCGCACGAATCCCGTTATCAGCCTGCCGCCGGTGATCACATCGATCATGGCGTGCTCTTCTGCCAGGGTCAGCGGGTTGTCCCGCAGGCAGAACGCATTGCCGAGAATGGCTATGCGGGCGTTCCTGGTTCGTCGCGCGAGAGCGGATGCCATGACAACCGGCGACGGCATTAAGCCATACGCAGTCTGATGATGTTCATTGATACAGACACCGTCGAAGCCGAGTTCGTCGGCCAGTTCCAGTTCGTCCAGATATCGGTTGTAAAGCCGATGACCGACTTTCGGATCGAACAGCGAATTCGGCAGCACGACCCATGCGCTGCGATACTGACTTAGTATATCCGTCTGAAGTTCGGCGTAGGGCATCAGATGGAAGCTCATAACTCTCACGGCTTTGACTCCATTTCATCTGACGTCGATCAGGGTGTTAGGCCAAATGTTTCTGAACAAGCGAATGTACTTTCGCGCATTGCTCGATATGCGGCATATGGCCGGCATGCTCTATGACTTCCAGATGCGAGCCTGGAATGGCGCGTTGGAACGCATGCGCATACGGCGGCGGAATAATGAGGTCCGCATCGCCCCAAACAATCAATGTCGGCATTTTAATCCGATGCAGCCATCGTTCGAGACGGGGATTGTAGAGGCGAGGACTCCAGCCGAAGCGAGCACTTGCGATACGGTTCAGGATAGCGCTCTCCTGATACTTGCTTGCCGTAACCCTTTTGGCAGCGGCTTCACCCAAGGTGGGGTCGGCGTAAGCCAGGCGAGCCTGCTCCTCCGGGTCGATCATATAAATGTCGACCTTCGGCACGCCTTTTACATGAATGCCGGCGGCAGCGATGATCACAAGCGAATGCAAACGTTCGGCCGAGCGGATGGCCATCTCCATGCCGATCCAGGCGCCGAGCGAGTGTCCGACAATCCGCACGTCCGTCAGGCCGAGCTTTTCGATGACTTCCAGGTAAAAGTATGCGGCATCGGAAACATCATCGATCCACTCAGGGATCGGCGAGCTGCCAAATCCCGGCAGATCGGGCGCTATCACGTCATACTCAAGCGCCAGCAGATCCAGAAATTCGGGCCATTCAGTCAGGCCATCGGTTCCGTGCAGATACAAGAGCGGCGGACCACTGCCACCGCGCTTCATTCCAATAGGTGCACCATTTACTTCGATTGCCTGTGCCTTGAAAGCCATCAGGGAAGCCTCACCGTTCTCTACTTTCGGCAGGAGAAAAACGGGTAGCCATGGCCTCAACCTCAATCAAGATTTTTTTAGGCAACGCCTTATGTCGAAACAACATAATGCCGGCTCCAACCAACGCGTCGTGCGCCGGCGACCGTGAAATATGTGTTGTCGAAAACCAGCCAGATGACATATTATTAAACAGCGCCTAAGCGCCGGCTGCTTGTGCAGCACGACGTCCGGAAATCATGGACGCGAGGGAGGATAGTATGACGGTGAACCGCCGGACATTTCTGGCTGGCCTGGCAGGCGTGGCCAGTTCGACTGCGACCTTTGCCCAGAACGAGCTCAAATTTCCGACGCAGAACATCAAGGTCATCGTGCCTTATCCGGCCGGCGGACCTTACGACGGCATCGCCCGTGTGGTCGGTCAGTTCCTGACCGAAAAATATGGCTGGCAACTCACAGTGGAAAATCGTGCCGGCGCGAGCGGCATCACCGGCATCCTGGCCGCCAAGCAATCGCCACCTGACGGGCACACGGTGGTGGTCACCACGTCCAGCACGCACGGATCGGCGCCGGCGCTCAACAAGGACCTGCGTTACGACCCGTTCAAGGATCTCGATCCCATCATCCTGCTGGCGGAAGCGCCGATGGCGCTGCTGGTGCGCAAGGAGATGCCGGTCAAGTCCGTCGCCGAACTGATCGACCTGCTGAGGAAAAATCCCGGCAAGTATAATTATGCGAGCGGCGGCTATGCCTCGCAGCATCATCTGGCCATGTCGATGATGTTCCTGCAGGCGGAACTGCCGCAGAATGTCGCCGCGCACGTACCGTTCCAGGGACTGGCGCCGGCGGTCAACGCGCTTGTCGCCGGAGACGTGCAATTCATGTTCACGACCACCGGCGCTGCCGCCGCCTTCATTGAAAGCGGCGCCTTGCGACCACTTGCAGTCTCGAGTCTGCAGCGCTCACCTCGCCTGCCAAAGCTGCCGACGATGGCGGAATCCGGGTTTCCCGGCTTTCAGATCGTCCCCTGGTGCGGCCTGGCGGCGCCCGCAGGAACACCTATGGCGATCCTCGACATCTGGAACAGGTCCGTCAATGAAGCGCTGCGGGACAAGGTCACGCAGCAGAGGATCACCAACCAGGATTACGACGTGCGCGGCGGGACCGCCGCCGCCTATACGGAATTCTTCACCAATGACATCCGCCAGTACATCCGGCTCGCCCAGACCGCCGGCCTGACCGCGAACTGACGCGCAGCCTCGATCGGAGTTTCTTATGGATGACGCCAAAGCCAAAAGCTTCTCACCGTTCGGCAACAATGAAGCGCTGACCAGCGAGTCGAACACCACCGAAACGCTGCGCAACGCCGCCAAATATCGTGACCGCAGAAAGCTGCATGACTATTTCATCGCCGACATGGACACCCACCATTTCGAGACGGGCTCATGGAACGAGATCATCGAATTCGTCGAGGATCCGATCCTGCGCGCGGAGGCGCTGAGCTTCAAGCGCAAGCCCGACAGCCGGCTGGGGACGGTGTTGTACCATGCCAACGGCAACATGTTCTCGCAGAGCGTCGGCGGCCGTATCCCCCACTCCAATCTGTCGCCGGGCGAGCCGCGCGACGACACATCGGTCCACCCGGACGTGGTGCCGCTGCGGCGCGCCATGGATTCGTTCGGCATCGACCGGATGATCCTGTTTCCCAATGCGCTACTGCAGGTCGGCACGCATCCGAACGTCAAGGTCGAGACCAATCTGGCTTTCGCCTATGCGAAGTTCCTCACCGAAGTGGTGCTGCCCGGCGATCCGCGCCTGAAGACGATGGCGCTGCTTCCGTTCAACGATCCGGACGCCTGCGAGCGCATGATCGAAATGTACGGAGACCATCCGTCCATCATCGGCTTCACTGTGACCAGCGTTCGCTTTTCGCCGGTGCAGGACAACAAATATATGCGCATCTACCGCATGCTCGAAGAGCGCGGCCTGCCCCTCAGCTTCCATGCCGGTTTCAACTGGCAGGACGGTTATCTCGGCCAGCTCGACCGCTTCATCACCATGCATGCGATCTCCTTCGTGCTGTGCAACATGGTGCATATGGCGAATTGGGTCATTCACGGCCTGGGCGAGCGCTTCCCGAAGCTTCCCGTGGTCTGGATCGAATCCGGCCTCGCCTATATCCCCTTCATGATGCAGCGGCTCGACAACGAGTATCTCATGCGCCAGAGCGAGGCGCCGCTGCTGAAAAAGCTGCCGAGCGAGTATATCCGCGACATGTATTTCTGCTGCCAGCCGATGGAGCGGACGAACATGAAGCTGCTTGAAGCGACGTTCGAAGCGATCAACGCCGAAACCCAACTGTTGTTCTCCTCGGACTGGCCGCACTGGGATTTCGATGCGCCGTCGATCATCACCGACCTGCCCTTCCTGTCCGAAACAGGAAAGCGCAACATTCTCGGCGAGAACGCGCGCCGCATCTACCGCAAACTCTGATCTGACAGGAAGAATCATGACGGATATCTATGTTGACGATGCGGCGAACATGAAGCACGGCGATCGCCGGCTATTGACCGACGGACGGCTGGAGATCGGCGTGTTCAGGATCGGCGATGCCTTCCATGCCTTCCTGAATTCCTGTCCGCACCAGGGCGGGCCGGTGTGCCAGGGCAAGGTGATGCCGAAAGTCGAGGAGTTTCTCTCGCCCGAGCAGAAAAGCATACGGATGGATTTCTCGACCAATGAGTTCCATCTCGTGTGCCCGTGGCACGGCTATGAATTCAAATTCGAGACGGGCACGCACCCCGGCGCGTCCGACGTCCGCATCCGCAATTTTCCGACCAAGGTCGTCGAAGGCAAGGTCTATGTCTCAGTCTGATGATGCTGCGCAATGGACCGCATTGCGTGAGGGCTGCCATGCTCTCAATCGAAAAATAGCCGCCGCGGATCTGTCCGACGTCCCCAGCGATGTGGCCACTGCCCTCCTGACGACGGCGACGATGCTTTATCGCGCCCTGGCGCAGGATGAACACCGGGCGGTAGCCGCCTTCGACACAGCCCAGCCGGTGACGCCGACGGCCGTTGCCGTCACCGTCACGTCGATGTTACAGGCCGTCAATCTCAACAGTTTCGATCTGGCGATGTGGTTCACCGGACGGCCGGTGGAGCCCAATCGCAATTAACGCCGCTTGTACGGACCCAATTCCTTCACCGCCCAATTGACGAATGTCGGATCGATCGTCTGCTCAACGGTCGCCGTCCCTTTAAGAAGATCGCCCTTCTGGAACACGGCATAATCCTCCTTCAGGCTGGCGAGATTGATCTCGCCATCGGGCGGGCAGGTGCTGAGCACGAACGAACGATAGACCTGCGGATCCTTGATCGGGCCAAACTCGGTCAGGATGGCGATGATCGCCTCTCCCTTCGCGCCTGAGAACCTGCCATCAACGAGACTGTCTTCATGGTCGCGGACGCCACGCAGGAAGGCCTTCATGAAGCGCCGCGCTGCCTCCGGCCTCTGTTTCGCGAACTGGCCCGAATAGAGCAGAACCGAAATCTGATGGTCGGGATAGACTTCATAGTCCCGGATCACGCCGATATGCCCGTCACGGATCGACTGGGTCGCCTGCGGTTCGGCCGGCAGGGCCGCATCGACGGCCTTGTTGTCCAGCGCGGTGATCTGCTGGGAAAAGCCCATGTAGACTTCGTTGATGTCGCTGGGCTTCAGGTTGCCCTTCTCCAGGATCTTGTTCATCGTCGCCATGGCTGAACTGCCGGGCGCGACATTTGCGATGCGCATGCCTTTCAGGTCGGCGAGCGTCTTGAAGCGGCCGGAGGCGACCAGGTCCTTGCGCACGACCAGGGTCTGGCTGGGGCGACCATAAGGCGTCTGGTTTTTGCCGGCGACGATCTTGATGTCTATGCCACGCGCGACCGCATTGTAGAGACCCGCGGAGGCGGCGCCGCTGCCGACGTCCATCTCGCCCGTCGCCATGGGCGTGATCATGCGTGCGGCCGAGTCGAAGTCTATGAACTTGACGTCCAGGCCCTCATCGCGGAAGTAGCCGCGCTTCTGCGCCACCATGAAGCCGACATCGGTGACTGAATTCGTGATGCCCAGCGTCACCTGGGTTGTTTGTGCCTGCCCGATGGATGTCCACACCGCGCAACCGACGATCGCGCCGGCCGCGAGACAAAGAATCTCTGTTCTTTTCATGTTGTACCCTCCCAAATGAGCCTTTGACGGCTTCTACCCTGCTTCAGTATTGACCCTCTGCCTTGCGTGTTCGCCTTCCGCGCGACGGAAGATCGCCACCTCGTAATCCTCGATAACCTGGCAAACCAGGTCTTTGCCGCTTTGGACGCGGCCTTGCGTCGGCGCCAAAGCCAATGGGTCGATGCGGTCAAACAGCGCCCGCCAGAGTTCTTCCAGCACGGTCGTGTCCGCATTCTCGAGCCAGTCGAATTTTCGAAGCAGACGCCGGCGGATATCCTGCGGGCTGTCGCGTCCTTCCGCGTCGTGTCTCACTGCCGGCGTATCCGCAGTGGGACAAAGATCGTTGCAAAAGAAATCCGTCGTGAACAAGGTTCGCGACGTCGCATGCCAGGGCCAGCTCGTGCCGAGCATGCGGATGGGCGCTTCGTTGATTGTGATGTCGCCGAAGCCGAAGCGCTCCAGAGTGCTGCCCATCGGTATGTGGATGGCCGTGCGCGGCGTCGTGCCGGCGCTGACATGGACGAGGCCGATCGGCGGAACGACATTGGCCGTCACCACCTGCGCATCCCGGAAATGGTCGAGCACGCGGCCCAGATTGCCGATGCAGTCGAGCTCAATCCGGGTGATGAAGATGATCAGTTCGCGCGACCCGACCAGTTCCTTCAGCGAGGCGATGAGCTGTTCTCCATGCAGGGCCACGCCTGTGTCCAGCAGCAAGGTCTTGTCGCCGTGGCGGATCAGGTATTCGTTATAAGGCTCGAAACCCCTTGCGCCCGGCGCAAGCCAGCTCACCCTGTCGCTTGCCGGCTCGAGGTGCGAGAGCATGAGGATATCGTCGGCGAGCCGGGAAACCTGGCTTTCCTTTTTGCTCATGCCCGCCTCCGGGCATTGGCGAGACCCCGTTCGAAGACGGCGGTGATCTCGCGAGGATTGGTGATCACGCCGCCATGGGCAGGACAGACGATGTCGACGGGATTCTCGTCGAGGAAGCGCCACAGCCTTTCGACGATGTCGCCGGCATCGAGATGACGCGCCCAGGCCAGGGCCCGGCTGATGACGGTGGCCGTGTCTTCCGGGCGGATCGGCGCGGGCAGCTCCTCCGACGTCATGCCGCACTGTCCGTCTTCGTGGTCGTGCGTATAGGGGTAGGCATCGCTGACGAACAGAATCCTGTTTTTCTCGTCATAAGCCCAGAGGCTGTTGGGCAGGTCGTGAACGATCGCCGGAACGAATTTCAACGTCCGGTCGCCGAGATCGAGCACGTCGCCGACAGCGACATCGCGGCAGCGATGCAGGGCTTCCGGATGATAAAGGTGATAGTTACGCAGGTCGCCGACGATCACCGCCTCGGGATATTGCACCAGCAGAGGCGCAAGATTGCCCATATGCGGCGATTCCGGATGGGTCGGGAACAGATAGTCGATCTTGCGCCCGCCCAGCGCTTCGGCGAACTCCTCGCGTAGACGTGGCCAGCCGAATGGCATGGCGGTGTCGATGAGGACGGCTGCCTTCGAACCGACCACCAGAAAGCAGGAATTGTGGCTGTGCAGGACGCGTCCGCCGTCCTGCACCTCCAGACATGTGCTGAACCAGAACGTGCCGGACGCGACCTTGCGCGGCAGCGACACCTTTGTCGGCCTGGCCGCGCTTTCAACTGACTGCATCATTCCACCTTGATGTTGGCCGCGACCGCGACCTGCTTCCACCGTTTCAGCTCGGCTTCAATGAATCTGGTGAAGTTCTCCGGCGTGCCCGGCTTGGGAACCGCGCCGAAACTGGCCACGGATTGCAGAAGTTCCGGCGATCGCAGGCCTTCATTGACCGTCGCATTCAGCTTGTCGATGATCGGCTTTGGCGTTCCCGCCGGCGCCGCCATGCCGAAGATGAGCGCCACGACGATGTCGACGCCCGCTTCCTTCATCGTCGGCACTTCCGGCGCCTGCGCATTGCGTTCTTCACCGGTCACGCCAAGGGCATTCAATTGGCCCGCCCGCACCAGCGGGATCAGCGACAGCGGATTTTCAAAGAGTACCTGGATATGGCCGGCGGCCACGTCCTGCACGGATTGGGCACCGCCCTTGTAGGGCACATGCACCATCTGCATGCCCGTCAGGAGCTTCAACATTTCGCCCGTCACATGCATCGGCGTGCCGATGCCCGCCGAGCCGAAGTTCAGTTTGCCAGGATTCTTCTTGGAGTAGGCGACGAGTTCGGCGATGGTCCTGGCATGGGTCGAAGGATGCGCCACCAACATCATGTCGCTGTCGAAGGTGCGCGCGATCAGTGCAAAGTCTTTCAGCGGATCGTAACCGAGATTGGTATAGAGCGCCGGATTGATCGCATAGACGCTGGTCGTCCCGTACAGCAGGGTATAGCCGTCAGGAGCGGATTTGGCGACCATCCTGGCGCCAACCGCGCCGCCGACGCCGACGACGTTCTCGACGATGAACTGTTGTCCCAGCTTCTGGCTCAAGAAATCCGCCAGACGCCTGGCGGTTACGTCGGTCGCGCCACCGGCGGTAAAGGGCACGATCAGCCGGACGGGATGATCCGGATAGGTCTGCGCGGCAGCCGGCGCGGCGTGCATCAGTCCGGCGCCCAGAACAGCTGCGCAGGCGATGCCGACCGCCCTCACCAGAGAAACACGCCGGCTCGTACTCCGCTTTGAAAACGATGTCATGACACCCTCCCCTAATCGACCTTCACGCCCGATGCCGCGACGAGCGGAACCCATTTCTGGCGTTGGCCTTCGAGATAGGCCGCCGTCTCCGCCGGCGTCGTCCCCGCAGCTTCCGCGCCGACCTGGGCAAGACGGTCGCGAACCTGCGGGTCCTTCATGCCGTCGCGCAGAGCCTTGGAATAAAGCTCGATGATCTCCGGCGGCGTGCGGCTGGGCGCGACAAGCCCGAACCAGGACACCGCATCAGCGCCGCTGACGCCCAGTTCGGCGAATGTCGGCACATCAGGCAACAAGGGAGACCGCGTGGCGTTGGCGACGGCCAGTGCGCGCACCGCCCCGCTCTTCTGATGAGCGATGAACGAGGGAATCTGTTCGAAGACGAACTGAACCTGGTTGGAGATGAGATCGGTCATCACCGGTGCCGAGCCGCGATATGGCACATGAGGGAAGACCAGGCCAAACTTGGTCTGCAGCAGCGCGCCATAAAGATGCATCGGCGTGCCGACACCACCGGACCCGAAGTTCAGCTTGCCGGAATCCTTGCGCAGCAGCGTCACGAATTCATCCAGCGTCTTCGCCGGCACGGATGCATTGATCACGAGCACGTTCGGCGAGATCGCCAACAGCGAGACAGGCGCAAAATCCTTCGGATCATAGGGCGGCGTCTTGTAGAGTGAGGGTGCGATCGAGAAAATCGACGCATTGGCGGCCAGCAAGGTGCAGCCATCGGCGGCCGCATTCCTGACCTCGACAATCGATGGCGCGGCCCCAAGCCCGCCGACCTTGTTTTCGACCACGACATTCCGGTCTATCCCGACCCGCAGCTTTTCAGCGCCGATGCGAGCGATCAGGTCGGGCGTGCCGCCGGCAGGCCCGGTGACGACAACTTTGATGGTGCAATTGGGCGCTTCGACAGCGCTCGCCGGATGGGGGCTCGCCGAGACGGCCAGCATCATTGCAAGCCAAATGCCTGATTGCTTCATCGCTTCCCTCCCCTCGATGATGATCGAAGTCTATGTCGTCAGTTCTTTTGTCGAATAGCGGCTCTGCGGCCGCCTCAATCCCAGATTTTCCCTCAGGGTTGAGCCTTCATAGTCCATGCGGAAGAGACCGCGCCGCTGCAGTTCAGGAACGACCAGCTCGACGAAATCGTCGAAGGCGCCCGGCAGATACGGCGGCATGATATTGAACCCGTCGCAGGCTCCTTCCTCGAACCAGAACTGGATGTAGTCGGCGATATCCCGGGCCGAGCCGCGAATCGTATTGACCCGCCCCACCGCCGCGCGCATGGCCAGTTGCCGGACCGTCAGATTCTCGCGCCGTGCCAGATCGACCCAATTGTAGAATTGCCATGAGGCCTTCGGCGGCAGTTCGAGTTCCGGCAAAGGCTCATCGAACGGCACATTGACGAGATTGGTCTTGAGCAGCAGCGACAGGAACTCGCGTGCGACGACCGGATCGATCAACTCATTGAGCGCCTGAAACTTTTCCTCTGCCTCTTCGCTGGTACGCCCGACGAGGGGAATCAGTCCCGGCATGACCTTGATGTCATCGGGCCGCCGGCCGATGTCGGCGGCACGCGCCTTGACCTGATCATAGTAGGGCTTGGCCATCTCGAGATTGAGATGATTGGTGAAAACCACGTCGGCAACTTCAGACGCGAAGGCTCTCGCGTCGTCGGAAATCCCCGCCTGGATCAGGACCGGCCGGCCCTGCGGCGAGCGCGGCACATTGAGCGGGCCCTTGACCGAGAAGTGCTCGCCGCGGTGGTCGAGCGTGTGGAGCTTGTCCGGATCGAAGAACAATCCGGATGTCTTGTCACGCAGGAAAGCGTCGTCGTCCCAGCTATCCCATAGGCCCAGCACCACGCGGGTGAACTCGGCAGCCCGGTCATAGCGCTCCTTGTGACCGAAGTGAGAGTCACGCCCGAAATTGCGCGCCTCGGCGTCCTGCGAGGATGTGACAATGTTCCAGCCGGCGCGGCCGTTGCTGAGGTGATCGAGCGAGGCGAATTTGCGTGCCAGGTGATAAGGTTCGTGAAAGCTCGTCGACGCTGTGGAGACAAGGCCGATATGCGTCGTCACGGCCGCGAGCGCGCTGATCATCACCATCGGTTCGATGTTGGCGATATAGACAGCCGACCGGCAGAGCGCATCCATGGCCCCTTCCCGTACGGACAGGTTGTCGGCAAGAAATACCATGTCGAACTTGGCGCGCTCGGCCGTCTGCGTGATCGCTTTATAGTGCTGGAAGTTGATGCCGGCATCCGCCTGCGCATCCGGATGCCGCCATGCGGCCGTGTGGTGGCCGGTCGGATGAAAGAACACGCCGAGACGGAGCTTCTCAGACCTTGGCGCCATCTTCGCCTCCGGTCGTTGCAACAAGCCGGGCAATGCCGCTCAGGTCATAGCGTTTCGAACTGATGCCGCGTGTCCATGCGAGCCCCTTCCTGGTGTCCCCTTCGGGAAAATACTCGCAGGAAATCCACCCCCCGTAGCCGGAGCCGCCGATCGCGTCGAACAGATCCTGATAGGCGATCCGTCCCGTGCCAGGCTCATGACGCCCAGGGCTGTCGGCGATCTGGACATGAGAGATCTTGTCGAAGAAAGACTGAAAACTGGTGACCGGATCATGGCCGGATCGGGCGAGATGATAGGCATCGAACATGATGGCGACATTCGGCAGCCCCATGTCATCGATGGCGCGCGCGCAGAGCGCGATCTCGTGCATGAAGTAGCCTGGAACATCGACGCTGTTGATCGGCTCGATCAGAATGCCGGTTCCGACGCTCTTGAATGCGTCATGGGCGAAGCGGATGTTCTTTTGATAGGTTTCATAGCAGGTATTGAAGGAAGAGCCATCTTCGATGATGCCGGCCATGGCGTGCACATATTTAGGACGGAGCAGTTCGACATAGGGAACCAGCGCCTCGCAGTCACGGCGGAAGTCATCGCTTCTGCCTGGAACGGCGGCAAGACCGACCTGCTTGCGCTCAGGCGTGGCGAAGGACGATGTGGTGAACTGAACGAGTTCAAGGCCGCTCTTCTCCAGACGCTCGGCGATCGCCTCCTTTGCGGCCTGTCGCGGCTCGGAGAATTCGACGCCAGCAAAGCCCGTTGCGGCGGCAAGCCCGAAGCGCTCCAGGAAAGCAACTTCCCTGAACAGATAGGCCAGATGAAGACAAAGCCCCTTGCTCATCGCGGCATCTATCGCCTCGCTATTCCTGCTGCGTCAAACCATGATGATCCCGCCATTGTTATCGATGGTAGCGCCGACCATGAAGGAAGCGCCATCGGAGGCCATGAAGAAAACCACCTCGGCGTGTTCGTCGGGGCGCGCCAGACGGCCGACCGGGATGCCCTTCGAGAGGCCGGCGAAAACCTCAGGCGTCTTGTTCTCGCGCAGGCGCTCGACATCGGTCGGTCCCGGCGCAAGCGCATTGATCAGAATGTTGTAGGGCGCATATTCCTTGGCGAGATGGCGGGTGAGCCCGACAACGCCGGCCTTCGCCGCCGTATATTCGCAGCCGAGACCTGTCGCCACGGAGCGCGCCGCGTTGGAGGCGAAGTTGATGATCCTGCCCTGGCGGCGCTCGACCATGCCGGGCAGCACGGCCCGGCAGCACAGAAAGGTTCCCTTGAGGTTGGAGTCGATCGTCAGGTCCCAGGCATCCTCGGTCGTCTCATGGGGAAATTTCGGCTGACGGACGTAGCCGCCGGCGCAATTGACCAGCACGTCGACAGGACCAAGCTGGCTGATGACCTCGGCGACCATGGCGTCGACCGCTTTCATCGAACTCACGTCGCATTGCAGGGCAATGGCCTTGCCACCGCCGGTGGTGATCGCCTTGGCCGTCTGCTGGGCGCTTTCGAGCGAGAGATCAACCACCGCGACCTTGTCACCCGCCACGGCAAAACGCTCGGCGACCTTGACGGCAATGCCACGGCCGGCGCCAGTGACGATAACGACTCTGCCCTGCGCAGATTGCATGATGCTGTCCTTTTCCCGAGACGAATTTCTAAACGAACTCTTGCTGCCGAAGACCCATCTTTGCGAGGCGAGGCAGGACCTCTTGCGCAAACAAGGGCAGATCATCGAGATAATTGACGAAGCCGATGGCAACGCCGGTGTAACCGACGCCGTGCAGCCTTGCGAGTTCACGCGCGACCTGATCGGGATTGCCGGTGATGGTGTAATGACTGCGGCCGATGACGGCGCGCGCATGTTCCCTGTCGCGAATCTCCTTCGCGGTTTCGGGAGACTGGGACTGCGATCCTTTCGGATTATCGCGCAGGATGGCGTTGCGCCGTTCGAGCGCCGCCCAGTCGGCATTCTCGAGACAATGCCTGACATAGTCGTCTGCTTCGCGCTCGGTCGCGCGGCAGACCACGGCAATCGGCGTCCAGACTTCTATTGTGCGGCCAAGCGCCTGCGCACGCGCCTTGGTTTCCTGGATGCGTTCCACATGATCTTCCGGGCGCCGGCAGAAGTCGTAGTGAAAATCCGAATTGCGGATGGCGAAGCCCCGCCCGGCCGGCGAGGCGCCGGCATTCATCATCGGGATGACACGATCGCCATATGGATGCGGTGAGCCGATGACGTCTTTCAGCGTGAAGAACTGACCGTCATAGGAGAACGGCTCATCGCTCGTCCATATACGCTGGACGATCTCCCACCATTCGGCGCCGTAGGCATAACGCAGATCGTGTTCGAGTTGTTCTTTGCCGAACATCTCGAATTCTTCCTGATTGGATCCGCAAACAATATTCAGCCCGATCCGTCCACGGCTGACATGATCGGCCGTCGCCAGCTGCTTGGCCGCGACGATTGGATGAAACAGCGGGACATGAACCGTGGCATAGGCGTTCAACCGTTTCGTGCCGGCGAGCAGGCCCAACGCCCAGGTGATGCTCTCGAAGGAGGAGAGATTGTTATTGCTCGCCCCGCCATAGCCCTTCCAGCGGGCATTGGCGACGATGCATTCGATCTCGTAGCGATCGGCCATCTGGGCGAGCGCGAGATTGTTCTCCCACGACGCGTTCCAGCGCTCCGGCACCGTCACGAGCGCCAGACCGCCCGAACAGTTCGGCCCAAAAAGACCAATCTGCAGCGCATTCTTCAAAGCCGCTTCCTCACCTGATCCGATTTCAAGGATCGGATGTTGTTGCAGGAAGGCTATGTGTTGCTTCAGCCGTGATCCAATATAATTTCGTTATTGCAAAGCGTAACGCATTGACGTCGCCGCGAACCTCAAGCTAGTGCCATATAACCATCAGTTCATGGGATACAGAGAATGTCAGGTCCGCTTTCGACGGGTTCGGCTGCCGTGAAGACGAGACGCGGGGAACCTGCGGTTGCGAGGCGATCGCAGAAGGAGCGGAGCGCGACCACGCGCGCGGCGCTGATCGGCGCGGCTGTCGCGATCATCGGCGAACTGGGCTGGAAGGCAGCCACCACCCGTCTGGTTGCGGCACGGGCCGGCGTAACCCGCGGCGCGCTGCAGCACTATTTCGTCTCCCGGGAAGATCTCCTCAAGGCAGTCGCGGCGGAAATGTTCGACAGCCTGCATTCGCGGCTCGACACCGCCGCGCTGGCGCGCTCACCGGTCAAGGAGCGGCTCAGGGTGCTGATGCAGCATTACTACGATGTCTATTCGAGCCCGTTGTTTCACGGCGTGCTGGCCGCCTCGCTTGATCCGGATTCAGGCGTCGAGCAATATATGCGGACCGGGATCATCGAGCATCAGGCCATGATCGACCGCACCTGGCACGACCTTTTCTCCGATTCAGCCCTGTCTGCCAATGATTTACGCACGATCCGGCGCATCGTCATGAGCGGGCTTCGCGGCTACGCCGTGCAGGCGGTGTGGAGCAATCATGCGGTCTGGAAGCAGGATCGCGATCTGTTTTGCCAGATGATCGAAGCGCAGCTCGAGAAAGTTCAGGCAAAGGGCCGCAGCGCGACGAGATGATCGTTGTTTGATTTGAACTGAGCCATCGCCTTCATCGCGCGCTTGATGTCCTCAAGCTCGTCGAGGATTTCGATCGCCCGTTCGACCAGCATCTTGCATGCGATCGTCGGCGAGACGCCGCGGCTGTGGCGCTCCAGCAGCCGCACGCCAAGCTCCAGTTCGAGGTTCTTGACGTGGAGGCTCAGAGCCGGCTGGGCGATGCCCAGGACGTTGGCCGCGCGTGTGAAACTGCGGGATTCGACCACGCAGCACAGATATCGAAGCTGGCGCAGATCCAAGAGACCTCCTCGCAGCTTCCTTCCCCGGCAGCCGCTTTCTCTCTTTACATGCCATCTGGATGGCATATTTTTGAGCAGGGATCAAGAAGACGATAAGACAACGGGAGCGAACACGCCGATGGATACCGATACAGGGGTATTACCGACACCGCTGGCGCGGATCGGCATGATCATTCCCGCACCCAATAAGATTTGCGAACAGCAATTCAATGCGCTGGCGCCCCCGACATTGGGCTTTCACGCCACACGCGCGCGCATCGCCGGCAAATGGCGGCGGCCGATCGATGATCTGGCGCCGCATATCACCGAGATCACCGGAATGCTTGCCGAATGCGAGCCCGATCTGCTCGTCTACAACTGCACCGCATCGTCCATGCAGGAAGGACGAGCGGGCGAACGCAAGATCCTAAATATCATGAGCAAGGCGACCGACATACCCGCGATATCGACCAGCGCCGTGGTGGCAGAGGCATTCGCGGCACTGGACGTCAAATCGGTGGTCGTCCTGTCTCCCTACCAGCACAACAACGATATCATCGCCTATCTGGCCGAGGGTGGCGTCACGACACTGAAGAGCGTGGCGCTTGGGTTGACGCCCGATCGCTATGGCAGCGTGACGCCTGATGAATGGTTTCAGGCGGGCGTGCAGCATGACATGCCGCAGGCGGACGGGATCTTTCTGAGTTGCGCGGCAACGACACAGATCGAGGCCGTCGACCGGCTGGAGCAGAAGCTCGGCAAGCCTGTCATCAACAGCAATCAGGCGGTCCTCTGGGGATGCCTGCGCCGCCTGCGCGGCAAGATCGGCGAGGCAATGCCGACCCGGCCGCTCGGACAATTGTTTCAAACCGCTCTGTAGCAGGGCTTTCGCCAAACCCTGCCCGCACATGGCATATTCATCGACGTTGCGCTAAGACAACGAAAATCGTTTCGGAGGAAGCCTTGTACCAGCCGCTGTTTCCATCGGGAGCCTCGCGCGACCGCACGGCCGTCCAGGACGCCGCCAGTCTGGCCGCCATCATCGTGGCCGAGGCCCCGAAGATTGAGACGTCCGGCAAGGTGACCGTGCCCGTCATGGCCGCCCTGCACGACAAGGGCCTGTTTCGTCTGCTGCTGCCGAAATCAGTCGGCGGGGCGCAAATGCATCTGGGTGATTTCGTCGATGTCATCGAGGAGCTGGCGAAGGCAGATGCCAGCACCGCCTGGTGCGTCGGCCAGGCGAGCGGCTGTTCGTTCACGGCTGCCTATGTCGATGGCGATGTGGCGAGAGATGTTTTCGGAGCGCGCGATTCCGTGCTCGCCTGGGGGCCGTCGACGAAATCAGCCCAGGCAGTGAAGACCGACGACGGCTATGTGATTTCAGGCGCCTGGATGTTCGCCAGCGGCAGCCGCAATGCGCAATGGCTCGCCGGCCACTGCCCGGTGCTCGACAAGGACGGCAAGGTGCAGATCGGCCCGGGCGGGCGGCCGATCGAAATCACCGCCGTGTTCCGCAAGGACAAGGCGTCGATCACCGACGTGTGGAATGTGATGGGCCTCAAGGGCACGGGCAGCGACAATTACGCCGTCACCGATCTCTTCGTCCCCGACGGCTATATCTTTACCCGCGACAACCCCGCCGACCGGCGGGACGGCAGCACGCTCTACCGATTTTCCGTCATCAATGTCTATGGGGTGACATTCGCGGCCGTGGCGCTGGGCATTGCCTCATCGATGCTGGCAAGCTTCATCGACCTTGCCGCGCGCAAAACGCCCAACACGTCGAGCCAGGTGCTGCGCGACAACGCCGCCGTGCAGCAGCAGGTCGGCTATAATTACGCAAGACTGCAGGGCGCACGCGCCTATCTTCATCATACGCTGGAAGACATGTGGCAGGCGCTGCAGCCCGACAAGGAATGTTCCGTGGAGCAGCGGCTGCATCTGCGCATGGTTTCAACCTATGTCATCCAGCAGGCACGCGAAGTGGCTGATTTCGCCTATCACGCAGCGGGATCCACGGCGATCTTCGCTTCGCAGCCATTCGAGCGGCGCTTCCGCGACATGAATGCGGTGACGCAACAAGGTCAGTCGCACATGGCCAATTTCGAGCCCGTGGGGGCATTGTTGATGAAGGGGTCGTAACCCGGCCTGAAGCAGGGGCGAAGCATGGCGAAGCCGATCCGCGCCATCCTACGGGCGATGGATGTTCTGGCCTACCTGAACAAGCACAACGGCGCCAACTCCAACCAGGTGTCGCTGGGCATCAGCCTGCCGCGCGGCACGACCTATCGCATGCTGGAAACCTTCGAGGCAGCCGGCCTTGTCGAACAGCGGCCGAATGGTGGCGGCGGCTATTGGCTGACCCACAAAGTGCAGCAATTGTCCGCCGGTTTCGATGACGAAACCTGGATTGCCGCCGTGGCGCTGCCGGAGATGCGCCTGCTGTGCAAATCGATCGTCTGGCCGGTGATGCTGACGACGCCCAGGGAAACCGAAATGCTGCTGCGCGCCACCACCGACGCCAGCAGCCCCTTCGTCCGCACCCGCTATGTGCTCGGCCACACCGTGCCGATGCTGGGAAGCTCAACGGGGCGATGCTATCTCGCCCATCTGCCGCAATCCCAATACGAGGCGACCGTCGATCTCATTGCCCGGATCGCACCGGAGCCCTGGTGCCAGATCGCCCGCGACCGTCACGCCCTCGACCAGATGCGGCGCGAGCGCAGACGCCGGAAGCGACCACAATGAGCCTGGCGGTACCGATTCTGATCGACCGGCAACCCTCCGCCATCCTCGCCGCCCGTTTCTATATCAGCGCGATGACCGCCGACGAGGGCGAGGCAAAGCTCGCCGGCCCGCTGAAGGCGACGGCCGGCCGCATCAGTGAGCAACTCGCGCGCCAGCCAACCCAGGCAATGTTCGCACCGTGAGCTAAGCGGCTTTTTTGCTGGACGGGCCGAAACCCGCGATGGATCGTTGCCGATAATGACAAAAGCCAACCGGTTCCCACGTTCGTAGAACATGGGAACCGGAAACGGCAGCGGTCTGACCGCCTCCATTGGGGAAGAATGAATGTCGATGAATCGCCGGTTGGTTCTCCAGCACCTGGCCGCAACAGCAGCGACCGCGAGTGGCATATATGGCGCGCCAACCGGCGCCTTTGCACAGCAATATCCTGACAAGCCTGTCCGCATCATCGTCCCCTTCGCGCCAGGCGGATCGCTCGACGGCGCGCCGCGCGTGGTGTCGCTGCACATTTCTTCCGTACTTGGATGGTCCATCGTCATCGACAATCGGGTCGGCGGCGGCGGGCTGATCGGCACGCTCGCCGGCAAGCAGGCGGCGCCGGACGGCTACACGCTGACCGCGATCAACGGCGTCACGCATGGCTCGTCTTTGGCGATCAAGAACGATGTGGGCTACGATCCGATCGCGGATTTCGCGCCGATCGTTCTTATCGGCGATGCGCCGCTGGCGTTGCTGGTGCGCAGCGACGTTCCGGCGCGTACGCTTGCCGAATTCCTCGACCTGCTGAAAAAGAACCCCGACAAATACAATTACGGCAGCGGCGGTTTCGGCACGCAGCATCATCTGGCCGTCGCCATGATGCTCCACCAGGCCGGCCTGCCGTTGAACATTGCCGCGCACGTCCCGGCCCAGGGGCTGGCGCTGGCGATCAACGATCTTTTGACCGGCAGCACGCAGTTCATCATCTCCAGCATCGGCCCGGCGTGGCAATTCGTCGACGAGGGAAAGCTGCGGCCGCTGGCGATCACCAGTGCGAAGCGGCTGGCGCGGCTGCCGCAAATGCCGACCATGGCCGAACTCGGCTTTCGCGATTTCGTTATGCTCGCATGGAGCGGCCTTGCCGCGCCCGCGGGAACGCCGCAACCCATTCTGGCACGCTGGAACGCCGCGGTGAATGATGCGCTGACCGATCCCGGCGTGCGCAAACAGCTCGCCGGCTTTGACCTCGATGCACGCGGCGGCACGCAGGCGGAATTCGCCGACTTCCTCAAACGGGAGATGGCAAGCTATCGCAAGCTCGGCGCCAGCGCCGGCTTCCTGGCCGCAAAGTAGTCAACAAGGGACCCATGACAGAGATAGCATTCGCCGAACAAAAGCCGCCTGCCGTGCTGCCGAGGCAGATCGCGCAAAACACCATCTGGTTCGGCTGCTGCCTTGAAGTCCAGCAGCCCACCAAGATCGTTCATAATCACAATTCCAGTTACCTGCTGATCGGTGACGAGGCGACCGTACTGGTCGATACCGGCATGCCCTACGGCTGGCTCAAGTTGCGCGAAGAGCTGAAGGCCGCGCTCGACGGCCGTCCGCTCGACTATGTGTTTCCGACGCATCCGGAAGCCCCGCATATGGGCAACATCACGCCGCTTCTGGAGATGTATCCCGGAATGCGCATTGCCGGCGACCTGCGCAACTACCATCTTTACTATCCGCATGCGCAGGACCGGTTCCTGACCATGCAGGCCGGCGATGCGCTCGATCTGGGCGGCCGCAAGCTGATGGCGGTGCCCGCCGTCATTCATGACATTCCCAATACGCTGTGGGGCTATGAGCCCGATCAACGCATCCTGTTTGTCAGTGACGCCTATCCCTATACGCACGAACACGAAGTCGGCCAATGCGGCCTCACGGCGGAAGAATTGCCGGTGCCGGTGCGCGCCGAGGACACCAGCGTCGTGATCGGCTTCGCGCTCGCCTGGGCTCGCCACATCGACGCGGAGAAGGTCATGGTGCCGCTGCGCGCGCTGCTTGAAAAATATCCAACCGACATCATCGCCCCGGCCCATGGCGGTTTCATCACAGATCCCAAATGGCTCACCGACATCTTTGAACAGGGCTTGCGCAAGGTGAGGCTATAGACCATGTCGCACGTTGAAAAGATTACCGATCGCATTCTCGTTCTCTCCGACGTCGAGCCGATCGATGGACGGGTGAGCTGGCTGACGCCGCAGGCAAAAGGCTATGAGCCCTATAATGAGCATCTGCTGCTCAGCGATACGCATGCCCTGCTGATCGAGACCGGCGTCGCCGCACACGGGCCATCGCTGGTACACACGTTGAAGGATGTGCTTGGATCACGGACGCTCACCGTGTTCCCGACGCGGATCGAACTCGACAGTATCGGCAATCTGGCGCGCATACTCGCGGAAATTCCCGGCACGATGATCAGGTCGGCAAACCCGATCGTGCCGACAACGCTCGTTCACCGGCCGGACGGTTCCACGCCGACGGCGCCGTTCCGGCGCCTGGAGGTGGGAGAAACACTGGCCGATGTCGGATTTCCCCACGTGCGCGTGGTCGATCCGATCATCAGGACGCTGGGCACGGCATGGCTCTACGACGAGGCGGAGGACGTGCTGTTCTCCGGAGATTTCTTCTGCAACGACATGCTGAGCGCAGCCGACGCGCCGGTCATCCGCCGCGACGGGCCGGCTCATATCGCGCCCGAAGGCCTGCGCGCCTGCGTGCTGCGCAAATTCGACTGGCTCGGACTGGCGAGCACGGGGAATTTGCAGAAGGCCTGGGACGCTCTGTTCTCGCGGATCAGTCCCTTCGCCATCGGCCCGAACAAAGGCCGCGTCCAACACGGCCGCGAGCTGGTGGCCGGCGTCCTGAATGACTATCGCGACGCCATCTTCGTCCGGGAGACAGCCTGACGCCAGCGGCAACCCGGACTGGAAACCAGACTTTCACCGCAGCGCCAGCCCTTGCCCTTCGAGCCATTGTTCGATTTCGGCAAAAACGACGGGTCCGACGCCCTTTTCGCGGCGCAGTTCGTCGGCGGTGTATGCCACTGCTATTGCGCCCAGGTTGCGCATTCTCGTCCTCTTCGACTTTCCTCCACAGTCTGCATAGCGTCCGTAAGCCAGGATATTCGTGGCGCGCTGGCTCAACCGGCGCTCGGCGCTTTCGGGGCATACGGCCAGGACATCCCCGCGGGAGAGATGCATCATCTCGCTTATCGTATCCAGGTGAAACCCAAACCGATGGAGCATGAGGATATCTTCCCGGATCCTCGACGAGGCCGAATTCTTCGTCGGGTTGGATGATCTGCGGATCGAACCGTAATGGCGCTGACTTTCGGTGTGTATCGCAGGCGGCACGGCTTCCTCCTTGAGGCTATCGGACGTAGCTGATCGGTGATCCCGTCACCGGGTGAGGCATAATGCCCATGGCGACGCCATAAATGGCCTGAAGATGAGCGACCGTCATGATCTCGCCCGGCGTGCCGCGCACGATCAGTTTGCCGCCGTGCAAGGCGATGATCTCGTCGCAGAAGCGCGCGGCCATGTTGACGTCGTGAAGCACGACGATGACGCCGAGGCCGCGCTCGCGGGCGAGCCGCTGGACGAGGGACAACACCTCGATTTGATGGGCGACATCGAGCGCGGAGATCGGCTCGTCAAGCAACAGGCACTCGGCATCCTGGGCAACCAGCATGGCGAGCCAGACCCGCTGGCGCTCGCCGCCGGAAAGCGTGTCGACCAGACGCTCGGCGAAGACCTCGACATCGGTCAGCGCCATGGCCTCGGCCACCTTGTTGCGATCGGTCTGGCCAAAGCGCCCCAGTGCGCCGTGCCAGGGATAGCGCCCGAGCGCGACGAGTTCCTTGACCAGCATGCCCGACGCCGGCGGGGTCTGTTGCGGCAGATACGCGACCTTGCGCGCAAAAGCCCTGTCGCCCCACACCTTCAAAGCCTTGCCCTCGAAGCGGATGGCGCCGGTCGATGCCGGCTGCTGGCGGGCAAGCAGCTTCAACAGGGTCGATTTGCCGGAACCGTTGTGACCGATCAGGCCGACAACACGGCGCGCCGGCAAGCTCATCGTCAAAGGTTCGAGCAACAGCCGTTCGGGAATCGCGAAGGTGACGTTGTCGAGCTCGAACAGCGGAGCGCCGACGACGCCAGCGGGCGCGGGCGTAGCGGCCTTCGGCACGAGTTTGAGCATGGAGCCGCCTTCGACTGTCATCTGCTGAACCTGATGGGAACCGAGAGCGTGATGGAGCCGCCGCCGACATTGGCGGGTGGCGCAGGCACCGGGCTTGCCCGGCGCGGCAGCGCAACCGCATCCGCATCGAGCGCACGGTCGCCGGAACTGCCGACGAGACGCGAGCCGATCACGGCGCCGGACCGATTGATGGTGAAGGCGACAGTGGCGGTACCCGCTCCCGCGGCGCCTGCCGGAAAGCGCTTGTAGCGATTGAGATGGGCCATCAGGCTACCACGCCACGATGCGGGCGACACTGACGGCGCCGGGGAAGCGCTTGCCGATGGCGCAGCGGCGATGTTTGAACGACGCGCCTGTGAAATCGGCGGCGCCGATGTCTGGCGCACGCGCTGCTTTTCGGGATGGACCGGCTGGCGGGGCTCGACCTTCTGCACCGGCTTGGGGCGCGGCCGCTTCGGCTTGGGTTTCGGCTGCGGAAGAGGCGGCGTCAGCACCGCGGCGGCATTGGGTGCCGGCGGCAGTTCGGGCACCTTGATCTCAGGTTCCGGTGCGCGCGGGCGCGTCTCGTCGACAGCGGCGGTCTGCTGTTGGTCGGGAACCGGATCCGGCCTGGGTTCCTCGGTGGGCGTCTCCGGCGCATCGGGCGTCAAGTCCGGCTGCGCCTCCGTCATCTGAGGCCCGGGCGCAACCTCCTGCGGAGCCGCTTCCGGCGACACCGCCAGCGGCGCCAGCTCGATCATGACGGGTGCCGCAGGTTCCGCCGGCGCAGCGGCAGTCGCCTTCCAATGCAATACGATCCAGATGGCGCCCGCATGCGCCAAGGCGATGATCGCAACGGCGACCGTCCAGCGTACAACCGCCAGGATGTTCACGCCACTGCCCGCCCGCGCGTCGGGATCGCGCCAATCGATCACGGCCGCGTCGTCCCGCTGGCGGGCGGCGCAGCACCCTGCCCCGTGTCTTCAAGACCGACGAGCGCAACCTTGAGATAGCCGGCCTGGCGCAGGAGATTCATGACGCCCATCAGCTCGCGATAGGCAACGGCGCCGTCGGCACGCAGGAAGATGCGCTGTTCGCGATCGTTCGATGTCTGGCGATCGAGAGTGGCCTGCAGGGCTTCGCGCGGAACATCGTCGTTGCCGAGCGCGAGGCCCAAGTCCTGCTTCACGGTGAGAAAGACGGGCTTGTCGGGTCGCGGCTGCGGCTGTGCATTCGACACCGGCAGATCGACCGCCACATCCACAGTCGACAGCGGCGCCGCCACCATGAAAATGATCAGCAGCACCAGGATCACATCGATGAACGGCGTGACGTTGATATCCGAAACCTCGGCCAGGTCGCCGTCCTGGGGATCCTTCAGCGATACGGCCATCGGCTCACTCCACCAGGCCTGCCGCACGCGGCAAGTGCTCGGGCGTGGCCCGCCGAACCACGGCAGCCGCTGCCTGCAGCGCCGCCTGCCGTTGCTCGCGATCCAGATCGCGCGACAGATGCTGCAGGACTTCGCCGGAGGCATCCGACAGCAGCGCCCGGTAGCCGGTGATCGCGCGCGCGAAGACGTTGTAGATGATCACGGCGGGAATGGCGGCCACGAGACCGATGGCGGTGGCCAGCAGCGCTTCGGCAATACCGGGCGCGACCACGGCGAGGTTGGTCGTCTTCGACTGCGAAATGCCGATGAAGCTGTTCATGATGCCCCAGACGGTGCCGAACAGACCCACGAAAGGCGCCGTGGCGCCGATCGTCGCCAGCAGGCCCGTCCCGCGCGCCATGCCGCGTCCGGCCCGCGCCTCGATGCGCGACAGCGCGATCGACAAACGTTCCTTCACGCCTTCGGCCGACAGGTCCGACGAGCGCTTCAGCTCCTGAGCCGCGGCATTGACGAGATCGGCGACAGGCCCGCTGCGGGTCCAGCCGGCATCGATCTCGCGCGTCGCCTCGACAAGACTGTCGGCGCGCTCCAGCTTGCGTGTGGCGCTGCGCGCCTTGCGCTTGGCGCCGAGAAGCTCCAACCCTTTTGCCAGCCAAACCGTCCAGGTAACGAGCGAGGCGAACGCAAGTCCGACCATCACCGCTTGAACGATGACGTCGGCCTGCATGAACATCGACCACGGTGACAGATCATGCGGCAGGCTCGCAATCGCGGACATGGCCGGCAACGGCGGCAAGATTGAAGGCTCGGCTGCCGGATCGGGCGCGACGGCGGGCTGCTGGGCATTTCCTGGTGTGGAAGTCGCTGCCGGCGCGGCCCCATTGTCTCCGACGGCCGGCGCGCCTTGCGGCGTCTCGACCGCGTGCGGCACGGGCCGCCCATCCTGCGCAAACGCGCCCTGCCCCGCCAGGATCGAGCCAACAAGCACCAGGCCTGCAAGGCATCCCCGCACGACTGTCGCAACACGCCTTGCGGAGGCCTGCTTTCTGCAATCATCGCTCATCTGATATCCCCGATTGTGTCCGCAGGCGCGCATCACGCTTCCCCGCCGACGGTTGTCCGGCGCACGACCGCCTCATCCTGCAGGATGCGACCGCCTTCCATGCGCAGCACACGGTCTGCCGCGCCGAAGTAACGATCGTCGTGGCTGATCACGATCAACGTATGTCCCTGGCGCTTCAGGTCGGGCAGCAGCTCCTCGTAGAACAGCCTGCGAAAGGTCGGATCCTGTTCGGCCGCCCATTCATCGAAGACGATGATCGGCCGGCCTTCGAGATAGACCTGCACGAGGGCCAGCCGCTTGCGCTGGCCGGTGGACAGATCCGTCGTCGAAAACGTATCGTCGGCGATCGTGACCTTGTGCGCGATCTCCAGCCGTTCGAGATAGGACTGAATCTCCGCCGGCGATGTTCCGGTGGCCATCACAAGATCGTCGAACAGGAAGTAATCGAAGAATATCGCCGAGAAGAGCTGACGATAAGCGTCCCGTGTCTCGGCAACAACCGGCTGGCCGTTGAGCAGCACCGCGCCATCACGCGGCGCATAGAGCCCGAGCAGCAGCTTGATCAGCGTCGTCTTGCCGGAACCGTTTTCGCCGACGATGAAGAGGATTTCGCCTCCCTTCACCGTCAGATCGATAGGGCCCAGCACAAAGGGTTCGGCGCCCGGCGCAGCCGGAAAGGCATAGGTGACCCCCTTGAGCGCGATCGTCTCGACAGCCACCGGCGGCGACGATGGCGCGGCGATCAGCAGATGCGGCTCAGGGTTGGCGAATTCAGACGAGAGCTGCGCCACGCGGCTGAACGAGACCTGCGCGTTGGCGAAACTGCCATAGGCGCCGACCACCTGATTGATCGGCCCCCTGACGTAAAGCAGCACCAGGACAAATCCAGACACCACAGTCCGTTCGATACCGAACCATCCCTGCAGGCCGATGATGAGACCGACGACGATGAAGAATATCGCCGAATCGAAAGCGTTGGCCGTCATGAAGACGCGCATGGCGACGATCTTGACGTCACGAATACGATCGATCGTCGTGCCGATCTGGGCGTCGTGAACGCGCCGGCGCCGGTCGCGGTTGATGCGCAGCTCCTTGGCGCCCTCGGCGATGGCACGGTAATATTTCTGCAGATCATCCTGGGCGCGACGCGCCTCGTCGAACCCCCGCATGCCGCGCTGGCGGGCGATCTTGTTGACGGCGACGCCCACAACGATGGCAGCGGCGACGATGAGAAACAGCGCCGGCGACAGGAACAGGAGATAGGCGATGCAGCCTGCCGTCACAGCGAACGCGATGGCAATCGACGAGAACTGGAAGGTGAAAGCCGAGACCGTGTCGACGTCCGCGGTGAGCGACGTGACCAGCCGGTGAACCCGGTATTGCTCGATCCGGTCGATCGGCGCGCAGATGATCCTGGCCACAAGATCCTTGCGCAACGATGCGATCACCCGCTGGCCGATCCAGCTATTGCCGAGATCCGACGTGATCTCTCCGAACAGCGTCAGCGCCACCAGCCCGGCGAAGGTCCACAGCAGCGCCGCCGCCACGTCGCCATCGGTGTAGAGCGCCTTGTTGATGGTCGCCAACAGCCATGCGGTTGCAAGGCCGCTCGCCGTTCCCATGCCGGTCGCGAAGGCGGCGATCGGCCAGAACGGACGCAGCAGCCGGGCCGCCTCGCCTAGAATGCTTTTTTCACTCGATTTCATGACAGTCCATGGCGCCGGCCGTCAGTGGCCCTAAAAGTATTAGACGAACGAGCCCTCCTGACCGGGAACGGATCGGGGCAAATTTTTCCATTTTGACCGGATGGTTCCGTTCCGGACACTTCACGGCCGCCTCCGTCGCATCAGTTCGAGGAAGCAAGGGGCGCCAACGAGAGCCGCCACAAGACCTGCGGGCAACTGCCAGGGAAACAACATGTTGCGGCCGAGCCAGTCGGCCGTCACCAGAATGATGGCGCCGACGGCGGCGGTCGCCGCAATCTGCTGCAGAGGACGCTGCAAGCCGAGCATGCGGATGATGTGCGGCGCCATCAGGCCGACGAAACTCAAGGGACCGACAATCAGCGTCGCCATTGCCGTCAGACCCGCGGCGGTCGACAGGAGGCAAAATCTCGAAGGGACAATGGACACGCCCAGGGAGCGAGCCGCATCGTTTCCCACGGAAAGCAGGTCCAGCCAGCGCGCCGTAAGCGGAACAGCGCAAAGGGCGACGACGGCAAAAAGGCAGGCCGTGATCGCATCCGCCGGCGAAACGCGAAATGTCGAGCCCGACATCCAGGCTAACAGCACCGCTGACCTGGGATCTCCACTGGAGAGCAGAACGGCGGCAAAGGCGCTGGATATGCCGGCGATGGCAACGCCGACAAGCAGCAGGCGATCGGAAGAGAAACCCGTGCGCCAGTTCAACGCGACAAGCCCGGCCAGCGTTGCAATGCCGCCGGCCAACGCCGCAGCGAACATAGCCGGCAGAGTGAAGTCGGGGATGACCAGAAGCAGCAGGATAACGCCGAGGGCCGCCCCTGAAGACACCCCGAGCACTTCGGGGCTTGCCATCGGATTTGCCGTCATCCTCTGCAGGAGCGTTCCCGCAACGGCAAGCATGGCGCCCGCGCTGGCCGCCGCTGCCACACGCGGCCAGCGCCACGGCAGAATGGTTTGGGCACTCTCGAAAGAAAGCCAGCGCCATCCGTCCACATCGCGCCCGAATGCCAGCGCGACGATGACGCACAGTCCAAAGACCGCAACAGAAGAGGCCAGAACTATTATCGGATTGGCATGGCGATAGGTGACCGGATGCTGCATCGCCGGCGACGTACTTCCCGCTTCGCGCCGACGCAGCAGCAGCCAGAGCAGAAGCGGCGCGCCGAGCAGCGCCGTTGCGCTGCCGGTGGGAAACTGATGTCCCAGGAAGGCGAGGCGTTGAACAAGCTGATCGGCCAGCCATAGCAGCAGCGCACCCAGCAGCGGCGCCCACAGCAGGCGCTGCGCCCATGTGCGTGCTCCCAAAGTGCGCGCCAGGTTTGGCGCCGCAAGCCCGATAAAGCCAATCACGCCGGCCGCGCTGACGGTCATCGCCCCGATTGCCACGCCCAGAGCGATGCCGGAGGCACGAAGTAAAGCGGCCGGAGCCCCAAGCGCTCTCGCTTGCGCCTCGTCCAGGTCAAACAGGGAGAGCGGGCGAACAAGCACAGCGGCGGCAAGCCCGCACAGGGCAAGGCGCGGCAGCAGATAGTCGACGTTGCTCCATCCGTTCTGCACCAGAGATCCGCTTTGCCAGACATACAGGGTGTTAAGAATCTCATGATTCATGATCGTCAGGGTCGCACCGAGCGCCCCACAGAGCAGGCTCAGGCTGAGGCCCGATAAAATGATGGAAGAAACGGAGAAGCCGGCGCCGAGCGAGAGCAATAAAACCGCGCAGGCAGCCAGACCGCCGCCCGCGAGAGCAACCCATTCCTGCCCCCAATCGAGCACGAAGGGGGCAAACAGGGTCGCCGCTGTCAATGCGAGATAGGCTCCTGACGACACGCCCATGGTCGTCACGTCGGCCAACGGATTGCGCAAGGCCTGCTGCAACAGCACGCCGGAAAGACCAAGAGCCGCTCCCACGAGCCAACTGACGACGATGCGCGGCAGCGTCACGTCCATGAAGATCAGAACGGGAATATCTGTCGGAGACGGTTGCCGAAGCGCGTTCCACCACAACTCGATGGGCAGGACCGATCGAAGCTGCTGCATTGTGAAGAGCGCGGCCGGAATCAACAAGGCGATGACTATGCCGCCAGGCGCAACCGGCCGCAGGCGCAAAGGGATGACGACGCTTTCAGCCATGGGCGCCTTCCGAAGCCTGAACCAATGCCTGCGTCAGCAATCGGGCGAACCGCCAGACCGACGGCATGCCACCAAGCGGATAGAAGGCCGGAATGCGGTGGACGCGACCTGCTCGTGTCATCGGCAGGTTCCGCCAGAGCGTACTGCTGCGCAGGCGACGTTCTGCCCGCCGCGTCCGCTCGCCCTGGTCGAGATAGAACAAGCGCGCGCCGGGGGTCTCGGCCAGATAGGCGATGTCTATAAACGCATTGCCGAAAGCCGATGTCGGACGTTTTAGCGCATTGCGCAATCCGAGCTGATTGAGAATGTCGCCAACCCAGCTCCCATTCCCGTAGACGAATATCTGCGATCCGCTCTCGTGCAGCACGCCAATGTAGAGCGGCGATCCCGCATGTGGCTCGAGTTGGCGGGTATAGGTCTTCAGCGCCCGATCAAACGCATCGAGATAGATCTCCGCCGCGCCCGCATTTCCGGCGCGTTCAGCGATCTGCGCCAGGGCCATGCGTGCATTCTGATAGGCCTCGCGGCGCGCATCGATGATCGTCACGATTTCCGTCGGCGCGATTCGTTGAAACGACGCCGACAGGCTTCGCTGCCAGTTGGAAAGAAAGATACGATCCGGCTTCAGGGCGGCGAGCAGTTCCAGATTCGGCTCGTTCCGAGAACCCAGGTCGACGACGCTCTCCGGCAGCACGCATTCCGGCAGCCATTGCCGAAACACGGATGTTTCGGAAACCGCCAAGGGCACAACGCCCACGGCAAGGAGACTTTCAGCGGCGGCCCAATCAACCGCGGCGAGCCGGCCCAAGCGCTCGGCAGCGACGCCAACCCTCCCGCTCAAGCCATAAAGCGTCAGGACCGCCAGGGCCTCGACGCAATGACGGCGGTCGAAAGCAAAGGTTGAAGCATCACAAGCCATGCATTTCCTTCAGACATCACTCTCTTCTTGCAACGCGCAAACTGTTCATGCCGGAACTCCCACGCTAGAAATCGAACGTTGCGGAGAGCAGGAACGTACGCGGTGCGCCGCGCGCCAACCCCATGTTGGTCGACACCGCCGACCAGTAGCTCTTGTCGAAGACATTCTCGACGTTGGCACGAATGGTGACAGGCTTGCCGTTCTCGCGCTGGAACGTGTAGCGCGCGCCCATGTCGAACCGTGTCCAGGCCGGAATGCTCTGCAGGTTGGTCACATCGGCAAATTGTGACGATGTGTAGATCGCGCGTCCCGTCAACGTCAGGCCGACAAGTTGTGGAACGTCCCATTCGGCGCCGAGGTTGAGTTGCACATTGGGCACGCCGATCGCTTTCTTGCCGTTGTTGGTACCACCCGCCGTCTTCGTCAGGACACCGTCCATCAGAGTCACGCCGCCGAGCAGCCGCAGGCCATCGCTTAGCTCGCCGAAGACATTGAAATCGAGACCACGGTTTCTCTGCTCGCCGGCAAGACTGTAGATGCCGTTCTGGGTGAGGCCGATCGGCTGTTCGATCTGGAATGCCGCCAGCGTGGTGGTGATCCGGCCGAAGTCAACCTTGACGCCGGCCTCGACCTGCTTCGAGCGGATAGGCGGCAGCACCGAACCGGCATTGGTGGTGCCGACGGGCGCGACCGAGCCGGAGCTCAAGCCTTCGATATAATTGGCGTAGAAGGATACGTTCTGCCACGGCCGGATGACGATGCCCGTTGCCGGTGTGACGGCGGATTTATCATAGGCGGATGTGACTACGCCCGTGGCCGCGGCATAGTTAATAATGTTGATCTGCTGCAGCCGGGCCCCGAGGATCAGTTGCAGCTTGTCGTCGAGAAGGTAGACGCTGTCGGACACCGAATAGCTCGACAAGCGCGTCCAATTGGTTCTTGGCGCTTTCGTCGCATAGCTGGAGAGATTCGACGGCGGCACGTAAACAGGATTGTAGATATTGGTATTGTAGGTGGTGAACGGTGCGATGATTCCCAGTTCAGACGACAGGCCGGTCGCGCTTATCGTCACCTCATGGCGGACGGGCCCGGTGTTGAATTTCGTGCGCACGCCGGCCTGCCCCGTCAGGGATTCAGAATAGGTCGGCTGCACATACTGCCGGGCCAGCGCGTCGCCGGCGGAATTGGTCAGAAACAGAAAACTGTAGATGCCGAAGAAATCATTGCGACGGGCGCCGACCGATGCGAAGGCGGTTATATTGTCGGTGATGTCGACTTCGCCACTGACGATACCGAAAACGTCCTTCCCATCTGCGTAGTACCAGGGCTGTCCAAGGCTGCTTGAATTCTTCGGCGCAGCCGGAATCGCAAAGCCGGGGTTGAAATAGACAGGACGAGTGGGATCTTTGCCATAGTTCTTCTGATAATTCAGATCGACCGAAAGGCGCACGCGATCGCCCCGGTAGTCGAGCGCCAGGGCGGCCTGTCCGAGCTCGGACGTCTGATTTTCGTTCGGAGTTCTGCCGTTGGTGTAGGCCCCGTTGAAACGGACGCCCCACTCCTTGTTGTCTCCAAACCGTCGCGCCACATCGAACTGACCGCCGAACTGCGCGTTCGAAATATAGCCGAGCGTCATGCGGGCCAGCGGGTCATCGGGCGCGCGCTTGGGCACCAGGTTGATCGTGCCACCGATCGCCCCGAGCGGTGCCATCCCGTTCAGGAACGCGCTCGGACCCTTCAGTATTTCCACACGCTCGACAAACGCTGTTCCCGCGAGTTGGTAGGGAACCACGCCATACAAGCCATTTATCGAGATTTCGGATGCACCGACTGGAAATCCGCGAATAAAGAATTGATTCGAATATCCGCCATCCGACCACGTGTTGCGGACCGCCGGATCGTTCCTGACGACATCAGCGACGCTGCGGGCCTGCTGATCCTGAATCGTCTTGGCTGTGTAGTTCGTGACATTGAACGGCGTGTTCATCACGTCGCGATTGCCCAAGATACCGAGCTGGCCGCCAGTCGCGACCTGGCCTCCCGCGTAGGGAGCGGGCAGACCGCCGGGAGTGCCCTGCACGTCGATCGTATCGAGCGGGATGGCCCCTTCGGGCGCTGCGACAGCCTGCGGCTCAGCCACGGCGCCCGATATCTGCACCGTGTTCGCGCCGGTGAAAGTGTAGCGCAGGCCGGTTCCAGCAAGCAGTCGCGCCACGGCCTCATGCGGCGCCAGGCGGCCGCTGACGCCACTGGTCTGCTTGCCCGCGGTCAGTGCGCTTGGATAGAGGAGACGCAGGTTGAGCTGCCGGCCGAGACTCAGGAGGCCCCCTTCGAGCGGGCCAGCGGGAACGGAAACGTTCAAGGCCGCCGATGAGACGTTGGGCGCCGCCTGAAGGCCGGATGTCTGCGCCTTGAGAGCCGTGCTGCAAGCCAAAAGCGATATTCCGGCCAGGGCCGCATGCGCGATCCTGCTTGTTCTCCACTTGCCTGCAACCGTCATTTCAGCCCCGTTACTCTTGCATCAGCGAGGCGCTGCGCGCCTTCCTGACGAGTAAGAGTCAAAACGAGGGTCGACTCCTGACGTCGGCTTTCAAAAAATTCTGCTAACGCGACCGCACGACGACCATCATTCCGGTGAGACGGGTGACGCTCACCGGGAGATTCTTTTCCAAGGACTGCAGCGCCTGATCGGTATCATTCAAGTCGAAGATACCGGACACCGTCCGCTCGGCCGCGGCCTGATCGAGAACAATAATCTTGCCGTGACGATAGCGCTCCAGTGTCGCCAGCACATCGCGCAACGGCTGGCCAGAAAACATCAGCTTGCCGGTGCGCCAGGCGGTGTCGCTGGAGACATCGCCTTTCGACAGGGAGATACGCCCCTGCGTAAGGGTGGCGACGTCACCGGCTTCCAGAACGACGCGGTCGGAGTCATGGCTCACCTCGACCCGTCCTTCTTCGACCTGGACATCGCCGCCGAACCCGCCTGCCGCGGTCCGCACCCCGTAGCGTGTGCCGAGCGCCCTGGCCTTCAATGCGCTGTCTTCAACGACGAAGGGACGCAACGGATTTTTCGTCACTTCGAAGAAGGCTTCGCCGCGCAACAATTCGATATGCCGCTCACCTGCCGAAAAACGCACTGCGATGGCCGTATCCGTGTTCAGATCGACCCGGCTGCCGTCCGCCAACGTCAAACTGCGAACCTCGCCGACCGCGGTGTAATAGTCGGCCCGCATGCGGTCGATCATGCCCATCCGGTAAAGCGCGACCGACAGCACCGCGATGATGCCGACGGCAGCGACGCTGCTGACCGCCGAGCGCCGGGACGAGCGCAGTTTCTTCAACCGGCCAGGCGGAATCGGCACATCCTTGAGATCGCCCCACAGGGTCCTGAACTCGTCATAGGCCGCCTGATGGGACGCATCGCGCGCGAGCCAGAGCTCGAAGTCGCGGCGGTCACGGTCGGTGGCGTCGCTGGACTGCAGACGTGCAACCCAGCCCGCCGCCTCTTCGGCGATCCGGTCTTCGTTCCCTTGCTGCCGTCGTCCCGCCATGCCCCGCCCAAAAGCTTTCCGCCTGCCCGACAGATCAAGCCGGAACAGGGCTATTCTATTAGAGTCGAACGAGGGGGTGGTACCTGATGTCGAATTAGAAAAAAATCTCGGCGCGGATTGCCTTACAGTGAATCAGCGCCTTGATGATGTGCTTTTCGACCATGTTGCGGGAGATTCCCAGCTTTACCGCTATTTCTCCGTTTGCCATGCCATGCAGACGGCTGAGGATGAAAACCTCCTGGCAACGGGTCGGCAGTTTCTCAATCGCCTGCGCCATCAGGATTAGGCACTGGCGTCCATTGACGATCCGCTCCTGGTCCGGCGCATCGGCGGCCTGGTCCTCGCCGGCCATGTCGGGATGGAACAGGTCCGCATCCGCGGCGAGCCGAGCCGATGTCATTCTTGCGACCGACTTGGCGACCTGAAACAGATAGGCCTGCGGATTCTCGATGATCGTCTTCTGCGGCACGTCGAGCATGCGCAGGAACGTCTCCTGCGTCGCATCCGCCGCGTCCGCCGCATTGCGGAATCTGCGCAAGAAAAAGCGGCGTAACCGCCCTTCTTCCAGACGCTGCAGTTCTTGAACCAATAGCGCGCGCACACCACTCTCCTGATACGCAGGAGCTACCGATAGCGCCGGGATATTTTGCCCGCAATATCAATAATTTATAGGTATTCTAAAGTATGCCGATCCGCGCGGCGGCGTTGTCTGCATGACTTTGAAATCAGGCCGGTTTTCGAAAGCTGTTGTATTTTGGCGACGCGCCCCCGATTGCGAGGTCCGGACGAGCTAGGATGCCCTTCGCACCAGCCAGAGAAAATATGGCGCGCCGATAAAGGTCGCTAGCAGGCCTGCCGGAACCTGATACGGGAACATGAGATTGCGCCCCAGCCAATCGGCCAGCACCATGATCAAGCATCCCAGGGCGGCCGAGCCCATGAGTTGCTCCACCGGGCGCTGAAGACCAGCCGTCCGCGCCATATGTGGCGCCATCAGTCCAACGAAGCTCATTGGCCCGACGATCAGCGTCGCCGCGGCGGCAAGCGCCGCGATCAATAAGAGCAGAGCAAGACGGCTTGCGCGCAGATCGACGCCGATCGATGCGGCCACGGTTGCGCCAAGCGGCAGGATCGCAAGCCAGCGCGCCGGCTGTATCGCCCTAGATTTCTCACGATATGCTCATGAGAGGTTACCATGTAGACTGTAGTTTGAAGGTGAATGTTCGCGGTGTGCCGTAGTAGCCATTCGTCGTGCCGACCAGCGAACGGATATAGGTTCTGTCGAAAATGTTGTCGACGTTGAGAGACGCGCTGATTTGGTCGTTGAATCTATAATTCAGACTTGCTGAGGCGGTGACATAACTCGGAGCCGTCAGGCGGCCGCCGCTATCTTCGCTGTAAAACGAACTCGACGCCAGAATGCCGCCGCCCACAGTCCATCTGTCGAGCGCACCCGGAAGGTTATAGGTCGACCATAATTTGACGAGGTGTTTCGGCGCGATGGTTGTGAAGGCGCCTCCGTACAGATTGGTGCTGGCGTCGAGACTCTTTACATCGGTGTAGGTATATCCAGCGAAGATGTTCCAGCTATAAGTAACCCGGCCGGACACTTCAATTTCCACACCTTGCGAGCGCGCCTTCCCCTGCGCAAAATAGGTCGTGAGCGACGGGTCGGTGGTATCGAGCAGGGCGCGGTTCTTTTCCGTCAAGCTGTAAAGCGCGAATGTCGCATTGACCCGTCCATCGAGATAGGAACCCTTCACCCCGACTTCGAACTGCTCTCCCTCAACTGGATCCAGAAGACGGCCATCCTTGTTCCGTTGAGTCTGGGGCACGAACATCGTCGCATAACTGCCATAAATCGAATACGTGCTGTTCAGATCATAGACCAGCCCCGCGAACGGAATCGGCTTGGCGTTTATTCGATCATTGGTTGGTTTAAAGTTGGGAAAATTCTGGCCTTCATTCGGTCTGTACTTGCTGTCCCACCATAGCAGCCTGCCGCCGAGAACGAGAGTAAGAGGGTCCGCAAGTTTTATGCGTGCATTGGCATACGCGCTGTATTGATTGGTGTAGGTATGCCATCCGACGGTAGGGCCGTTGAAAGCTGGCTTCGGAATGTTCAGGTCAAAGACATTTCGAATTTGTGAATAGAAGATATTCGGAAGCGGTCCATAGAAATTCAGTATGCCGAGGTCTTCATGTGATGCATTGACGCCGAACGTGAATTTATGTTCCCGACCAAAAAGATTGACCGGTCCGGTGGCGTACCAGTCCAACCCGAGTTGCTGGTCGTCCTGCCGTCCATCGTTTGCCGTGAAGTTTCCCGTAAGGGTGGCGGCATCGATTTGTGAATTGAAGTTGGTTGTCGTGACATCGCTCTGGTATCGAAGGTAGTTAAGATTGGCCTTCATCGACCAGCCATTGTCGAACTTGTGCTCAAGTTGGGCGAAAGCACCCGTCTGAGTGTAGATATTTTCATTCCAGGGTGCACCGAAGAACGTCGAGCGCGGGGCGGTGACGAACTTGTAGTCAGTGGTAGCCGGGACGCCTGACCACGCCAGACGCGCGGGTCTACGTTGATAATACGCGCCGATCCGCAGCGTCGTGCTGTCGGAGAGGTCCTTTTCCAGAACGCCATAAATCTGGCCGATCCTCTGGTAAGCGTTGTCTTCAATGAAGTTCTGCGACTGCAGCGTGGCAACCACGCGCGCCCGCAATGAATCATTGATCGGCCCGGTTATATCAAACTGGTTGCGGAAGCTGTTGTAAGATCCGGCGGACAGCGTATTGCTGATGTGAAATTCGGACAGCGGCATCTTGCGTACGAGATTGAAGGTGCCACCGGTTGAGCCCATACCGCTCAAGAGCCCGGCCGGGCCGCGTAGAACCTCGACGCGATCATACATCGCAAGGTCCGGCGCAGACGTCGTAACCGATACATTGGTCGGCACCCCGTCAAATTGCACGTTGTTGACAAAGAAGCCACGCGAAAAGTAGCCGGGCCTGTCGGCATCGCCTTGCTGCACGACCATGCCGGTGGTGTTGGCGATTGCCTGATCCAGCGTCGTGAGATTCTGATCGTCGAGACGTTTTCTGGTCACGACGGAGACTGACTGGGGTGTTTCTTTAAGGGGTGCTCCGTCCTTTCCGACCGTTGCAAATTGGGTGCCGTAAGAGTTTGTGCCTTCCGTCGTTGCCTGATTTGGCTGGCCCTGAACGTCGATCGTATCAAGCGGAATCGCGCCATCGGGAGCGGACCCGACCGCACTCGCCGTCCCCTGGCGGCTGATGGCGACGGTCGTGGCATTTGTGAACTGATATGTGAGGCCTGAGCCTTGCAGAAGACGCGCCAGCGCCGCGCTTGGCGCAATGGTTCCGGACACGCCCGGCGACCGTTTTCCTGACGCGACATCCGGAACATACGTGACCTGCAGCCCTGCTTGCCGGCCAAATGCGGCAAGTGCATTCGAGAGCGATCCGGGAGCAATGTTGAACGTGGTCTGCCGCCCGGCGGACTGCGCATAGGCCGCGTTTTGTGCAACAAACGATGCAGTGGTCATGGAGGATGTCGCAAGCAGGGCCGCAATGAGCAAGCGGCTGCTTCGAAGTCTTCTTCCATCTGCTGTGTTCTTCTGCCCCATGACCCAACGCGCTCCGCTTCATCTTGTCGGGGCCGGCCGTTGGCAACAGCCAGCGACAGCCCCTGTTAGATGAAACGGACGGGCCTTGCGGATTTTCCCCTTTCGGGTCCAGTTTATTTCTAGATCGGCGAGACGATGGTCAGCCACGGAGATATCTGACGCACCGTGCCGCCATAGGGATGCACGACCGCTTCAAGCGCCGCGATCGGATTGTTCAGATTGAATACGCCGCTGATGCGCCGCGAGCCGAAAGAGGGGACGGCGATCAGAATGCGGCCGGAATACCAGCGACGAATTCTGGCCGTCACAGCGGCTATGGTCTCGCGCTCGGCGACGATGACGCCATCGCGCCAGGCTGCGATCTGGGCGATATCGCGCTTGCCCCGTTCGACGCGCTGCGAGCCTTCATCGAAGCTCAGCCAGTCACCTTCCGTCAACCGCTCGCCGATTGGACCGGATGAGTTCGGCACAGCGACCTGAACCATTCCGTGGTCGACGGAGACCGTCAGAAAGCCGGCATCTCTCGTCATGTCGAAGGCAGTGCCGAGTACTGTTGCGGTGAGATTGTCGACCACGCCCTGAAACGGCCGGCTTTTGTCATGCGCAACTTCGAAGAACGCCATGCCAGAGAGCAATTCGACGCGCCGTGCCGATGGTGTGAACAACGTCCTGATTGCACTTTGCGGGCCCAGGGTGACGGTCGTGCCATCGGCAAGGGCGATACTGCTGAGCTCCGCTGTCGCGGTCATATGGTCGGCCCGCGCACGCAGGATAGCGTCTGGTCCATAAAGCGCGCCGGCGCCGGTCGCCGCCAGCAAGGCGACGCCGCCGAGCACGATCTTGCGCCGCGATCTGTCTTCCGGGCCCCGTTGTGCCGTGCGCTGATCGGTCAGGACCTTGCCGGCCATGCCGTGAAGTTCCGCCGCCTCGGCCCACACCGCCTCATGGGCGCCACTGCGGCAGCGCCAGCGACGGATGAGATCGAAGGTCACCGGGTTGGACGGATCGTTCTGCAGCCGAATGATCAGGTCGAGCGCTTCCTCGAAAAGCTTCTCGTCATCTGGCGCCGATTGGTTCATCCGGTCTCTATCCGCTCGCAGCACGCCATCCTCGGCGGCACCGTTCGCCCTACCCTAACTAGAACGAATACAAAGCGGAGATTTTCTCCCTGGACACGAATTAAATCGCCTCATCGTGCAGGCGACCGCGCAGGTGGCGATATGCCTGGCGGACCAATGTCCAGGTGCGGGTGGTGGAAAGGCCCAGTTCGACGGCTACCTGATTGATCGTCAATTCCCCAAGGCGGTGCATCTCGAAAGCGCGGCGCGTCTTCTCGGGCAGTTCAAGGATCGCCCTCTCGACGATGGCCAGACGCTGACGGTCGTAAACGACCGTCTCGGGCGATGGAGAAAGATCGAGAACGCGTTGGAACTCCTCGTCCGGGAGATCGACATAGCTGACGATGCGCTCCCGACGTCGCAGATCGATGGACAGGTTGCGTGCGACAAGATGCAGATAGGCCTGCGGATTGTTGACGACGCCTTGGGGGCTCGCCGTGAGGACGCGTACGAACGTGTCCTGGGTCAGATCGGCCGCGGTCTCCGGGCTATGGCCGCGACGCCGCAGAAAGCGGTTGATCTCGCGTGCATGCCTGATGAAGAGATTGTGGATGTCCCACATCGCGCTCACTGCCGGAAACTAAAACATGTTTCGCAGATAGAACGTCAGGAATTCTCTTGCAAGAACAATAATTTATAGCGATTCAAAAGAGAGTTTTGAATCTGCCCGAACATCGACCGATTTAGTCAGCATTTTCACAGCCTTCGCGACGCCGCCCCGTTGATAGACGATACGGACCAGCCAAACTGTGAAGACCGATCCGGAAGCCCAGCCGCTATCGCCACATATCAAGCTGGAGCAGTCGAAACATTTCAGCCGAGCCGTCCCGAAAAACGATCCGCGTGAGATGGCTGCTCAATGAACGGCACGCCAAATGCTCAGCTTATTTTGCCACGACGAAAGGTTGCCGCATGAATAGGTCGCAGCCTTCGCCGTTACCAGGGATTTACCCCCAATGATTCAGAAAAGGCGGGCAAGTGCAAATAATCGATTTGATGGTACCACCACCCCGGCTCGAACGGGGGACCCCCAGATCCACAATCTGGTGCTCTAACCAACTGAGCTATGGTGGCCCTGAAGCGGGCGGAACCTAGACTCAACACATCCGGATTGCAAGCGCTTCAACCTGGCAGCACAACGAAAGCCGGCGGGCCACATCAGCGGCCCGCCTGGAAGCAAATCAATGTGCAGCAGCGCGAATCAGGCGGCGACCCGCAGCCCCTTGGCGACCACTGCGTTGAGCGGACCGGCTGAGTCCGTCGCGACCTTCTGGACGAGCCCGGAGAACTCCTTTGCCTGGGAGCTGAAGGCTTCGAACTGCTTGCGGGCATGTTCGGTCTGCAGCACCACGACGTCAGAGAGGCTCTTCGCCGCGGTCAGCGACTTGGCGAAGTCAAACAGCGCGTTGGTATTATCGCGCATCAGGTCGATCGCCTTGTTGTTGAGCTCAATCGAACCGGCCGAAGCGGTCTTGTAGGCCGTTTCGATCGTATCCGTGGCTTCCTCGGCCGAGGACTTCAGGCGCGCGTAAGCGGCCTTCGACTGCTCGATATTGCTTTCGATGGCGGCGCGAAACATTTCCTGCAATTCACCGATCGGCGCCAGAACGGCGGCCGAGGCGCGAGCTGGTTCGGCGGGAGCGTGGGCCACGGCGGCGGCCACATCTTCCATCAGTCGCTCCACGGCAACCGGCTCGGGGGCCGGTTCCGGAGCAGTCACGCTGAGCGTCTCGACAGGCGGGGTGAATTTCGCTGCCATCGGCGCGGACGCGGGCGTCTCTGCCGCAGGCTTGACGGGAGCAGATTTAGCGACTGGCTTGCGCGGTGCGGCCATCAGGCATGTCCTTTCGTGCTGAAGCTATTTCTTGACGCCGGCGACTTTCTGGATCGTCTCGCCGAGTTCGCGCGTCTGCTCCTGCAGCGCGGCCATCTGTGCCTTGAGATATTCGCCCTGCAAGGTCAGGACTTCCTGCGGATCCTTGGCATGGACAAGCTTCTCGGCCAGGTCGAAAGCGGCAGCGACATTCTTTTCCGCGTAGCTGATGGCCTTGCCGGTCACATCCTTGACGCTGGCCTGGGCGGTGGACGTCACGTCACCGGCGGACCCCTGCGTCTTATTGATCGCCCCCATGAAACCTTCGAACGCCTTGCGCGCCTGGGCGACGCTGCGCTCTGCGAAATCTCTCATTTCAGTCGGAATTTCATACGGATTTGCCATCACAGTCCTCCGGAACGATGCAGTGGCGCCAATTCGTGTTGTCTGAACGAGAACGCGCCAGCCCCTGCTCAGATCGGCCTATCACGAAAATTATTGCACTGCAATATGCGATCTATTGCAGTGCAAAATCAAAATTAAGCTTGATTCGAGTAAGTAGGGCACAATTCCGCCGTTTCCATGGACCCTCCTGCGCCATCCAGTTAATGATCGTTTAATTCCGATCCAGCAGCGGTGGGTCAGAATGAGACGGGCCGGACGGTGATTCGCTCGCCCCGGCATCGACGAGATCGCTTCAGCATGAAGCTAGCAAGAACTTGGCATGAAGCCAGTTTGACAGGGACGAACTTAGCACATGTCGGAACTGCCTCCGTCATATCCGATTTCCGACGAAGATATCGCCGCCGTCCTGTCGGACCCGGCGCTGGCGCCGTTGCGCGCTGCAGAAACACCGTTTTTCATCGCCGCCGGGACGCCGCTGAAGATCGTCCATGCCAATCCAGCCGCCCATGCCTTGTTCCGCGCAGACAGCCTGGAGGCGCTCGACCGGCGCCTGCTGAATGGCCGGGAACCCGGCGGCAGACGTCTGGTTGAGCTGGCGCGCAACCTGACGCCCGAGACGCCGCCACGGCTGGAACGGTTGCGCTTCTTTTTCGGCAGCACCGCGGAAATCCTCACATTCATCTGCCGACAGAGCGGGGCGAGACCGCTATTTGTCGCCGGCGCGTTGAACGTTCGACCGGCGCTGCTTGCGGCGGGCGCGCGATTCGCGCAGGTGAGCGCAACAACGGCCCGCGCCGACTCTGTTTCCGCATCCGGCGCCTCCGACGCCCCTGCTCCGCCGGCTGCGACGCTGCGCGAGGATGAAGCGAACACACAAGCGGCCGACGCAGCGCAACCGACCATGGTCGCACCGGTTGTGTCCGCAATCGCCCGTTCGGTCCGGCCGCGTGAAACCGGCGCCGTGCGCTTTCTCTGGCAGACAGATGCGGAGCGCCGCTTCGTCAAGCTCAACGGCGCGTTGTGCGAGACCATGGGCTGCGACACCGCCGATCTTATCGGACAGGATTTCGTTGCCGTTGCGGAACGCTTCGGCGTCGATTCCATCGAGAGCCTGCGCGCCGCGCTGACGCGTCAGGAAACATGGAGCGGATTGAAGGTTCTGTGGCCGTTCCGCGAATCGAACGAAGCCGCGCCCGTGACCCTGGGCGGATTGCCGACATTCGACTCCGACCGCACTTTCACCGGTTTCAGCGGCTTCGGCGTGATCAATCTCGACGGCGTGGTCGAACACACGCCTGCCGCGGTGGCCGAGACGGCCGCCGCTACGCAGGCAGAAGACAACGCCGAGGTGAAAACCGCTGAACCGGACACTGAGACGTCAGACGTTCAGAAGTCAGATTTGCCGCAAGCGCCGGAATCGAACGCGACAGAAGGCACCGCTACGCAAGAAGAACCGGCCGACGAGGCCGAAGACTCTTCCGCAGTGCCCGTTCAGGACGACGAGAACGATGCACTCGACAAGGTGCGCGAGCAATTGTTCGCGCCGCAAGCACACGATCCTGGCTATGTGAATTACGCGCCGAATGTCGTTGCGCTACGCGAGTGGCAGCAGCGCGGTGCGAGCGCCGACCGCCAGATATCCAATCCGAACGGATCGAACGGCAACGGCAAATCCGATGCTGTCGAAGCGACGCAGCCACTTGAACGCGCGCCTGAAGATGCCGGCCTGAACCGGCCCATGGACGAGCACGCGCCAACCGATGAGGATGGCGGCAGTTCGGCAGCATCCGTCGACCCCAATGTCGATTCGAAGCGGCCTGTTGAATCGGTTGAAGCTAAGACGTCGACGCCTGAAAGCCAAAACGGTTCTTCAAAAGCCGGCAGTCACGCCGAAGACGATATGGTTGAACTGTCGGCCAGTGAACGCAATGCGTTTCGCGAGATCGCCCGCAGTCTTGTCGCCGACATCGAGGCGAAACTGCCTCGTCAGACGACGCCCGCCGCGACGTCTGTTGCGCCGCCCGCCGACAACACGACGAGCAACGTGACGCCGCTTCATAGTTCGTCGCCGGATAAGGACCGGACAGGCGCGAACGGCAAGGTGCTTCCCGCAGGTGAGGCAAAAGCATCCGGTGAAACCAAGGCACCGGAAGCAAAGCCGTCTGCCGATCGGACCGAAGCATCCGCCCATGATACGCAACCACCGGCGAGCATGGAGCAGCCTGTCAGTCCGGCGATGCCTGTTGTTTCTGAGCCCGAGGCGGAATCGGAACTGTTTCCCGCCAATGCGACCGCCATTCTCGACCGTCTCAATCTTGGCGTGCTGGTGACGCTCGGCGGCGTGCCCGCTTATGTGAATCAATTTCTGCTCGATATGATCGGCTTCCCCAATATCGACGAGTTCCATGACTGGGGCGGGCCGGAGCGCATGTTCCGCGGTTATGAGCCCGAGCGCATGTCGAGCGATGGCGCCTCGGTCCAGCTCGAAACGCATTCCGGCGCACTCCTCGCGCTGAAAGGGCAGTTGCAGAAGATCGAGTGGAACGGCGCGCCCGGGACGTTGATGACATTCCGCAAGGCGGAAACGCCGCAGAATCCGATTCTCGCCGATCCGCGTATCGAAGAGATGCAGGGCGAAGCCCGCAAGCAGGAAGCGGAAATCCGCGAGCTGCACGCCATTCTCGACACGGCAACCGACGGCGTCGCCATTCTCGGCCCTGACGGAAACATTCTGTCGATCAACCGTTCGGCGGAAGCTCTTTTCGGTTACGAACGCGGCGAAGTCATCGGCCAAGCGTTCAGCATGCTGCTGGTGCGGGAAAGCCAGAAGGCCGCGCAGGATTATATCGACGGCCTCAAGAGCGACGGCGTGAAAAGCGTCCTCAACGACGGCCGCGAAGTGATCGGCCGCGCGCGCCTCGGCGGGCAGATCCCCGTGTTCATGACGATCGGCCGCATCGGCACCGAGGCTGCTACAAAATTCTGCGCCGTCCTGCGTGACATGAGCCACTGGAAACATGCGGAGCGCGAACTCAAGGACGCGCGCCGCGACGCCGAGCGCGCCAGCTCGCTGAAGTCGGATTTCCTCGCCAAGATCAGCCACGAAATCAGGACACCGCTGAACGCCATCCTCGGCTTCGCCGAGGTCATCATCGACGAGCGCTTCGGCCCGGTCGGCAACGAACGCTACAAGGAATACCTGCGCGACATCCATGCGTCAGGAACGCATGTCATGAGCCTGGTAAACGATCTTCTCGATCTGTCGAAGATTGAGGCGGGCAAGCTCGATCTCACGTTCGGATCAGTCGATGCCAACAAGATCGTCAATGAATGCGTGTCGATCATGCAGCCGCAATCGATCCGCGAGCGCGTGATCATGCGCCTGGCGCTGGCGCCGCATCTGCCCAACATCGTCGCCGATGAACGCTCATTGCGTCAGATCGTGCTGAACATTCTGTCGAACGCGGTGAAGTTCAACCAGCCCGGCGGACAGGTTATCGTTTCGACCGCGCTGACCGATAGCGGCCAGGCTGTCGTGCGCGTGCGAGACACCGGGATCGGCATGTCCGAGCAGGACGTGGAAATCGCGCTGGAACCGTTCCGCCAGATCCAGACGTCGCGGCAGACGACCGGCACCGGCCTTGGCCTGCCGTTGACCAAGGCGCTCGTGGAAGCCAATCGCGCCTCGTTCTCGATCAAGAGCAAGAAGGGCGAAGGCACGCTCGTGGAAGTCACCTTCCCGGCAACGCGCGTGCTGGCAGAATAGAACCTGCTGAATAATTATCTGGCGGCTGTGTGCGCACTGCCGCCGATGCGATCGTAACCGTAGACGTCGTCACGGAAATTGACCATGCCGTCCGCGCTGGCCCAGCCGGTCATGTAGATCCAGGCTACCGGGACAGGCTGCGGCAGGCGCAGATCAATGCGCTCGCCGCTCTTCTGCTTCTCGAGCAGGTTTTCTTTCGTCGTGCGCCCGCTGCTGTCGAGCAGCCAGGCGGCGAGATCGTAGACGCCTTCGACGCGCACGCAGCCATGCGACAGGAAGCGATAGTCGGTGTTGAAGAAGCGCTTCGACGGCGTGTCATGCATATAGACCGCCTGCGAATTCGGCATGTTGATGCGGATCGAACCGAGGGCATTCTGAATGCCTGAATCCTGCCGCAAGGTGAAGCTTGTCGCGTGTTCCGTGGACCAGTTCACCGATGTCGGATCGACCTCGGCGCCACTGCTATCGAGGATGCGTATCTTGGAGCGCGCCAGGTAGCCGGGATCCTTGCGCATCTTGGGAATGATTTCGTTCTTGATGATGGACGTCGGCAAGGTCCACGTCGGATTGAGATTGATCGCCACCACACGTGTCGCGACCTCCGGCGAAGGATGCTTCACGTCACCGACAACGGCCGTATAGCGGCGAACGACGCGGCCGTCTTCGACCGCTTCAACCGAGGCCGAAGGAATATTGACGACGACATATTTCTGGCCGAAGCCGAAGGTCGAACCGGCGATACGCTGTGCGCTCGACGCCAGTTGGCGGAAGCGGACGGCGGCCGGCACGTTCATCGCCTTCAATGTCGCGCCGGAGACGACGCCGGTCTGGCGCAAGCCCATGCGTGACTGGAAGCGTTTGACCGCAGCGGTCAGAGCTTCGTCCCATTGTTCGCCTTCGCCTTGCCCGGCTGCGAGATCGCCCTCGATCGCCAGACGGCGGCGCAGGGTCGCAACCGCCTTGCCGCTGGCGCCGGGCGCAAGTGCGCTGACCGTCGGCCAGCCGCCCGTGTCGGCGATCTCGGCATAACGCTCGGAGGCCTTGGCGGTGGCGAAAAAGGTTTCCGGCTGGAGCGACGGACGATGGTCCGTCGCCAACGCCATTTCGCGCGGCGGCGCCGGCTTCGGCTTGGGTTTCGGCTTCACGATCGGCGCCAGGTTCTGCGCGGCGGGGCCCTGGGCGGCGGCTGCAGGCGCAGCCGGAGCCGGGGCCGAAGCGCGTGGCGGCGTCAGTTCAGGTGACAGCGGCGCGGGGGCCAGCGTCGGCAATGAGCCGGCCGCAGGGGGTGGTCCGCCGCCTGGTGCCGGCGGCAGAATCTGGGCAAATGCAGAGCCGCCCGTCGCCAGCAGCATAACGACAGCCGAGGCGCAGGGCAGAGTTTGAAAGCGGGACAAGGAAAACATCGGGATTCTTCAAAAAACGACGCTAGCAGCCACTGTCGCGGAACATAGTGACCAGACTGCTAATAGCGAGGGAGCAACACTGTCACGTTATCGTGCGGCGCCAGTGGGGCGCAGGCTTGACCACATTGGGTAAAAGGAGGATTTTGCTGCGCATATTCAAGGTAAAAGACTCAAGCGCATTTTCGAGCGAAGTGGATGCCGGTTCGCGTGAAGAAAATGCGCTCCTAACAATAACCGGATGCGTCTTTCCGATCCAACGGATCGGAAAACGCCATGAGGAGACTGCCCAATGACCGCCGTAATCGGCTCCGCGGAGAAGACCGAAACACGCTCGATGAGCGAAGTCTGGGTGGTGACCATCGGGCACGCCTTAACTCATTGGTATCCTGCCACTTTTTATGTCCTTCTGCCGCTGATCGGTAGTGAAATGGGGCTCACGTACGGTCAGATCGGCATGATCCTGACCTCACAATACATCGCCGGGGCGATTTCAAACCTGCCCGGCGGGATGTTCGTCGACTCGGTGGGCCGCAAGGGCCTGTTGATGGCAACCTCCCTGTTCTGGATCGGCGTGCCTTATTTCATCATGGGATTTTCCGACGCCTATTGGGTGATCGTCACATGCTCGGCGCTGATCGGCGTCGGCAACAATCTCTGGCATCCGACCGCCATTCCCTGGCTGGGCCAGCGCTATCCCGAACGCAAGGGCCTCGTCATGGCGTGGCACGGCATGGGCGGCAATGTCGGCGATGCTTTGGCGCCGCTCGCCGCCGGCGCGCTCATCACCTACATGCTGCTGTCCTGGCGTCAGGTCATGATGATCAACATCCTGCCCGGCGTCGTGATGGCGATCTTGATCCTCTGGTATCTCGGCAAGAGCAAAGCCGAGCCCAAGAAGGACGCCGCGCCGCAGTTGTCAGCCATGGAAGTCCTGAAAGCCCTCCCGTCCCTGTTCCGCAACAAGACGCTGGTGTTTTTATCGACCAGCTCCGCCTTCCGTTCGATGACGCAGAACGGCCTGATGACCTTCCTGCCGCTCTACCTGGCCAAGGAAATGGGCTATTCGCCGTGGTCGGTCGGCCTGTGCATGTTCCTGCTGCAGGCCGCAGGCTTCATTGCCGCGCCGATCGCCGGGCATATGTCGGACAAGATGGGCCGCCGCAATGTCATCATGAGCTCGATGATCATGACCTGCGCCGTGCTGGCGTTCATGATCTTCGCGGGTCAATCACCGCTTTTCGTGGCCTTCATCGCCCTGCTCGGCTTCTTCCTGTTCGCCATCCGGCCGGTGCTGCAGGCCTGGCTGCTCGACGCCACGCCGAAGAATCTCGGCGGCAGCGCCATCGGCGCGATGTTCGGCGTCCAGGCGCTGGGCTCGGCGATCGGCCCCTTGATCTGCGGCGCCATCGCTGACAGATACGGGCTGCTGTCGACCTTCTGGTTCCTTGCCGGCACCATCATCCTCGCCAATCTGCTGGTGTTCGTGATGCCAACCACCCCGCAGGAACAGGCGACCAAACCGGCGTAAGCGCGGTCACCGCGCAAAGTGGCAGGCGCTTTAAAGGGAGAGCATTTTCCGCACCCGAAGTGCGCGAAAATGCTCTAAAGAGGCGTCCAAACCCAATCAGGTCTGGATTCGCCCCTTGAATATTCTCCTCATCGGCTCCGGCGGCCGGGAACATGCGCTGGCCTTGGCGATTTCGAAATCGCCGCGCCTCGACCGTCTCTTTGTCGCGCCCGGCAATCCCGGAACGGCGGAGATCGCGCAGAATGTCACTGTTGATGCCGCCGACCATCAGGCGGTCATCGATTTTTGCCGGCTCATGAAGATTGACCTCGTCGTCATCGGTCCGGAAGCCCCGCTTGTCGCCGGCATCGTCGATGATCTGCAGGCAGCCGGCATCGCGGTTTTCGGACCAAGCAAAGCCGCTGCCCAGCTCGAAGGCTCGAAGGGCTTCACCAAGGATCTCTGTCGCGACTTCGACATTCCCACGGGCGCTTATGCGCGGTTCACGGCGGCAGAACCGGCGAAAGCCTATGTGCGCAAAACCGGGGCGCCGATCGTCGTCAAGGCCGACGGCCTTGCCGCGGGCAAGGGCGTGATCGTCGCCACGACGCTCGACGAAGCGCTGGCGGCCATCGACATGATTTTTGGCGGCGCGTTCGGCGCAGCCGGCGCCGAAGTCGTGGTCGAGGAATTTCTCGACGGCGAGGAAGCCTCTTTCTTTGCGCTGTGCGACGGTGAGCGCGCCCTGGCCTTCGCCTCGGCACAGGACCACAAGCGCGTCGGCGACGGCGACACGGGGCCGAACACCGGCGGCATGGGCGCTTATTCCCCTGCTCCCATCATGACCGCCGCTGTGATCTCGCGCGTCATGCGTGAGATCATCATGCCGACCTTGAGCGGCATGAAGGCGCGCGGCGCGCCTTTTCGCGGCGTACTCTTTGCCGGGCTCATGATCGGCAAAGACGGACCGAAGCTGATCGAATTCAACGCCCGCTTCGGCGACCCGGAAACCCAGGTCATGCTGCCGCGGCTCGAAAACGATATCGTCCCGCTGCTCGAAGCCTGCGCCAGAGGGCAGCTTCCGGACGCGGCCATACGGCTGTCGCCGAAGGCTGCGCTCACGGTCGTTTACGCCGCCAGGGGATATCCCGATGCGCCGGAGCGCGGCAGCGAGATCCGCGGCCTGAAGCAGGCGTCCGCGCTCGACGGCATCATCGTCTACCATGCCGGAACCAGACGCGACGGAGACCGGCTGCTGGCCAATGGCGGGCGGGTGCTGAACGTCACCGCGCTCGGCGACGATGTGGCGGAAGCGCAGAACAAGGCCTATGCGGCGATCAAGACGATCGATTGGCCGGGCGGCTTCTATCGCAACGATATCGGCTGGCGCGCCGTCGCAACGATGAGACGCGGCTGAATATCGTCAGTAGCTCGCGCAGACGGTGGCGCCCGTTACGCCCGACGAAATACCGATCAGGGTCTGGTTACGCGGGCGCATATAGGTCGTCTGCGACATGTTGATCACAGAAGCTGTCTTGCTCCATTCCAGCAGCGCTTTGCCGAACGGCGGATCGTATGTGTAGGAGACGTCGGCGACGATGATCGATCCCGATTGATACATGCCATTGGGCATGTTGTTGCTGGCCGGTTTGGTTGTGTTGGAGACCGCCCCCAGAATGGCGCAGGCACGCGGCGTAGCGTTGTTGCGGACGATCGTCCAGCGCGGTTTGGCGTCATATTTATTGGTTGCCGCCGAGTTGGCGACAAATTCGACGCTGGTAATCGTCATCTTCAAGGAGGACGTGGAGAAGGGCGACATCACCGCTGTGGCGGCATTGAAGATGTTCGTCGCCTCGGCATCGGTCATCGTGCTGCCGGCGGCAAGCTGGCCTGTGAGATCGGACAAAGCGCGGGCGACGAGGGTGGCCTTGCGGCTCGCCATCACGCCCTGGGTCAATTCAGACGTGCCAAGATAAAGCAACAGCATCAGCGGCAGGATCAGCGCGAATTCAACGGCCGCAACGCCGCGCCGATCCGCGCACAACCGGCGTAAACGCGAATATGCCCGAAAGCCGGCGCCCGCGAACGAGGATCTGATCATCGACGCCCCGTCAGCATGACGTCGCCGTCGAATTGCCGAAAGGCTCGTTGCGGAACACCTGCGTCGCCATCAGCATGTGTTTCCAGCCGCCGCCATAGTTGGTCTGTCCGGTGTGATTCACGCCGGTGGCTTTGAGACCGGTGGCAGTGAGAAACGACAGATAGACCGGCATCGGATAGATGACGCGCATAACGACGACACAATTGGCGCCGCCGGTTTGGAAGACCGTCGTATTCGGATCAAAGGTTCTCGATAGATCAACGCCGGCGAATGTCGACTGATTGCGCACGTCGATGATCAGGTTGTTGCAATTGATGAACGACGGCAGGCTCTTGACGATACTCGCATTGCACATGACCTGGCTGCGAAACGCTGCAGAGCTGTTCAATGCGGTTCCGCTAACTGTCGCACCGGTCACCGTCTGCCCCGTCATGACGACACGCGCGGCGTCCGCTGTGGCCGCTTCCAGACCCTGCTGGGTGAAGAAAACCAGCGCCGTCTCGAAAATCGCAAAGAGCAGACCAAGAAACGGCACGGAGACAATAGCGAATTCGACCGCGGTGACGCCATCGCTGTTCCGGCCGAAACTGCGTAACAGGCATTTCGCGCGCCAAAGATTGGCGCGTCGCAGGAATGATCTTCGACTAGCCATACCGGACGCCTGGCTCCGCATCGATATCCCCTGAACTCACAAATCGTCCTCAAGAACGAACCAAGGGTCCGAACCCAAATGTCTCTAGCTCACCTGGCTTGTACAACTGTTACGGCACACAGCAGGAACACGGCTCGTCGCATTTAGATTTCGTTTACTTCTTGGCAGCCGGCATCGCGCTGCCGACGCGTTGCTGTACCTGTCCGGCCGTGTCGGCCATGAATTTTGAATCGTCGCCAAGATTGATCGTCGGATTGCAGCGGGGCGAACAATTGTAAGTCTCGCGTTGAAGGCCACGCTGGACGACCAGCCCTCCCGGCGCGCCCGTGACCAGCACGAGGGATTCGCCGACGGACTTTCCATCCGCGTCGAGCGCGATCAAATTGGTCTGGCCGTAGCTTTTGCCGGTCAGAATCATCTGATTGTTGCGCTTCAGCATCGAGACGTCGGCGATCCCTGGATTGCCGAGGATAATCGTCGACGTATTCGGCGGCAGTTGCAGCACCTTGGCCTGATCGAGGACCACATTGATCCGGTCGGCGGCCAGAGCGCTCGCGCGCGGCAAAACCATGGTGACCACGGCGGCGGCAAGCACAACCGGCGCAATTTTCCAGCGCGTTGGAATTCCGGTTAAACTAAGCATCGCACCTGCTCTGATCGATTGCACTAAGTTGCTTCATTGCAAACGAAAATGGTGAAGGATTTGATAAAGACTGTCCCATCATGGGCTCGGTGCATGATGCGGCGACCAATTACCGCAGCGCTCCGGCAGCCCGGACCGGCGCGCCGGGCGCATATTTCCAAACGGTTCGCGTGCGGAAAATGCGCTCTTTAAGTCGGCCAGACGCGGATTTCGCGGCGGAAGCCGCGCTTCATGCGATCGGATTAGGGCTTCATAAACGGGCTCCACGCTAGGGTTAACCGGTCACCGAAGAGAAGTTGCCCCAATGATCGAATACGCCGCCCTGCTGATTTTCCCCTTGGCGATGGCCTATGCCGCCTTTTCCGATCTGTTCACGATGACGATTTCGAATTTCATATCGGTCGCGCTGCTGGCCGCCTTCCTCGTGATTGCAGTCGCGCTCGGCCTGCCCTGGCAACAGATCGGCTTGCATCTTGCCTGCGGTGTCGCGGTGTTGGCGATCGGCTTCACCATGTTCTGTTTCGGCTGGATCGGCGGCGGAGACGCCAAGCTCGCCGCCGCAACCGCGGTTTGGCTGGGGTGGTCGCACCTGATGAGCTACGGTCTCATTGCGTCGATCTTTGGCGGTCTGTTAACGGTTGTGATCGTCGGCGCTCGCTTCAATCCGCTTCCGGCCTTTCTCTCCCGCTACGCCTGGATCGCCCGTCTGCATGATCAAAAAGAAGGCATTCCCTATGGAATTGCCCTGGCAGCCGCCGGTTTGGTGGTCTACCCGCAAACGCAAATCTGGCTCGCGACCACCTTCGTGTAAGTACGGCAGTTGTTGCAATTTTGGACAATTGCACACAAGTGATTAACCTTAATTTGACGTTTCACTGCTTCAATTCCGGCGGTCCCTGACTCAGAGGGATTAGGCCGGAATTGAACAGACATGAAAGTTGCCCGTCTTGCAGTGCTGGGAGTCGCGTTGGTCGCCGGAGGCGCCGCCGCGATGTTGATGGGTGGCCAGAAGAATGCGCCGACGATCATCCAGGCGCCGCCGCCGCCCCCCCAGATCGAAGTCGATGATGTGCTCGTCAGCAGCCGTGAACTGCCCATGGGCACAGTTCTGAAGGACGGCGACATCGCCTGGGCGACCTGGCCGAAATCATCGATCGGCGACGGTGCGATCCGCAAGTCCGTCGAACCAAACGTTATCGAAGACATGAAGGGCGCCGTTACGCGCGGCTCGTTCCTGCAGGGCGAACCCATCCGCAAGGAAAAGGTCGTCAAGGCCTCGAACGCCGGCTTCCTCTCCGCCCTGCTGTCCAGCGGCAATCGCGCCGTCGCCATCAACATCGACGCCAGCGGCGCAACATCCGCCGGCGGTTTCATCCTGCCCAATGACCGGGTCGATATCGTGCGCACCTCCCGCGACGACCAGGGCAACGATTCCTACATGAGCGAGACGATCCTGAAAAACATTCGCGTTCTCGCGATCGGACAGAATGTGCAGGAGAAGAACGGCGAAAAAGTCGCCGTCGGCGCCAATGCCACCCTCGAAGTTACGCCGGCTCAGGCCGAGAAACTCATTCTGGCGCAGCGGATCGGCCAGCTTTCACTGGTTCTGCGCAGCATGATGGATACCGCCAACGCTGGTGATGAGCCGGTCAACACCGACGACAACAGCCTGACGATCGTCAGGTTCGGCGTCGCCAACAGCGTCGGCAAGAAGTAGGCGCAAACCGTATGCGATCGCTTTCTCCTTCGAGCACTCGAAGGCAGATACTGGAGTGAATATTATGATTGTCGGTTCGCAGCGGAATGGAACGGTGGCAATGGCGATGTCCTTCGCGATCGCTGCCGCCACCGCCATGGTCGCGTTCGATTCTACAGCAAGAGCGCAATCGGCCCAGCAGTCGACCATCGAACGATCCGACGGCGTATTGGCGCGAAGGCTCAATCTGGGTAGCGGCAAGTCCGTCATCATCGATCTGCCGCGCGACGCCGCCGAAATCTTCGTCGCCAATCCGAAAGTTGCGAATGCCGTCGTCCGTTCGGCACGCAAACTCTACATCATCGCCGCGGACGGCGGCCAGACATCGATTTTCGCCATGGACGCGCAAGGCCGCCAGATCGCGGCCATCGAGATCACGGTTGGGCGTGACGTCGGCGAGTTGCAGCGCATTCTGCGCACCGCCATGCCCAACAGCAACATCGTGCCGCGCACGGTCGACGAAACCATCATCCTGACCGGAACAGTCGAATCCGCCAGCGAGGCGCAAAAGGCAATGGACATTGCCAACGGCTTCCTCAGCCCGCAATCGGCGGCGGGAACCGCGACCGGCGGCACCGCCGGAACAGGGAAGCTCATCAACTCCCTCGTCATTCGCGGTCGCGACCAGGTGATGCTGAAGGTGACGATTTCGGAAGTGCAGCGCCAGGTGCTCAAGCAACTCGGCGTGCGCTCCGGTACCGCGACCGGAGGCTGGGGCACTTTCACGATGCAGAATCCGTTCGGCCTCAGCCTGCAGGATTTTTCGTCGAATGCCCTGACGCTCGGCTCGGCGGGATCGAACGGGATCACCGCCACCTTGCAGGCTTATGAACGCTACGGCGTGGCTCGCGTGCTGGCTGAACCGACGGTAACGGCGATTTCCGGTGAGACAGCCAAATTCACCGCCGGCGGCGAGTTGCCGGTTCCCCAAAGCCAGACCTGTACGCCGAGCATAACCGGCACGCTGACCTGCACCACCGGCATCGCCTTCAAGACATATGGCGTGACGTTGAACTTCACACCCGTGGTGCTTGCCGAGGGACGCATCCTGCTGCGCATCGCCACAGAAGTGACGGAGGTCGATCAGACGCAATCGTTCAGCTTCCAGTCGATCAGCGTCCCGGCCTTCCAGACCCGCAAGAACGAAACCAGTGTCGAGCTTCCTTCGGGCGGCTCCATCGTCTCGGCCGGCCTGCTGCAGACGACAACGCGTCAAGTCATCAATGGTCTTCCGGGCCTGATGAATCTTCCGGTCCTGGGAACGCTCTTCCGCTCGCGCGACTATCAGCGCCAGGAATCGGAACTGATGATCGTGGTGACGCCGTACATCGCCAAGGTCACCGGGCCCAACGACATCGCCCGCCCCGCCGATGGGTACGCCGATGCGAGCGATCCGCAAAGCTGGCTGCTTGGCCGCGTCAACCGCCTCTATTCCACCACGTCCAATCCGCAAGCCATCAAAGGTTTCAAAGGAACGTTCGGCTTCATCATCGATTGATGGCCACGCTCACATCAGTTCAAGCCGATAGCTGGAAAGCACGTCAATGCGCCAAAGATGCCCGCTCAACACTCCCCTGCAAAGACATGCTCGTTTCGCAAGCGTACTGGCCCTGCTCATGGCCGCACCGCTGGCCGGTTGCGGCGTGCCGGACAGGCTGGCGACAGGCTCGACAATGCCCGACGACTATCGCGCCCGGCATCCGATTGCTCTCGCGGAACAACAAATCGTCCTCGATATCTTTCCGGCCGGTGGAGGCCTCGACAAGCCGGCCCGGGATCGTATCCGCACTTTTATCGCAAGCTACGTCCGCGATGGACAAGGGCCGGTCGTCGTTCAGCTTCCGTCGGGCGTGCGTGTTCAATACGACACCCACAGGGTCGTCGACCAGATCCGGCGCGAACTCGCGGCGAGTGGTGCAAGGGGATATGTCAACGTCGGGACATATCCCGTCGCTAATCCAATGGTGGCCTCGCCGATCCGCCTGAGCTACGTCGGCTTGAAAGCCACCGTGGCAACGCGGTGCGGAGAGTGGCCCCGGGATCTCGCCTCCGGCAGCAGCGTCGAGGGCTGGGAGAACAGGTCCTATTGGAATTATGGCTGTGCGACCCAAAGCATGCTCGCCAATCAGGTGGCCAATCCCCGCGATCTCGTCAATCCGCAGGGCGGAACGCCGGGTGACGCGGCCATGCGCACGCGCGCCATCGTCAAGGTACGCAACGGCGAGGATCCATCGACGAAATGGGTCGTGAAGAATTCGTCAATCGGTACAGTTGGAGCCGACTAATGGATGCCGAGAGCAATCTTGACGATCTGAATACGCAGAACGGCGCGGCGGCGATGGCCCAGATCGCGCCGGTTCCGCGTATTTCAATCCAGGCTTTCTGTGAATCGTCCGATACGGCAAATGTCATCAATGATGCGATCGAAGATCGCCGCATGCTCAAAGCTCATGTCAAAGTGCACATGGGCGGCGCTCCCGCGGCTATCGAGGCCTATCGCGCGGCGCCGACGCCAAACGTGATCGTTGTCGAATGCAGCGCCGATCGCAATGCTTTGCTCAGCTTCCTCGATGAACTTGCCGAATTCTGCGATGCCGGCACGAAAGTCGTCATCATCGGCCGTTCCAACGACATCTGGCTTTATCGCGACCTGATGGCCCGCGGCGTCAGCGAATATCTCATCGCCCCGGTCGATGTCCTGGGTTTCGTGCGGGCGATATCCGAGCTCTATTCGGTGGCCGGCTCCGTTCCGGTGGGTCGGGTGCTTGCCGTCACCGGCGTCAAGGGCGGCGTCGGCGCGTCCTGCATCGCGCATAATATCTCCTGGGCGATTTCAAAGGAGTTCGAGTCCTCGACGGTGCTCGTCGACATGGATCTCGGCTTTGGAACCGCCGGCCTCGACTTCAACCAGGATCCGCCGCAGGGCGTCGCCGAAATCGTGTTCGCGCCCGAGCGCCTCGACGCCAATTTCGTCGACCGCCTGCTGTCCAAATGCACCGACAATCTCAGCCTGCTGGCGGCCCCCGCGACGCTTGATCGGAACTACGATCTTTCGGAAGGCGCATTCGACGGGCTGATCGACGTCTTGCGCACATCGATCCCCAACATCGTGCTCGACGTTCCTCATGTCTGGACGGCCTGGAGCAAGCGGATGCTGATCTCGGCTGACGAGATCCTGGTCGTTGCCTCCCCCGACCTCGCGAGCCTGCGCAATGCCAAAAGCCTGCTGGACACGCTGCGCGCGGCAAGGCCGAACGATGCCGTGCCCAAGCTCGTCATGAACTTCGTCGGCGTGCCGAAGCGGCCGGAGATTTCCGTTTCCGATTTCGCCAAGGCGGTGGATCTGGACCCGCTCGACATCATCCCCTTCGAGCCGAAACTGTTCGGAACCGCCGCCAACAATGGCCAGATGATCGCCGAAATCGAACCCAACCACAAAATCACCGCCAGCATTGGAGAAATTGCGCGGGTGATGACCGGAAGAGCGGAGATGCGTCCGGTCAAGAGGAACAAGCTCAATCCGCTGAGCGCCCTGCTTTCACGCAGGAAGTCTTGAAGCAATTGAAGATATGACGAGATAACAGGACACAAACATGTTCGGCAAACGATCCGCAACCGGCGCGGCAGTCGCCAGCAGGCCCACGCCGGAGCCTGCGAGGGCGGAAGTTCGCTCATCCACGACCACGATGCCTTCGATTCCGGCGGCGGCCGCTACAGCGCCCGTCCCCGCGCCCGCGATCGTGGAAGCACGCCGTTCGGACGAATATTACGTCACCAAGAGCATGATCTTTGGCGCCCTGATCGAGGCCATCGACCTTTCCCAGCTTTCCAAACTCGATATCGAGAGCGCCCGCGAAGAGATTCGCGATATCGTCAACGAAATCATCTCGATCAAGAACGTCGTCATGTCGATCTCCGAGCAGGAAGACCTGCTTGAGGACATCTGCAATGACGTGCTCGGTTATGGGCCGCTGGAGCCCTTGCTGAGCCGCGACGATATCGCCGACATCATGGTGAACGGCGCCACCAATACCTTCATCGAAGTCGGCGGCAAGATCCAATTGACCAGCGTCCGGTTTCGCGACAACGCGCAGTTGATGAACATCTGCCAGCGCATCGTCAGCCAGGTCGGCCGACGGGTCGACGAATCGTCGCCCATCTGCGACGCGCGCCTGCCCGACGGCTCCCGCGTCAACGTCATCGCGCCGCCTCTGGCGCTGGACGGCCCGGCCCTGACGATCCGTAAGTTCCGCAAGGACAAGCTCACTCTCGATCAGCTCATCCGGTACGGGTCCATCTCGCCGGAAGGCGGCGAGATTCTCAAGATCATCGGCCGCGTGCGCTGCAATGTCCTGATCTCCGGCGGCACCGGCTCCGGAAAGACGACGCTTCTCAATTGCCTGACCAACTATATCGACCTCGACGAGCGCATCATCACCTGCGAGGACGCCGCGGAGTTGCAGTTACAGCAACCGCATGTGGTTCGGCTGGAAACGCGGCCGCCCAATCTTGAAGGCAACGGCGCCGTGCTCATGCGCGACCTGGTGAAGAACTGCCTGCGTATGCGGCCAGAACGCATCATCGTCGGCGAAGTCCGTGGACCGGAGGCTTTCGATCTGTTGCAGGCGATGAACACTGGCCATGACGGATCGATGGGAACGTTGCATGCCAATTCGCCCCGTGAGGCGCTCGGACGTCTCGAATCGATGATCACCATGGGCGGCTTTTCGCTTCCCGCACGCACCATCCGCGACATGATCGTCTCATCGGTCGACGTGATCGTTCAGGCCGCGCGTCTGCGCGATGGTTCGCGCCGCATCACGCACATCACCGAAGTCCTGGGCATGGAAGGCGATGTCGTCATCACCCAGGACCTGTTCCTTTATGACATCGTTGGCGAGGACGCCAACGGCAAGCTCATCGGCCGGCATCGTTCAACGGGAATTGGACGCCCGCGCTTCTGGGATCGCGCCAGGTATTTCGGCGAGGAAAAGCGGCTTGCCGCGGCTCTCGATGCCTCGGACATCGGCGAGAACGGCCTGTAAATTTGTGCGCCATCTGCAGCGCCAAGGAAGACGACGATGGATCAAACGACAATTCTAGTCGCCATGCTCGCCGTGCTGGCTGCCGGCGGCGTTTTCTATGCGCTCATCTATCCACTCATTTCAGGCCAGGCGAAGGCTGAGAAGCGCCAGAGCGCCCTGACCGCGCGCAGCCGCACCGTCAAGGTCGGGGACAAGACCGTTGACGTCGCCAGTCGCCGCAAGCAGATCACCGAGAGCCTGAAAGAACTCGAACAGAAGAGTTCCGCCAAGTCCAAGACGAGCATCGAGGACCGCCTGTTGCAGGCAGGCCTCTCCTGGTCCAAATCACAATTCCTGATGATTTCGGCCGCGACCGGCATATTTCTCGGCCTGCTCGTCTTCTTTCTGTCGGCAAACCTGTTCTATGCGATCCCGAGCCTCGCCATCGGCGCGCTCGGCTTGCCGAACTGGTTCGTCAACTTCATGCGCAAGCGGCGCATCGCCAAATTCATCAACGAATTTCCAAACGCCGTCGATGTCATCATCCGCGGCATCAAGGCCGGCTTGCCGCTTGGCGATTGTCTGCGTGTGATCGCGTCGGAAGCAGCCGAGCCGGTCCGCAGCGAATTCCGCCAGATCATAGAGACGCAAAGCATCGGCATGCCTTTGGGCGAGGCCATCGAGCGGCTCGTGACCCGGGTGCCGGTTCCAGAGGCCAATTTCTTCTCGATCGTCATCAACATCCAGCAGAAGTCCGGCGGCAATCTTTCCGAGGCCTTGGGAAACCTGTCACGCGTGTTGCGTGATCGCAAGAAGATGAAGCACAAGATCAAGGCCATGTCTTCCGAGGCCAAGGCCTCCGCCTATATCATCGGCTCGCTTCCTTTCGCAGTGACTGGTCTCGTCTATATCACTGCACCGACCTACATCGAACTGCTGTGGACGAATGCGACCGGACGCATGGTCATGGGCATTTGCGCCATCTGGATGTGTATCGGCATTATGTCGATGCGCAAAATGGTCAATTTCGATATGTGATCGGCTGAGATATGATTGATCTTCTCATCGAAAAATTCAGCGATACGCAATTTCTGTTCAGCGTCGCCGTGGCTATAGCCTGCGCGGCGACGGTGCTGACCATTGGCCTCCCACTGCTTGAAACCGATACGCTCAATCGGCGCATGAAGGCGGCGGCCGTCGAGCGCGAACGCATTCGCGCGCGTGAACGCGAGCGCTTGAATGCTGGTTCGAGCAAGGTCAATCTGCGTCAGGAGCCCAAGGCTTACATGAAGCAGATTGTCGACAGCTTCAGCCTGTCGAAATGGCTCGGCACCGAGAAGGCCAAGGAACAATTGGCCATGGCTGGGTTTCGAGGTCCACAGGCCGAAATCGCCTTCCTGTTCTTTCGCCTTGTCTCGCCTATCGCCCTGTTCTTCATTTCGCTGTTATATATTTTCGTGATCCTCGATTGGGACGCACCACTGTCCTTCAAGATCGGCGCATCGCTCCTCGCGGCCTATCTCGGTATCAAGGGGCCCGAGCTTTATATCACCAGCACCATCCAGAAGCGGCAGCAGTCCATGCGTCGCGCGTTTCCCGATGCGCTCGATCTGCTGCTGATCTGCGTCGAATCCGGTTCGTCGATCGAGCAGGCATTCCGAAAGGTCGGCCAGGAGATCGGCACCCAGAGCGTGCCGCTGGCGGAGGAATTTGCCCTTGCCACGGCGGAACTGTCCTATCTGCAGGACCGGCGTCAGGCGCTGGACAATCTCGGCAAGCGAACCGGCGTGGAGTCAATCCAGCAGATCGTCACGGTGCTCGTACAATCGGAGAAATACGGCACGCCTCTGGGCCAGGCCTTGCGCGTGGTTTCCCAGGAAAGCCGCGACCAGCGCATGCTGGAGGCGGAGAAGAAGGCCGCCGCCTTGCCGCCGAAGCTGACGGTGCCGATGATCATCTTCTTTCTGCCGGTTCTGTTCGCCGTGATCATGACGCCCGCGATCATTCAGATCATGGCCATTCAATAGCAGGGTGTATTGATATTCACGTGATACCGGCCTGCAAATGCCGGTCTTCTGCGCTTCCGGTGCTCACGTACGAAACGTACGTTCCGCTCCGGTTCTCCAAACCACCATTTTCGGCGCGGTCTGACGTGAATCTCAACACACCCTTGGCGCATCGCTCGAAAAGAGGATGCTCGTTTCTTCGCAAAACGATAATGAATCTGGAGCGCGGATGAATCCGAAAGAACGCCCGGTGCTCTGGTGAATTCCCAAACGCTATCGAGCTGCAACGCGGGAAACTTAAAACTTCCGCGTTTATTTCTCGGCAGGAAGATCGAGCGCCGAGAGTTGCGGCGGCGTTTGTGGCTTCTCCGGGCTTGTCTTTTTTTGCCGCGGTTTCGCCCGATCGATATTCTGGATGTCACGCCAAGTGTTCGACTGGGCGATCATCTGGCGGATCTGGGCGACATTGGATGCGGCCTCCTGCGGCGGGAGCACCTGCCGCTCGATCTCTTCCGCCTCGCCGAACTTGCCCTGCAGAGCCAGGATCAACGCAAGATTCTGCCGCACGCGGACATCGACGCGCGGATGCGCCGCAGCCTGGCGCAAGGTCTGCTCCGCCATCGGCAATTGTTTTGTCAACGCGTAGGACAGACCGAGATTCGAGAGCACCGAGGGCTCGCCAGGCACAATCTGCAAGGCAGCATTATAATAGGCTTGCGCAGCCTGATGGTCGCCCAGCTTGTCGGCGACCGAACCTTGCGCGGAATAGATCGACCAGTTCGGACGCTCGGGCGTATGCGCCCGCTCCAGAACGCTTGCGGCTTCCTGCAGGCGGCCGACGTCGGACAGCGATTTGCCATAGGCGCCGAGGATATCAAGGTCGTTGGGGGACGTCGCCGCAGCTTTCTGCAGCACCGCCGTTGCCTGTGTCGCCTGCCCCGTGCTGCGCAGCGCCCGTGCATAGCGCAGGATAATCGCCTTGTCGGTCGGCCTTGCATCGTAGCGTCGGCCGAGATCTTCCGTATATCGCCGCAACCCGTCGGGATCGCTGGGCACGGTTTCCGATCGGCTCACCGCACCTTTGATGGAGCCGGTGACATCGTTGACCTTCTGGCAGGCGCCGAGAAGGCTTGCCGTCGAAATTGCGGTCGCCAGCATCAGGCCGCGCACCAGTCGGTGGCGTGTACGGTCCGTGTTGAACGATGCCGGAAAAACTGCCAGAAAATTCATTCCACTAGCGCCTGCAATGATACACCGGGCCCCCGTTCTCGATTGATAAAGCGTTAACCCTAACGATGTGTTAATGGACGATATCGAGTATTAAGACAGGCACTTGCCTGAGACATTTGGCTACAGAGGAATCGAATATGAGCGCGGCGGCTTCGGACAAGAGCATTCCCATCTGGTTCGTCTCGGAGGCATCCTGGTCCTCGATCAGCTCGCGATTGCCGCAGACCGTTCTCAGCTTCGCTCAGGCGAGCGCCTTCGCGCCCAAGCCCGGCCGGCATTTGCTGTGCCCAGGCAAATCAGGCGAGGCGGCCTGCGTGCTCTTCGGCGTCGATGCGGACGGCAAGGCAAACAAGGATCATATGGCGCCGGGCCGACTGGCCGGCCTGTTGCCGCCAGGCCAGTACCGCTTCGCCAATGCGCCCGATGCCGACAAGCGCAACGTCGAACTCGCGGCCTTGTCGTGGCTGCTGACCTCCTATCGGTTCACCCGTTACGGCAAGAGCGGCCCGGCCTTCGCCCAACTGACGTTGCCGGACAGCGTCGATGCGCGGCGGCTGAAATATATCGTCGAGGCGGTTTCGAACGCGCGCGATCTTGTCAACACGCCGACCAACGACATGGGGCCTGACGCGCTTGAAGCGCAGGCACGCAAGCTTGCCGGCAAGCACAAGGCGAGCGTGAAGACGATCAAAGGTGAAGCGCTGCTGAAGCAGAATTTTCCGCTGATCCATGCGGTCGGCCGCGCCGCAAGCGAGGCGCCGCGTCTCGTCGATATTTCCTGGGGCCGGCCGAAGGCGCCGAAGATAACGCTTGTCGGCAAGGGGGTTTGCTTCGATACCGGCGGGCTCGACATCAAGCCGTCGAGCGCCATGCTGATGATGAAGAAGGACATGGCGGGCGCCGCCACGGCGATGGCGCTGGGCCACATGATCATGAGCGCCAAGCTCGACGTGCGGCTGCGCATTCTGCTGCCGATCGTCGAGAACGCCATCGCCGGCAACGCGTTCCGGCCCGGCGACGTCTACAAAAGCCGCAAGGGCCTGACAGTCGAAATCGGCAATACCGACGCCGAGGGGCGCCTGATCCTTTGCGACGCGCTGGCGCTCGCCGATGACGAAGCGCCGGAGATGCTGTTTGACTTCGCCACGTTGACGGGCGCCGCCCGCGTCGCGCTGGGGCCGGATCTGCCGCCGTTCTATTGCACCGACGAGGCCCTGGCAGACACCATCTCGCGCAAGGGCTTCGCGGTCATGGACCCGGTCTGGCGGCTGCCGCTGTGGGACCCCTATGACGCCATGCTCGACAGCAAGATCGCGTCGCTGAACAATGTGTCGAGCGGCCCGTTTGCCGGCTCGATCACGGCAGCGCTGTTTCTGCGCCGTTTCGTCGGCAAGGCGCGCGCCTGGGCGCATTTCGACATCTATGGCTGGAATCCTTCAACCAAGGCCGGGCGGCCGGAGGGTGGCGAAATCCAGACGGCGCGCCTGCTTTTCGACATGCTTGAAGAGCGCTATGGCGGCAAGCCGCAAAAATGAAGGGGCGGCCGGCATAGTTCGCGATCCGCCCGCAAATCTCCCCGATTGACTTCCGGGGCATCAGGCGCGTTTATAATCCGGACCCGAAACAATTTTGCATCGAGAGATGGCTGCCGAACTCAAACAATCCCAATCCTTGCGCCTGCTGCATGATGTCTCGCTGGATCTGGTGCGCGAATGCAAGCCCGATGACGCCGCGGACTTCACCTTGCGACAATTGACCATCCTGCTGACGGTTTACCTCGAGCAACCGCCGCACACCGTGCGCGGCCTCGCCGCCAAGCTGTCGGTCACCAAGCCGGTGATCACGCGGGCGCTCGACAGCCTGGGCAAGATCGGCATTCTGACTCGCAAGCGCGATCCCGCCGACAAGCGCAATGTCATCATCCAGCGCACCGTGAAGGGCGCGCTCTATGTCGAATCCCTCGGCGATCTGGTGATCCGAAAAATGCGGGCGCTGCAATGACGACAGCGGACTGGAGATTGCCGGAAGGTTTTGACCGGCGCACGACGCCGGCGCGGCGCGATCTGGCGGCGACGGGGCTGCGCGGCGTCATCGCATCGGCGCGCTATACGGAGGGCCGGCCGACGCGGCTCGGCCGCGAGACTGCGCCGTTGCGCGCGCGGCCGGATGAGGCCGCCTCCTGGGACACACAGGTTCTGTTTGGCGAAGATGTCCTGGTGTTCGATGAGGCGGACGGCTGGGCCTGGGTGCAATTGTTGCAGGACGGCTATGTCGGTTATCTGCGCGCAACATCGCTGGCTGCGGCCGATGCCGATATCACGCACAAGGTCAGCGTCCCGCGTACGTTCGTCTACCCAGCGGCGAACATGAAGGCGCCGGCAACCATGGCGCTGCCGCTTGGCGCACGGGTCACCATTACGCATGACGACGGCACGTTTGCGCAAGTGCAAGGTCTTGCGCCGGGCCTTAGTTTCATCTGGTCCAGGCATCTTTGCGCTCTTGATGACGACAAGAACGATTTCGTCGCCGTTGCGCGGCAGTTCCTGTTCGCGCCCTATCTCTGGGGCGGGAAGACCAGCCAGGGTCTCGACTGTTCCGGCTTGATCCAGATTGCCTTGCAGGCCTGCGGCATCCCCTGCCCGCGCGATAGCGACATGATCGAACGCGACGTCGGCCAGGCGCTCGACCCTGCCGCGGCATTGGCGCATCCCAGGCGTGGCGATCTGTTTTTCTGGAAAGGCCATGTCGGCATGATGAGCGACCACAAGACGTTGCTGCATGCCAATGGCTTTCACATGCAGGTCATGGAAGAGCCGCTGGCGCAGGCTGTCACCCGCATCAAGGACAACAGCTTCGGCCTCGTTACCGGCGCGCGCAGAATCACGCCGCTCACGCGCCTCGCCTAAGGCTGGCTTGTCTGGCCGGACCAGGCCTCTTCCTTGACTCTCACGAAGGCACGCCAGAGACGCCGCAGCGAGATGACGCCTTGCTGGCTGCCGGCGCGGAAGCTTGCATGCGTCGGATTGCCATTCATGAACCCCGCGCTGTGACCGGCGACGACGCCGAGCATGACGACGCGCAATCCGATACGGCGGGCGACGATCAGCTCCGGGATGAACGAATGAGAGATCACATCGGCGCCCAGCGTTCGCGCCACTTTCACCTCTGCCGCGGTGGCGAACGTCAGGCCGGGAAGCCACATCATCACTGCGTCCTGAAAGCTCACGCCGGCGCTGACGGTGGCGCGGCGCAGCCGCCGCTGCAGCCTTGGATCATAGGCCTCAGCCAAGGACATGAGGCCGCCCTGGCTCGCGGCGCCGACGAGGGGGCAGAGCCCGCTCAAATTGATATGATCGATCACCGATATAATATGCCCAGGTACGATATCGGCATTCACCGAGGTTACGCCGGTGGCCATGGCAAGCGTGGTGCATCCCAGAATCGTCAGGGTTTCAAGCGGCAGGGCCATCGAATTGAGGACACCCGTATCGGCGTAGGACCCATAGCCGTGCAGAAAGGCCACGCGCGCGCCTTCCACCACGCCTATGGTAAGAACACCCTCACTCTGAGACGGCTCGGCCTTCGCGGGGAATCCCGGCAGATCGCGAAAATGGAAGCTGTGCACATCCTGCAAGCCTTCCATGAGCCCTTCAAGTCCGTGACCAAGCAAGATCGCGATCGCCACGGGATCGGCGCCGCAGCGAGCCTGAATATGTTCGACTGAAAGATCCAGTTCGCTTTTGTCGACCAAATTCGCTCTCCATAAGGCGCAAGCCTGCCCGGACGTCGTAGCTCGTTGCCCGATAAATCGTCAAACCGGTCAAAAACAGACCGGGACTCCGGCGGATGTCGACAAACGGCCAGCGAGAATGCCTCATCCGCCGGAAATGCATATCTTGATTTGCGCAAAATATCCATCAGGCGAGCAGTGGGCGCCGCTGAGATCGCCGCCGTCCCGTCGCCGGGAACCGACTTGCTTCCAACGGACTTGCTACCAACGGACTTGCCGTCTCGCGCAGACATGTCACACTGCGTCATGTTGGAGGAAGTCGGATGACCCGTCGAACTTTCATCAGCCTGCAAAGGCGCATTCTGTCCGGTGTGCTGACCGCTATACTGGCTCTTGCAGCCAACGCCGTGTTCCTGGCGCCATCGTCGGCGAAGGACGGCGCCATCGCCGTCGACGTCGAACTGGTGCTGGCCGTCGACGTTTCCTATTCAATGGATCCCGACGAGCAACGCATCCAGCGCGACGGCTATGCCCAGGCGCTGACATCGCCGCAATTCCTGAATGCCCTCAAATCCGGCACGCATGGCAAGATCGCGATCATCTATCTGCAATGGGCGTCATCGCTCGACCAGGATGTGCTGCTGCCATGGACGATCATCGATGGTCCACAAAGTGCGCAGGCCGTCGCCGACAAGCTCGCCGAGGCGCCCTATCGACGCGCCCAGCGCACGTCGATCTCCGGCGCCATCGATTTCGCCATGAAGCAATTTCCCGACAATGGCTTCAACGGCGAGCGCCAGGTGATCGACGTGTCCGGGGACGGCACCAATAACAATGGCAGGCCCGTCACGACGGCGCGGGATGAGGCCGTGCAGCAGGGCATCACCATCAACGGCCTGCCCTTGCTGATCCGGCCGTCGAGCTACGGCTATTTCAACGATATCGCCAATCTCGATGAATATTATGAGGATTGCGTCATCGGCGGCATCGGCGCTTTTTCGATTCCGATCAAGGACCGCGGCAATTTCATCGAGGCGACGCGGACCAAACTTGTGCTAGAAGTCGCAGCGGCGCCGCCGCCCGGCATCTTCGACGGAAAAGTCGCAATCGTTCCCGCACAGGCGCGGGAGCCGCGCGTCAGTTGCCTTGTCGGCGAGAATATGTGGCGCAATCGCTGGGGCAATTGAACGGATGATCTCGTGAGGCATTTTCTGACGCTGGCCGCGAGCCTTGCCCTGGCGGTCTGCAGTTCCACCGCGTCCATCGCGCAAACCCGCGCGATCGAGCCGGCGCCACCGATCATCGCCTATGATGCACGCGTCCTGCCGGTCCTGGCGCGCAACGGCATGGTTGCCAGCCAGGAAGTGAAAGCATCCCGCGTCGGCGCCGAGATTCTGAAGCGCGGCGGAAACGCCGTCGACGCCGCTGTCGCCGTCGGCTTTGCATTGGCAGCGACCCTGCCGCAGGCCGGCAATCTCGGCGGCGGCGGTTTCATGCTGGTGCATCTGGCGAAAGAAAAGAAAACGATCGCCATCGACTATCGCGAAGCAGCGCCGGCGGACACGCCCAAGGACGTGTTCCTGGATGACAAGGGCGAGTTCGTGCCGGAGCGCTCGCAATCGAGCGGGCTCGGTGTCGGCGTGCCCGGCACAGTGGCAGGGCTGATCCTGGCGCATCGCAAATACGGTTCCGGCAAACTGACGCTGGCGCAGCTCATCGCACCGGCCATCGCGCTTGCCCAGCACGGATTCACGGTCGATGACGATCTGGCGGACTCGCTGCCGCGCGCCATGCGCCGAATGGGCCGCTATCCGTCGAGCCGCGCCATCTTCATGAAAGACGGGAAGCCGCTTGGACGTGGCGATACGCTTGTGCAGCGCGACCTGGCAAAATCGCTCCAGCGCATCGCCAATCGTGGTGCCGATGGCTTCTACGACGGCGAGACGGCGCAAAAGCTCGTCGCCGCGGTGCGCGCCCACGGCGGCCGTATGACGCTTGCCGACATGAAGGCCTACCATGCCATCGAACGCGAGCCGGTGCACGGCACCTATCGCGGCTGGGACGTCGTCTCGATGCCGCCGCCGTCCTCGGGCGGCGTCCACCTGATCGAACTGCTCAACATTCTCGAAGGCTGGCCGCTCAAGGAGATGGGCCAGAATTCCGCGCAGACCATCCATCTGATGGCGGAGGCGATGAAACGGGTCTATGCCGATCGCGCCGAATACATGGGCGATCCCGACTACGTGAAAATGCCGCTCGCCGGCCTGCTCTCCAAGGCCTATGCGCAAAAGCTGCGCGAGCAGATTTCGCTGGATAAAGCGACGCCCTCGAAAGAGATCAAGGCGGGCAATCCCCTGCCCTATGAGAGCGATCAGACGACGCATTACTCGGTCGTCGATCGTGACGGCAACGCCGTTTCCAACACCTACACATTGAACTTTTCCTACGGCCTCGGGCTTGTCGCCGACGGCACGGGCATCATCCTAAACAACGAGCTGGACGATTTCGCCGCCAAGGCCGGCGCCATGAATGCCTACGGCCTGCTGGGCGGCGCCGCCAATGCGCCAGGCCCCAACAAACGGCCTTTGTCATCGATGACGCCGACGATGGTGTTCAGGAACGGCGAACTCGAGATCGTCACCGGATCGCCTGGCGGCTCGCGCATCATCACGATCGTGCTGCAGGTCATACTCAACATTCTCGATCACGGAATGAATGCCGCGGAGGCAAGCGAGGCAGTGCGCATCCACCATCAATGGCAGCCGGATGAATTGCGCGTCGAACGCGGTCTGTCGCCCGACACCATCAAGCTGCTGGAAGGCAAGGGCCACGATGTGCGCGTCGGCTCGACCTTCGGCTCGGCGCAGACGATCCATCGTCTCGACGGGCTGTTGATGGGCGCCAGCGATTCACGCCAGCGCGGCGGCGGCGCGGTGGGATACTAAAAAAGAAGGCAGTCGGCAGTCGAGCTTAGGCAGTCGGCCTGCCCCTCCGCGACGTCATGCCCGCGCTTGTCGCGGGCACCCACGCCGTGCAGCCGCTGCACCATTGCGGGACATGGACGGTTCTTCTTTCCTTCATCGCTATTGCGCACGACGGCGTGGGTGCCCGGCACAAGGCCGGGCATGACGCTGAAGAGGTCGTAAATTTATCTCAAAGCCACGGCACCCCCGCTGCCGTCGGCGCGAGGCCGAGGTGGCGTGCGACGCTGGCACCAATGTCCGCGAAGCTTTCGCGCCTACCGATCCGGGCTGTGGCGCCGGGGCCGAAGCTAAGGATCGGCACATGCTCTCTTGTGTGATCCGTGCCGCTCCAGGTCGGATCGTTGCCATGATCGGCCGTGACGATGCACAGATCGCCGGCGCGCAGATGTGGACGCAGTTCGCCAAGGCGCGCATCGAAGCGCTCGAGGCCCGCCGCATAGCCCGCGACATTGCGGCGGTGGCCGAAATCGGTGTCGAGATCGACGTAATTGGCGAAGATCAGCCCGCCGTCGTCGAGCGCGTCGATTGCTTCGAGGGTGCGGTCGAACAACGCCATATCGTCGTCGCCCTTGAGCACGCGGCCGGAATTCCGGTGGGCGAAAATATCGGCGATCTTGCCGATGGAGACGATATCCCGGCCCGCTTCCGCCGCACGATCGAGGATGTTGCCCTGCGGCGGCGGGATCGAAAAATCCTTGCGGTGCGGCGTCCGGTGAAAGCTGCGTGCATCGTCGCCGACAAAGGGCCGCGCGATGACCCTGGCAATATGCAGCGGATCGACGAGGCCGCGCACGATGCGGCAGAGATCATAGAGCCGCTCGCGCCCAAAAGCCTGCTCATGGGCGGCGATCTGCAGCACAGAATCAATCGACGTATAGAGGATCGGCTTGCCGGTGCGCAGGTGCTCTTCGCCCAGTTCATCGATAATGGCGATGCCTGACGCATGCGTGTCGCCGAGAATGCCGGGCAGATTGCCGGCGCGCACGATGTCGGCGACGAGAGCGGGCGGAAAGGCCGGATCGGTCGGCGGAAAATAGCCGAAGCGGAACGAGGCCGGCGCGCCGGCGATTTCCCAATGGCCTGAAGGTGTGTCCTTGCCTGGCGAGATCTCCACGCCATAGCCCCAGGCGCCGTCGGCCGCGGCACGGCCGTCGAAGCCCGGCGGCATGACGCCTGTCGAAGCCTGAGCGGCCAGGCCGAGGCCAAGCGATTGCATGACCGGCAGGCGCAGAGGACCTGCACGCCGTCCATCCATGTCGCAACGGCCTGCGGCGCAGGCTTGCGCGATATGGCCCAGGGTATCGGCGCCGGCATCGCCGAACAGATGCGCATCCTGCGCGCCGCCGCAGCCAAACGAATCGAGGACTAGGATGATCGCGCGCGCCATGCAGATCCGATGCGAACAGATGCCTATTGATTCACCGAGCCGGAAACATCGGCCTCGTGATTGAACGCGGCGGCGAACAGCGCCCGCGTGTAATCCGTCTGCGGCGCGGCGAACACATCAATCGCCGGCCCTTGTTCGACCACCTTGCCATGGCGCATGACGATGATGTCGGACGCCAGCGCCCGCACCACCTTCAGGTCATGGCTGATGAACATATAGGCCAGCTTGCGACGCTGCTGCAGATCGCGCAGCAGATCGACGATCTGCGCCTGCACCGACATGTCGAGCGCCGACGTCGGTTCATCGAGCACGACGAACTGCGGTTCCAGTGCCATGGCGCGGGCGATGGCGATGCGCTGGCGCTGACCGCCGGAGAATTCATGCGGGTAGCGATCCATGGCCGCGGGGTCGAGGCCGGTATCGGCGAGCGCGCGGGCGACGATGGAACGCTGCTCGGCCCGCTTCATCTCAGGGTGTTGAATCCCCAGGCCCTCCGCCACGATCTCGGCGACCGACATGCGCGGCGACAACGAGCCGTAAGGGTCCTGGAAGACCACCTGCATGTGCTGGCGCAGCGGGCGCATCTCGGCGCTCTGCAAGCCATCGATGCGCTTGCCGAGAAAAACAATCGGCCCCTCGGAGCGGATGAGCCGCAGCAGCGCCAGGCCGAGCGTGGTTTTGCCGGAGCCGGATTCGCCGACGACGCCGAGTGTCTGCCCCTCGCGCACGGTCAACGAAATGCCGTCGACCGCCTTGATATGACCGATGGTCTTGCGCAGAAAACCGCGCTTGATGGGAAACCACACCTTGATGTCGTCGCCCTTGACGACGACAGGCGCCTCATTCGAGGACGCGGGCGGCAGGCCCTTCGGCTCGGCCGCCAGAAGCATTTTCGTGTAGCGATCCTGGGGACGGTCGAACACCTGCGCTACGGGGCCGGCTTCGACGACACGGCCCTTCTGCATCACGCAGACGTCATCGGCGATGCGGCGCACGATGCCGAGATCATGGGTGATGAACAGCATCGCCATGCCGAGCCTGGTCTGCAGGTCCTTCAGCAGTTTCAATATCTGCGCCTGCACGGTGACGTCGAGCGCCGTCGTCGGCTCGTCGGCGATGAGCAGCGAAGGACGGTTGGCCAGGGCCATGGCGATCATCACACGCTGGCGCTGACCACCGGACAATTGATGCGGATAGGCGCCAAGGCGCGTCGCGGGCTCGGGAATGCCGACCTCGGTCAAGAGCTCGATGATGCGCTGGCGGATCTTGCCGTTGCCGGACATGCCGTGCAGTTCGAGGATCTCGCCGATCTGCCGTTCGATCGTGTGCAGCGGGTTGAGCGAGGTCATGGGTTCCTGGAACACCATGGTGATGTCATTGCCACGCACCTCGCGTAGCTTGTTCTCGGGTGCGCGCAACAAATCCTGGCCGTTGAACAGGATTTCGCCAGTGGGAAATGTCGCCGAGGTCGCGCCGAGCAGGCGCACGATCGACATCGCCGTGACGGATTTACCGGAGCCGGATTCACCGACGATGGCGAGCGTGCGGCCGGGAGCAACTGAAAACGAAACGCGGTCGACAGCAAGGCTCGTCTTGCCGCCCTGATGGAAGGCGACGGACAGGTTGCGGACGTCGAGGAGAGGCGCGTCGGTGCTCATCGGTCGCGCCTCATGCGAATGTCTTTCTCGGATCGAAGGCGTCGCGCACGGCTTCGCCGATGAAGATCAGCAGCGACAGCATGATGGCGATCACGGCAAAGCCGGTGAGGCCCAGCCAGGGCGCCTGCAGATGCGACTTGCCCTGCAGCAGAACCTCGCCCAGCGAAGGAGAGCCTGGCGGCAAGCCGAAGCCGAGAAAGTCCAGCGAGGTAAGCGTGGTGATCGAGGAATTGAGCACGAACGGCAGGAAGGTCAGGGTCGCGACCATCGCATTGGGCAGGATGTGGCGATACATGATCTTGGCGTTGGAAAGCCCGAGCGCGCGCGCCGCATTCACATATTCGAAGTTGCGCGCACGCAGGAATTCCGCCCGCACCACATGCACGAGCGAGACCCAGGAGAACAGCAGCAGGATGCCCAGCAGGATGAAGAAGCTCGGCACCACAAAGGAGGAGACGATGATCAGCAGGTAGAGATGCGGCAGCGACGACCAGATTTCAATGAAGCGCTGGAAGATCAGATCCGTCCAGCCGCCGAAATAGCCCTGCACCGCACCCGCCGCGATGCCGACAATCGAAGAGAACAGCGCCAGGATCAGTCCGAACAGCACCGAGATGCGGAAGCCGTAAATCAGACGCGACAGCACATCGCGGCCCTGGTCGTCGGTGCCGAACCAGTTCCATTCCAGATCGCGGCAACCGGTGATGTTGCGCTCGGCGCCGTTGCGGACCGTGCGGCATTGCTCGTCGGTCAACATCCAGGTGGGCGCCGCCGGCGCGCCGAGCTTCTTGTCCTCGGTGCCCTGCGGCAGATCGAGATTGCGGGTGTTGTAGGAGAAGCGCACCGGCGGCCAAATCATCCAGCCGTTCTTGTTGATCTCATCCGCAATCGTTGGATCGCGATAATCGGTCTGCGCCAGGAAGCCGCCGAATTTTTCTTCCGGATAGTCGAAGACGATCGGCGACAGGAGTTCGCCCTTGTAGGACATCAGGATTGGCCGGTCGTTGGCGATAAGTTCGGCAACCAGCGACAAGGCGAACAGGACGAGGAAAATCCACAATGACCAGTAACCGCGCTTGTTGGCGCGGAAATTCGCCAGCCTGCGCCGGTTGATCGGCGTCAGCGAAATCCAGCCATCTTTGGGGAGTTGGGGAGCGAGATCTTCTCTCGCCGCTGCGGCGGTCGTATCCATCTCAGACCTGCCGTGTTTCGAAATCGATCCGCGGGTCGATCCACGTGTAGATGAGATCGGACAGCAGATTCACGATGAGGCCCAGCAGCGAGAAGATATAGAGATTGGCGAACACGACGGGATAGTCGCGGTTGACGATGGATTCAAACGACAGCAACCCGAGACCATCGAGCGTGAATATATTTTCGATCAGCAGCGAGCCGGTGAAGAAGGCGCTGACGAAGGCGCCGGGGAAGCCGGCGATGACGATCAGCATGGCGTTGCGGAAGACGTGCCCGTAGAGCACCTGCCGCTCGCTCAGCCCCTTCATCCGCGCCGTCTGCACATATTGCTTGCGGATTTCATCGAGGAAGGAATTCTTCGTCAGGAAGGTCGATGTGGCGAACGCGCCAATGGCCATAGCGGTGATCGGCAGCGCCAGATGCCAGAAATAATCGGCGACCTTGCCCAGCATGGAGAGCTGATCGAAATTTTCCGACGTCAGGCCGCGCAGGGGAAATATCTGCCAGAACGAGCCGCCGGCAAAGACGACGACAAGCAGCACTGCGAAGAGAAAGCTCGGAATGGCATAGCCGACGATGACGACGGCCGATGTCCAGATGTCGAAGGTCGATCCATCGCGCACCGCCTTGCGGATGCCCAGTGGGATAGAAATGGCATAGGACAGCAAGGTCATCCACAGACCGAGCGAAACCGAAACGGGGAGTTTCTCGCGGATGAGCTGCAGCACCGGCGTGTCGCGGAAGAAACTCCTGCCAAAATCGAAAAACAGAAAGTCCTTCATCATCTTCAGGAAGCGCTCATGCGCCGGCTTGTCGAAACCGAACTGCTTGTTGAGGTCTTCGATCAGCTTGGCGTCCAACCCCTGGGCGCCGCGATAACCGCTGTCGGACGCCTGCATCTGCGACGCCCCGAGATCGCCGCCACCGCCGCTGATGCGGCCAGTGGCGCCGGAATCAAGGCCCTGCAATTGCGCCATGATCCGCTCGACCGGGCCTCCCGGGGCGAACTGGATGATGGCAAAAGAGATGAGAAGTATACCGACCAATGTCGGGATCATCAGCAGCAGACGGCGGGCGATATAGGCGAGCATGGTGATCCGCCTCCTAAACGCAGCGGATCATGGGGGAGAATCGCATCAATCGGACACTCCAATTCTCTTTGCTCTGTCAGCGTCCCACCACCAGGTGCCAGGCGCCCCGGTGCCGTATTTGGGCGTCGTCTCCGGCCGGCCGAAAACGTCCCAATGGGCAATGAGCGCATTCTCCTTGTACCAATGCGGCACCCAGTAGCGGCCGGCGCGCAGCAAGCGGTCGAGCACACGGGCAGCGACGTTCAACTCCTCGCGCGTCTTCGCCTGGGCGATGAGGTCGATCATGGCGTCGATCGCCGGATTCGCGATGCCCGGCATATTGCGCGATCCGGGAGTCTTCGCCGCCTCCGAGCCATAAACGTTGCGCAGGCCATCGCCCGGCGTGAACGATCCGCCGAGCGCCATGGTGATCGTATCGAAATCGAAATCGTCGAGGCGGCGCTTGTACTGCGCGGCATCGACCTGACGGAACGTCGATTCGATTCCAAGCCGGCGCAGGTTGGCCTGAAACGGCTCCGTATGCGGTTTCAGCGCGCCTGAGGAATCGAGAAACTCGATGTCGAGATATTGCCCATCCGGCAAGCGCATGCGCGTGCCGTCGCGTTTGCAGCCGGCGGCCATCAACAAATCGTTGGCGCGGCGCAGGAGATTGCGATCGGAACCCGAGCCGTCGGACTGCGGCGGCACCCAGGGTTCGCCGAACACCTCCTCGGAGACCTTTCCGCGAAACGGTTCAAGCAGCTTCAGTTCTTCGGCGCCGGGCTTGCCCGTTGCCTTCATGTCCGAATTTTCAAAATAGGAGGTCAGCCGCGTATAAGCGCCGTACATGATGTTGCGGTTGGTCCATTCGAAATCGAACGCCAGGGCGATGGCCTCACGGACGCGCGGATCGGCGAATTTCGCGCGGCGCGTATTGAAGAACCAGCCCTGGGTGCCGACAGGCGTGCCGCTGCGCAATTCGATGCGCTTGATGCGGCCGTCTTTCACCGCCGGAAAATCATAGGCTGTCGCCCAGTACCGCGCCGTGAATTCCTCGTTGTAATTGGTCTCGCCGGTCTTGAAGCCTTCGAAGCCGATCTGGCGTTCGCGATAATATTCAAAGCGGATGCGATCAAAATTATTGGTGCCGACATTCACCGGCAATTTGTCAGCCCAGTAATCCTTGACCCGTTCGAACTCGATGTAGCGGCCTTGCTCGAAGCGCAGCACCTTGTAGGGTCCGGACCCTAGCGGCGCCTCCAAAGTCGAGCCCTCGAAATCGCGGCCCTTCCACCAGGCCTGGGAGAAGATCGGCAATCCGCCGATGACAAGGTGAATGTCGCGGCTGCGTCCGGGCACGAATTTCACCACCAGCGTGTCATCGCCATCGGCGCTGGCGCCGGCAAAATCACGCAAGATCGAGCGATAGACCGGGTGGCCCTTCTCTTTCAGGATATTGAAGGAAAAAGCCGCATCGCTGGCGGTGAGGCGCGAGCCATCGTGAAAGCGCGCTTCCGGACGCAGCGAGAAACGGTAGGTCAGCTTGTCGGGCGAAATACGCACGGAACGTGCGACCAGGCCGTAGAGCGATCCCGGCTCGTCGGAGGTACCCGCCATCAAACTGTCGAAGGTCGCGTCCATGCCGGCCGCGCCGGCGCCGCGCAGGACGTAAATGTTCAACGTGTCGAAGGTCTCGAAGTCCTGATTGCCGCTGCCGGCGCGGATCTGTATGCGCAGAATGCCGGCCTTGGGCGCGTTCGGATTGACGTAGCTGAAATATTTGAAGTCCGGCGGCAGGGCGAGATCGCCAAAGGTGGAAAGGCCGTAAGTCTCGGTCCAGTCTTCCGCTGCCGCTGATGCCTGCCTGGCGCCGGCAGGCAAGGCCATAGCGGCGGTCGCGGCGGCAGCGAGTTCGAGCGTCTTGCGGCGCGTCACATGCATGAAAAGCGATCCCGTTCCTGTTTGATCGAGAAGCAATGATTCGTTGAGATTATGTCGGTTTTTCGTGCCGCCGCCAGCGCGAGCAAGGCAGGCAACAAAAAAGGCCGGACATTCAGCCCGGCCTTCTTGAATACGTCGAAACAGCGGCGGCTTATTTGGCCGGCTCAGGCGCCGGCGCTGCAGGAGCCGCGGGGGCTGGCGCAGGAGCGGCCGGCGCGGAAGCGGCCGGCGCTGCTGCCGGAGCCGCGGGAGCTGCGGTCGGAAGCGGCACCGGATTGTCGGACAGGGTCCGCAGATAGGCGAGCAGATCGCCACGCTGGGTGTCGCTCTTGAGACCGCCAAAGGTCATCTTCGTACCGGGGGCATAGCCGCGCGGGTTCATGACGAAATGATCGAGATGATCGAACGTCCAGGTCTGGTCCCGCTTCGATACGTCCTGGATCGCCTGGGAATAGGAGAAGCCCGGCATGGAGCCGACGTGGCGTTCGACGACGCCGTAAAGGGTCGGACCCTGCTTCACAGCGGCGCCCTTCTCGAAATTGTGGCAGACGCTGCACTGCGCCTTGGCGACGGCCGCGCCCTTGGTCGCGTCGCCCTTCGCCAGAAGTTCGGCAACGGGAACGTCCGGGGCCGCGGCGGGAGTCGCAGCGCCAGCGTGCTCCGCTTCCACCGCCGGCAGATCGTATCCAGGGACCTTGGGGAGCGGAACGTGGAAAATCGAATCCGTGACGATTCCCAGTCCCATCAGGAACAGCAGCGTGCCGAGCACCGCGCCGGCAATCTTATTGAACTCAAAGGAATCCATCATCGTCTGAAGGCTCCGCCAGATGGCCAGACCGCGAAAAGCTCCGCCCGCCGGAAGCCCGGCAATTCGGATGCGCTGGGATAGCCGCTTTGCGGGCGCTTTGGCAACTCGTATAAGCATTCCAAATTGCTACTTTTTGCCGCCCGACAATCAGCCTCAATCCACAGCCCAGAAGCCTCCCCAAATGTCCGCGTCGCCCATCGTCCTCGTCCCTGCCCGCATGTCCTCAACCCGCCTCCCCGGCAAGCCGCTGGCGGACATTCACGGCGAACCGATGATCGTGCATGTCTGGCGGCGGGCCATGGAAGCGGAGGTGGGGCCGGTGGTGGTGGCCGCAGATGCGCCCGAGATCGTCGCCGCGGTCGAAAAAGCCGGCGGGAAAGCGGTGCTGACGCGCCCCGATCACCCTTCCGGCTCCGACCGCATTTTCGAGGCCATCCGCCTGTTCGACCCGGCCGGAAAGCATGACATTGTCGTCAATGTGCAGGGCGACCTGCCGACCATAGACCCGGACTCGGTCCGTGCCGCGCTGGAACCGCTGGCTGATCCGCTTGTGGATATCTCGACCCTGGCGGCGGAAATCCGCCGCGAGGAGGAAAAAGCCGATTCGAATGTGGTCAAGCTTGTCGGCACGGCCGTAGCGCCACGCCGCCAGCGGGCGCTCTATTTCACCCGCGCCACCGCGCCGTGGGGAGAAGGCCCGTTGTTTCATCACATCGGGCTTTACGCCTATCGCCGGGCGGCGCTGGAACGCTTCGTCGCCCTGCCGCCCTCGCCGCTCGAAGTGCGCGAGCGGCTGGAACAGTTGCGCGCGCTCGAAGCCGGCATGCGCATCGACGCGATGGTGGTGGACACCGTCCCCCTGGGCGTCGATACGCCGCACGATCTCGACCGCGCGCGACAATTACTGAGATAGATTATTCCGCGTCTGGCTGCTTTTCCGGCGCGGCGTCGGCGAAGGCCGGCAGTTTGAGGCAGGCGGCCTCGGCTTCCAGGATGCGTTTGAAGCCGGAGATGTCGGCGCCGAAGCGGCGCGCATTCACAAGCTGCGGCACCA